>Ga0194132_10006714_pt1 | contig 17670 bp, 18 predicted proteins | sample TA2KigOf80mmetaG_FD_148612 | JGI IMG/M metagenome (GOLD analysis project Ga0194132, IMG submission 148612) | Freshwater microbial communities from Lake Tanganyika, Tanzania - TA2015054 Kigoma Offshore 80m | ecosystem: Environmental > Aquatic > Freshwater > Lake | place: Tanzania: Lake...
GCGGCGCATGGCTCACTCCATTTTGCTATATCTTCCTCGCACAGGTATGATTATCGCCTCTACCCCGGGTTATGCAAAGGTCTCCTCGGGGAGAGGAGGAAGAGCCGTCGATCCGAAGGCAACGCCCTCTCTGTCAGCCACCCCGATGGAATCGGGGCCCCTGAGGGGGAGAAACAAAGCCACGAGGGGAGCGAGGCGGAACAATCGACACTCTCTCCGTCCCATATGGGGCAGCACGCTCATGCCTTTATCAGGCCTGCGCCAGCTACCGGTTGGCAGACGTAGACGCCGGACATGAACTTGTCCGGGTCCTGGGCGGAGGCGCGGAGGGTGGACATGAGGCGGTCCATGGCGTTTGCGCGGACGAGGATCATCATGCAGCCGCCCAGTCCTGCGCCGGAGAGCTGGGCGCCGATGACGCCTTCCACAGTGTTGGCAAGGTCCACGAGGCCGTCGATGGTCTTTGTGCTGCAGGCGTAGCGGCCGGGCTGCGAGACCAGGTCGGCGTTCGACTGCGCCAGACGCGCGAGCGTGGCGTCGTCCGTGTTGAGGCGGAATGGCGCGGGCGCCTTGCCCGGCGGGCAGGACCAGACGCGGTCGCCGTCGTGGCTGAGCTTCATGAGGCGGCCGATGGCCTGCTTGTCGCCCTCGCGCAGGAGCGCGGAGAAGCGGTCGGAGCGCATGCACTCGGCGATGCCGTAGAGGGCGACGCCGCGGATATCGTACTCGCCCTGGTCCTTGTGGCTGGAGAAGATCTTGTCCAGGTCCGGCCTGTACTTCTCCGGCATGAGCTCGCGGACCTGGTCGCGGGTGACGTTGTCCGGCAGGCGGGCGAGGGCGCGGTAGACGTCCGCGGCGGCGACGCCGAGCCTGTCCGGCACGATGTCCCGCAGGTGCTGCATCGCGGCGGCGGCGGGCCAGGTGTGGCGGAGGAGGCGCTCGGCGATCTGGTAGCAGGCGACGCGCTGGTTGAAGATATCGCGCGCGCCCACGGTCTTCTGCGCCTGCTGGCCGCTGTAGACGATCACCAGCTTCAGTTCGTCCGGGAAGGGAGTCTCGCCCTCGATGCGGAAGGGGAAGAAGCCGATGCGGGAGACGTTGCCGACCTTGCTGGTGCGGATGGCGGCGTGGTCCGCGCTGCCGCCTCGCGACCCCACAAACCACTCCCCCTGGCCGCACAGGTCCACGAAGTCGCGCATGCCCACGCTGAGGCCGTTGAGCGCGACGGCCGCCTCCGCGAAGGCGACGACGAGCGCTGAGCTGGAGGAGAGGCCGGCGGCCATGGGTATGTTCCCGGTGACGACGCAGTCCATGCCCTTCACGCGCAGGCCGCTGTACTTGTACTGCAGGCGGAGCAGGGGAGCGCGGGCGTAGTGGCTCCAGTCGCCCGGCGCGGCGTCCAGCACTTGCCGCACGGTGCGCGAGTCCATGAAGTCCATCCAGTCCGACCAGCTTGCCTCGTAGAGAAGATCGCTGATTCGGAACTCGCGGTCGGGGAACCGCTCCCTGTCCGTGTTGGTGATCGTTACCGTGTCGTCGCTGCGAGGCGCGGCGACCATGAGCACCTCGCGACTGATGGCCATCACGTTCACGTAGCCGCCCCGGTGGTCCACGTGGCGGCCCATCAGGTTCACGCGGCCGGGGGCGCGGCAGAGGATGACGCGGCGCTCGAGGCCCATCGACTTCGCGGCGTGCTCCAGGAGCGCGAGCATCGCCCGGCGGCGGTCCTCGTGGAAGGCGACGTCCGGGCCGTAGGTGTCGCGCATCTCCTCGGCAAGGCCCGGGCCGTTAGCGGTGAGCGCTTCTATCCACTGGCGGATGCTCTTGTACGCCCGGGGGCCGAGCGACTCTTCGAGCGCGACGGCAACGGGCGCGGGGCGCTCGCGCTTGCTGACGACCTCCTCAATGGCGAGAAGGTCGGCTGGGGTGTCGAACGACATGAGGTCGGTCGGGTCCTGGATGCGGTTCACGGCGACGCGTCCGCGGGCGGCCAGGTACTGCACCGTGTCCGTGATGTAGACCTCTGCCTGGGCGTTGTCCGATTTCAGGTGCCTGAGGGCGTCCTGCAGCGCGGAGAAGCGGTAGCCGTACATGGATGCGTTGATGCCGACGCTGCGCTGCTCCACCTCGGCTGCGGTGAGATCGATGTTGCCGACGTGGATCTTTGCGCCGAACTGCTCCGCGCGGCGGATATCCGCCAGCTCCACGATGCCCAGCGCCGCGCCCGTCTCGTCCACAATGACGCGGCCGCCGGTCGTCTGCGGCTTTGGCGGGACGGTGGTGACCATCAGGTCAGTGTGGCTGTGGACGAACTGGTAGTGGAAGCGGCGGATAACCTCGGGACGCGTGACCTTGTCGCCCATGAGGACGATCACGTTGCCCTGGTAGCCCTGCGCGGCGAGGGCTTCGGCGGCGATCGACGTTGCGTGTCCGGTGCCGCGCGGGTTGGCCTGGTAAACGAACGTGACGTCCGGGTGGCTCGGCGCGACGGTAGACATCACCTGGTCCGCCATCTGGCCCACGACGACGATGAACCGGCGCAGGCCAGCCTTCTTGTAGGTATCGATGGCGCGGACGATGGCAGGGATGCCGCCGATGGGGAAGCAGGCCTTGTGTCGGTCCTTGGACGCCATGCGGGTGCCCTTGCCGCCGGCCAGTATTACGCAGACGGTATGCGCGATGTCCGAGCCGTTGCGGTGGGGGTTTTCTGCGGCGAGGTTCACCATGGGGCAGTCACGTCCGGTAGTGGAGGTTTACGGGCACCAGTATATGATACGCGCACACGGGGAAGTAGCAAGGCCGGGGACGGGTACGGCCCCGATTCGAAGACTCATCGGGGTCCAGAGCAAGGTACAGGGTACGGGAAGAAGGAGGAGGCAGGATGTCGTAGGGGCGCACAGCAGTGCGCCCGTGTCTTGCCTACGGTTACCGTTGCTGTCAACAATGACGGGCGCACTGCTGTGCGCCCCTACGAAGAGGGGGCGGGAGGCCCAGCCTCAATCGGCTGGGCCTCCCGCGTTTATGACAGAGCTGTCTCTACTTCTCTATCGGCGCGCCTACGATGCTGCCGTACTCGGTCCAGGAGCCGTCGTAGTTCTTGACGTTCTTGTAGCCGAGTATCTGGCTCAGTACGAACCAGGTGTGGGACGAGCGCTCGCCGATGCGGCAGTAGGCAATGGTGTCCTTGTCCGGCGTGATCCCCTTGTCCGCGTAGAGCTTCTGGAGGTCCTCTACGGACTTGAAGGTGCCGTCGGCGTCGTTCACGGCCTGCGCCCAGGGGATGTTCGCCGCGCCGGGGATGTGGCCGCCGCGCTGGGCGCCCTCCTGCGGCAGGTTGGCGGGGGCGAGGAGCTCGCCCTTATACTCCGCCGGGGCGCGCACGTCCACGAGCGCGGCCTTTTTCTTGCCCGCGGCGACCTGGAGCACCTCGTCGCGCGTCGCGCGGATGGAGCGGTCGGCGCCGCCCGCCGTGTACGCAGTTTTTGCGCGGGCCGGCCGGTCCGTGGATACGGGGCGCTTCTCGGCGAGCCACTTCTTACGGCCGCCGTTCATGATTTTGACATCCTTGTGGCCGAACATCTTGAGCTGCCAGAAGGCGTAGGTTGCGAACCAGTTATTGTTATCGCCGTAGAGAACGATTGTAGTGTCCGGCGCGATGCCGGACTCGGAGAGGAGCTTCTGCAGCTGCTCCTTGCTCAGGATGTCGCGTCGCAGCGTGTCGTTGAGCTGCGTCGTCCAGTTCCAGCCGATGGCGCCGGGCGCATGGCCCTGGTCGTAGGCCATCGTGTCTACGTCCACCTCGACGAGCGCGACCTTCGGGTCGTTAAGGCGCTGGGCCGCCCAGTCGGTGTCAACGAGAGATTCAGGATGCGCTACCTTTGCGGGCATGTGGTCCTCCTTGGAATGTGTGTTAGCCCGGCGCCATTACCGTGACGCCGCAGAAGACTTCGTAGTCGATGAGCTCCTTCACGGTGGGGTTGTCGCCGCAGAGCGGGCAGTTTGGATTGCGGCGCACCTTGAGCGTGCGGAACTCCATGCTAAGCGCGTCGATGAGCAGCAGGCGGCCGGATAGCGAATCGCCTATGCCCGTCAGGAGCTTGACCGTCTCAACGGCCTGGATACTGCCGACGAGGCCCGGAAGCATGCCCAGCACGCCGGCCTCGGCGCAGCTGGGGACCTCGCCCGGGGGCGGGGGCTCGGGGAACACGCAGCGGTAGCAGCCCTTGCCGGGGATGTACACTGTGGCCTGGCCGTCGAAGATCAGGATGCTGCCGTCCACCAGCGGCTTGCCGCTCAGGTAGGCGGCGTCGTTCACCAGGTAACGGGCGGGGAAGTTGTCTGCGCCGTTGATTATCACGTCGTAGTTCTTGAAGATCTCCATCGCGTTATCGGACGTGATCGGCTGCTCGTGGGCGATGACGTTCACGCCGGGGTTGTACGATTTGAGCGTGTCCCGCGCGGAGTCAACCTTCTTGCGGCCGATATCGCTATCGTGGTGCAGGATCTGGCGCTGAAGGTTAGAGAGGTCGACGGTATCGTAGTCCACGATGCCGAGCGTACCCACGCCCGCGAGGGCGAGGTAGACGGCGACCGGCGAGCCGAGGCCGCCCGCGCCGATGATGAGCACCTTCGAGTCGAGCAGCTTGCGCTGGCCCTTGCTGCCCACCTGGGGCATGATGATGTGGCGGCTGTACCTCTTGACCTGGTAAGGGGACAGCACGCTTGGGGTAGTCATTCGTTATCCTCCACACAAAAGTAAGCGCTCCGCCGCTACACGCAAGGTAGTCCCGGGGAGCGCTCAGTGATTTTGGCCCGATTGCCGCATCGTCTTTTCGCGCGGCACCTTACGTGGCTTCTAATAGTGACGCCGCGTACATGTAGCCTGGAAGGACTTCATAACGTCCAATTCGGGTCTCCGCATTCGGAAAGTATACGATAATACGGCAGTGAGTGCCAGCGGTCATTGAATGAGATGCGCGTATGGGCGCGGAGGTTCAGATGGCGACCGGCTTGAGAACAGGGCGCAGGGCGGCGATGTGCTCAGGCGTGGTGCCGCAGCAGCCGCCGACGATTTGCGCGCCCATGGAGAGCCATTCGCGGGCGTAGCGGGAGTGGACCGGCGGGGTGTAGTTATCGTCGTGCTCCGCGTTCGGGTACGCGCCGATGGGGCCGGAGTAGGCGTTGCGGAGCAGCTGCAAGGCGGCGGACGTGTTGTCGGGCAGGCTGCACATGACCAGCACGGCGTCCACCGGTAGCCCTTTGATGGCTGACGCAAGTTCCTGGAACGACTCGCCGGTGGACAGAGACCCGTCGGCGGTGGCCTTCCGGATGCCCAGAAATACCGGCAGGTCGAGCTTCAGAGCTGCTACGGCGGTGAGCGCGGTCACGCACTCCCGTACGCTGCCGTTGTACTCCAGCATGATGAGGTCGACGCCGGAGGCCGCCAGCACGCGCGCCTGGTCGGCGACGTCAATGGCTTTCCGGGCCTCGTCGATCTCCCGAAGCGGCGGCGGAATGCTGCCCGCGACATACGACTTGGGGTTCGAGGCGGCCCTGGCCCGCATCGCGATTTCGACGGCGACGCGGTTGATCTCTTCGAAGCGGTCGGCCAGGTGGGCCATGCCCCGAAGCCTGATCTTGGAGGGGCTGCTATTGAAGGTGTTGGTCGTTATGATGTCCGCGCCGGCCCGGACGTAGTCCTCGTGGAGCTCCTGTACCCGCTCCGGGGCATCGATGTTCGCCGTCGTTGGCTTGAAGCTGGCGCCCTTGCGCTGCAGCTCTTGGCCTTTGAGTGTGTCCGTCACACCGCGGCGGCGAAGCTCGGTCTTGGTTGCGCCGTCCAGGACAAGCGTGTCGCCCCGCTTCAGCCTTGTCGTGATGTCGGTAGCCAAGCTAAGGTTACTCCTGCCGGTCCAGCCGCTTGCCCGCAAGGCCCTCTAGTTCTGGTTCATCGTGGGGACTTTGAGGGGCGGCGCCACGTCCAGCTCTGTCATGTGGATGGCCTGCTTCTTATACACCTGGACGCGGTAGTGGTCGGCCTCAACAACGAACATGTGGCCCTTGGAGTCCACCCGAACGGACCTGGGGCCTGCGAAGAGCTTCTCTTGCTCGTTGTCCGCCTCGATACGTAGCCGCAGCTGCTTCATGGAGCGGCGGCGGAGGAATACCTCGATCTCCTGCTTGGAGAGCGTGGCGTCGCCAAGGAACTGCTGGATGTAGCGTCCCGTCTTGTCGAATAGCTGCACCCTGCTGTTGCCCCAGTCGCAAACGTAGATATCGCCGTCTTTATCCACGGCTATGCCGGTCGGCCGGTTGAACTGCCCTTTGCCGCTGCCGGACTCTCCGAACTGGAACTGGAACTCCCAGTTCATATCGAAGACCTGGACGCGGTCGTTGCGCCAGTCTGCCACGTGGATCTCATCGTTCTCGCTGTCCACGTGGATACCCCAGGGCATGTTGAACTGGCCTGGCTCCGAGCCGAGCGAGCCGAACATTGAGATAAACCGCCCGTCCTTGTCGAATTTCTGTATGCGGTGGTTGAGAGAGTCGTCCACGTACACATTGTCCTCAGCGTCCACGGCAAGGCCCGATGGGCGGTTGAACCTGCCGGGGCCGGGGCTGCCCTCTCCGCCGAAGCGGTGCAGGTAGTGGCCGTCCCGCGTGAATACCTGGATGAAGTCCTGCGCCTGGTCCGAGACGTACAGCAGGCCCCTGCCGTCGATTGCAATCTGGCACGGCCAGTGCATCTGGGCGTGGCCAAGGGGGTCGCGCTTTCCTTGCCAACCGAAGCTGCCGATGTACTCATCTTCCAGGTTAGTGATGTAGATGGGGCCCGGCCCGCCCTTGCCGTACGACGTGCCGCGGCAGAGGGTGTAGATTGTCCCGTCCGGCGCGATAGTCAGATCGTTCGGCAGGACGGTGCGTTGCCGTGCGCCGATAGTCTTGTGATACGGAAAGCCTGCGCGAAGTATGGCGTAAGGGCGAGACATCTGGACCTCCAGGCAAATGATGAATTATGAAGGATGAATTATTAAGTATGAAGTGAAGTCCTTCGGATCGAACATTCATCATTCATACTTCATAATTCATAATTATCAACTCAGCTGGTATTCCCTCGTGGCTGCTGTCAGCTGGAGCATCTTGAGCAGGTGGTCGCCGTTCTGCTGCCGCTTCGACTCGTCGGAAAAGTCTACCGTGCCCCGTGCCTCCGCGTGGCGCATAAGGCCGCGTAGCGTGGCCTCCCCAAGGGGGGCGGGCCCGATGTATTCGATGCACTTGTCCACTAGCTGGCGTGGGCTCAACGGTCCCATTTTGGCGAGGCGGGAGTATATCTGCGCCAGCCCTGGCTTGTTGATATCGTCAAGCATCTCGACGGCGGTGTTAACGCGTGTGTTCAGGGTACCGCCATCGATCCAGCCGACGCCCCGCGGCCAGCCTTCCACGGTCTGCGGGTTGCCTATGGACTGGCCCATGCCGCCCATGGTGTTCTTAGCGCCGAAGCCGGGGTCTATCAGGCTCGCGTCACCGACCAGCTTCTGGAGGTTCATTATGAGATCGAGCGGCATCTTGACCCGCGCAAACTGGGCGTTCTTGAAGAAGTCCGAATTGAACAGCACGCGGAGCATCTCTTTGATGCTGCCGTTGGACGCGAAGTACGCCTTGACCAGCGCGTCGATCGCCTCCGGGTTGCTCGGTGGGATCTCGTTCCAGGCGGCCACCGCGGGCTCGTCCGCGACGAAGAACGCGTACATCTGGCGGGCGATGAAGCGGGCAGTGGCCGGCTGGCGGGCGATGATATCGACGACGTCCTCGCCGTTGAATCGGCCGGTCTCTCCGAGGAATGTCTTCATCTCGTAGTTGTGGTTGCGGGAGTCGAACCTGAAAGCGGCCGGGTAGCCCTGGTCGCGGGACGATATCTCCAGCATGTGCTGCTCGAACGTCCAGCCTGTGAAAGCCTGCGCGGCCGCTTTGACGTCGTCCTCTGTATAGTTGCCGACGCCCATGGAGAAGAGCTCCAGGAGCTCGCGGCCGTAGTTCTCGTTGAGCTCGTCCTTGAGGTTCTCGTTATTGTCCAGCCAGAAGATCATCATAGGGTCGCGCGAAAGCTCTACCAGCAGGGTGCGGAGGTCTCCCATGCCGTGCTTTCGGAACTTTTCGAACTGCTGGAACATTGGGTACTGGTTGTTGCCCTTTGAAGAGCCGGTGGCGAAGACGTAGTGCCAGAAGACAAACATCCGCTGCTCGAGCGGGCGCTTGGAGCTAAGCATGCGGTGCCACCAGAGCCGGCCGTAGCCGCGGGTGCCGTCGCCGTGGAAGCGGTAAATGATGTCGCGGTTCTCATCGTCGGGGAAGCGCTCAGGATTCAGAAGGTCTTCCACAACCTCCTCGTAGGGTTTCTTGGTCAGCGCGTCCAGCTCTTCAATACTAGCGCCGAATCCTGCCCGGCGCATGAGGTGTGCGTAAAGAGCGCGATCCGTCATTTCTCCCTCCTGGGGTTTGTACTACTGGAATGGGACCGGAATATGGCCGTTGTGCCACGGGAACGAGTACGACGGCCTGTTGACGCACCTTTGTTGCTTGAGCTCCAACCGTATTGACGTTGACGGCGGGAGGTGCACGGTGACATAGCGCGAGTCCAGCGGCACGCGGCGCACGCCATTATTCCCGGCATCATAGCAGACTTCCTTGAACTGGTGCTCGCCGAAGCCGCCGGCCTGGACCACAACATCCGCAGAGGTCTCCCACGAGATATTGGCCAGGGTCAATACGATTGTATCCGCAGTCAGCGTTTCTACAAGTGCGCCCACATCTTTCGGCAGGCCGGGGCGTTGCCTCACTGCATCGAAATACCGGACGCGCGCCTGGAGCAGGCCGCCGTTGTAGATGGTTGACGGAGCGCCCAGCATAGTCTGCACCAGGGCCTTGGTGCAGATTGCGTTTTCCGGCTCCTCGTTCTCCGTGATAATCGTCTCTACTTCCCGAGCATCCTCAACGCATGCGCGATGGTTCTCCAGCACGTCCTGAAGGTCCGCGGAAAGTGCCCTCACCGGCCAGCCGGGGTTGCGGCCGTCGTAGTAGTTGAAGCGCGCCTTTTCCACCTCGCCGGGGCCTTTGACCCGGTCGTTTTCTTACGGCGGGCTATTCCAGTCGGACGCCCTGTCGCCGTCTCGGAGGTAGCTGACGAGGTCATAGTCCGATTTTGCCATCGACGCGCTCCAGACGTGGACGGCCTCTTTGACCTTGAGGGGCGCGTAGTTGCTCCATCCTGCCGCGCCGTGGCGGGAAGGGCAAAGAAGCTCGCCCTCGCTCCACTGGGCGGACTTGTTCTTCTTTGACTTGAGGGTAGGGGCCTCGGACTCTACGGGCAGGGAAGGGTCCCCGACCTGCTTGCCGCGCTCCAGAAGCACATTGATCTGGGAACGGATTAGGTCCAGGTATCCCATATCGCCCGTGAGCAGGAGGGCGTTCTCCGCGCCGGCTGTGATGGCCTGGAAGAGGTTCTTGTAGCCGATGTAGCTACCCCAACCGTACATGCCGCCCCACCACTGGCCGCCACGGTATTCGCCTGCCTTACCGCCCCAGCCAACGTTGTCCGGGATGATGCCGCCGTTCAGCTTTACGCGGTCCATCCAGCCTTCCACGTACCGCAGCACCCATTGCCGGTACTTCTCGTCGCCGGTGTACAGGTAAGCGTTTGTGACGAGCGACGTTGCCGCGAGGCTGTGGGGCGTATCGCAACGCAGAACCGTCTTCTCCAGGGCATCGACGACGCGCTCCCGCAGGCCGGGGATATTCTCCCAGCCCGGCGCCGCGTCCCTGACGAGTGGGTGTATGGAGGCCCTGACGCCGTCCGTGCCCATGGGGCGGACCGGGTCGCCGCCCTGGAGCCACTAGACAGCTTTTTCCACGCTCCCGTCGATGAACGGCCCTTCGCTGGTCTGGATTGGAGAGCGGAAGAGGTTGCGGCCGACGTCGAAGTTGGGCGCCTCGGGGTCTTCACCGATGAACATGGCGGCGAACCGGCGCGCCCGCCGGACGTTTTCGGAGATTGTGGGGTCCGCAAGGCCGAAGCCGTAGAAGGCCTGGTTTCCCTCGCCCATGTGGTGCCATTCAGCCGAGCCGGCGCCGGACTGGGTCTGCTTGTTGTAGTACTCGGTGTGGAGCTGCTGGTTGTATTTGCGCCGAGCGCAGCCGTGGTTGAAATAGGGGTGCTTCTTGCGGTGGACGATGCCGTCGTCGTTGTAGCGGGTTATGGCGTTCCACGATGACAGTGCAAGCTCGAGCACCCGTTCGCTTCCACCGAGTGAGTAGAAGAGCCCCCAGTTGCAGAAGCGCTCGTAAAGGTCGTCGACGCAATCGCCGTAGTACAGCGAGCCTCCGCGCTCCTGGTACTTCGCAACGAGCGCTTCGGCGCCCTGCTCCGCGGCCTCCATGAGGCGGCGCTGCAACAGCGCCCACTCGGGAGGAGCGGACCGTTTGGATGCATTGACGCTGAAGTAGCCGGCTGGGGCGGGTGTCGTCATCGGGTGAATAACCGCCGGGCGTAATGTAAGATATCGGACGGCTGAGATACTGCAAATGATACGTGTCGCTAAAGTATTTGTCGACACACACATTATTCGAAGCAATTCCTCCAGCGAAACGAGGCCACGCTATGAAGGTCTTGATAACCGGCGCAGCGGGGACGATAGGAAGAATTCTGACGAAAGCATTCCTGGGAAAGTACGAGCTTCGCGGCCTGGACAGGTCTCCGATGCAGCTGCTCACTGACACCGTTGAGGGAGATGTTACGGACTACGCCACGGTTGCGCGGGCTACTGCCGGCATGGACGCAGTGATTCACCTCACCAACGTGCGCGGTAAGGAGTTCGAGTACCCGATGCAGTCCATAACCGGCACGTACAACGTGTTCGAGTCGTCTCGGGTCAACGGTGTGACGACGATAGCGTTCGCGAGCAGGGGAGGGCTGTTTCCCTGGAAGCGGATTCCGAGGTCCGTCACCCGCACGGCGGACATGCTGTGGCAACCGTCGGACTTCTACACAATCACGAAAGTTGTCGGCGAGGGGTTCGGGGACATGTATTCGTCGCGATACGGGCTGAGCGTGGTGTCGGTGCGCATTGGCAGCATCGACCCGGAGGAGCAGGAGCTGAACCACCCGCACATTCTCAGCCACCGGGACTGTGTGGCGGTCTTTGAGGCTGCGATCAAATACAGAGGCGGCAAGCACGAGCGCGTCTTCGGCGTCTCGGACTCCAACTGGCTGCTGTACGACGTGGAGAATGGCCGCAAGACCATCGGCTATTACCCGAAAGACAAGTCCATCGTGCCGGAGTCAGAGATCGAGCGCTAAGGTTATGCTAGACTGCTCCTGTAGCGTAGCGCGGGCGCAAGAGGTGACTCATGACACAGCGCACGCGAATAACTATGAATCCATCGGTGATGGGCGGGAAGCCATGCATCCGCGGGATGCGGGTGACTGTTGGCACAGTCGTGGGGTTGCTGGCGGCGGGTCACTCAACCAGAGAGGTGATGCAAGCCTACCCGTATCTCGAGGAAGATGATATCCATGAGGCCTTGGCCTACGCGGCCTGGCGGTCTGAGGAGTTCGAAGTGCCCCTGGAAGCGGCATGAAGCTGCTTGTTGATATGAATCTCACTCCCCAATTGGGTTGAATATTTCTTTGCCCATGGACTGTATGCTGAACACTGGTCGCATATCGGTGACCCTCGGGAAAGCGACGAACGAATAATGTCCTGGGAGCGCGATCACCGCTACATAGTTTTCACGAACGATCTGGATTTCACGACACTTCTGGCGCTTACACACGCCGAGGGACCGAGTGTCATACAGGTAAGGTCCCAATCGCTGCTTCCGAGCAAGATTGGCGCATCCGTAATAAAGGCGATTCGTCAGTTTGCAAGTTCTCTGGAAGCAGGGGCGTTGCTCACGATTGACGAAAGCGCTTCCAGAGTCCGCATTTTGCCATTCGAGCGAGCCTGAGCATGCTCTACACCTCCACCAGCCGCGAGCCGTCGCGGTTGGAGCGCAGGAAGGCGAAGATGATGCGAATGGTCTTGATGGCCTCGCTGCCGGGGCTGACCAGCGCGCCCCCGTGTTCGACCACATCCACGAGCTCCTGCCAGCCGGCGGCGAAGCGCTGGACCTGGTAGGCCGGCGGGAGGAGATTACGCGTTATTGTTTCCTTCGTTGCTGGGTCAGACGTTTCCAACTGTGCGAAGTTGTCATCGACGGTGATGCGGCCCAGCGGCCCAGCGAGGTGGAGAGAAAACCTCCCGAGGGTGTCCTTGGAGCCGCAGTAGTGCGCGCGTACGCCGTTGCGATAGATGATAAGGCCGTCCGCGCCGGGCTCGCTGGCGGCGTCCAGCCCGCCCGTGCCCATGTAGCGGTCCCAGTGCTCGAAGCCGGGCTGCAGCCGCGCGGAGGCCAGGACAGGGTCCGACTCCGCAAAGTACGATACCAGGTCCAGCAAGTGCGGCCCGTTCCGGAATAGCATCGCGCGGGCGCCGCCGAGGGTGGCGACGATTGTGCTGAGCTGGCCGATTGCGCCGGAGCGCACGGTATCCCTGACCTTGCTGTATATCGGGTACCAGCGCCGCGCGTGGTTGACGCTCAGAGGCACACCGGCATCAGCGCAGGCCTTAACGATGCGCTCGGCTTCCTCCACGCTGGTCGCCATGGGCTTCTCCAGGAAGATGCCCTTGACTCCCGCGCGCACCGCGTCCAGAACGATCTCCTCGCGAACAGTGTCCGGGGTAGCGATGCCGACGATGTCCGGCCTCTCCTTTGCCAGCATCTCGCGGTGGTCTGTATAGAGCTTCGCGCCGGGCCACCTGTCGCCCCAGCGCTGTTGGAACTCCGTGTGCAGCGCCGCGTTCTTCCTGCAGATGGCTACCAGCTCCGCGTTCGGCACCGTCTCCAGCGCGGCAAGGTGCGAGAGGATAAGCTCGTTCCTGAATGGAGGAGCGTCTTTCGCCCTGCGTGTGACGATATCCCGCGCCCCCACCATCGCTACCCTGAAGACACGCTCAGCCATTTGACCCTCCATACTTCCGACGCATAAACTCTCTTCGTACCTCGCTTTGGACCCCGATGTCGCAGATCCCGTATGACTCGCGGGAATCGGGAAGTCTTCGAATCGGGGCCGTACCCCGTACCCCGTACCCCGTACCCTCCCTAGTCCTCCACCACCATATGGAAGGCGATCGGACTTGCTACCAGGAACACCGCGTCGAACGCCGTCAGCAGCGGCAGCCACGGTGCGATCTCAGAGAACGGCCCCCCGCGGAGCACGAGGCCCGATATTTCCACTGCGGCGATGACTGCCGGGAGCACTACCGGGAGGAAGAGCAGCGGAAGCATGACCTCCCGCGCGCGGGTGTTGACCGCCATGGCCGAGAATACCGTGCCCACGGTTACTATGCCCAGTGTCGACAAGAAGGCCACCGGGATGAGCTCCCATACGAAGAGGGGAAAGTTGAACAGTATGGCGAAGACGGGGAAAGCCAGCGCCTCCACGAGCAGCATGAAGATCAGGTTTGCCAGCATCTTGCCGTAAAACAGGGTGTCGCGGCTGACCGGCGTCATCATCAGCGCAAGCATGCTGTTGTTGTCCTTTTCGAGGGCGAAGGAGCGCGTAATCCCCAGCACGCCGCCGAAAACAAACGCGACCCACAGGACGCCCGGGGCGACGAGTCCGATGGTAGCGGGCGTGGGATCGATGGCGAAGTTGAAGATGACGATGACGAGCAGGGAGAAGACGAGGACCGCAACCACGATGTCCTTGGTGCGGGCCTCCAGCAGGATGTCCTTCCACAGTAGTGCCGCCATGGGGCCCAGGTACTGCTTCACTGGGCGGCGCCCACATGCTCAAAGTATGCCCTTCGAATACCCTCCGCGCCGGCGGCCGCGGCCGCCACAGGCTGCTGGAACGCGATGACACCCCGGGAGAAGATGGCCACCTGGTCGCCGATGGATATTCCGCGCTCCAGGTTGTGCGTGGTCATGATGATTGAGCGGTCCCTATTGGAGCGGTCACGGATGATGCCCTCAAGAACGCCCAGCGCCGACTGGTCCAGTCCGCTTTCCGGCTCGTCCAGGAGCAGCAGGAGTGGGTCGTGGAGGAGCGCACGGGCGATGGAGATGCGCTTGCGCCAGCCGTGAGACAGCGTGCCGACGCGCTGGTGCAGCCGTGGCGTAATAGCCAGGCGCTCGGCGTTTGCCGCGATGCGCTCGTCCAGCCTGTCCAGGCTGAACATCCGTCCGAAGAACTTCAGGTTCTCGTAGCCCGACATGTCGTTGTAAAGCAGGGGATCGTGCGACACGACTCCGATCGTCCGGCGGAGCGCCGGGCCATGTTTAGCCAGGTCCATGCCGCCTATGCGCACCGCGCCGCCGTCCGGCCGGGTGACGGAGGACAGGATGCGCATCAGGGTCGATTTTCCGGAGCCGTTGGCGCCAAGGACCGTCACGACCTGTCCCCAGGGAATATCCATATCGAGGCCGCGCAGCACCATCGTGCGGCCGTAGGCCTTTGTCAGGCCGCGGATTTCGATGGCCGCAGCTTGTGTTTTTGAGTCAAACGGCATTTGGTTACCTGGGCGGCTGGTGGCCTGCTTCTCAAACCCTCGACCCGTACCGGCTCTAGACTGTATTATAAAGTGACGATATCTGGCAACCCAGGTATTAGCGAGCACGAAGGACACGGCCGATGGCAGCGATCGACACTCTGCAGAAAAAGTACAGGTCACTCGACAAGCGCTTCGAGACGAAGCCGGAGAGCGCAGTCGACGAGGAGTGCCTGATGGCTTTCGACTACGAATACGCCGGCCAGGAGGCGGAGATCGTCGTCGACTCGCCTGAGTTTACGGCCGTGTGTCCGTGGACGGGCCTGCCGGACTTCGGCACTTTGACGATCAAGTACGTGCCGGACCAGCTATGCCTGGAGCTGAAGTCGCTCAAGTACTACCTGCTCTCCTACACGAGCGTCGGCATTGTGCAGGAGCACGCTGCGAACCGAATTCTGAAGGACCTTGTTGACGCGTGCCGCCCGCTCCGCATGGAAGTGCACCTGGACTACAATGTCCGCGGAGGGCTGCACACCACAGTGACGGTGCGGCACCAGAAGTAATGGCTATCCACGGCGTTTCGCTCCTCTCCGGCGGCCTGGACTCTACGACGGTGACCGCTTACGCCCGCAGCCGCTGCGATTCTCTGACCGCGCTCACATTCCGGTACGGCCAGACCCACAGCAAAGAGGCCGACTGCGCGACAGAGATCGCCGCGCGCCTGGGCGTGGAGCATCGCCTGATAGATATCTCCTTCCTGAAGGACGTCGCCTGGTATTCCGCGCTAACCAACCCCAAGGCATTCCCCGTGCCGAAGGGGACGACGACGGAGCAGATCGGCGCGAGCATACCGATAACGTATGTGCCGCTCCGCAACACGATTTTTATTTCGCTCGCCGCCGCTTACCTTGAGAGCAAGGTGCTGCACGCAATAGAGACCGGCGGGCAGTCTGCCCGCGTCACGCGCGCAGTAATCTACATGGCGCCCAACGCCGTGGACTTCAGCGGCTACCCGGACTGCCGCCCGGAGTTCTTCGAGCAGGTCGCGCGTACTCTCGGCTTCGGCAGTAAGCTTGGGACCCAGTACGGCGTGAATTTCGATGTCGTGACCCCCATCATCCATCTCTCCAAGGCGGAGATCGTGCGACTCGCTGGAGAGGTGAACGCGCCGATCGACCTGACCTGGAGCTGCTACGAAGGCGGCGATTCGCCTTGCGGGCAGTGCGATAGCTGCGTGCTAAGGGCGAAGGGGTTCGTGGAGGCGGGCGTGCCGGACCCACTGCTGGTCCGGTTGGGGAAGGCCGGGGACGGCAATGCTTCGCGTTAGTCGAAAGCCCAGCGGCGGGCCGGAGATATTCCACAGCATCCAGGGCGAGGGGGCGAGCATGGGCCTGCCCGCCGTGTTTATGCGCCTGGCGATGTGCAACCTGGCATGCACGTGGTGCGACACCCGCTATACCTGGGACTTCGACGCGTTCGACTTCGACAAAGAGGTCATGACAATAGGGCGCGACGAGGCCGCGGAGCGGATACTCGCGTACAAATGCGACAGGCTGGTCATCACGGGCGGCGAGCCGCTGCTCCAGCAAAAGGAGCTGTGGCCTCTCGCGGCGGACATGAAGGCGCGCGGCGTGATGTGCGAGGTGGAGACCAACGGTACGCTGGCGCCGTCTGCTGAGATGGTGGGAGCAGTGGCCCAATGGAACGTCTCTCCGAAGCTGGCAAGCTCCGGCAACCGCCGCGAGCGGGCGATCGTGCCGAAGGCGATTCAGTCGTTCCTGGAGACGGGCAGGGCGTACTTCAAATTCGTTGTTGTGACGCCGGCAGACATGGAAGAGGTTTGCGGCCTTGCTAAGGAGCTTGGCATACCCGCTGACCGCCTGATACTCATGCCGGAGGGGACATCCGCCGCGGTCCTTGTGGAGCGCGGCCGGCGGCTGGCCGAGGAGTGCGCCCGTCGCGGCTTCAGGTTCTCCACGCGCCTGCACATCATGCTATGGGGCGACGAGCGCGGGCGGTAGCGGCTAAAACTTCTCCACAAGGCCGCCGGCGGTGAGCCAGTAGAAGACAATGTACGCTCCCGCCAGGATCATGAAGGCCGCGCTGAGAGTCTGCGTGTACGGTAGGACTTTGCGGAGCGCGCCCACCGTCGCGCCCCTGAAGAGAGCCACTGCAAGCGTCAGCACGAGAATCACCGTCCCCATCCCGAGCGCGTACACGATGAACTGCCCCACGGCGCTCCAGAACCCGCCCGTGGCGAGGCTGGTGCCGATTACCGCCAGGAATATCGGGAGCGTGCAGCTCAGCGACGCCGTCGCGTAGCTCAGCCCGAAGAGGAAGTACCCCTTAACGCTGACGCTCGAAGGGTCGCCCATGTGTGACGCTGCGCGCGCGGCGATGCCCGAGTACAGCTTCCCGCCGCTCAGCAGCCACGCGCCCGCGAGGGCAAGCAGCACGCCGATGCAGAGGCCGATCCACGGAATCGCGAACTTGATCGACTGCGCCCCTGCGCTGATGACCCCTCCCACGACGCCGAAGAGCAGGACAAACCCTGCGGTGACGACAACGCCGACCAGGAGCGCCCGGCCCAGTCTTTGCACGGCGGGAGAGCGCGTCTCCGTCTGTGAGTTCGCGCCCAGGTAGAGCGCGAGGTACGCGGGCAGCATCGCGAATCCGCACGGGTTCACCGTGGCGACCATCCCCGCGCCGAACGCGTAGCCAAGCGGGAGCACGCTGGCCAAATCGTTCTGGATGAGCCTGCTGGAGGCCCCTGCCCAGCTTTCGACGGTGCCGACGATCCCCCCCGAGCCCGCGCCCGCGATAAACGCGCCCACGAAGGCTATTGCCAGCGGCACCACTGCCGCAAGCGCCGGCAAGACTATTCCCTTGAAAAGCCGCGATTTGTTGGATGCCAGGGTGGCCATGGTATTCCCTTCGCGCTTGCCAACTGAAACTCTGTCAATGCTCAATGACTTTGTCAGTCTTACTGCTCAGTGATTTTGTCAGTACGACTGGTTTTGGTTGAATCAGTCTCGATCTCCAAGGGTGATCTGGAGCCGGCTTTCGATCCTTGGGCGAGGAG
>Ga0194132_10006715_pt1 | contig 17669 bp, 18 predicted proteins | sample TA2KigOf80mmetaG_FD_148612 | JGI IMG/M metagenome (GOLD analysis project Ga0194132, IMG submission 148612) | Freshwater microbial communities from Lake Tanganyika, Tanzania - TA2015054 Kigoma Offshore 80m | ecosystem: Environmental > Aquatic > Freshwater > Lake | place: Tanzania: Lake...
CGGGTCCTGGTTGGGCTTCCTGAGCTTGACCAGAACACCGCCGGGCCCAGCCATGCGCAGCGCGGCGCAGCGCGCGAGGAGCGCATCCGTCCCCTCGGCCGCCTCGACGCCGAGCACGCGGCCTTGCTGCACCACGGCCGCTTGGCCGATATCGAGACCGCCGAGCGCGCGCACCACGCGAACGCCGAGCAGAATATCGTTGAGCGCCGCTTCGTCGGGAAGCAGTCCGCCGATGGCCCCGGTCGGCGCGAGCAGATCCGCCAGCACCGCGTCCGCGCCAACCACGCGGAAGCCCTCGCTCTCGAGCTCGCTAACCACGACCGAGAGGAGCTGATCGTCGCCCGCGCTGCGCAGACCGGCCAGCTTCACCAGAAGCTGCGCGCCGCGCCAGTCCGGACGCACGTTCGCCAGCGAGGGTCGGCGAACGGCGCCCGCCAGCACCACCTCTTCGCATCCTTGTTCGCGCAGCAAGCTAAGCGTCTTGCCAACGGCGGCGAGCCCGACCCACGCGTGCGGCGTGGCGCCGATCGCGGTCGGGTCCGCCTCGCCCTCGAACGCAATGACGAACATAGGCCGGGCGGCGGCGATGCACGCGTCAATCAGCTTCCCCGGGAGATCCCCGCCGCCCGCCAGAATACCGAGCTTAGGTGGCACGGTCCGGCTGACAGATCGAGCGCGAGGAGTCGGCGCGGATGAACGCGATGATGTCCATCACCAGCGGCTCGTGACGGAACAGGGTCGCGACGTCCTCGACGCGCTCCTGGAAGGTCCCCTCCTGGGCAAACAGCATCCGATAGGCGGCACGCAGGTCGTGGATGCTCTCGCGGCTGAAGTTGCGGCGCCTGAGGCCCACGATGTTGAGGCCGGAGAGCACCGCCCGGTTGCCCATCACCGAGCCGTAGGGAATGACATCCTGCTCGACCCCCGACATGCCGCCGACCATGGCGTGCTTGCCAATGCGCACGAATTGGTGCACCGCCGACAGGCCGCTGACGATCGCGTACTCGTCCACCCTCACGTGACCGCCGAGCGTCGCGTTGTTGACCAGGATCACGTGATCGCCGATCTGGCAATCATGCGCGACGTGAGCGCCCGCCATGACCAGGCACTCATCGCCCACGCGCGTCACCATGCCGCCACCCTCGGTGCCCGGGTTGAGCGTCGCGTGCTCGCGGATCGTCGTGCGCGCCCCGATGATGAGCTCCGAGGGCTCGCCGCGGTACTTGAGATCCTGCGGCTGATGGCCGACCGAAGCGAACGGAAACACGCGCGTCCCGGGGCCGATCCGCGTCCGTCCAGCGACTACGACGTGCGACTCCAAGACGACGCCCGTCTCCAGAACCGCGTTGCCGCCAACGTGGCAGAACGGACCGATCCGCACACCGCGTTCCAGCTGGGCGCCGCGCTCGACCACGGCGGTGGCATGGATGACCGGCAGGTCGGCCGCGCCCACCGCGTCTCCCGCCGACATGCTAGCGGTCCAGGATCATGGCCGTTATGCTCGCCTCCGCGACCAGGATCTCGTCCACCTTGACCTGGCCGGCGAGCTTCCACACCGCGCCGCGGTTTCGGATCTTGGTAACATAGACCCGCATCGTGTCCCCCGGAACGACCGGCCTGCGAAACCGGGCTTCATCGATCGCCATGAAATAGACGAGCTTACCCTCGGCCGACGCTCCCAGGGTATGGACCACCAGCACGGCCGCGGTCTGCGCCACCGACTCGACGATCAGCACCCCGGGCATGACCGGCCGCGTTGGGAAGTGCCCCTGAAAGAACGATTCATTGATCGACACGTTCTTGATCCCCGTGGCGCTCACGTCGGCGACCAGGTCCACGACCTTGTCGATCATGAGCATGGGGAAGCGGTGCGGCAGCATGCGCATGACCCGCTCGATGTCCGCCGCATCCGACAACGTCGCATCAGTCATCGATGCTGCCCTTTCCGCGCCCCGCGCGCAGCAGCAGCGCGGACTGGCGTCGGAACTCCCGGATCGGCACAGCGGGAAACCCGCCCCACGTCTCGCCCTCCGGGACGTCCTTCGTGACCCCCGACTTGGCCGCGATCGTCGCTCCGACGCCGATCCGAAGATGGCCGGCGAAGCCGGCCTGGCCCCCGACCACGGCGTAATCGCCAAGCTGCGTACTGCCCGAGATCCCAACCTGCCCGGCCAGAATGCAACCGCGACCGAGGCGCACGTTGTGCCCGATATGAACGAGGTTGTCGATCTGGCTGCCACGGCCAATGACGGTGTCGGGGCCGGCGCCGCGGTCGACCGTGCTGTTGGCGCCGATCTCGACATCGTCCTCGATGATCACGCGGCCGATCTGCGGCACCTTGACGTGGCGTTCGCGATCCGGGGCGAAGCCGAACCCATCCTGTCCGACGCGCACGCCGGGATGGAGGATGACCCGATCGCCCATCAGGCAATGGCTCACCACCGTGCCGGCGCCGATCATGCAATCGGCGCCCAGCCGCACCGCGCGCCCGATGACGGCGTTGGCTCCGATCCGACATCGCGCTCCGACTTCGGCGAGCGCCGCGATCACGGCGCCCGGCCCCACCTCGCAGTCCGGGCCGATCTGGGCGCTGGCGTCCACCACCGCGGTCGGATGGATCTCCGGTTGCACGGGGGGCGTCGGGTAGAACGCCTGCGCCATCAGGGCGTAGCTGCGATAGGGCTGCCGGCTCAGCAGCAACGCCATGCCAGGCGGCGCGCGATCGGCATGACCGGGGCGCAGGACGCAGGCTCCGACCCGGCTATCCGCCAACGCCCGAAGGTAGCGCGGGTTGTCGAGGAAACCGAGATCGTGCGGGCCGGCGCTCTCCAACGGCGCCACGTCATGCAGCTCGCGGTCGGCATCGGCCTCCGCGCCAAGCGCGGCACCGCCAATGGCCGCAAGCTGGCGCAGCGTGTATGGCCCCGTTCTGGTGAAGAACCGCTCGTCGGCCATCACTCGCGCGGCGGCAGCGACACCGCCAACTTGGGCAAGCGCTTGTCGAGCTGATCGAGCACCACCTGGGTCAGGTCAAGCGACTTCGATACGAAGAGGGCCTGCGAGCTGTCCAGCACGATGTTAAAGCCGCGCTCGCTCGCCAGGTCGGTGACGATCGCAAGGACGGTCTTCAGAAGCTCCCCGCGCGCCGCGGCAACCGCCCGCTCGAACTCGCGGTTGCGCTCGATCACTTGGCGTTCCAGTTCCTGCGTCTTGGTCTCGAACGCGCGCCGTTTGTCGTTGAACGCCTCCTGCGAGAGGATCGTGCGCTGTCGTTCGAGCTCCTGCGCTTCGGCCCTGAGTTTGTCCTCCTGCCCGGTGATCTCCGCCTGATAGGCGGTGCGATACTCGCCGATCTGGGCCAGCAAGGTCTTGGCCGCCGCCGAATCTTGCTCGAGCCGCTGATAGTTGATGATGGCGACCACCGCGGGCGCCATGCGCTCGGCCGCGGCCGCCCAGGTCCCGACCACAAGCGCCACGGCCAGCGCGAACGCCGAGATCGCGGTCCGCATCAGAAGCGGGTCCCGAACGTGAAGCGAATGGGCTGGGTCTTGTCCACGTCTTCCTTGACGGCAGCGTAGGCGGCGTCGAGCTGTACCGGTCCGAACGGCGAGCGCCAGGTGATGCCGACCCCGGTGGAGACGCGCGGCGACCCCACGTCGAAGATCCCGGCTCCGTCCTCATCGACCTGCCCCAGACTGCCGAACTCGGTGAAGACGCGGCCGAAAAGGCCGAACTCCTCGGGCAACCCGAGGGGGAAGCGCGCTTCCGCGGTCCCGATGTAATAGAGATTGCCGCCCAGCGCGTCGTCGGTGACGAGATCGCGCGGACCGATTCCGGCGCGCTCAAAGCCGCGGAAGTTGCTGGCACCGACGAAGAAGCGGTTGTTGATGTTCACGTCCTGTCCCAGGCCGAAGATGTATCCCTCCTCAAGCGCGAATACCGCCGTCAGATCCTCGATGACCGGTATGTAATGCTCATAGTTCATTCGGGTGCGCAAGAACCGCACATTTCCGGCGAGTCCGGCGAGATCCTGCCCGAACCGCACCGACCAGCCCTCGGTTGGATCGACGACGTCGTCGCGGGCGTCATACTCGATGCTGTAGCCGACGGAGGACGTGATCGAGCGGCCTTCCTGTTCGCGGATGAAGCGCGACGCGCCGGCGCCGACGTCGGTCACGTCGGTGATGTTAAAGCTGTAGTTGAGCGACTGGCGGAGCCCCTCGAAGATCGGAAATCCCGCCCGCAGCACGAACCCGACCTGCTTCTGGTTGAACGAGCTCTCATCCTGCAGGTCGCGCTGGCGGCGGAAGGCATCGAAACCGGCGGCAACGTTGCGATCGAGGAAGTACGGCTCCGTGAAGCTCACGTCGATGAACTGCCGGCGCGTCGATAGATTGAGCGCGGCACGCAGGTCCTGTCCCTGCCCCAGCAGATTCCGCTCCCGAATGCTGATGTCACCGACCAGGGCCTCGGTCGTGGAGATGCCGGCGCCGACGCTGAGTTCCCCCGTAGACTGCTCCTCCACCGTCACCAGGATGTTCGACTTGTCCGGCGCGCTGCCAGGCTGGTTCTCGACGTTGACGTTCTTGAAGAACGCGAGCGAGCGAACGCCGCGGCGCGAGGCCTGAAGCTTCGCCGTGTTGAACGCATCGCCCTCGACGAGCTTGAACTCACGCCGGATCACCTCATCGAGGGTGCGCACGTTGCCCACGATATCGATACGCTCGACGTAGACGCGCGGCCCTTCATTGATCTCGTAGCTGACCCCGATCGTCCGCGCGTCGCGATCGCGATCGAGCTTGGGCTTGATATCGACGAACGCGTAGCCGAGCCGCCCGACCTCGAACGTCAACGCCTCCACGCTCCGCTCCACGGCCTCGGCGTCGTAGGCCTCGCCCGCCGTCGTGCTGACGAATGCCATCAGTTGAGTGGGATCGAGGTCCTTGAGCGCCGCCTTGACCGCGATCGGCCCGAACCGGTACGGCTCTCCCTCCTCCACCGCGAACGTCACGTATAAATCCTGGCGACTGGGGCTCAGCTCGGCCACCGCCGAGGTGACGCGGAAATCGGCATAGCCGCGCTTGAGGTAGTACCGGCGCAGCAACTCCTGATCGAAGGCGAGCCGATCGGGATCGTATGTGTCGTCGCTCGTGAAAAAACGGTACCACCGCGACTCCCTGGTGGCGATGGCCCCACGCAGCCGACCGTCGCTGAAGCGGCGATTGCCGACGAACGAGATCCGGCGGATCCCCGTCGCCGGCCCCTCGGTGATCTCGAAGATGAGGTCGACACGGTTTTGCGCGAGCTGAATGACCTTGGGCTCGACCGTTGTGGCGTAGCGGCCACTGCGCTGGTAGACCTGCAACAGCCGCTGGACGTCGCTCTGGATGCGGCTTCGCGTGAAGACGGTGCGCGGTCTCAGTTGGACCTCGGCCGAAAGCGTCTCATCGTCGATCCGCCGGTTGCCCTCGAATGCGAGCCGGTTGATGATCGGATTCTCCACGACATTGACGATGAGACGACTACCTGCGCGCGCGATGCTAACATCGGCAAACAACCCCGTCGCGAAGAGCGCCTTCAGCGACTCGTCCACGCGGCGTGCGTCCATCGCGTCGCCCGGTCCGATCGTCATGTACGAGCGCACCGTCTCGACTTCGATACGCTTTGTGCCGCTGACCTGAATCTCCGTCACGCGCTGTTGCGCGAACCCGGGTCCGCCGATGAGCGCGAGCGCCAGCGCGGCCAGCAACGCACGGCGCGCCGCGCCCGAGCGCGCCGCGAGCCACGCCAGCGGGCGTGCCGCGCGCATGATCAAGCCGCCACCGGGTACGCGCAGAGGGACATCGGCCGTGGCTCGTCAGGACCGTATGCGGGAGAAGAACTCGACGACCTTGAGGTTGACTAGGTCGTTCCACGTCACGAACAGGAACAGGCAGAGCACAAGCGCCGCACCGATCCCCAGGCCGTACTCCTGCACGCGGGCGGCCAGCGGTCGTCCTCGCAGTGCCTCGATCCCATAGTAAAGCAGGCGCCCGCCGTCCAGCATCGGCACCGGGAACAGGTTGATCAGCCCGAGGTTGATCGACAGCACGGCCGCGAAGGAGACCAGCGCGGTCAGGCCGAGCTGCCACATCTGGCCCGAGATCTGGGCGATCCGCACCGGACCGCCGAGGTCCTCGGTGGTCCGCCGTCCCATGATCATCTCGCCGACGTAGACGAGAGTCGCGCCCGCCACCATCACGGTCTCGCCGGCGCCGCGCCACAAGGAAGTGAACGGGTCGTGGCGAACGTGCTCGACCGCACCGCCGATGACGCCGATTCGACCGATCCGGTAGGTGTTGCCGAACCGGTCGCGTTCGACCACGAGGGCGGGCACGACCACCAGGTCAAGCACCGCACCGTCGCGCTCTACCTTGACCGACAGCGGGCGCTCCGGGCTCATGCTGGCGATGCGTTGCATCTCCTGAAAACGCTCGATGCTGCTGCCATCGAGTTCGATCACCCGGTCGCCGGCGCGCAGGCCCACGGCCTCGGCCACGCCATCGGGCACGACCGAGCCGACCACGGGCGGGGTGAAGGGCTGCCCGATCGTGGCGAACAAGCCCCCATAGAGGGCGATCGCCAGCACGAAATTGGCGAGCGGGCCCGCTAGGATGATGGCGGCCCGGCGCGGCAGGGACTTGTGGTGGAATGACACGGCCCGTTCCGACGGCGCCATGTGCGCCAGTTGTTCCGTCGCCGCGCCGTTGGCGGCGTTCGCGTCACCGAAGAACCGGACATAGCCGCCGAGCGGCACCCAGCTCATCTTCCAGCGCGTTCCCCGCCGGTCGGTCCAGCCGAAGATCTCGTGGCCGAACCCGACGGAGAACACTTCGACCCGCACATGATTCCAGCGCGCCACGAGGTAGTGGCCGATCTCGTGCACGAACACGAGCGCCGTGAGCACGAGGAGGAACGGCAGCACATAGTTCCACAGGAACGCGATGGACCCGAGCACGCCGCTCATTGGGCTGCCCGTGCCGCTCGCGCCGCGCCCCTGCGGCGCTGCGGTCGATGCAAACCGAGCACGCAGCTCTCGGCGAGGCGGCGCGCCTCACGGTCGAGCGCGAGGACGGTGCTCAGGTCGGGCACGGCGAAGCGCGGGCACAGGGCAAGAGTCTCGGCCACCACCCGCGCAATATCGAGGAATCCGATGCGGTCGGCGAGGAAGCTTTGCACCGCCACCTCGTTGGCGGCGTTCAGCACCGCTGATGCGGTTCCGCCGGCTTGGAGCGCGGACCGCGCCAGGCCGAGCGAGGGGAAACGATCGGGATCGGGCGGCTCAAAGGTGAGTTGCGCGACGCGACTCAGATCGAGCCGCGCGCTCGGTGCCGGGATGCGGCGCGGCCAGCCCAGCGCGTAGGCGATCGGCGTCCGCATGTCGGGGGCACCGAGTTGCGCGAGGACCGAACCATCGACATAGGCGACAAGGCTGTGCACGACCGACTGCGGATGTACCAGGACCTCGATCCGTTCGCTCGGCAGGCCAAACAGGTGGTGCGCTTCGATGACCTCGAGCCCCTTATTCATCAGCGTGGCCGAGTCGACCGAGATCTTGGCGCCCATGTCCCAATTCGGGTGTGCCACCGCTTGGCTCGGCGTCACGTCGGCCATCTGGCGCATGTTCATCGTGCGGAACGGGCCGCCCGAGGCGGTGAGAATGAGCCGCTCGACCGCCGCCGGTTGAGTGAAGTCGAAGACCTGAAAAATGGCGTTGTGCTCCGAGTCCACCGGCAAAAGCATGGCGCCGCACTCGCGCGCCTCGCGCATCAGGAGCTCGCCCGCGCACACCAGGCATTCCTTGTTGGCGAGGCCGACGATGGCGCCGCGACGCACCGCCGCAAGGGTCGGCGCTAGGCCGGCGGCGCCGACGATCGCCGCCATCACCCACTCCGCCGGCCGCAATGCCGCCTCGATGATCGCGTCGGGCCCGGCGGCAACGGCGATGTCGGTACCCGCGAGAGCATCCTTGAGGGCGCCATAGAGCGCGGGATCGCCGATCACCGCGAGCCGCGGCCTGAGCCGGCGCGCCTGCTCGGCCAGCCGCGGCACGTTGCTCTGGGCGGTCAGCGCATCGACGACGTAGTCCGCGCGCCGGTCCTCGATGAGGGCGATGGTGTTGCAGCCCACCGAGCCGGTGGAGCCGAGGATCGACACGCTGCGCGGCGTTGGGTTGGCGCGAACCGGTGCTACCGCCACAACAACGCCCCCCCCTTGGCGAGCGCGATTCCTGCGGCCGCGGGCGACGCGAGCAGAAGCGAGTCAACCCGGTCCAGGACGCCGCCGTGTCCGGGAATGAGCCGGCCGCTGTCCTTGACCAAGAACCGCCGCTTGAGTGCCGATTCGATCAGGTCCCCGCCCTGCGCCGCCAGCGATACCACGAGGCTCAGGAGGACAATCAGTGCCACGGGACCGAGGGCCGGGCCAAGCCCCACGGTGTCGAGCGATGCGGCGACCAGTCCGACGAGCGCCGCCGCCGAGAGGCCGCCCACCGCGCCGGCCCAGGTCTTGCCCGGGCTGAGTCGGGGGGCCAGCTTGGCGCCGCCAATGATCCTGCCGCACGCGAACGCCCCGATATCGGTCGCCCATACGACCAGCAGGAGCCAAAGGACGGATGCGCGGCCGCTGCTGGGCTCGGACCGCAGCCAGATCAGCGCGACGACGGGCACCGCCAGATGGACGATCCCCGCCGCATGCCACGGCGATACGCGCCGGTTCAACAGCGCGAATCCTGCGGCCCCTCCGGCCGCTGCCAGTACGGCCGCCAAGGCGGTCAGCGGCAGCCCGATTTGGGCCAGGAACAGCCCGCCCAAGATCACCGCGCCCAGCCCGATCGTGGCGATGCCCGCTCGGCGTCCGAGCAGCCGCTCCCATTCACCGGCCGCAAGCAGGGCGACGGCGCCCGTCAGCACCGCGAACCACCAGCCCCCAAGCCATGCGGATGCAACCGCGATCGGCGCCAACACCAGCCCCGAGGCCACGCGCCGAACGACTTCCCGCCGCCGCTCAGGCACTGGAGGCACCGTAGCGCCGCTCGCGATTGTGATACTCCGCCACCGCGTCATGCAATGTCTGCTCCGAGAAATCGGGCCACAGGATATCGAGGAAGACGAACTCAGAGTAGGCGATCTGCCACAACAGGAAGTTGCTGAGCCGCTTCTCGCCGCTGGTGCGGATCAGGAGATCGGGATCCGGGATCCCGACGGTTTCGAGCCGACGCACGAAGGCGGTCTCGTCGATGTCGGCGATGGCAAGCCGGCCGGCCACGACTTCCCCCGCAAGCTGCTGGCAGGCACGAATGATCTCGCGGTGGCTGCCGTAGTTGACCGCGACCGACAGCGTCAACCCATCGTTCGCCCGGGTCAGCGCCTCCGACTCCTCGATGAGCGTGACAACGTCGCGGGGCAGGGCGTCGCGCTCCCCGATGAAGCGAAGTCGCACGCCGCCGCTGTGGAGCTCGGCGAGCTCGGACCGCACGTAGACGCGTAGCAGCCCCATGAGATCATCGACTTCGCTGGCCGGCCGCTTCCAGTTCTCCGACGAGAATGCATAGAGCGTCAGGTAGGGTATGCCGAGGTTGCGGCAGCCGCGCACCGCCGTCCGCACGGCCTCGGCGCCGCGCTGATGGCCCGCGATGCGCGGCAATCCGCGGGCCTTGGCCCATCGGCCGTTGCCATCCATGATGATGGCTATGTGGGTGAGTGAGGTATGCAAGGCCACAGGCCGGCCCCCTCTGGTTCCTGGCCGTCAGACCTGCTTGATCTCCGCTTCCTTGGTGGCCAAGGTGCGATCGATCTCCTTGATGATCTGGTCGGTCGCTTTCTGAATCTCGGCGCCTTGGTGACGGTGTTCGTCCTGGGTGATGTCACCGTCCTTCTCGCGCCGCTTGAGCCGTTCCATTCCATCGCGTCGCACGTTGCGCACGGCGATGCGCGACTGCTCGGCGTACTTGTGGGCGACGCGGGCAAGCTCGGCGCGCCGCTCGGCGTTCAGCTCCGGGATCAGTATGCGCATCACCTGCCCCTCGACGACGGGATTGAGACCGAGGCCGGCGCCCCGGATGGCCTTCTCGACCGCCTTCACCAGCGCGCGGTCCCACACCTGGACGGTAAGCGCCCGCGGCTCAGGAACGCTGATCGTTCCGACCTGATTAAGCGGCATCGCGCTGCCGTAGGCGTCGACCGTGACCGGCTCGAGCAGCGCGGTGCTCGCCCGCCCCGTGCGCAGCCCCGCCAGCTCGTGCTTGAGGACATCGAGCGCCCCCTGCATGCGCCGCCTGATCTCGCCGAGCTCGCTCTCCGCCATCTCAGTCCCCTCCGCCAATGACGGTGCAGGTGCCTTTCCCGGCGATCACGCCGGGCAGCATGCCCGCGCCATGGATCGAGAACACCAGGATCGGGATACCGCTCTCCCGTGCCAGGCTGATCGCCGCGGCATCCATCACGCGGAGGTCTTGGCTCAGCACCTCGCGGTAGGTCAGCCGATCATAGCGCACGGCGTTTGGATGCGTGCGCGGGTCGCTCGAGTACACGCCGTCCACTTGCGTCGCCTTGAGCAGTGCATCGCAGCCCATCTCGGCGGCACGCAGCGCCGCCGCGGTGTCGGTCGAGAAGAAGGGGTTGCCCGTGCCGGCGGCGAAAACGACCACGCGCCCGCGATCGAGGTGGCGCAGCGCCCGACGGCGGACGTAGGGCTCGCACACCGCCTGGATGTGGAGCGCCGATAGCACCCGAGCGCTCACGCCCCCCGCCTCCAGCGCATGCTGGAGCGCCAGCGCATTGATGACGGTCGCCAACATGCCGATGTGGTCGGCGCTCGCCCGCTCGACCCCTGCGCCCGCCAGGGCGGCGCCGCGGAAGAGGTTGCCGCCACCGACCACGAGGCAAAGCTGCACGCCCATATCCTTGACGGCCGCGATGTCGCGGGCCAGATCGCTCGCGAAGGCCCAGTCGATGCCGAAATCGCCGCGGCCCGCCAGAGCCTCGCCCGAGATCTTGAGCAGCACGCGCCGATATGGGGGCGGACGGGGCATCGCTAATCGGTCGGGGTTACCAGGGCGGCAGGCGCTCTCACCCTCCCTCGGGCGCGCGGATCATATCAGAAGCCCCGGGGCCACCATACCCCGGCGCCCCGGCGCTCAACGCGCCGCCTGCGCTGCGACCTCGGCGGCAAAGTCCGCCTGTTTCTTCTCGATGCCTTCGCCGCGCTGAAAGCGCACGAAGCCGGTCACGCTGATCGCCGCTCCCGCCGCCTCGGCCGCCGCCGCCAGCGCCGCGCCGACCTTGACCTCCGGGTCAACCACATAGGGCTGCTCGAGCAGCACGACCTCCTCGTAGTACTTGCGCAAGCGACCCTCGACCATCTTCTCCACGATGGCGTCGGGCTTGCCAGACTGCCTCGCCTGCTCGCGCAGGATTTTGCGCTCGTGTGCCACGAGCGCGGCCGGCAGGCTGTCGGCGGTCACGGCCTGGGGATTGGCGGCGGCAATGTGCATCGCGAGCTGCCGCCCGAACGCGGCAACCGGCTCCGGTGCGCCCCTCGACTCGATCGCGACGAGGACCCCGATCGTGCCCAGTCCGGGAGCGACGGCGCTGTGGACGTAGCTGGCCAGCACGCCCTGACCGACCGCGAGGTGCGCGGTGCGGCGCAGGGTCAGGTTCTCGCCGAGCGTCGCGATCTGGTGGGTGATCTCCTCCGCGACCGATCGCTGCTGGCCGGGATAGGGGGCTTTCAGAACCGCGTCGATCTCGCCCCGCCGGGCGTGGGCGACCTCGGCGATGGCGCGCGTCAGCGCCTGGAACGCCGGATTGCGCGCGACGAAGTCGGTCTCGGAGTTGACCTCCACGATGACCCCGGAGGTGCCGAAGACGCACACGCCGACCAGGCCGTCGGCAGCGATCCGCGAGCCCTTCTTGGCGGCGGCGGTTAAGCCGCGCTTGCGCAACACATCGATGGCGGCGGCAACGTCGCCGGACGCCTCGTCGAGCGCGCGCTTGCACTCCATCATGCCCGCGCCCGTGCGCTCACGCAGCTCCCTGACCAGAGCGGCCGATATCTCAGGCATGCCGATCCCCCTGTGCCGTCACCCGCGACCAGCGCCGTCACGGCGCAGGCGCAAGCGGTTCCTCGGCCGCGGCAGCTACCCCTGCCTCCGGCGGCAGTTCCGATGCCAGCGGCTCGGCCGCGTCGCCGATATCTTCGCCCGCGGCCGCCATTTCGCTCTGCAGCCCGTCGAGCACCGAGCGCGCGAACAGGTCGCAGTAGAGCGTGATGGCGCGCAGCGCATCGTCGTTGCCGGGCACCGCGTAGTCGATCCCCTCCGGGTCGACATTGCTGTCGAGAATGGCAACGACCGGGATCCCGAGCTTGCGCGCTTCCTTGACCGCGATCGCCTCCTTGTTGGCATCGATGATGACCAGTATGTCGGGGAGGCCGCCCATCTCCTTGATCCCGCCGAGCGAGCGCTGCAGCTTGTCGCGCTGACGCTGGAGATTGAGCAGCTCCTTCTTCGTCAGCCCGACCTGCTCCTTCGCGAGCTGGTCGTCGAGATCGCGCAGCCGGCGGATCGAATTCGAGATCGTCTTCCAGTTCGTCAGCGTGCCGCCGAGCCAGCGGTGGTTGACGAAGTACTGACCGCAGGCCGCGGCGGCCTCGGCGACCGCTTCCGCCGCCTGGCGTTTGGTCGCGACGAACAGCACGCGCCCGCCTCCGCCCACAACCTCGCGTACCGCGATGAGCGCCCGGTGCAGCATCGGCACCGTCTGTTCAAGATCGATGATGTGGATGCCGTTGCGCTCGCCGTAGAGGTAGGGCGCCATCCGCGGGTTCCAGCGCCGCGTCTGATGGCCGAAGTGGACGCCGGCTTCAAGGAGCTGGCGCATCGTGAAGAGAGGCATAGCCATGCGGTGATCTCCGGTTGATCCGCCGCGGGGGTCTGGCCAACCCGGGTTCACCCGGGCGGGCACCGGAGCGACCGCGCCCATTGAGACGCGGCCACGCCCCGCGTGAGGAGTGTCTAGGAGCGCCGGGTTTAGCCCCCCCGTCCGCCAAATGCAAGCGCCGCGCACCCCGACTGGGCGGCGGGGGCCTCGGCCACGGCCTACTCGGCGGCTGCTTGCCAGCTGCCGTCGTGCCAACGGTACGGTTGCGGCGCTTCGTCGCGCTGGTTCTGACGGGCGCAGCCGTAAGACGCGGCGCGCTGGGCCTTTGGGTTGTTCAGGAAATCCTCATCGCTGAAGATGTTCCACTTCCCTGTCCATTCGAAGATCTTCTCGCCGTTCGCCTTGCGCAACGGTTTGCCTGTTGCGAAGTCGATGACCTCGCGGGTCAAGCCGAGATCGGCGAGAGCCGGCGGGCGCATCTGGAACCTGCTAAGCGCTCTCCCATCCTCCCCGGCCCGCGACGTCCACCGGAGCGTGTCCTCAAGGGCGGGCGACGTCTCCACATCTGCGATGGTCTTCTCGAGCAGGTCATCGACAGCGATCTCGCCAAAACGCTGTCTGAAGCCCGCGCGTCTGGCTTGGAAACCAATGGGAAGCTCCATCCGCCTTCGCCGGCCGCAGCCTCGGTCGGCTCGCCGGCTCCCTGGCAAACATGCGCCCCTCCCCGAAAGGGACAAAACGGGAACATGCTATCCACCCCGTCCGCCCTCCGTCAAGCATTCTCTCCGTTGCGCCCCCGGGCGGAGCGGGGTCGCGGACTACCTCGCCGGCGCGTAGGCGAGCGCCTCGATCTCCACCTTGACATCGATCATCAGGTCGGCGCGCACCGTCGAACGGGTCGGTGGGTCCTTCGGAAAGAACTCCTCGTACACCCGGTTGAAGCGGCCGAAGTCGCGCGGGTCCTCGAGCCAGCACGTCGTCTTGACCACGTCTTCGAGGCTCACGCCAGCTTTCCTGAGCAGCCGTTCGATGGTGCGCAGCACCACCCGCGTCTGTTCCTCGATGCTGCCTTCGACCACGAGCCCCTTGTCGTCGAACGGCACCGTGCCGGACACGAACACGAAGTCCCCTGCCCGGATCGCCTGGCTTAGCGGAACGGGTAGCGATTTCTCGATGACCTGCTTCTTGCTCATCTGGGTGCCTCCTGGGCGGGGCCGCGCGGGCCGGCCGATTACCTTGCTGGGGCGTTGGCCCGTTGTCAAAGCGCGCGCTTTGCCTCGGGGCGGAAACCAGCTAGGTGTTGGTCCCCTCCCTGCGACGGCCGAGGCCATGATCCTTCCCTGCCAGCGTCACCTGTTCGAGATCCCAGAGGATGTCGCCTACTTCAACTGCGCCTACGTCTCGCCGCTGATGGCGAGCGTCAGCGCCGCCGGCGCGCGGGGCATCGCCCGCAAGGTGCGTCCCTGGGAGCTCGAGACGATCGACTTCTTCACCGAGGCCGACGCTGCGCGCGCCGCGTTCGCGCCGCTGATCGGGGCCAGCGCCGACGACATCGCGATCGTCCCGGCCGCGAGCTACGGCATCGCCCTCGCCGCCAACAATCTCCCCCTTGCCCCGGGTCGGCGCATCGTCGTCCTGGCCGAGCAGCACCCCTCGAACGTGCTGGTGTGGCGCGAGCGGGCGCGCGCCACGGGGGCCGAGCTCCTGGCCATCCCGCGCCCGGGCGACGGGAACTGGACGGGCGCGGTGCTGGGCGCGCTCGACGAACGGACGGCGATCGCAGCCCTGCCCCAATGTCACTGGACCGATGGCGGTCTCCTCGATCTCGAGCCGATTGGCGCGCGCTGTCGTGCGGTCGGCGCGGCGCTCGTGCTCGACCTCACCCAATCGTGTGGCGCGCTGCCCTTCGATGTCGCCCGCGTGCGTCCCGATTTCGCGGTGTCCGCCTGCTACAAGTGGCTCCTCGGCCCCTACACGCTCGGCTTCCTCTACGCGGCGCCTCACCGCCAGGCCGGCGCCCCGATCGAGAACAGCCATTTCCAGCGGCTGCAGGATCGCAGCTTCGGCGGCCCGGTCACCTATCCCGAGGCGTTCGAGCCCGGCGCCCGGCGCTACGACATGGGCGAACGGGCGAACTTCACGGCGATGCCGATGGCGATCGCCGCGTTCGAGCAGATCCGAGCCTGGGGCCTCGCCAATATCGCCGAGACCCTGGCCGCCCACACCCGCGCCATCGCCGACCACGCCCGGAGCTTTGGCCTCGCGGTTCCTCCCGATCCCCACCGGGCGCCGCACTTCCTGGGCATTCGCTTCCCCGCCGGCTTGCCGGCCGAGCTGCCCGCGCGACTGCGCGCCGCCAAGGTGTTCGTCAGCGTGCGCGGCGGCGACAGCCTGCGCATCTCGCCCCACGTCTGGATCAGCTCTGGCGACATCGCGCGGCTCCTGGACGCCCTGTCCGCCGCCGCGTAAGACCTGAAGCTACTCATCGCTTTGCTGCCAGGCGCCCTCGCGCCAGCGGTAGGTGCGCGTCTCCTCCTTGTGGCGCTCGATCAGCCGCGTCCCGTGATGAGGTCGTAGCTGACTGGCCGGAGGGTATTTCCAGTAGGCCCAGAAGGGATGCATCCAGGCCAGCAGTGGCTCCGGCACCGCGTCACCGTCCGCGATCTCGCCGTCACTGTAGATCGTCCAGGTGCCGCTCCCGCTCGCGATCCTCCCATCCTCATGCACCGCCGCGTACAACACGGTCGCATCGGGATCGATCAGCACGATCGCGGTCGCGTCCATTCGGAAGGAGAGGTTGCCGCGCTGCGTTCCGGTGACCACGATCAATCCAGTGTCACGCGCGTACCAGATGCGGTCGCGGCCATACAAGAGCCGGATGAGGCGCGGCAGATCGTCAGCCAGCAATCGTTCGAGTCGCGGCCATACCCGTGCGTCTGTTAGCACCGCCGCATGCCGGCGGCTGCCAACGTAGCGCATCAGGTACACGAGCGGGCCGTGCCGTTCGGCTGGCGGTGCGCTGCGGACCAGTGCAAGAGCGACCACCGCCATGTCGTCGATCCCACCCTGCGCATCGGCGACCATCGGATCATCCCCCAGCGCCCGAAACCGCTCGACCAAGCGGCCGTCGTCGCGGACGTACGCTGTACCATCCCAGACGTACGCCTCTTCCATGGAGTACAGCACGCGGTAGCCATTGTGCCGCGTGTCGGCTAAGAACACCGGCAGGTTGCCGATCGACCCGAGCTGACGCGCTCCACCGTGGTGCTCGCGGAGGATGAGGGCGAACAGCGGCTCGTACTCCACCAGCGCCTCGTAGATGAAACCGGCGTCGCGGATCACAGCGGCGATCACCTCGTTGCGACCGTCGTCATTGAGATCGAGGAAAGCAACGTAGACCCAATCGCGTTCGAGCACAGACGGATCGGGTGGTTCACCCCAGACCAGAGAGGTGTCCTGCAATGTGTCGCGCAGGAAGTCGGCGCCGATCCCCGGCTGCCATGGCTGCATCAGAACCCAGCCCGCCGCCGCTGCGGGAGCCGCTGCGCCAAGCAGCAGCGCCAGCATGACGCCAATCGCGGCCGCGGCATGCCGCGCGCGCGGCTCACGGCCACCTCCCGGGCAGCCCCAGGCCGGCGCTACCGACGGCACGCCGTTCCGCGTCCACGCCGCCGCGCAGCCGCTTGAGGACATCGCGCGCCTCACCCTTGAGCGCCCCCTCGTCGAGCATGCCTTGCGCGCCCCTAGCGAGCAGCTCCCGCATGACGCCCTCGATGGCGCCGGGGCCGGTTAGCCACGCCCCGGCGAGCAGGCCGGCGGCCGTCACCTTGACCGAGCCAATCTTCGTGGCGATTGTTTGCCCCAAGTAGGCGTCGAGCGTCGAGTCGATCGACCGGCGGATCTGCCGCTCGTACGCGGCCGCCGCCGCCCGTTGTACGTCTGGGCTATCGAGGAGATCCTGGTCGCTCCACACGTTCCACTTGCCGGTGTACTCGTAGGCTGGGACCACTTCCTGCTGTCGGTGCGCCTGTTGATGGCGGGCTCCCCATCGGGCTCAAACAAGGGCTCGTACACCTCCTCGCCCGTGTCGGGATCGACGACCGGCCATGTGAGACCCACGTCCGCCAGCGCCGCCGGCATCATCTGGAACATCCCGAGCGGGCGCACCGTGCCCTTGTTTCGCGACGGCCAGCGCAGTTCGGGCGCCGCCGCCGGCATGGTCTCGGAATTTGCGATCGTCTGCTCCACCGCCGGATGCATCGGCCCCGCCAGTGCCTCTCGCAGCGCTCGCCGCTGCGTCTTGTACCACGCCCGCCCGCCTTCCGCCTTCGATGGTCGCCGTCCCGGGCGACTGGCCTGCGGTTTGAACACCACCGCCTCCCTGCTCATGAACGAAGCAGGAACATTCTACCCGCCGTGGCCCGCCGATCAACGCGTTTCGCTGCGCGGCGGCGTGCTATCCCGCGCGCCGCGCGATCGGCCGCGTCTCCGAATGCGGGCCGTACGCCACCCTCAGGCGTCCCCGTCGCCCGTGGTAGTCTTGAGCGACATTCAATCGGCTGCGGGTCAGCACGAGCCCGGTCGATGACGGCACTGGCCGGCCAAGGGGATCGCCATGATCAAGACCGGCAAGGAGTATCTCGAAAGTCTGCGCGATGGACGCGTCGTCTATCTCGGTGGCGAGCGCGTCGATGACGTCACCTCGCACCCCGGCTTTCGCAACGCGGCGCACTCCTACGCTCGCATTTT
>Ga0194132_10006717_pt1 | contig 17662 bp, 18 predicted proteins | sample TA2KigOf80mmetaG_FD_148612 | JGI IMG/M metagenome (GOLD analysis project Ga0194132, IMG submission 148612) | Freshwater microbial communities from Lake Tanganyika, Tanzania - TA2015054 Kigoma Offshore 80m | ecosystem: Environmental > Aquatic > Freshwater > Lake | place: Tanzania: Lake...
GGCCTGCTGCTGCTCGACGAGCCGACGGCGCACCTCGATCCCGCGGCCACGCGCGCGTTCCTCGCGCGGCTGAGCACGCTCCCACATCCGATGGTGATCGTCGAGCACAAGCTTGAGCAGGTGGTCTCGTGGATCGACCGTGTCGTCGTGCTCGCCCACGGCGGCATCGTCCCGGATGGGCCGCCCGGCGACGTCTGCGGCGACCGGGCCGACGAGCTGGAGCGGCTCGGCGTCTGGCTGCCCCCGGCAACCCGTCTGGCGCGATCGGCGGGTCTGCCGGCGTCGATCCTCACGTTGGAGAACTTGATCGACGCGGTGCGCGGCGACATCGGGCAGGCGCGGGCGGTTCTCGACGCGTTGCCGCCCCCGCGTCCACCCATGCCTGTCTCCGTTGGCTCGGTGCACGACGGCGCCCCGCCGCCGGCGACCGAGCAAAGTGCGGCCGAGCCCGCCGTCTCCGTATCGCACTTGTCCTACGTTTACGCTGGCGGCGACGCGCCCGCCTTGGACGAGGTGTCGCTGCGCGTCCCTGCCCGCTACTTCGTCGCGATCGTGGGCGGCAACGGATCGGGGAAGACGACGCTCGCGCTGCACCTCGCGGGTATCCTCGATCCGCCACGAGGATCCGTGCGGCTATTCGGGCGCGACGTCGCCACGTTGGCAGCGGTCGAAATTGCCCAAGACGTCGGGTACGTCTTCCAGAACCCAGAGCACCAATTCGTCTCCGAGACGGTGCTGGACGAAGTGGCCTATACGCTGCGCGCGCGCCGAAGCGATGCTGGACGCCCTGGAGCTGCGGCCGTTCGCCGCCGCGCACCCATACCGCCTCAGCCAGGGTCAGAAACGGCGCTTGAGCGTGGCCACCGTGCTCGTCGCCCCGCCGCGGGTGCTCATTCTCGACGAACCGACGTTCGGCCAGGACGCGCGGACGAACGAGCGGCTCCTCGAGTCGTTAGTCACCCTCAACGAGGCGGGCCTGACGATCGTGATGATCACGCACGATCTCGAAGCCGTTTGGCGTTGCGCGCGCTCGATCGTCGTCTTAGGCGGCGGCCGCGTCGCGCATGCCGGGCCGTTGACGGACCTCGCCTCGCATGACGAGGCGCTGGCGGTGGCCGGACTGGATGGGCCGTTCGCCGTCCGCGCCCTCCACGCGCTGACCGCCGTTCTGCCCCGCCGATGATGGAGCGCTTGTTGTCCCACTACGAAACGCCGGCGCTGCTCGGCGCCTGGAATCCGTCGGTCAAGGCGGTCACGATCGCGGTGACTTCGTTGCTGCTGACGTTCGTGCTCGACCCCGTCACCCCGACGCTCGCGCTCGCGTTCACGGTGCTCGTCGCGATCGTCCTCGGTCGCGTCCCCGTGCTGCCGTTGCTGGCGGGGTTCGCGCCGGCGCTGTTGATCGCGCTCGGCCTGTGGTGGGCGAACGCGTTCTTCGCACGATCGGAAGGGGCGGTATGGTGCACGTGGGGCCCGTTGCGACTCAGCGAATCGGGCGCCTGGATGGGTGCCGCGCTCGCGGCGCGCGTACTCTGCTTTGCGGCCTATTCGCTGCTGTTCCTCGCGACGACGAACCCGGCGACGTTCGTCGTCAGCGCGATCCTCACGCTGCGGTTGCCGGTGCGGTTCGGGTACGCGCTCCTCGCCGTCTACCGGTTACTGCCGACGCTCGCTGCCAAGTACCGGCTCATCCGCGGCGCGCACCGGATGCGCGGCGAGAGCGCGTCCAGACCGCAGGCCCGCTGGCGCGACCGCGCGCTGCGGTACACGGTGCCGTTGCTCGCGTCCTCGATTCGGCGCGGCGCTATCCACGTCGTGTGGCTGTGGTTGTCGTGGCGGTGGGGCGCACTGCGGTGGTGGCACGGCCAGCTCTCGTGACGGACGCGGGCGCCCGTGGCCGCTTCGATACAATGGAGTATCGGGAGGTTGGCTATGGCGCTGGTGTTGAGTTTCCCCTGCGGGCGTTGCGGAAAGTTGTACGCGGTGTACTACCCTAAGTCAATCGTCTACCAGATGAACGGGCAGGGCACGCGCGACCAAGGTGAGCGCGAGGACGCCTCCGAGCGCGCCGACGGGGCGATCGACGCCGCGCGCCGGCGCGCCGAATCCCAGGGGCGAACCTGGATCTCCGCCGCTGATCAAGCCGTCATCCACTGTGCGTGTGGAAAAGCGCTGAACCTGGACCTCAACGCGCATCCGCGCGTGCCGCAGACCAGGCCGTCTGGGCAATCACGGCAGCTGGGCACGATCGCGTTGCCGGACAAACCAAAGAAACACTGAAGACGCGCTGGCGTTCCGCCTTGGCCACGGTGGCCGGGTGGCGCGCGCGCCGCCTGCCATGCCCGAGGAGGAGGGGACGATGACCGATCTACGCACGACGCTTCGGATCGCGCCGGAGCAGCTCCGCTGGACGTGCCGGCCCGACGATCTTGCGTTCGTCACGACACAGGATCTGAACGCCGTCGACGTCGACACTGTGGGGCAGGAGCGCGCCGTGCGCGCACTCGACTTCGGCCTGTCGATCCAGCAGCCCGAATTCCACATCGTCGTCGTTGGTCAGAGCGGCACCGGCCGCCGCGAGCACACGATGGCGATGGTGCGCGCGGTCGCGCGCAAGAGCCCGACCCCGCCGGACTGGTGCTACGTCTTCAACTTCCACAATCCGGATCAACCGCGCGCGCTGAGCTTGCCGCCCGGCGAGGGACACGCCTTCGTGCAGGCCGTCGCCAGCCTCATGTCGGAGATCCGCCAGTCGATCCGCAAGGTGTTGAGCAGCGAGCACTTCGAGCTGCGCAAGCGTCAGGTGCTCGAGCAGCTCGAATCGAAGGCGAATCAACTCCTGCAACAGCTCGACCAGGCCGCCCGCACCAAGGGATTCCTCGTGCAGCGCGGACCGTCCGGCATCGCCACGGCCCCCTTGGGGCCGAGCGGTCAACCGATGGAGCCGCAGGAGTTCGAGAAGCTCACTGATGAGGAGAAGAGCCGCCTCGAGCAGGCCAGCCGAGAGATCCAGGAGGAGATCGGGGAGGTCGTGCGCAGCATGCGCGCGATCGAGCGCGAAGCGCGAGAGTCGGTCGTCAACCTCGAGCGCAGCGCGGCATTGGCGGCGATCCGCGAGCCGATCGAGCGGCTGCAGCAGAAGTACGCGGACCTGACGCCAGTCGTCGATCACCTGACGGCGGTTCAAGAAGACGTCATCGAGCATCTGGACGCGTTTCGGGAAGAGGAGAGCGCGCAGCAACCGCAGCTGCCGATCCCGATTCCGGGAATGACGGCGCGGCGCAGTCCCGCGGAACGATACGCCGTGAATCTCGTCGTCGACAACAGCGGCATGACGGGCGCGCCGGTGATCTTCGAGCCGAACCCAACCTACTACAACCTCATCGGCAAGATCGAGTACCGCGGCGAGCTCGGCACGTACTCCACGGATTTCCGCATGATTAAGGCTGGCGCGCTGCTGCGCGCGAACGCCGGCTACTTCCTCGTTCACGCCAAGGACGTGCTGACGCAGCCCGGCTCCTACGACGCGCTGAAGCGCGCGCTCCGCGGCCGCGAGCTGCGCATCGAGAACCTCATGGAGCAATACGGCCTCATCCCGACGGCAACGCTGCGCCCGGAGGCGATTCCGCTTTCGGTGAAGGTCATACTCATCGCCACGCCGGACATCTACGCGATCCTTCACCGCTTCGACGATGACTTCCGCGCCACGTTCCGTGTCAAGGCCGAGTTCGACACTGTGACGCCCCGAACGCCGGAAACGATCCGCAAGTTCGCGTTGATGCTCGGCGGTACGTGCGCGGAGACGGGCATATGCCATTGCGACAGCAGCGCCGTCGCGAAGATCCTCGAATATGCGGCCCGTCTCGCCGACGCGCAAGACCGATTGTCGACACGCTTCACCGAGATCCGCAGCCTGCTCGTGGAAGCGATCGCCTGGGCCCAGCGCGAGGGCGAACCGCTCGTGACGGCGCGCCACGTCCAGAAGGCGCTGGAAGAGAAGATCCACCGCAGCAGCCTGATTGAAGAGAAGATCCAAGAGATGTTCGATCGCGGCCAGCTGCTGGTCGAAACCGACGGCGGCACGGCCGGCCAGATCAACGGGTTGTCGGTGCTGATGCTCGGCGACTACGCGTTCGGGCGGCCGTGCCGCATCACGGCGCGGACATTCGTCGGCGCCCGCGGCGTCGTAAACATCGAGCGCGAGATCAACCAGTCGGGCCCCAGCCACAGCAAGGGCGTGCTCATCCTTAGCGGCTACCTCGGCGGCAAGTACGCGCTGCACCGCGCGCTGAGCTTGTCGGCGACGTTGACGTTCGAGCAGACGTATTCCGAAGTCGACGGCGATTCGGCCTCGTCGACGGAGCTGTACGCGCTGCTGAGCGCCCTGTCCGAGGTGCCGATCGACCAAGGCATCGCCGTCACCGGGTCGGTGAACCAACGAGGCGAGGTCCAGCCGATCGGCGGGGTCAACGAGAAGATCGAGGGATTCTACGCCGTCTGTAAGGCGAAAGGGCTGACGGGCCGTCAAGGCGTGCTGATCCCTCACAGCAACGCGCAGAACCTCATGTTGCGCGAAGATGTCGTCGCCGCCGTGCGCGACGGGCGGTTCCACGTCTGGGCCGTGCGCACGATCGACGAGGGCTTGGAGATCCTCACCGGCACGGCGGCGGGGGTGCTGCAGGCGGATGGAAAGTACCCAGAGGCCTCGATCCACGCGAAGGTTCTCGTGCGTCTCGAGGACTTCGCCAAACGGCTTCGTCCGCCGCTGCCGACGTGTACCGATCGGCCGGAGCGGGCAAACAACAATTGACCGCATCGTTACAGTAACGAGGCAGTCTGAGAGCGGAACCGCCGATCGCGCGCGGTGAACGAGAAGAGAGGACCGACGCCAGGTAGCGCGAGGAGGCGATAGGATGACGCGTCAAGCAATTGTGATCCCCATCGCGGTCGCGTGCGCCGCCGTCTTCGCATTGACCGCCCCGCAACCGATCGTGTCCGCGAGCCCGGCGACCTGTTCGCCGACGCGGCCCGACGCGCTCGGACCGTTCTACAAGCCGGGCGCGCCGCTGCCCGCCTCCGTCGGCCGTGGCCACTTCCTCCGGGGCGTCGCACGATCGGCCGCCGACTGCGCGACGATCCCGGGCGCGCGCGTCGAATTCTGGCTCGCGAGCGCCAACGGCCGCTGCGACGACGATCACCGCGGCATCGTGATCGCGGACCGCGCCGGCGCCTATCGCATCGAAACGAATGTCGCCGTGCCGTACCAATGACGGCCACCAAACCTTGGTGACGCAGTTCTATCCGCGGCCGAACCAAACCGAAGGCGCCTTCGACCTCGTACTCATGAGTACTCGATGACGAGACGCCCTGACCCTCGATTGCGGTCGGCGCGCGGCCTGTTCTTCGTCCTCGTTTTCATGGCGACGGCGGCGTTCGGCGCGACGCCGGCGCTTCCGGCACCGGCGTCGGAGCGCTACGTAATCGTCCCGGCGGAGTCGTCCGTCGGCTACCGTGTCGGTGAGGTCTTCCTCAACGACAACAACCGGTTCCACGTCGCGGTCGGCACGACCCAAATCGTACGCGGCGAGATCGTCGTGAACCGGGCGAATCCGGCGGAGAGCCATGTCGGCACCATCGTCGTCGACATCAGTCGCCTCGCGTCCGACAGCGCGCGCCGCGACAACGCGATCCGCGCGCGCTGGCTCGAGTCGGAGCGGTTTCCCAACGCGACATTCTCGCCGACAGCGATTCGCGGTCTACCGGAACGCATTCACGACGGCGAGGAGATCGCGTTTTCGATTATCGGTTCGCTGAAGGTCCGTGACGTCGCGCGCGAAACGGTATTCGCGACGCAGCTCAAGCTCGACGGCGCCCGCCTCTCCGGCGCCGCGACCGCGAACGTCAAGATGACCGATTTCGGGTTCCAACCGCCCTCGATCTTCGGCGTTCTGCGTTCCGAGAACGACGTGAAGATAGAGATCCGTTTCGTCGCACAGCGGGTGCCTTAGCGGCGCCCGCTCTGGGAAGAACGATCGGAGGATGATCTCCATCATGCGCATGATCTGTCGCTCGTTGTTCACGCCGCTGTTCGTTCTCCTCGCGCTCGTCACCGCGAACGGCGCCCACCCGTCCGCCTCGGTCGCGCAAGCCGCCGCTCCGCCGGCGACCGCCGCGGCGACGGCGGAGCTCGATTCGCAGGCGGTGTACGACCGGATCGCTCCGGCGATCGGGCTCGTGCGCGTGACAACCGGCCGCAGCGGCGGTAGCGGTAGCGCTTTCGCGGTCGATCCATCAGGATGGCTGATCACGGCGGCGCACGTCGCGCGCGGCGCCGACCGGATCATGGTCGACATGGGCGACGGTCAACCGGTGGAGGCGCGCCTCGCGGGCTACGATGCGCGCCGCGATCTCGCGTTGCTGAAGATCAACGTCACCAAACCGCTGCCGATGCTGGAGTTCTCCGACTCGTCAACGCTGCGGCCTGGCGACCCGATCGCGGCGATCGGAAACCCCGGCGGCCGGCCCCGCGTGATGTCCACCGGCAAGGTCCTCGCGTTGCAGGAGACCGCCGGCGGCCTCGCGTCCGAGATCATGATCCGGTTCTCGGCGGCCGTGGCCCCCGGCAACTCCGGCGGCCCGCTCGTGAACGCGCGCGGCCAGGTCGTAGGCGTCGTCGTCGCGATCGCGTTCGACGCCGGCGGCGCGCGGACGGGTCTGGCGGTCTCCAGCGCCGCCGTCCGTGCGGTCTACAACGTGCTCGCCGACGGGGGCCGCTTCGAGCGCGCGTGGATCGGCATCGCCGGCCGAACGTTGGAGCCCCAGATGGTGCGGACGCGCCGCTTCCCGGTACCGCAAGGCGTGGTCATCTTCCAGGTCGTGGAAGGCGGTCCCGCCGACCGCGCCGGCTTGCGCGCGGACGTCTTCGACGGACCGCTAGGCGACGTCATCGTCGCCATCGACGGACGGCCGGTGACGCGGTGGGAGGACCTACTGCACATCCTCGGCGATCGCGAGCCGGGGCAGCGTGTCATGCTGCGGATCGCGCGCGGCGAAGGCCAGATGGAGATTCCGGTGATCCTGGGAGCGAGACCATGATGAGGCCGACGGACGGGCATGACGCCCACCCGCAGTGGAACGATCTCGAGCGCTAGGTTCTCGAGGAGTGGATCGAGGAGTATCGCGACGGCGAGTTGAGCCGCCGCGAGTTCCTGTGCCGTGCCGCGATCTTCTGCGGCGGCGCCGTTCTGCGGTCCGAATCCGCCGCTGGAGGACGTAGCCAAGATCCGCGCCGCGGTGTATGCAGTGTACGCGGAGCAGGACGCTCGGATCAACGCGGGCGTCCCGGCCGTTACCGAGGCGGTGCGCCGCCACAACGTCCGGCACCAGATCGAAATTTTCACAGGCGCTGATCACGCTTTCTTCAACGACACCGGAACCAAGTGAGCGTCCGCGCCGCCGCCGACCGGGCATGGGCGCAGACGCTCACTTGGTTCCGGCAGTACCCCGTCTAATCGACCGAGGAAGTTGCGGTTCTCGATGGTGTATTCTTTTTGTATCGACTTGCCGTCTAGCCAACTGCCGTTCGTTCGATCGTTCCGTACCTCACGCGGTCTCCGGGGATCCCCTATACCGCGCGTTTGCGGCGGAAGGGATTGGACGACGGCTTTCCGTGGAGGGCGCATGCGGCGCGTGATCGTTCTCTTCTTGGCTCTGCTGCTTTGCGGATCGATCGTGACCGGGGCGGCTGCGCAGCAGCGGTCGGCTTACTCGATCGCCGAGGCGGTGCAACTCGCGCTCGAACGCAATCCGGCGGTCGTCGCCGCGGCGGCGAACGTTCGCGTGAACGAAGCCCGCGTGCTGTCAGCGCGCGCGTCGTTCGAGCCGACCGTCACGGTGTCCGGCTCCACCGGCGCGAACGTGCTGCGGACGACGTCGGACAGTCTCACCGGCTCGGTCAGCGCCGGCGTGACGCACCTCGTCTACGACGGCGGCATCCGGGAGGCGCAGTTCCGGCAAGCCCAAGCGCAAGCCGAGAGCGCCCGCCTGGCCCTGGCTGTCGCCCGCAATGACGTCGCGCTCAATACGGTCCAGACGTACATGGCGCTCGTCGTCGGCGAGCAGCTCATCCGCGTGCGGGAGCAAACGGCGGCGCAAGTGCGCACGCAGCTGCAGCAAGCCCGGGCGGCGTTCGCGGCCGGCACAGTGCCGCGCGCCGACGTGCTCCGGGCCGAGTCTCAGCTCGCGACCGCCGAATTCGATCTGCTCGACGCGCAGACGCAAACCGAAGTGCGGCGAACGAATCTGCGCACGTTGCTCGTGGTCGATCCGGCTTCGCCGATCGGCGTGTCGTTTCCGGCGTCGATTCCGCTCGTGGACGTATCCGCCGAGGAGGCGGCACGGCGGGCGGACGAACGCCCCGAGGCGCGGCGCGCCCAAGCGGACGTCCGTGCCAGCGAAGCGAGCTTGGCGACGGCGATGCTGCAGGGCGCCGTGACAGCGACCGTCAACGGCTCATACGTCTTCGTGACGACATCGAGCATCATCGTCGCGGGGTTGACCGCGAGCGTCACACTGACTCTTCCGATCTATGAAGGCGGACGCAATGCCGCGGCCGTCGAGCTGGCGCGGGGAACATTGGACAATCAGCGTGCGTTGCTGGAACAGGTGCGGCTCACGCTTCGTCAGGAAGCGATCAACGCGCGCTTCCAGAACGCGACCGCCAACGCGCGACTCGAAGCCGCCGAACGCGCGGCGTCGGCCGCGCGCGAAGCATTGCGCGTCTCCGAGGGACGCTTCGCCGCCGGCGTCAGCACGATTCTCGAGATCACGACGGCGCGCACCGAGGCGGTGCAGGCCGAGCAGACACTGCTGCAGGTCGCGGCCGATCGTTATACGACGGCGATCGTGTTGCGGCGGGCCTTGGGAATGGCGCCGATGCCCTAGGCGCCCGCGGGCCTCACGGCCAAGGTGACGACATGAACAAACGCCTGTGGATCGCGATCCTCCTCCTCGTCGTGCTCGGCGCCGGTGCCTACGTATGGTGGCGCCAACAGCCGGACACGCAGGCGCAGACGCGCGCGCCGGCTTGGCGCACCACCGAGGTAACGCGAGGCGATCTCATCGTCACCGTAAACGCGACCGGATCGATCCGGCCGTCTTCTCAGGTCGAGGTCAAGTCGCGCGCGACGGGCGTCGTGACGGCCGTCGTCGCGAACGAAGGCGATCGGGTCGTCAAGGATCAAGTGCTCGTCCGCATCTCCGACCCGGACTCGGAGTCGGCCGTGCGCGCGGCGGCGGGAAACCTCGGCGCGGCGCAAGCGCAGCTTGCGCGTGCACGCGCGCAGCAGCCGGCCGATCGCGCGGCCGACGACGCCGCGATCCGGCAGGCGCAGGCCAGCCTTCTCGCCGCCCAGGCGCGGCTCCGGCAGCTGGACGCGGGAACGCGGCGCGAGGAGATTGCGCAAGCGGAGCAATCGGTCCTCGTCGCGCAAGCTGAAGCCGAGCTGGCGCAGCGCACTCACGAGCGGAATCAGCAGCTGTTCGCGCAGGGATTCATCGCCCGGGCGCAGGTTGACCAGAGCGAGACGGCGCTGCGCACGGCCCAGGCCCAGGCGCGCAGCGCCGGTGAGCGCCTGAACCTGCTGCGCGCCGGCTCGACGCAGGATCAAATCGCCGAGGCGCGCGCGAGCGTACGCCAGGCGGAGGCGAGCCTGGCGGCGGCGCGGGCCAGACGACTGGCGACTTCGGCGAAGACGGCCGACGTCGCGCAGGCGGAAGCGCAAGTGACGATCGCGCACAACAACCTCGCGAACGCGCGCCAGCGGTTGGCGGAGACGATCGTCCGCGCGCCGGTCGCCGGCATCGTGTCGGCGCGCGCCGTCGAGGTCGGGCAGACCGTCATCGGCAGCCTCGGCAGCGGCGGCACCTCGGTCTTCACGATCGCGGTCGACGCGCCGTTGCTCGCGAAGGTCATGGTCGACGAGACGGACGTCGCTCAGATCCGCCCTGGCCTGCCCGTGACGATTCGCGCCGACGGCGTGCCGAACCGCGCGTGGAAGGGCACGGTGCAGGCCGTCTCTCCCAACGCGCAAGTCGTCAACAACGTCGTCCAATATCAAGTAACGAGCCTCGTTCGCGATCCGGAGAAGGTGTTGCGGCTCGGGCTGACCGTCGACGCCGAGTTCGTGCTCATGGAGCGGCGCAACGTCTTGCTCGTGCCCAACGAAGCGCTCCGCGGCGCTGAGGACGCGCGGGCGTTGATGATCCCGACGAACGACAAGCTGGTGCCGCGCATCGTCGAGGTGGGCGGCACCGATAGCCGCCTGACGGAGATCAAGAGCGGCGCGCGCGAGGGGGAGACGGTTTACCTCGGGGAAGCGCGCCGCGCGCCCGATGGCAAAGGCAGTCAGCCGCGCAGTCCGTTCCTGCCCAACTTCCAGCGCAGTCCCAGCCCGCAGCGCCGGTAACGGCGGACGCCGTGTTGATCGCCCTAGAGAACGTCACCAAGGTCTTCCGCATGGACGGAGAGGAAGTCCACGCGCTCCGCGGCGTCAGCCTCGAGATCCGGGAGGGCGAATTCGTCGCCATCATCGGACCCTCGGGCTCCGGAAAGTCGACGATGATGAACATCCTCGGCTTGCTCGACCGGCCGACGAGCGGGCGCTTCCTGTTCGATGGCCGGGACGTGACGACGATGAACGATGCCGAGCTGGCGCGCTTGCGGAATCGCCGCATCGGATTCATCTTCCAGTCCTTCAACCTGTTGCCGCGCACGCCGGCGATCGAGAACGTCGAGCTACCGATGGTCTATTCGCGGGACCGCGACCGCCGCGCGCGCGCGCTGGAAGCGCTCGCGGCCGTGGGCCTCGAGAAGCGGGCGTTCCATCATCCTTCGCAGCTGTCCGGTGGGGAGCAGCAACGCGTCGCGATCGGGCGGGCGCTCGTCATGCGCCCCTCGATCCTGCTCGCGGACGAGCCGACCGGCAACCTGGACACGAAGCGCGGCATCGAGATCATGCGGATCTTCGAGCACCTGAATCGCGAGGGGGTCACGATCGCGCTGATCACGCACGAGCCGGACATCGCCGCCTACGCGAAGCGCATCGTGCGATTTCGGGACGGCGTCATCGAGTCGGACGTCTTGGATCGGCACCGCGCGACCACCGGCGACCCGCCGGCTGTCGCGGCGCCGACAAGCCCGGCGCCATCGAGTCTCGTGCCCCGGCCCGTCGCGCCGGACGCCAGGGAGAGCGGGGAGGGACGCGCATGATCCTCACCAGCCTTCGTCTCGCGTTGCGCGCGCTGCGCGGCAACCCGCTGCGGTCCATCCTCACGATGCTGGGCGTCATCATCGGTGTCGCGGCGGTCATCACGACGATCAGCATCGGCACGGGCGCGCGCCAGAGCGTCGAGCGCCAATTCTCCGCGTTGGGCACCAACTTGTTGACCGTCATTCCGGGTCGGATCACGGCGCCTGGCGGCATCAGCACCGGCGGCGGCGCCGCGCAGACGCTGAAGATCGCCGACGCCGAGGCCATCGCGCAGTCGCTCGCCGGCGTCGAGGCCGTCGCTGCTGAGTTTTCACGCAGCGGCCAGGTCGTCTTCGGGCCGCAGAACGACGTCACGACCATCTCCGGCGTGACACCTTCGTTCCCGGCGGTGCGGAATTGGAATCCCGAGTCGGGCGCTTTCTTCACGGAAGCGGACATGCGCGGTCGCGCGCGCGTCGTGGTCATCGGCAAGACGGTAAAGGACAATCTGTTCGGCGATGCCGACCCGGTCGGCCAGACGATCCGGATCAATCGCCTGAGCTTCACGGTGATCGGCGTCATGGAAGGCAAGGGGTCTACGGGATTCAGCGACCGCGACGACGCGGTTTGGATCCCCCTGTCGACGGCGCAGAAGCGGCTGTTCGGCGTCGATTTCGTGCGGTCGATCTACGTGAAGGTGCGGAATCCGGAGAGGATGGCGGACGTGCAGGGACAGGTGGAAGCGCTGCTGCGCACGCGCCACCGCATTCGGGAAGGGGCCGACTCGGACTTCACCGTCCGCAACCAGGCGGAGTTCGTCCGCACGTTCCAAGGCGTCAACGAGACGATCACGATGCTGCTGACGGGCATCGCGGCGGTCTCCTTGATCGTCGGCGGCATCGGGATCATGAACATTATGCTCGTCTCGGTCACGGAACGGACGCGCGAGATCGGCATCCGCAAGGCGATCGGCGCGACGCGCCGCGACATCCTCGTGCAGTTCCTCGTCGAGGCGATCGTCCTGAGCATCGCCGGCGGCGCCGTCGGCATCGCGCTCGCGTTCGCGGCGTCCGGTGCCCTGGCGTCGTCCACCGGGTGGCCGCTCGTCACGCCGACGTGGGCGATCGCACTCGCCAGCGGCTCCGCCGCCGCGATCGGAATCTTCTTCGGGTTCTATCCGGCCGCGCGCGCGTCGCGGCTGGATCCAATACAGGCTCTGCGGTACGAGTAGATTGCTGCCCCGACCCCGAACGGCAAGGAACATTTCCGGAGGTGCAAGGATGGAGAGACGGCTTCTCGGCATTCTGTTGATCGTGTTGCTCGCGCTCGCGACCGCCGCGCCCCTGTACGCGCAGCAAGGCGCGCCAAGCGGGACGGGGCCGCGGCGAGTCGATCCCGGCATCCGCTCCGCGGGCGCGGTCATCGGACTGGAGCGCACGACCGACAACCGGGTCAGGAAAGATCAAGCGAAGCGGATCCTGCCGATGATGAAGGTGCTGCGCGGCATGAAGATGGCGGATCGCGAGGCCGGCGACGCCGTCGCGCTGCAGATCTGGGGCGTGTTCACGCAGAATCAGAAGGACGCGTTGCTCGCGATGCGCGAAGCGCGCCGGCGGCAATTCGAGCAGCAGCGCGCCGCGGGCGGAGCGCCCGGCGGCGCGGGGGGACCGGCAACAGCCGGAGGTCCCGGCGGCTTCGATCCGGCGCGATTGGTGGAACGCCGCAAGCAGCTGATGGATCAGGCGGTCAAGATCCTCGAGACGCGCGCGAAGTGAGCATGCGTAGCGGCGTGGCACACGAACGTTCGTGAAGATCGCGGTCTACGGCGCCGGCGGCGTGGGCGCGTACTTCGGTGGGCGGCTGGCGCGCGCCGGTGCCGACGTTTCCCTGATCGCGCGCGGCGCCCATCTCGAGGCGTTGCGGCGTGACGGCCTGCGCGTGAACAGCGTGCTCGGCGACTTCACGGTGCCGCTGCCGGCCAGCGACGACCCGGCGACGATCGGTCCCTGCGACGTCGTCTTGTTCTGCGTCAAATCCTACGACACGCAAGACGCCGCCGCGCGGCTCGGCCCGCTGCTGCGCGACGGCGCCGCCGGCGAGGCGACCGCCGTGATCTCGTTGCAGAACGGCATCGACAACGAAGCGGCGATCGCCGCGGTCATCGGTGACCGCTACGTCGTCGGCGGCGTCTGCTACATTCTGTCGACGATCACGGCCCCGGGCGTCGTGACGCACGCCGGCGGCCCTGGCCGCATGGTCTTCGCCGAAATGGACGGCACGCGATCCCCGCGCGTCGAGCGGCTGCTCAGGTTGTGCGAGGCCGCGAGCGTTCCCGCGGAGGTCGCGACGGACATCCGAAAGGTCCTCTGGGAGAAGTACGCCTTGATCATTCCGCAAGCCGGCTTGACCGCGACGACGCGGCTGCCGATCGGTGCGTTTCGCTTGGTGCCGGAGTCGCTGGCGATGTTCCGGCGCTTGGCGAAAGAGGTCTGCGCGGTCGCCGCGGCCGAAGGCGTGCATGTCGCCGCCGACACCGTCGCGCGCGTCACCGAGATCACGCTCGGTCTGCCGCCGGGAGTGCACACGTCGCTGCACTACGACCTGGCGCACGGTGAGCGCATGGAGCTGGAGGCGCTGCACGGCGCGCTGGCGCGGCTCGGGCGCCGGCACGGCGTGCCGGTGCCGATGACGGAGGCCGTGTACGCGATCCTGCGACCGGTGGCGCTGCGGCACGATGCCGCGTATCGCGATGAAGAGAGTCCCGCATGGATCTCGCGCTGAAGGACAAGCCGGTGATCGTCGCCGGCGCGAGTAAGGGACTCGGCCGCGCCATCGCCGAGCGGTTGGGTCGCGAGGGTGCGCGCGTCGCGTTGTTCGCGCGCACCGCGCGAGCGCTCAGCGACGCGGCCGCGGCGGTCGTTGCCGCCGGCGGCGAAGCGATCTCGGTCGCCGGAGACGTCACGAATCCGGCCGACGTCGCGCGGGTGGTCGAGGCGACTGTCGATCGATTCGGCGGCCTCTACGGCGTCGTCACCAACAGCGGCGGCCCGCCGTCGCGGCCGTTCGTCGAATTGAGCGCCGGCGACTGGGAGGACGCGTCGCGGCTGCTCGTGCACGGCGCGGGCGCCCTGCTGCGAAACGCGCTCCCCTACCTTCAGGCGAGCCGCGGCAGCGTCGTCGCGATCACGTCGTTCACGATCAAGCAGCCGCTGAACGGGCTCATCCTGTCGAATTCCCTGCGTCTCGCCGTCACGGGCATGATCAAGACGCTGGCGAACGAGTGGGGTCCTCACGGCATCCGGCTGAACACTGTTTGTCCCGGCCCATTCGCAACGGAGCGCCTGCTGACCCTTACGCAAGCTTACGCGGACCGCATGGGGGTCACGTACGCGGAAGCCGAGAAGCGATTGTGGACGGATCAGATTCCCTTGGGTCGGCTCGGCGAACCCGCCGAGTTCGCAGACGCCGTCACGTTCCTGCTCTCACCACGCGCGTCGTTCATCACCGGCGTCGCGCTGCAAGTCGACGGCGGTATCGTCAAGGGGATCCTGTGATCGGCCGCCGGCTTCCGATCAGACTTCGCGGCCGGTGTCCAGCGCGGTATACTTCTGGTCGCGTGTCCCGGTCGTCTAGCCAGGTCTAGGACACCGGCCTTTCAAGCCGGTAACACGGGTTCGAATCCCGTCCGGGGCACCAAGCTCCTCGTCTGCTTCTCCCGAAACGAGGTGACCCCATGAGCACGGAGCCTCTCGTCGGGCCACTCGCGCTACGGATCGGCCAATCGGCTGTCCGCACGAAGCAAGTCACCGACCGTGACCTCCAGCTGTACGCGGAGATCACGGGCGACCACAACCCCCTGCATTTCGACGACGCGTTCGCGGCCGCAACCCGGTTCGGCCGGCGTGTCGCGCAGGGGGGCGTGACGGCGGGGATCCTCAACGCGCTCGTCGCGATGGACCTGCCAGGGCCCGGCACTGTTTTCATGAGCCAATCGCTGGCCTATCGCGCGCCTGCTTATGTCGGAGATACCTTGACGGCGCGCGCCGAGATCGTAAGCCTCAAATCCGACAAGCCGGTTTGCCAGATGCGGTTCGAGGTACGGAATCAGGATGGCGTCGTCTTGCTCGAGGGCGAGGCGTGGACCTATACGCTACGGTCTTGCGTGAAATGAGCAACGAAGGCTTCTGGGGCGCGTTCCTCGGAAACCTGCAGTGGGCGTGGGGATCGGCGCTCGCGGTCGCCGCCGGAACCTTCGTGGCGCTGCTGCTGGCGCGGCGGCTTCTCTTGGGCGCGCTGCGGCGTTCCCTGCGCGCCGAGGATCCCGGCATCGCCGACCTCGTCGCCCGCCTGCTGCATCGGACTTGGCTCGTCCTCGTCGCGCTGTCCGTCTAGGCGGGCTCGCTCGCCCTCGAGCTGCCACGGACCTGGCACGACGTCTTCGAGGGCGTCGCGGTGACGGCTCTTCTCCTTCAGATCGGACTGTGGGCGAGCGGCTGGTTCTCGTGGTGGATCGAACGAACGACGCTGCATCGGCGCGCGGTCGACCCGGCGGCCGTGACGTCCCTGTCGGTCATCGGCTATGTCGGGCGGCTCCTTCTTTGGGCGGCGATCGCGCTGCTCGTGCTCGACAATTTGAGCGTCCAAGTCACCACGCTCGTCGCCGGCCTTGGCATCGGCGGAATCGCCGTCGCGCTCGCCGTCCAGAACATTCTCAAGGACCTGTTCGCGTCCTTATCGATCGTGTTGGATCGGCCCTTCGAGGTCGGTGACGCGATCGTCGTCGGCGACGTCGACGGCGTCGTCGAATGCGTCGGATTGAAGACGACGCGGATCCGAAGCGTACGCGGCGAGCCGGTCATCGTGCCCAACGGGGATCTGCTGGCGAGCCGCATCCGCAACTACAAGCGGATGGACGAGCGACGCGTCGTTTTCCTGCTCTCGGTGCCGTTTCAAACACCCGCGGCGCAAGCGGCGGAGATTCCGGGCTTACTCCGCGACGTCGTGGAAGCGCAGCCTCTGGCGCGGTTCGACCGTGCGCACCTGCGCGAATTCGGAGAGTGGGCGCTGCGCTACGAGGTCGTGTACTTCGTCCGCACGGCCGACTACATGGCCTATATGGACGCGCAGCAGGCGATAAACCTCGAGATCCTGCGTCGGTTCGCGGACGCGGGGATTTCGTTCGCCGTCCTGACGCGCGACGTCCACGTGCGCCCCGACGCGGGCGCGTGGTCATCGCCACCGGCGCCGGGCATCGAGACGTCAGCCGCTCAACCGCCTCCGTAGCCGGTCGGCGAGCCGGATCGCGAGCGCGACGATCGTCGTCGGGATGCCGGCGCCGGAGGTCGGAAAGACGGAGCTGCTGGCGACGTAGAGGTTGCCCACGCCGTGGCCGCAGCGCTCGTACCGCTTCCTCCTCTCCGCCCACCATGAGGAAATACCCATTTCCCAATCCCCATACGCCACCGCTCGTGCCGACGTCGATGAAGTGCATGCCGGCCTCGGCGAGCGCGTCGTGCGGTCGCCGCGAATCCTTGTAGTTCGAGTTTCCGCCGTCGATGATCGTGTCGCCTCGCGTGAGGGCTGTTCGCAGCGCGCCGATGGTCTCGTCCACGGGCGCGCCGGATGGCACCATGATCCAAACGACCCGTGGCGCGGGCAGCGCGGCGACGACCTCCGGGATCGTATCGACGACTCGGCCGCCTTGCGCGGCGTGCCGAGCACGAGCGTCCGCGGACGGATCGTACCCGACCACCGTGTGCCCGCCGCGACCGAGCCGCGTTGCCATGTTCGCGCCCATCCTTCCGAGACCGATCATGCCCAGATGAATCGCAACCCCCAGGTTCGGGGTCAGGAAGCCGTTGGCGGCAAGTGGCCGCGCGCGGTGAGCACACGATGGGCGACCATCAAGCAAGCATCCATCACGACGGGGATACCGGCCGCGGTCGCGGCCTGCGCCGCCGCTTCATGGTGAATGCCAGACTGCATCCAAATGAGCTTCGCGCCGTGCGCGATCGCGTCGTCGATGACCGGTGGTACGGCCTCGGATCGCCGAAAGATCAATACGATGTCGACCGGGTGCGGAATGTGCGTCACCTTGGCGTGGGCGGATTCTCCGAGGCTGGACGTGATGTTCGGATTGACGGGAGCGATCCGATAACCTCGGTTTTGGAGATAGGACGCGACCTCGTAGCTCGTGCGGTGGTGCTTATCCGAGAGCCCGACGACGGCGATAGTCGTCAGCCCGCGCAGGGCCTCCGAGTAAGCCTCGTAAGGATCGGCGTAGCGGTTGCGCAGATCCGCCGTTGGCCGCGTCACACGTTCTCCCCGGCCTCGGGCCCGTTGGACGCGACCGCGCGCGTCGCGCGTTCGTGCTGCATGCAGAACAACGATACGATGGATGGGACGTCGTCCGC
>Ga0194132_10006719_pt1 | contig 17661 bp, 14 predicted proteins | sample TA2KigOf80mmetaG_FD_148612 | JGI IMG/M metagenome (GOLD analysis project Ga0194132, IMG submission 148612) | Freshwater microbial communities from Lake Tanganyika, Tanzania - TA2015054 Kigoma Offshore 80m | ecosystem: Environmental > Aquatic > Freshwater > Lake | place: Tanzania: Lake...
CTTCAGATAGAAGCCGTTGTTTCCGTAGGTGCCAGCGTATTTCTTTGCAATCCACACGCCCGTCGTGCTGTCAGTCTGGCCGAATGAGGAGGGGGTGAGTTGCTGTCCGTCGATGAAGTTAAACTCAGCCAGATAGCCGTCGATGTAGTCGCGGCTGTCGGCAAACCAGCCAGCACCATTGCTGATTTTGATCGACTTGCCAGATTCATTGAAAGTCAGATCTGCGTTGAGGGTTATCGTGCCGGACATCGTCACGGCTTGGTTGTTGACGTAGACCGCAATGCGATTGGCCGCCACCGCTTGAGTCGTGTCCACGGCCACAACGATGTGATACCAAGCAGACGGATCACGGAACACCGGAGTGGATGTAAGATTTACACCACGCATATATATGCGAATGGTGTCGGGAGCCGAAGAGTCAAACGTGAAAAACGTAGACGCGCCTGCGGAGCTTTCACCCCATACCCATACTCCGCCCAAAGCGCCGCGCTTGTGCCAGAACGACCACGTTGCGATCTTGGCGTTTGTCGGGGTTCCGGCAGTCCTCGTCAAAACGGCGTTGTTCGACCTGCGGAAGCGCAGCGAGTTTGCAATTTCATATTCTCCGCCACCAGCAAGAATAAGATTTACACCACCCGGTATCATAATATAATCTCAAGTATCATTTCTATTGCCTACACTCAATAAAATTTGACAAACATAAGAATTTGCTGCTCTTACTGAATATACAATTGCATCAACAGCATTTGCAGTTGTTGTTAAAGTTGGAGCAGAATTTGATGGAAACTTATATGCCAAACCAAATGATAGTGTTCTACTACCTGTGCCATCTTGAATAAGATATATTACACCTGACTGGCCTATTGTTGTATTTGTCGCATTAGCAAGTGTGCGATTGCCGCCTAGTGTTACTGTAAAATTATTGTTCGATGAAAAATCTGGTGTAATAGTTGCCGCATCTGTTAGTGTTGTTACTTGTCCTGCTGCTGCTCCACTTATGTCAAACTTTGAACGAGGAGATGATGTATTAATACCTATTCTGCCGTTGACACCAGACATTATGAGATTACCTGTCATGGTATCTCCTGTCTTTAATACCGTATTTCCGGCATTATTATTTGCCACATTAGCTTTATCAAATGCAGCAACTGCTATCACATTTGCACTATTTGCTTTGTCAAACGCAGCGTTAGCCGCACCAAATGCTGAAATTGCTATTGTTGATGCGTTTGAAGCTTCAAGTAAACCACCAACTGTTATAATCCATTGAGCACTATCCGAGTCGTTATAATATATGTACAAACTACCATCATTTGAATTCCACCACAATGATCCATTTGATAGATTTGTTGTTGGTGCGGTGCTTGAAATAAACACAACTGAATTACCTTGAATGGCGCCAATATTTGCTTTATCAAATGCTGCAACAGCAATTACACCAGCACTATTCGCATTTGCAAATGCACCATTAGCATGTGTTCTTGCAGTATTTGCTTGATCAAATGCACCATTAGCATGTGTTCTTGCAGTATTTGCTTGTTCAAATGCTGAAATTGCTTTTGCAGCTGCATTTGCTGCTTCAAGTAAACCGCCAACTGTTATAACCCATTGGGCACTATCTAAATCGATATAATATATGTATAAACTACCGTCATTTGAATTCCACCACAATGATCCATTTGATAAATTTGTTGTTGGTGCAGTATCAGAAATAAACACAACTGAATTGCCTTGAATAGCACCAACATTTGCTTTTGCAAATGCTGCAACAGCAATTACACCAGCACTATTTGCATTTGCAAATGCACCATTAGCATGCGTTCTAGAAGTATTAGCTTGATCAAATGCTGCAGATGCAATAATACCAGCACTATTTGCATTTGCAAATGCACCATTGGCATGTGTTCTAGAAGTGTTAGCTTGGTCAAATGCTGCGGACGCTATAATACCAGCATTATTTGCATTTGCAAATGCACCATTAGCGTGTGTTCGTGCTGTATTTGCTTGATTAAATGATGCATTGGCAACAGCTGACGTAACATTCTGCGAATCAAAAGCCGCATTAGCGTGTATTTGCGCTGTATTTGCTTGATCAAAAGCACCGTTAGCATGTGTTCTTGCTATATTAGCTTGACCAAATGATGCATCTGCAGTTATGTTTGCACTATTTGCTTTGTCAAATGCTGCAGATGCCACAACACCAGCACTATTCGCGTTTGCAAATGCACCATTAGCATGTGTTCTTGCTGTGTTTGCTTGATCAAATGCAGCAACTGATGTTGTGTTTGCTATGTTGGCTTGTGCAAAAGCGGCAGATGCAATAACACCAGCACTATTTGCATTTGCAAATGCTGCATTGGCATGTGTTCTTGCTGTGTTGGCTTGATCAAATGCTGCAACTGATGTTGTATTTGCTGTATTGGCTTGACCAAATGCTGCATTAGCATGTGTTCTTGCTGTGTTTGCTTGATCAAACGACGAAGATATTGCTGGTACAATGTTTATTCCAGCAACTTCTGCAGAAATCGCAATTACAACGGTATTCGCAATTAAATTACCTTTATAGTAATTTGCGTTAATGTTTGTTAATGCAAATGATGGATGTGCAATGTTAATTATATCATTTGCTAAAATTTCTGGCGTATATCCGTTGAATACAAAATATTCTTTTGATGTTGCATTTCTAATAAACCCAGTATGTGCATTTACACCATCATTATAATGACCAACAAAACCAATGTCCACTAGATCGGATGAATAGTTATTGTTTGCTAAGAAAATTAATGGGTCATTAATAATCAATGATGATACATTGAAAACTGTAGAAGCACCTACTACAATTAGATTACCAGAAATAGAAACATCACCTGAAATTGTACCACCGGTTAATGGAAATGCAGCATTAGCTTTTGTAAATGCAGCAACTGATGTTGTGTTTGCTATGTTAGCTTGACCAAATGCTGCATTAGCATGTGTTCTTGCTGTGTTTGCTTGATCAAATGCTGCAGATGCCACAACACCAGCAATATTTGCATTTGCAAATGCACCATTAGCATGTGTTCTTGCTGTGTTGGCTTGATCAAATGCTACAGATGCCACAACACCAGCAGTATTTGCATTTGCAAATGCACCATTAGCATGTGTTCTTGCTGTGTTGGCTTGATCAAATGCTGCATTGGCATGTGTTCTTGCTGTGTTGGCTTGATCAAATGCTGCATTGGCATGTGTTCTTGCTGTGTTGGCTTGATCAAATGCTGCAACTGATGTTGTATTTGCTGTATTGGCTTGACCAAACGCTGCATTGGCATGTGTTCTTGCTGTGTTGGCTTGATCAAATGCAGCAACTGATGTTGTATTTGCTGTGTTGGCTTGACCAAATGCAGCAACTGATGTTGTGTTTACTGTGTTGGCTTGATCAAATGCTGCAGATGCAGTAACACCAGCACTATTTGCATTTGCAAATGCTGCATTAGCATGTGTTCTTGCTGTGTTGGCTTGATCGAATGCAGCTGTAACTGTGGCAGAAGATCCAGCCGCATTAGCAGCATCAAATGCTGCAGATGCCACAACACCAGCAGTATTTGCATTTGCAAATGCACCATTAGCATGTGTTCTTGCTGTGTTGGCTTGATCAAATGATGCACCAATTGTTGCACCACCTGCTGCATTTGCTGCAGCAAATGCGCCATTAGCATGTGTTCTTGCTGTATTTGCTTGATCAAATGATGTAGATGCAATAATACCAGCACTATTTGCATTTGCAAATGCACCATTGGCATGTGTTCTCGCTGTATTGGCTTGATCAAATGCACCATTAGCATGTGTTCTCGTTGTATTGGCTTGATCAAATGCACCGTTAGCATGTGTTCTCGCTATATTGGCTTGATCAAATCCAGTATTAGCTATTAAGAATGCATCATTAGCATGTGTTCTTGCTGTGTTGGCTTGATCAAATCCAGCGTTAGCTATTAAGAATGCACCATTGGCATGTGTTCTCGCTGTATTAGCTTGATCAAATGCTGCATTAGCTGCTAAGAATGCACCATTAGCATGTGTTCTCGCTGTATTTGCTTGATCAAATCCAGCGTTAGCTATTAAGAATGCACCATTAGCATGTGTTCTCGCTGTATTTGCTTGATCAAATCCAGCGTTAGCTATTAAGAATGCACCATTAGCATGTGTTCTCGCTGTATTTGCTTGATCAAATGATGCATTAGCTGTTAAGAATGCACCATTAGCGTGCGTTCGTGCTGTGTTGGCTTGATCAAATCCAGCGTTAGCTATTAAGAATGCACCATTGGCATGTGTTCTCGCTGTATTTGCTTGATCAAATCCAGCATTAGCTGTTAAGAATGCACCATTGGCATGTGTTCTTGCTGTATTTGCTTGATCAAATCCAGAATTAGCTATTAAGAATGCACCATTAGCGTGCGTTCGTGCTGTATTTGCTTGATTGAATGATGCGTTGGCAACAGCTGATGCAACATTCTGTGAACCAAAAGCCGAATTTGCAATATCAAATGCCGAATTAGCAACGGTGGATGTAACATTTTGGGCACCAAAAGCAGAATTAGCAACTATAAATGCACCATTGGCATGTGTTCTTGCTGTGTTTGCTTGAGTAAAAGCCTCATTTGCTAAATTGTTTATATTATCATCAACTAGATTTGATATTACTCCATTTGCATTTTTATAGTAAAGAATACCATCGGAATAATTAATTGCTATTTCGCCGTGCTGCAAACTTGATGGAACATTACCAGAAGTGCCAGAGTGTTTTAAAATAATTGTAGTTGTATTTGCCATTAGAAATTACCACCAAATATGATAGGCAATGCTTTAACTTCAAATCTTTCGGTTGTTGTATTATATACAACTACAGCGTTATTTGAGGCTTCAATAACCGCAACATCGGTTAGTGCCGTAAGTTTATTAGATGCAATAGGTGTTTGCGCTCTAACTTTTTGTTGATTTTGTGTATTAATTTTTACAGCTATTGCCATTTTTATGATACTCTAGGGGTAACAGTTAATATTCCTTCAACTATTCTTGTTATCACATTTGAAGGACTAGTTACCTTAACATCATAAACATATCTTCCTGATTTTATATTTACCGATGTATTTGCTGCAAGAGAAATGGTTACATTTCCATTTGAAGCATCATTTATCGTTGCTGTAAAGATTGCAGTATTGTTTGAAGAATAATATGACTTTTTAATATTAGCATTTATTGTATAATTAGAGACATTAATAGGTAAATTTGTTACATCGTCGGTTAGGGTTAAAATTGTGTTAAAAGTTGAGCCCTGATCAACTATGAGTTCCGCGTAAGATGCCATCTTTTTGCCTTTTTAGCTATTTAGTATATCAAAAAAAACAAGACAAATGCTATTTTACATCAAACCAACAAAATATTCCTTTTCAACAGTCATTAGAGCATCGGGTTTATATCTATTTTGTACATATAAGTCACAATTCTTTATGACATGAGCAAGACCTTTTTTCCACAAAGAATACTCAATAGTGTTTCTATGATTTTCTATGAACCAGTAATCAAACTCAGAATACCAATCAAACTTTGCTTTATTCGCCTGAAACCACGAACTGTTCCACGTCGTATATAATAAAGGTCGTATGATTCTTTCAGATGGAATTCTTCCCATCTCAAGAGGCTTTGGCATCTTATGAAAAAAAGATTGAAACTTTGTGTTTATCCTTAACCAATTCATGATAACATGTGCTTGTTTGCATATCATGTCACATGCATCAGGCGACCAATAAAAATATTCAATTGTTGTGTTTGTATAATCTTTAGCATATTCACCAATTGGTGTTATATTTGCCATTCTATCGCTAAAATACATACAGACTTTTTTTGTGTCTTCAAATATGCGAATTTTTGGTTTATCAACACCAAGAACTATTGCTGTTTTTTTACTACGATCAAGTTGCTTCTTGAATTCCGAAAATTGTAGGTAATTGTACCGTGACGCATCTATTGGATTCAATTCTTCCCTAACTTGAAAAATCCAACTTTCATCATTGTGCCTTGCAAATGTGTTGAACACAGAATCGCTTACATCAAATATTCTTATCTTTGTTTGCGGAGAAAGATTTGTTATTTCTTTTAGTCTTGGAATTGTTTGAAGAGCATATTCTGATGAATATGCATACTTTGCTGACTTTTCTGATGGATCAATTATAGCATAATCATTCATGGCTTTGTTCATATGCGTGACTATGATTTCATCGACAAATAAATTTTGTCTTAGAAAAGCCATAAGCATGTTATGACTATCAGAACCACCACTATAGCTAACAATCACATGATCATATTTTTCACGAATATCTCTTGCTCTGGCGTTGTATAATTCGTCAAGAGTTTTTTCTGGCTCTTTTGTCCAATTATATGCTTCAAATATTTCATCATTGAAATTCCACTGTAATAATTTCAAAGGATGAATACTTTGATTCATTTCTTTCAAGACTTTATTTGCCAAAATACACGCTTGTATCTTGGATTCAAACACAGTCGTACCTATAGTATAAAAACCCAGCTTTTTGTTCATGACGAAAAAACTAATTAGGTATTAGATGTATTTGCCGTTAAAGAATCAATTATTTTTTGAATCTCATTTTCAATATTTTCTTCTATTATTTTTTCTTCAAGCTTCACTGCTGTAAATTCTTTACCAACAAGCGAAGAAGCATTTGATAGAGAAGTATCTATGTTTGGATCCAAAATATCATGTTTCAATTTAAACCAATCATATGGAGCAGAATCATTAGCAATTTTTTGTATTTCTTCTGCTGTTGGTGTAGTATCAGTTTTCCATATATTGATATGATAGTCGGTTTGGCATCTTTGTGGAGAGCCGTCTGATCTTCTTGCAATTGATCCATCACTATTGAACGAAGTTGACAAACTATCTTCCGTCAATACATCTGTAAAATATCTAACAATGATAGAGTGTTGATTAGGATCAACATCAATTATTTTATACTTGACTTCCATTTTTTCCCCGTGTTCTAGTGCATACACTATATATTTATGTGAAAATAAATATCATGTGGAGAATTTCATGTACAAATCGTTGTCGAATAGCCCCGAAGAAAGATCAAACATAACATATTCGTGGACTTATTGGGATAACGGATTTAGTGAAGATGAAATAAGAAGAATTGAAGAAATATGTTCTTCAAATAAAGTACAAAAAGCAACTGTTGTTGGTACTCAAGACGAGCAAGAACTTGAAAAAATAAGAAAATCAAAAATCTGTTTTTATAAAAAAGACGAAAATACAAATTGGATATTTGATAAATTTAATTTAATCATAACAGCTATAAATGAAAGTTACTATAACTATAATCTAAACGGATATCACGATTTTCAATATACTGAATATTATGCTAGTGAAGAGGGAAAGTATGACTGGCACATGGATATGTTGCATGGTCAAAGCACTCCAAATACGACAAGAAAACTATCAGTTGTGATGTGCTTATCTGATCCAGAAAAAGATTTTGAAGGCGGTGATTTTCAAATAAATGTCGGTAATCAAAATGAACCAGAAAAAATAGTTATGAAAAGAGGACGAGTCATATTTTTTCCATCATATCTCATTCATAGAGTAAAACCTGTAACTAAAGGTGTTAGAAAATCAATTGTCATATGGATTGTTGGACCAAAGTTTATATGATTAATTACTTGTATTGCCGCTTAGAGTTCCTATAGCAATAAAAGTAATTAGATTATTACCTGCAATTGCAAATCCAGTATTTCCTACATTGCCTGTAGCACCAGTAGCTCCTCCGGGTCTTGCACCGTATGTTGTATTGAATGCGTAACCACCGCCGCCATTTGCACCACCAAATCCAGCTTGTGATGTATTACCACCAGGGCCGCCAGCACCAGCAGCAGGACTTCCGCCTGAAGACGCTGCACCACCTGCACCACCTGAAGATGATGTACCGTTTGCTCCTGTCGATCCATTTGGTACATATAAAGACCCTCCGCCAACGCCACCAGTTCCAGCAGAAACTCCAGCACCGCCACCACCGCCGCCACCCCCATAATAATTATAGTATGGCACACCCTTGCTTGGAACATACAAATATCCCAAACCGCCGCCACCACCACCGCCGCCCCCACCCGGCCCTCCGGGTCCACCATTGCCACCTCTAATAATACCAAGATTATTTAAATACATTCTTAAAACTTGATTGCCTGTTTCAGCTTGAAATGCAATCGATCCATTTGCACCACGAACACCAGTTCCGCCAGCTGAACCTGCTGAACCCGGATTAGTAGGATAACCGCCACCACCACCACCAGCACCACCTGTGCCAGCAACACCTGTATTACCAACATTTCCTACTATGTTTGCTGAATTTCTTATGAAGAAATATGTTGAATTGCCCCATCCTGTACCAAGTCTTAGTGCTGGACCATTGAAAACATTGCTTGATACATTTGCATCAATAAAACAAAATAAATTTACAGGGTATGTTGGTGTATTTGATCTTGCTCGCAAATTGACATTATTTGCAACTGTAGAAATTGTTATAACTTGATTTGGTCGTGTAACTATTGTTGTAAACATATGGGGTATTGGTCCAAAATTTGTTTAAAAATTAAAATTATTTCTTTGTTAATTCTTCCAATAACTCTTCTATTTCTTGGTCACTTAATGGTTTAGATTTTTCTATTTTTTCTTCTATTTTTTCTGATTCAAATTCTTTACTAAGCATATCTTTAATACATTCTAAAGATGTATCTACTTTTTCATCCAATACGTCATGTTTTAATTTAAACCACTCATGTGGAAAACAATCATTAATATATTTTATAATTTCATTCTTAGTTGGTGGTGGATTTGTTTTCCAAATATTAAGATTATAATCTGTTTGACATCTAATAGGTGAACCATCTTTGTTTCTTTCAATTGATCCATCTAAATTAAAAGATGTTGCCAAATTATCTTCCGTTAAAAAATCAGTATAGTATCTAACAACGATTGAATGTTGTGACAAATCAAAGCTTAAAATTTTAAATTTAAAATTCATTTTTTTTTACCTTAAATTATCAGGACACAGGCCCGTTTCTAGTGCCTAATGATATCTGTGTAATATTTGAGTTTCCTGTTACAGAATTTCCCTGAGATCCTGAGGGTCCTGTTGGTCCGACAGGTCCACCAGATCTAAATCCATACGTGCCTGATCCATATGCATTTGAACCGCCAGGATTTCCGGCACTGCCTAAATTACCCCCAGCACCCCCCGTTGTTGCTGTAACAGCAGCCCCACCACCACCAGCACCGCCGGCACCTCCAGTTGTTGATCCGGAAGTTGTAGTTGTTCCAGCACTTCCATTTGTACCACCCGGACCTGTACCAGTACCACCAGCACCACCTGAAGCTCCAGGAGTTCCTGCACCAGCACCACCACCTCCGCCACCAAAGAAACTAGAATAGCCAGGACTATATGGTGCTGGTGCAACATCAGTTCTACCTGCAGCCCCACCACCACCACCGCCACCGCCACCTGTTCCACCGGAGCCTGCAGAGCCACCCGTAAATGTTCCAGATCCATTATCAAGAACTATACGAATATTTGATACAGTATCCGCAGTAAAAGAAGTTCCTCCTGTCCCACCAGTTCCACCTGTGCCACCTTGATTACCTTGAGCGCCATCATTGGGTCCGCCATTTCCCTTACCACCAGCACCACCTGAGCCGGGTGTTCCTGTAGCTCCTGCTACTCCTGTAATAGTGCTAGAATTTTTTATGTAAATGTCTGTGCCGCCATGCCAACCAGAACCGGTTCTATATGCAGGAACACCTGCAGAGGAACCTGTTACCGCGGCAGTAACAAATGCATAAACATTAATGGGAAAGTTTGCATTAGGAACACCAATAGTAGATCCAACAGAAGATCTTAAATTATAATTACTTGTTGTTGATGTTACATTTACTATTGCGTATGGGCGAGATATTATTGCGAGCATGATGTTTGCTTCAAATTACGATCTAACATCCGGTATCATTGCACCAAACATATTGGTACCATCAGAAACAAATGAAAATAAATCTCTCCTATTTGCACCACTAGTTAAAGTTGGATTAACGTTAGCGGTAAATTTATATTGATTTGAAAAAGTTAGTGTTCTACCACCAGTGCCATCCTGTATTACATGGAGAATATATGTACCAACTCTTAAACTACTTGCATTTGCAAGCGTTCTATTTCCAGCAAGAGTTACGGTTGCTATTTGACCAAGAGAAGTGTCCCAAGAAATTGTTGAGGCGTCAGTTAACGTTTGAGATAATATATTTGCGGCGGCAATATCTATTGTTCCGCCAGTTGCTCTTAAATTTTGACTAACATTTATTGTTGGAACAACAAGTGTTCCTGTCATTGTGTCGCCAGTCTTTAATATACTATTGCTGGCAGCATTGCTGGCAGCACTGTTTGCTATATTAGATCTATCAAATGCAGCAACTGCTATTACATTTGCACTATTTGCTTTGTCAAACGCGGAAGAAAGAGTAGAAACAACATTTAGTGAACCAAAAAATAAATTATTTGCAGTAACAATATTTGCAGTAACACTACGATAAGTTTGTAGACCATCACCAAGCAAATCGTTAGTTACAACAATAAGTTGATTTGTAGTTACTCTCCATTCATCAAACGTGTTCGTTAGTGATACATTACTGATGGCCATCTAAATTAACTCCGTTATTTTTTAGCACGCTCAAAAACTTCAAATATAACTACAAATTAAGTGATATTAGCTATTTAGTGTTACAAAAATCATCAAAATTTTATCTGGCCCTCGCGTACTTAAATGGGGTTTCGGCATATGCAGCAAACAGATAGCTAATGCCACTATTGTTTACCGAGTAGCCGGTTGGAGCACGTAGCTTAAAGCCGTTTGACAAAAGATCGAAGCCGTAGACGTTCGAAGTTGTATCGGCGTTCGCAAGATCCGCGAAAACAAAATTGATAATCTCGTTGTCCTTGTTCGATGCGTTTGCCATTACCCAGCTAGTCGCTAAGTTGCGCGCCTTGATCATCAAGAACTTGGGCCTAAATCCGCAGAACACAAAAGGCCCGTCTGTCGAGCCATTGCCGGTGTAGTCGCTGATCTTACTAAAGCCATCGACCTCGGACCAGAGGTAGGCGACAATGCTGCATGTGTTTTGATTGACAAAGGAATCAGTTCCAACCGTAAAGACAGATGATGTTGGAATAGTGTTGTTAAAAAATAATCCGTAAGCACCTTCTACCGCTGCCGATGACATATACATGTAGTAGTTGGCTGGGGTTGTTCCTCCGTTGAGCTTGGAATGGTAAAACACCGGTACCGAAGCCGGAGACGCACTGGTGTCAACGTTTTTTATGATCATCATCTTGGGAACAACTCCAAGCGAATGCGCGATTGTTCGATTGGTTGCGTTTCCTGTGTAAGTTACGATATCAAATCCCGGCGTTGCACTTTTTTTCCAAACCCAATCAACGTAGGTGTTGACGTTGATGTTAACACCGCGAGACGAGGCATCGCTGCCAAGCGAGTAGCCGTTGGCGTTGAATGCCGTCAGCGAGTTGGCGTCGGTGTATTGTGGACCGCTAGCGTTAGTGTTAAATCCCTTTTGCACCCCACGCGAACTATCGAAGAGGTTGTGTGATGTTGCATTGCTGCGCGACTTGATCCACACGAGATCCGGTTGGAACCCAAGAGAGGACACCGATGCCGTTGCGCCCGTTCCGGTCCGCTGCGTGGCATCAAAAAAGAGTGAACTCTTCTTGATGCTGGGCGTCGGGAGGTTGGTAGAGTTCAGAGCCTTGAATCCAGAGGGAGCGGCGTAATCGAAGCTGCGCTGGCCAAAATTCATTGTCACGCCACCAGATGCCGGATTTGGTAAGTTTACACCCGGAAACATTCCAGACGGAATTGACGAAAATCTAGGGTCTGTATTAGTTGCGGGGTTTGCTGTTCCACTTGTGTTATACCAAGTTCCATTTCTTCCAACCCACATTGTTCCATTGTCACAATCAACAGCAAACATGAGCACATTGCCCGATGTGGGATTTGTATTTGTTCCCCATGCGGAAAATGCGGCATTATTTGATTGAAATTGAATATATGTATACGTAGTTCCCCACGCTACTTGATATTCATTTCCTGTGCTTGAAGTGGCACCGCTATTTGGTCTGTTTGCAGAATAAATACCAGCTTGATAAAGGATAGGGGTATTATTGAGGGTTAATTCCCAGTACCATTTACCCGTCGTGGGCAAAGCCATTGTTGCGCGACCCAGCCAATAGTCAGCAATGCTTGAAGGTATGGCGGTCAGGTTTCCATTCGAGAATGCAAGATTGGTATTTTTGTCGATTGGATTCAGCACGCAATAGTTCAGCGTCGGCGTGTCCGTCATCTGGTCGAACGTCGTGCCGCTGGTAACGCTGATGCCGCTTGGCGTAAAATTATTTCCGTTGCCAGAGCTGTCCTTTCCGATTGCTGCTGCGGTCGCGGCGGAAGCGTCGGCGAATTTAAGATAGAAACCGTTGGTGCCGTAGGTGCCTACGTATTTCTTTGCAACCCACACGCCCGTCGTGCTGTCGGTTCGGCCGAAACTGGAAGGTGTCAGGGCTTGGCCATCGATGAAGTTCACCTCGGCCATGTAGCCGTCGAAATATCTGCTGTTATTAAAGAAACTGCCAATGTCGGAGGACCCCGAATAGGTAATGTTTGCAAACTGACTATCTGTGTTCTGCGCCGGATAGGTTGCGGACGAAAACGAAGTAATCTGCACCCCGTTAATCCACATCTTGATGCGGTCGGTGCTTGTGGCAAGACTGCTGTCGTATGCGATGACGAGGTGATACCAAGCCGATGGATCACGAAACTGCGCCGTCGTGACCAAGCGATAGTTGTACGTCGATCCGCCGGTTCTGTTCATAAACACAAGTTGATCGCTACTTGGTTCAAAGCCAAGCTCAAAGGTTGGATAGTTGCCGCCGGAACCGAATTGCGTGATTAGGCAATTTGCGATAACAGCGTCAGTTAACGTAAGTCTCCCGCGCTTGAACCATAGGGAAAAGGTCTGCACATCAAAGTTTGTCGAGGTAGCGGAAAACGTCCTTCTAAGGTTGCCACTATTGCTCGCGCGGAAGCGCAGCGAGTTGAAAACCGGATACTCATTTTTACTTAAAAGCAAAAGATTAACATTATCTGACATCATATAATCTCAAGTATCATTACTATTACCAACATTTAATAAGGCATTGCACACATAAGAATTTGCAGTTCTTACTGAATAGACAATTGCATCAACAGCATTTGCAGTTGTTGTTAAAGTTGGAGCAGAATTATCAACAAACTTATATGCCAAACCAAATGATACTGTTCTACTACCTGTGCCATCTTGAATAAGATATATTACACCAGACTGACCCACTGTTGTATTTGTTGCATTAGCAAGTGTACGATTACCACCAAGTGTTACTTTAAAATTATTGTTTGATGAAAAATCTGGCGTAATAGTTGCCGCATCAGTTAATGTAGTTATTAGTCCTGACGATTTTCCACCTGGGTGTCTTATTTTTATAAATCCAACCATTCCACTATGAACAGAGCATTGATAAACATAGATGTTACTAGATAGTTCAAATGGAACTTTCCAATATAGTGTACCAGTCACTTGACCTTGAGCTGCTGAATTTGTGGATACAGTTCCATTTGTTGCAACATGAGTTAGACCTGTGTTATAATTTGAACCACCGCTTGATTGACGAATCATAAATGGATGGCCAGTAACATTTAAATTAAATGCTATCGTTTCACCTGAGGAAATAAAAATTTCAGGATTATTACCTGAATATTGATCTATTAAATATGCAGAGGAACCACTATTCGTTACGCTTAGACGAGTAACGGAAGGTAAGTAAACAGAATTAGCTTGAGTGAATGCTGCATTAGCTTGAGTGAATGCTGCATTAGCTTGATCAAATGCAGCATTAGCTGAGGCAGAAGATCCAGCCGAGTTAGCAGCATTAAATGCTGCAATAATTGTTGATTCAACATTCATTGTTGAAATGGTAACAACGTTTGCAGTAACAACGTTTGCAGTCAAGTTGCGATATGTTGAAAGACCATCACCAAGAATATCATTTGCAATAACAGCAAGTTGATTTGTAACCAATCTCCATTGGTCAAAAGTGTTTGTCAATGCGACATTACTAACTGCCATTATTTTTTCTCCGACAACAATGCTAGTATTTTACTCATGGTATCTTTAATCTCGGAAACTTCTTCTTTTAGTTTATTTATTTCGTTTACTTTGGCCATCATGTTCTTTTTCACTTTGTATTCATCGAGTTGTGCCCTATTTGTATTTAAAATGGCTTTTGAATGAATATCACGAACATATTGTGTATCTGTAATTCTTACTTTTGTCATATTATCCTGCCGGTAGAGCAATTGCTCTCATGTCACGAACTTTGGGAACAAGTGTTGTATCTGTACTACTTAACACAATTTTTATAGCAAAATGTTTAAAAGTTTCATATGTTGTAGTTCCACTTGTATAAAGAATGGAATCAGTATTTAATGATGGACGATATTCATATTCAATGTAGTCGTTGTAATTTGCCGATGTTACACCAGATGGTGTTTTTTGCAACATTCTTCTATATGTTTTTGTGTCAAAATCATCAGAATCTTCTTCGTTTAGTATCTTATAATATACCTGAATGTCCGTAGCCGGAGGTTTATATGCCGTCAAAAATACGCGAAGATCGCTAGAATCAAATCCATCATTTAGAGTGACGCGCCGACTAATATAACGAGCAAGATAATTACCTCCAAAACTATTTGTTTCACCCGAAATTATGGCAGATGCGTTTCTTGTTGCACCACCTTCAGTTATTGTAATTGTTGGTGTTTCTGTATAACCTGAACCAAAGCTTGTAATGTCAATTCTTTTAACAACACCGCCTACGACATTTGCAACACCCACTGCCCCACTTCCATTTCCTCCGGAAATTGTCACCGTTGGAGTCGTATGACCTGCTCCGCCATCGGTAACAACAACATCCGAATTTGATAAATTGGCATTATTAATTAAATTTTCAATTGTAAATAAACCAGCTCTTTGTACATCAACAAATGGAGAAACATCTTCATTTAGAGTAGACATCTCAGACTTTAAAACAAATTGATCAGATCTATTTTCATCAATTCTTCTACGACCTTCACCATCAATAAACTCATAATCTCTATTTGGAATGAAAGACCTAAATGAAGAATCTAAAATTCCTGTAGATTTTAATGTTGCTTTGTACTGGTAGTCAACAGTAGAAGTTGCAAATTTAACCTGATCAGTTCTAACATACATTGCATCCATTTCAACGTTTGAAGATGGCGCACGAACATTAAATAATGCAATTCCTGTGTTACTTGTTGAAAATACACATTTGCGAAAAACGTACATCAAATCTTCATCTTCAAAAGGAGTTATTAGTGATGCATTCGATGGTTTATATAAAACACCAGATGCTGGCTGTTTTGATACCAGTCGATCTGTGCCAAGAATAGGTGTTCCTATTTTTGCAGAGTGTAAAACATACTCCGGAGAGTCGGTACTTACAACAAGGGCAAATTCAACACCAGGTTCAAGATATACTGGAGCAGGAAACTTAAATGTTGTGGCAGTATCTGGATCTGTCGTGTCCGGCAAATCTGAAGTATTTACTCGAACTGCATCAACCGAAACACGAGAATTAGGTATTGCATAACCAGAAATAGGAAAACCATTTCTGGTCGGACGCAATTGAACTTCAACAGGTATTATACCAGAAGAATCTTTGTTTACAAAAAATAGATCAACACTTGAAAGAAATACCCCTTCGAAGTGTAATGATTTATCAACGAAGAATGTTTGTGCTAATATTGCTGGCATTTGTTATTCCTATAAAATCTTTTTGATGTTTTCATTTTATTATATTAAGGTGATCCGTAACCAGAGCTATCAAATCCATTGCTATCTGAGAAGGCACCGCCAGGCCCAGGGTCGGACTGCATATCTGCATGGTAGGCATCGATGCTGTTCGGCGCAATCGGCGTCGGCCGCCCTTCAAAAGTATCAGTATAATTATTCCAATAATCATTAGTTTGTGGATAATATGTTGGCGACGGAATTCTGGTTGCTGTAACACCAATTGAAACACCCAATAGACCTTCAGCAATGAAGCGACCTTCACCAACTGTTGTTGCGTTAGCCACAACTCCATTTGCAACATCAATAATTCTAAACTTGTGCTCACCAGTTCTAAATTTAACTGTTGAATTTCTTGGAACAACAAATGTACCTGCAATTTGACCAAATTCATTTGTCTTAGAATTACCAATTGAATATCTGGTATTTGATCCTGGTGTTGTCGTAAATCCTGCTGTGTTTGAAGCAGTTCTTGTAGAGCCAACATACGAATCAATTCTATATGACTCACGAACACCTAAACCATCAACAAAATATATTGTGTTTCCAACATAAAAATCATTAGTGTTAGCTGCATCAAATGACAAGTTTATAGCGGTTGAATTTGCACTTCTGGCTGTTCCTGAAAAGTGTCTATATGCAACTACAGTTGCCGTGTTTGCAGATCGTGCGCCAGTCCAAGTTTGTCCAACAAGAACATTTCCAACCACATCAGTAATATATGCTACATTTGTCGTAGATAATGTTCGTGATAGAATTACGTTTGCAGCATTTGCTCCGGATGTAATTTTTTCACTATTGACAATATCAAAGAAATTATTGCCAGAAAATACAAGCTCATTTGCTCTTTGAACATAACCGGTAACATCAACATCATCAAAATAATAGAAAACCACTTTTCTGGGTTTTAGTGACAATCCAACAAAATCAATATCAATTTGTCGCATAATTGGTTGCACACCAATATTCACAACACGATCATTAACGGTGCGAGATACCTGATCAAAAGATGAGCTTTTCAAAAATCCATTTTTGAAACCACCAACTGTCGTTGTTCTATTTACACCACTTTCCCAAATTTGAAGACCATTTCTACCTTGTTCATTTATTTCAGTTGTAACAATTTCAGCACCAGTTGATTTTGTTTCCCAATGACCAAATTCAGTATCAAATGCAGAAACGGCGCCTGTTAGTGCCGATTGCAGACTTGAATAACCATCATTTTCACCAGAATAATTTATACTAACGTCAGGCAATTCTTGTTTTTCAAAGTACCAATCAGATTCTGGAAGTAAAAATACAGAACCAACAAATCTTGCAAACAGATACGGCTGAGCGGTTACCGTTAATGAAGCAACATTTTGAGTTATGAATAATTCTTCTGTAAACGGAAGAGTAACTATACCTGAATTATAAACAACACCTGAACTTGCAGAAAAATCAAGATCCAAGAAATGTGGATTTGTGTTTACTTGTGGTCTTAATTCTTCCAATCTAAAATCAATAGAACACTTGTAATCAAGATTTCTTACGTCACCAACAGAATGGCCTTTAAATGAATCCACAAGAATACCATTTTTTGTACGATCAAGACCATTAACATCTTTAATTGATGTGACCTCTGTATCTTTTTCTAAAAGGTTCAATGCGGTATAATA
>Ga0194132_10006721_pt1 | contig 17660 bp, 16 predicted proteins | sample TA2KigOf80mmetaG_FD_148612 | JGI IMG/M metagenome (GOLD analysis project Ga0194132, IMG submission 148612) | Freshwater microbial communities from Lake Tanganyika, Tanzania - TA2015054 Kigoma Offshore 80m | ecosystem: Environmental > Aquatic > Freshwater > Lake | place: Tanzania: Lake...
CGGCAATGAGTTTCGGGGAATTGCCCCATATCACAACTACCAACGTTGTTAAAAACGGCAAAAAATTGAGAGAGTCTTACCGTGCCCGCGTCGCGCGCCGGCGCGCGGGCCAAGCTTCGGAAATAGCGGGGAAATTCGGCGTCCCGGGCGCCTACGATTTGTCGCCGGAGGCGTTGCCGGAGTTGTTGCCGGGCTGGGGCATGGCGATGGCGTGGTAGCCCGAATCGACGTGATGGACCTCCCCGGTGACGCTCGCCGACAAATCCGAAAGCAGATAAAGGGCCGCGCCGCCCAAGTCCTCGAGCGCCACCGGACGGCGTAACGGCGAGTTCGCCTGGGCGAAACGAAATATTTCGCGGGCCCCGGCGATGGCGCTGCCGGCAAGTGTCCTCACCGGTCCCGCCGAAATGGCGTTGACCCGCACCCCCTGGGGCCCGAGGTCGGAAGCCAAATAACGCACGCTCGCTTCCAGCGCCGCCTTGGCGACCCCCATGACGTTGTAGTTGGGGACCACCCGCTCGGCGCCGAGGAACGAGAGCGTCACCAGGCTTCCCCCCTTCGGCATCAGGGCGGCGGCGCGGCGCGCGACTGCCGTGAACGAGTAGCAGGAGATATCGAGGGTGGTGAGAAAATTCTCCCGCGTGGTGTCGAGGTAGCGGCCCTTCAATTCTTCCTTGTTCGAATAGGCGATGGCGTGGACCACGAAATCGAGGCTGCCCCACTCGCGCCCGATCGTTGCGAAGGCGGAATCGAGGCTGGCGTCGCTTTCCGCCTGGCAGGGCACGATCACGCTCGCGTCCACGGCTTCGGCCAGCGGCCGGACCCTCTTTTCGAGCGTTTCGTTCTGATAGGTGAAGGCAAGGCGGGCGCCGTGGCGGCGAAGCGCGCAGGCGATCCCCCAGGCGATGGAATGGTCGTTGGCGACGCCCATGATCAGGCCGCGCTTGCCGGCCATCAGCGCCGCGGCGGCGCCGATTTCGGTGGGAAGGATGCGTTCGATTCCGGACATGGCCGTTTCCTCGTTTGCTTTCTTTACCCCGTTCCCGGGCGGCGATCCTTGTTCCCGACCCGGCACGTCGCCCTCATCCGTCGTAGCGGGTGAAGGCGAGAGTGGCGTTGGTGCCGCCGAAGCCGAAGCTGTTGGAGATCACGCAGTTGAGCGGGACATTTTCCTGAAGCGCGCGCACGACCGGCATGCCTTCGGCCTCGGGCTCCAGTTCCTCGATGTTGGCGGAGGCGCACAAGAAGCCGTGACGCATCATCAGAAGGCTGTAGATCGTCTCGTGCACCCCGGCCGCGCCGAGGGCGTGCCCGGTCAGCGACTTGGTCGAATTGAAGGCGGGGATATAGTTGCGGTCGCGGAACACCTCGCGGATCGCCTGCAGTTCCTTGACGTCGCCGATCGGGGTCGAGGTGCCGTGGGTGTTGATGTAGTCGACCGGTTGCTTCAGGTCCTTCATCGCCATCTTCATGCAGCGCACCGCCCCTTCGCCCGAGGGCTGGACCATGTCGAAGCCGTCGGAGGTCGCGCCGTAGCCCGCCACCTCGGCGTAAATCTTGGCGCCGCGCGCCTTGGCGTGTTCCAACTCCTCCAGCACCAGCACGCCGCCGCCCCCGGAAATCACGAACCCGTCGCGCTTGGCGTCGAACGCGCGCGACGCCCTTTCCGGCGTGTCGTTGTAGCCGGACGACAGCGCCGGCATGGCGTCGAACAGCACCGAAAGGGTCCAGTGCAGTTCCTCGCCGCCGCCGGCGAACACGATGTCTTGCTTGCCGAGCTGGATCAGCTCGGCGCCGTTGCCGATGCAGTGCGCGCTGGTCGAGCAGGCCGAGCTGATGGAATAGTTGACGCCCTTGATTCCGAACGCGGTTGCGAGCGTCGCCGAATTGGTGCTCGACATGGCGCGCGGCACCATGAACGGGCCGATCTTGCGCGGGCCCTTGGCGCGGGCGATGTCGGCGGCCTCGACCTGGTTCGACGTCGACGGTCCGCCCGAACCCATGATCAGGCCGGAGCGTTCGTTGGACACGTCCTTCGGCTCCAGGCCGGAATCGGCGATGGCGTCCTGCATGGCGACGAAGTTGTACGCCGCGCCGTCGCCCATGAAGCGGCGCCAGCGCCGGTCGACCTTCGCCGCGAGATCGATCTTGAGCGAGCCGTGGACGTGGCTTCGAAAGCCCATCTCCTTGTATTCGGGCGCGAAGACGATGCCGGAACGGCCCGCGCGCAGGGAGGCGGCAACCTCGTCCTGGTTGTTGCCGATGCTCGAAACGACGCCCAAACCGGTAACAACGACCCGCCGCATGATCCCTCCGTCAGCGCGAACTTAGGCCGGATCAGCCTTCGCCCGTGAACAAGCCGACGCGCAATCCCTTGGCTTCGTAGATCGTTTCGCCGTCGGCGGCGACGGTGCCATCGGCGATGCCGAGCACGAGCCGGCCGCGCCGGATTTGCCTCGGGTACACATGATACGACACCCGGCGGACCTTGGGCAGTACCTGGCCGGTAAACTTGACCTCGTCCACCCCGAGCGCCCGGCCGCGACCGGGCGAGCCTCTCCAGCCCAGGAAAAATCCGGTCAGCTGCCAGAGCGCATCCAGCCCGAGGCAGCCGGGCATGACCGGATCGCCTTCGAAATGACAGCCGAAGAACCAGAGATCGGGCCGGATGTCGAGTTCGGCCAGGACCTCGCCCTTGCCGTGCGGACCGCCTTCTTCGCTGATCCGCACGATCCGGTCGAACATCAGCATCGGCGGCAGCGGCAACTGCGCGTTGCCCGGACCGAACAGCCGGCCGTGGCCGCACTCGATCAGGTCGTCGCGCGTATAGCTGTTTTTGCGGTTCACGCGCTCGACCCCCTTTCTCCCCGACGACGCCGCCCGATCTCAGTTGGCCGGCGCGCCGCGCGCCGATTTGCTCGGCACCTTGTCGGAGATGTCCTCGCCGGTCTGCTGGTCGACGACGCGCATCGAGAGCTTGACCTTGCCGCGGTCGTCGATGCCGATCAGCTTGACCTTGACCATATCGCCGACGTTGACCACGTCGGTGGTCTTGCCGACCCGGCCGGCGGCCAGTTCGCTGATGTGGACCAAGCCGTCGCGAGCGCCGAGGAAATTGACGAACGCGCCGAAGTCCATGGTCTTGACCACCTTGCCGGTGTAGATCGCGCCGACTTCGGGTTCGGCGACGATATTGCGGATCCAATCGACCGCCGCCTGGCTCGCCTTTTCGTCGACCGCCGCGACCTTGACCGTGCCGTCGTCCTCGACGTCGATCTTGGCGCCGGTGACTTCGCAAATCTCGCGGATCACCTTGCCGCCCGGGCCGATGATATCGCGGATCTTATCCTTGTTGATGTGGATGACGGTAATGCGCGGCGCGTTCTTGGAAACGCCCTCGCGCGGAGCCGAAATGGCGTTGCTCATCTCCTTAAGGATATGGAGACGCCCGTCGCGCGCCTGGGCCAGCGCGATCTTCATGATCTCCTCGGTGATCGAGGTGATCTTGATGTCCATCTGCAACGAGGTGATGCCCGTTTCGGTGCCGGCGACCTTGAAGTCCATGTCGCCCAAGTGGTCCTCGTCGCCGAGAATGTCGGACAGTACCGCGAAGTCGCCCCCTTCCTTGATCAGGCCCATGGCGATGCCGGCGACCGGCCGCGGCATCGGCACGCCCGCGTCCATCAGGGCGAGCGAGGAGCCGCACACGGTCGCCATCGAGGACGAGCCGTTCGATTCGGTCACCTCGGATACGACGCGGATGGTGTAGGGAAAGGCTTCGGGCTTCGGCAGCACCGGATGGATCGCGCGCCACGCGAGCTTGCCGTGCCCGACCTCGCGCCGGCCGGGCGAGCCGAGCCGGCCGGTTTCGCCGACCGAGAACGGCGGGAAGTTGTAGTGCAGCATGAAACGCTCGCGGTATTCGCCCTCGAGCGCGTCGATGATCTGTTCGTCCTGGCCGGTGCCCAGCGTGGCGACCGCCAGCGCCTGGGTTTCGCCGCGGGTGAAAAGGGCGCTGCCGTGGGCGCGCGGCAGCAGACCGATTTCGGCCGCGATCGGCCGCACGGTCTTGGTGTCGCGGCCGTCGATGCGCTTGCCGGTCTTGAGGATGTCGGTGCGGACGATGTCGGATTCGAGGTTCTTGAACGCCTCGGGCCCGACCGTCGGCACCAGCGCCGCGTCCAAGGACGTGTCGGCGGCGAGCTTGGCCAACACGTCCGATTTCACCGCGTCGATCTTGCCGTAGCGGGTTTGCTTGACGACCTCGCGATAAGCCTCGCGCAAGGGGCTTTCGGCGAGCGCGCGGACGCGCGCGACGATCGCGTCCACGCCCTTGGGCGGCTCCGCGAGCGCGATCGGCTCCTTGGCGCAGGCTTCGGCCAGTTCGACGATCGCCTGGATCACCGGCTGGAACGAGCGATGCCCGAACATGACCGCGCCGAGCATGATGTCTTCGGAAAGCTCGCTCGCCTCCGATTCGACCATCAGCACGCCCTCGGTGGTGCCGGCGACGACCAGATCGAGCTGGCTGGTCGACATTTCGTCGATCTGCGGGTTGAGCACATATTGGCCGTTGATGTAGCCGACCCGGACCGCGCCGATCGGGCCCAGGAACGGCAGGCCGGAAATGGTCAGCGCCGCCGAGGCGCCGATCATGGCGACGATGTCGGGGTCGTTCTCCAGATCGTGCGACAGCACGGTGGCGATGACCTGGGTTTCGTTGCGGTAGCCATCGACGAACAGCGGCCGGATCGGGCGGTCGATCAGGCGCGAGACCAGCACTTCGTTTTCGCTCGGACGACCTTCGCGCTTGAAGAAGCCGCCCGGGATCTTGCCGGCGGCGAACGCCTTTTCCTGATAGTTGACCGTGAGCGGGAAGAAATCGATTCCGGGGCGCTGGGTCTTCTCGGCAACCGCGGTGCAGAGCACCTTGGTTTCGCCGTAGGTCGCGAGCACCGCGCCGTCGGCCTGGCGCGCGATCTTGCCGGTTTCGAGGACGAGCTTACGGCCGCCCCACTCGATCTCCTTGCGGAATTCCTTGAACATCTTTGTCTCTCTTTCTTTCTCTCTTCGGCTGGGGAAAGGGTTGTCGGTCCAAACGACCACACCCCCACCGACGGGCAGGAGGCGGTATCAAGCTCGGGACCGGAATCGGATTCATCTCGGGCATTCGGGCGCGCGCGTTCACTTGCGAAGGCCAAGTCCTTCGATCAGGCGGTCATAGCGCGCGGGTTCGACGCGCTTCAGGTAGTCCAACTGCCGACGGCGCTGGCTGACCATAAGCGTCAGGCCGCGCCGGGAGTGGGTGTCGTGCGGGTGGGTCTTGAGGTGCTCGGTGAGGTTGTTGATGCGCTCGCTCAAGAGCGCGACTTGGACCTCGGGCGAGCCGGTGTCGCCCTTCTTGGGCGCGAATTTCTTGACGAGCTCCTGTTTGCGCTCGGCGCTAATCGACATCGGGGTTCTCCTAAATGTTTTCCTTCACGGGTTCAGTCGTTGATCACGCGCAAGGGGCGAATCTCGCCGCCTCGCACCTCCGCCAGCGCCACCAGCCGCCCGCCCGCCATGGCGCGCACCGGCGCTCCGGGAACGAGTTCCGCCTTCGGGGATCGGCTGGCCACGGGCAACGCCGCGATGGGCTGGCCCTGGCGAAGCCGCCGCGCCTCGATCTCCGTCAGGGCCAGAGCCGGGATGTCGTCCAGCACGGTCGCAGGCGGATGCAAGGCCTCGGCGAGGCGCGCACTATGCACAAGATCGGCCAGGCAATCCAGGGAAATCGCGTCCTTTTCCGTGAACGGGCCGACCGCCAAACGGCGCAGATTTTCGACGTATCCGAGCGTTCCCAAGGCGCGAGCCAGGTCGCGGGCCAAAGCCCGCATGTAGACCCCCTTGCCCGAGCGGACCTCGAACGTCGCCCGGTCCAATCCGGATTGGGCGGGATCGGGCCGGGAGGGATCGGGCTCGTCGACAAGCCGAAAGGCCTCGACCGTCACCCGCCGGGGCGCGAGCGCGGGCGCGCCGCCGTCGCGCGCGATCGCGTAGGCCCGCCGCCCCTCGACCTTGAGGGCGGAATAGGACGGCGGCACCTGCTCGATCTCACCGGTGAAGCGGGGCAGCGCCGCCCGGATCGCCGCCCGGTCCGGGCGATGCGGGTCGGTCGCCGTCACTTCGCCTTCGGCGTCGTCGGTCGAACGCGCCTCGCCGAAGCGGACGGTGAAGCGATAAAGCTTGGCGCCGTTCATGGCGTAGGCGACGGTCTTGGTCGCCTCGCCGAGCGCGATCGGCAGAACGCCGGTCGCGAGCGGATCGAGCGTGCCGCCGTGGCCGACGCGGTCGGCGCCGGTAAGGCGCCGCACCACCGCCACCGCATGCGCCGACGACATGCCGGCGGGTTTGTCGATCACGAGCCAGCCGGTGATCGGCTTGCCCTTGCGCCTACGCCCCATCGTTTTTTTTCTTCCGCCCGCGCCCCGAACGGGGCGCATCATATGGTGCGCGCGGGGATTCGCCCGCGCGCCGGCGTGACGCGCGCGGCGGCGCGCGTCCGACATCGCGCGCGACCTGCGGATCGGCGAACAGCCGGCCGATGCGTTCGGCCTCGTCGAACGAATCGTCTGGCCGAAAGATGATTTCGGGCGCGAATTTGGTGCGGACCGCTTCCGCCACCCGGTGGCGCAGGAACGGCGCCGCCCGGTTGAGCGCGGCGACCACGGCGCGCATGTCCGGTGCGCCCTTATCTCGCATTCCGGACGGCACCACGTAGGCGGTCGCGTGGCGCAAATCGGGGCTGACGCGCACCTCGGTCACGGTCGCCGAATATCCGCCAAGGCCGGGGTCGTGGACCTCGCCGCGTTCGAGCGCATGAGCGAGCGCGTGACGGATCGCTTCGCCGACGCGAAGCTGGCGCGGCGACGGCGGACGTTGCTCCCGTTCACGCATGATGGATCCTCACGATCGCGCCGGGCTCGCCGGTCACAGCGTGCGCGCGATCTTTTCGACCTCGAAGCACTCGACCCGGTCACCCTTGCGGATGTCCTGGGTGTTGGCGAAGGCCATGCCGCATTCGAAGCCTTCCTTGACCTCGCGCGCGTCTTCCTTGAAGCGCTTGAGCTGCGACAGTTCGCCCTCGTGGATGACCACGTTGTCGCGCAGCAGGCGGACCCGCGCGCCGCGCCGGACCAGGCCTTCGGTCACCATGCAGCCGGCGACCTTGCCGACCTTGGAAATGGTGAACACCTCGCGGATTTCGGCGTAGCCGAGGATGTTTTCCTTGAGTTCGGGCGCCATCAGTCCCGACAGCGCTTTTTTCAGATCGTCGGTCAGGTCGTAGATGATCGAGTAGTAGCGGATGTCGATGCCGTCGCGCCGCGCCAGTTCGCGCACCTGGGGGTTGGCGCGGACGTTGAAACCGACGATCAGCGCCTTGGACGCGCGCGCCAGCGTCACGTCCGATTCATTGATGGCGCCGACGCCCGAATGCAGCACCACGATTTTCACTTCGTCGGTCGCCAGCTTTTCGATCGAGCCGACGATGGCCTCGACCGAGCCGTGCGCGTCGGCCTTGATCACCACCGGCAGTTCCTTGGCCTCGCCGGCCTGGATGCGGTCGAACATCTGCTGCAACGTGCCGCGCGCGGTCGCCTGGGCGCGAGCGTCGCGGCCCTTGCCCTGGCGGAATTCCGACACCTGGCGGGCGCGGTTTTCGTCCTCGACCACGACGAATTCGTCGCCCGCCGCCGGCGTGCCGTTGAGGCCGACAATCTCGACCGGCATCGAGGGTCCGGCGGTTTCGAGTTCCCGGCCGTTGGCGTCCGTCAGCGCGCGCACCCGGCCCCACTCCGAGCCGGCGACGAACACGTCGCCGAGCTTGAGCGTTCCCTTCTGCACCAGCACGGTCGCGACCGAGCCGCGTCCGCGCTCCATTTTGGCCTCGATCACGGCTCCTTGCGCGGCGCGGTCGGGATTTGCCTTGAGGTCGAGGATTTCGGACTGAAGCAGGATCGCTTCCTCGAGCCTGTCCAGATTTTGGCCGGTCTTGGCCGACACCTCGACCGCGAGCACGTCGCCGCCGAGCTCTTCCGTCACCAGTTCGTGCTGGAGCAACTCGTTGCGGACGCGCTGCGGGTTGGCGTCGTGCTTGTCGATCTTGTTGATGGCGACCACGATCGGCACTTGGGCGGCACGGGCGTGACGAATCGCCTCGACCGTCTGCGGCATGACACCGTCGTCGGCGGCAACCGTCAGCACCACGAGATCGGTGACCTTGGCCCCGCGCGCGCGCATTTCGGTGAAAGCGGCGTGGCCGGGGGTATCGATGAAGGTGATCTTGCGGCCGTCCTTGGCGGTGACCTGATAGGCGCCGATGTGCTGGGTGATGCCGCCGGCTTCGTGGGCGGCGACGTCGGTCTTGCGGATGGCGTCGAGAAGCGAGGTCTTGCCGTGGTCGACGTGGCCCATGACCGTGACCACCGGCGGGCGCGGCTTCAGGTTCTCGCCCTCGTCGGCCATGCCGCCAAGGCCGATTTCGATGTCGGCGGCACTGACGCGCACGGGGCGGTGGCCGAATTCGGTCACGATCAATTCGGCGGTGTCGCCGTCGATCGACTGGGTGATGGTCGCCATCAAGCCCATGTTCATCAATTTCATGATCACGGCGGCGCCGCGTTCGGCCATGCGGTTGGCGAGTTCCTGCACGGTGATGGTTTCGGGAATGACGACGTCGCGGACAATCTTCTGCGTTTCGGCCGGCGAGGCTTCGCGTACTTTCTGCTTTTCGCGCGCGCGGCGGTAGGCGGCGAGGCTGCGCACGCGCTCTTCCCCGTCGCCGAGCGCCTGGGCGATGGTGATCTTGCCGGCGCGCCGGCGCGGCTCGGTGCGGGCGCGAGCCGGGGTCGGGCGGCGCGGAGCCGCCGCGCCGGGACGACGCGGACGGGCTTCTTCTTCCTCGCCTTCCTCGGCGGCGACCGCCTGAAGCTTGGCGGCGGCGTGGGCGGCGGCGAGCTTGGCTTGTTCCTCGCGGCGGCGGGCCTCGGCTTCCTCGGCCTTGCGCCGTTCGGCTTCCTCGCCGCGACGGCGGGCTTCTTCCTCGGGGGTGAGCGGTTCGGTGACCGCCTTCTGTTCGGCTTCGGCCGCTTCCTGGGCGCGGCGCGCCATGGCCGGGGCTTCCGCGTGGTCACGGGCGGCGGCGTCGACCAGGGCCCGCGCGCGCGCCGCCTTTTCCTCGCTGGTGAGCGGCCCATGCGATGCCGCGCGGGCGTCGGCGTCGGCCGACGGATGTTGCGCCTCCGCCTTGACCTCCTGCATGCGGCCGCCGGAATCGGAGGCGTAGGTGCGTTTCTTGCGCACCTCGACCTGCACCATCTTCGAACGGCCGTGCGAAAAGCTTTGCCGCACTTGGCCCGATTCGACGGTCTTCTTCAGTTCGAGTTTCTTCGGACGCGCCGCGCCGCCGCCGCCGAGACCCAGGGGTTTCTTTTCGGTATCGCTGGTTTCACTCATCGTCGGTCCGTCGGTTGGCAACAACTGTCATCAAAGCGGGCCGGGGCGCCATCATACTCTCCGGTCGAATGCGCGCCCAGGCCGTTTCACTCCGTCTTGGCGGCTCCGGCGGCATCGGCATCCTGTTCGGGAAACCAATGGGCGCGCGCCGCCATGATCATGGCGTTGGCCTTGTCCGGGGTCAGCGCACCGGCCGGGGCTATTTCCATCAACTCGTCGCCGGCGAGATCGCCGAGGTCGTCGAGCGTCTTGACGCCTTTTTCGCCGAGAGCCGCGAGCAGCGTGGGCGTCATGCCCTCGAGCGCGGCGACTTCGTCGGCGACCCCCAGTTCCTTGCGTTTCTTTTCGAGTTCCTCGTCGCGCTTGGCGATGAAGTCGCGCGCGCGCTGGCGCAGCTCGGTCGCGACGTCCATCTCGAAGCCCTCGATCGAGGCCAAGTCCTCGACCGGGACGAAGGCGACGTCCTCGAGCGTCTGGAAGCCTTCCGCCACCAGCAGGTGGGCGATGACTTCGTCGACGTCGAGCGCGTCGATGAAAAGCTTGGAGCGGGTGCGGACTTCCTCCTGACGGCGTTCCGATTCCTCGGCCTCGGTCAGGATGTCGATGTCCCAGCCGGAAATCTGCGATGCGAGCCGCACGTTCTGGCCGCGACGGCCGATGGCGAGGCTGAGTTGCTCGTCGGGAACCACCACTTCGATCCGGCGGCGCTCTTCGTCGAGCACGACCTTGGCGACTTCGGCCGGCGCCAGCGCGTTGACGATGAACGTCGCGGGATCGGCCGACCATTGGATGATGTCGATCTTCTCGCCCTGCAACTCGCCGACTACCGCCTGCACACGCGAGCCGCGCATGCCGATGCAGGGCCCAACCGGGTCGATGCCGGAATCGTGCGACAGCACCGCGATCTTGGCGCGCGAGCCGGGGTCACGCCCGATCGCCTTGATCTCGATGACGCCGTCGTAGATTTCCGGCACTTCCTGGGCGAACAGCTTGGCCATGAACTGCGGATGGGTGCGCGACAGGAAGATCTGCGGCCCACGCGGTTCTTCGCGCACGTCCATGATGTAGGCGCGCACGCGATCGCCGGTGTTGAAGTGCTCGCGCGGGATCGTCTCCTCGCGCCGGAGCAGGGCCTCGGCCCGGCTCAAATCGACGATCACGTTGCCGTATTCGACGCGCTTGACGATGCCGTTGACGATCTCGCCGATGCGGTCCTTGTATTCCTCGTACTGGCGCTTGCGTTCAGCCTCGCGCACCTTCTGCACGATTACCTGCTTGGCGGTCTGCGCCGCGATCCGCCCAAAATCGATCGGCGGCAGCGGGTCGACCAGGAACTCGCCGACCTTGAGGTCCAATTTCCGCTTTTTCGCCTGTGCCGGCGTCATCTGGGTGAACTCGTTTTCGACCGTTTCGACCACTTCGGTGTAACGGGCGATCGAGATGGCGCCGTTGGTGCGGTCGATGGCGGCACGGATGTCGTGTTCGTGCCCGTATTTGGAGCGCACGGCCTTCTGGATCGCCTGCTCCATCGCCACGAACACTTCCTCGCGCTCGATGCCCTTGTCGCGAGCGACCGCGTCGGCGACCTGCAACAGTTCGGGCCGAGCGTGCACCATGCGTTCTTCGACCCGATCCTTTTTTCTCGCAGCCATGGTTTTAACCCCGTCTCCTGCTGAGTCCCGCGCCGGGTGTTTCGCGGCGCAGGGAGTCCTTTAAAAACGCGTCGTCGACAACCAGTTTCGCTCGCGCGATGTTGGCCAACGCGATCGTGACGGGGCCTTCCGCCGTCTCCAATCGGACCCCGCCGTCGCCGACACCGTCGAGCCGGCCCTGAAAACGCCGCCGACCGTCTTTCGGGAAACGAACCTCGATTCGCGCCGTCCGTCCCTTGAAGCGGTCGAAATCCGCGGTCTTGACCAGCGGCCGGTCGAGACCTGGCGAGCTGACTTCCAACGTATAGGACCCGGCGATCGGGTCTTCGACGTCGAGCAGAGCGGAAAGCGCGCAGCTGATTTCGGCGCACGCCTCCACGCTCATCGGGTGGCCGTCTCGGCGCTCGGTCATCACCTGCAGCGTCGGCGCGTGGCGGCCGGAGATAATCACCCGCACCAGTTCATAACCCATCGCCTCGAGAGTGGGCGCGATCAGGCGTTCGATCGCGGCCGCGTCGCGGCCGCCGGTCGAGGCCGCTTCGGTCTGGTCGTGGTCCATTTCGGTTCGCTGCATCGAATCCCGCCGGTCGGCAAATCTCCGACAAACAAAAAAGGCGGACCTTGCGGTCCACCCCGTTGGGCCCGGATTTCCGGGCTCGGGCCAATTTTGTTTGTTGTTGTTCTGAGCGCTTATATATCCCCGGCGTCGGCGCGAGGCAAGCCCCCCTCGGCGCTCCCAACTCTCCGAAAAACAAGGTAAATACAGCGCGCGCCGAGTTTTCGGGCCTTGGCCGCGTAGCGGGTTTCCGGGGAGTCCTTCGGCCGTTCGCGCCAATCGCCCGGCCCCGCCGCGGTCCAGGCGAAAGCGGGATGGCCGAGCAGGCGCGCGAGCGTCCAGCGCGCGTATTCCATGTGATCGGTGGCGAAGCGCAGCTCGCCGCCAGGTTTCAGGATACGGGCGAACTCGTCGAGGCTTTCGCGCTGGATCAGCCGGCGGCGGTGATGGCGCGTCTTGGGCCACGGGTCCGGAAAATAGGCGACGATACGCTCAAGCGACGCGGTCGGCAGGCGCCCGAACAAGCGACGGGCGTCGTCGTCGAGCACGCGCACGTTGCCGAGATTGTCGGCCTTCACGCGCGCGAGCAGGGCGGCGACGCCGTTGACGAACACCTCGCAGCCGATGAACCCGATGTCGGGTTCGGCCTTAGCCTGGTGCGCCAGGTGCTCGCCCGCGCCGAAACCGATCTCGAGGCGGATGGCGCGCGGCGCGAACGGAAACAGCGCCGCTGGATCGAATGTCTCGGGACCGTCGAGCGGCACGCGCAACGCGGGCAACAGACTCTCGCCCAATGCGCGCCGCCCGGGACGCAGCCGCCGCCCGCGGCGGCGGCCGTAGAACCGCGGTCTCGATTCGTCAGCGGATTCCGAAGGCCGAGCGGAGCGAGGGAACAAGGTCGGTGCGCTCCCACGAAAAACCGCCGTCCGGTTCCGGCTCGCGGCCGAAATGGCCGTAAGCCGCGGTGCGGGCGTAGATCGGCCGGTTGAGGCCGAGGCACTCGCGGATGCCGCGCGGCGACAAGTTGACCATGTCCTGAAGGACGCGCGAGAGTTTGTCTTCGTCGACGCGGTCGGCCCCGTGGGTGTCGATGTAGACCGACAAGGGATTGGAGACGCCGATCGCGTAGGACAGCTGGATGGTGCAGCGCTCGGCGAGCTTGGCCGCGACCACGTTCTTGGCGAGATAGCGCGCGGCGTAGGCCGCCGAACGATCGACCTTGGTCGGGTCCTTGCCCGAAAACGCGCCGCCGCCGTGCGGCGCCGCGCCGCCGTAGGTGTCGACGATGATCTTGCGCCCGGTCAGGCCGGTGTCGCCGTCGGGCCCGCCGACCACGAAACGGCCGGTCGGGTTGACGTAGAATTCCTCCTCGGGCGGCATCCAGCCTTTCGGCAGTACCCGCTCGACGTGGGGACGGACGATGCGGCGGACCTCGTCCTGGCCGATGGTCACGCTGTGCTGGGTCGACACCACGACCGAGGTCGCGCGCACCGGCTTGTTGGCGACGTACTGCAGCGTGACCTGGCTCTTGGCGTCGGGACCGAGGTTGGGCTCCGAGCCGGAATGGCGGGCGTCGGCGAGCGAACGCAGGATGGCGTGGGCGTAGAACAGCGGCGCCGGCATCAGCGTTTCGGTCTCGGAGCAGGCGTAGCCGAACATGATGCCCTGGTCGCCGGCGCCTTCGTCCTTGTTGCCGGCCGCGTCGACGCCTTGCGCGATGTCCTTGGACTGGCCATGCAGAAAAATATCGACCGACGCCTTTTTCCAGTGGAATCCTTCCTGCTCGTAGCCGATTTCCTTGACGCAGGATCGTGCGATGTCCTCGATGCGGCCCTTGTCGACATGGCCTTCCTTGTCGACCAGCGGCATCGGCCCGCGCACCTCGCCCGCGACCACGATGCGGTTGGTGGTGCAGAGCGTTTCGCAGGCGACGCGCGCCTCTGGGTCAAAGGTGAGGAAGGCGTCCACCACCGCGTCCGAGATGCGGTCGCAGACCTTGTCGGGGTGGCCTTCGGCCACCGATTCACTGGTGAAGAGATAGTCGGTCTTGGCCACGGAAGGTCCTTTCGCCGGGCGGCCCGGGCCCGAGATTTTGCGCGCGCCGCGCCGCGAGGCGTGCGTTCGCACGATGGGCGGGCGGATTATGTGACAGCCGAAATCCCCGGCGTCAAGGGAGCCCGGCCCGATCTTGTCGGGGAAAAACCCGCGAAACGGCGCGATCTTGTCGCCCCGGTAGTGCCGCGCCCGTTATTCGTCCTCGGCGGCAATCCCGGCGAGCGACTTGGCGAGCTCGAACACGCGCTTGCGGACTCGCGGGTTTTCGATCCGGTAATAGGCGCGGACCAGTTCGAGGGTTTCGCGCTTGACCAGGGGATCGCGCTCGATCTTCTCCTGATCCTGATCGCGCAGGCCCGCCTTGAGGCGCCCGGCGTGGGTTTCGAGTTCGCCCGCTATTTCTTCGAAGAAATTAGGACACCGGCACGTCGAGAATCTTGCTGAACTCGTAGATTCGCGATGCGCCGATGCGGTTGGCGCCGCGCTCGTACTTCTGGATTTGCTGGAACGTGAGCCCGACCGCCGCGCCGAGTTTTTCCTGACTCATGCCAAGCAACGTCCGGCGCAGGCGCACGCGCGCGCCAACGTGAATGTCCACCGGATTCGCGATCCCCGGCGGAAGACGTTCGGCTTTCTCTATCGCTCCGCCGGCTTTGCGGCCGCGAGGTCTTCCAGGCTTACGTAAGGTCATGGCTTTCGCTTGATATGGTTGTCGTTCGGACAAATGCCATCCCTGCGCGCGGCAAGCGGCGATGATCCCACCAAAAAGGGTAAGGGCATTGTCCATTTTATCCCCCGTTATCGGAATCGCCGGGTATCCCTCCACGACGATCCGCTTGGCGCCGTCGTTTGCGACGTGCGCGAACAGGATCGACGTACATAATCTTCTCTTATTCGCCACGCAACGCAAAAAACCCGGAAAAATCCAATTGTATCAGCGAGTCCTCGCTTGTTCGCCTAGAACGTGTATTGCTTGCGACCGCCGCGTGCGAAAAAAAGCACTAACGCGAGCACGACGAGCGTCGCGGGCGTCGCCCACGTGCCGATGATCGAAAATAGTGTCGGCGACAACGCGACCGGCAACGGACCATCGGCGATCCCCTCGTGCCCGAGCGCGAGTTGAACCCGGATTCGGCCGAGGGAATCGACGATCGCGGAAATGCCGTTGTTGGCGACCCGCACCAGCGGCAACCCTTCCTCGACCGCGCGCAGGCGGGCGGCGGCGAAATGCTGGTAAGGACCGGGCGAAATCCCGTACCAGGCGTCGTTGGTAAGGTTGAGCAGCCAACCGGGCCGTTCGCCCTTGGGCGTCACGCGGCCCTCGAAAATCGCCTCGTAGCAAATCAGCGGCGATGCGCGCGGCGCACCCGGAATGGGCAGGGCGACCGGTCCGGGGCCCGCCGAAAAATCGACCGCGCCGTGAGTAATCTTGACCACCTCCGCCGGCAGCCAGGCGCGCAGCGGAACGTATTCGCCGAACGGAACCAGATGCGCCTTGTCATAGCTGGCGGCGATCGTTCCGTCGTCGGCCAGCACGTGCAGGCTGTTCCAAACGCGAAACGGATTTTCGCCAGGGGGCGTGGCGCGGGGCGCGCCGACCACGAGCGCACCACCCGCCGGTACGGCGGCGGCGAGATGCGCGCGCAACGCCGCGTCCCGTTCGAGATAAAACGGTACTGCCGTTTCCGCCCAAATCACGTGGGTCGGGGGCGGTGATGCCGGCTCCCGGCTCATCGCCACCTGCTTGATGACGTGCCCGGCGCGTTCGGACGCCACCCATTTCAGGTTTTGCGGAATCGCCGGCTGAACCAGACGCAATCTTACGTCCGCGACATCGGCCGCGGCCGCGGGCCCGAGGTATTGAAGCCGCGCCAAGCCGGCCACGAACCACGCCAGCAATCCGGCGGCACCAACGAACAGAACTGCGGCTTGCCGTCTCTTTTCCGGTTCCCAGCCGAGAACCGCCGGCACCGCCGCCAGCACCACCGTCATGAACGAGAGGCCGTGCACGCCGATCCAAGCGGCCGGCTGGATCATGGTCTCCGAGAACATCCAGACGGTGCCGACCAGGTTCCAGGGAAAACCGGTCAGCAACATCCCCCGCATCCATTCGAGAGCGACCCAAGCCAGCGCAAACCAGAACACGCGCGTTCCGACGCCCGCGCGCGCACCGGCCGTCGCGCGCGCCAACCCGCAGGCCAGCGCGGGAAAAAGCGCGAGCCCGGCGCCGAGCCCGCCGACGGCGAACGGCACCATCCAGCCGAAACGCGCCGCGTCCACCAGGAGCGCGTTGCCGAGCCAATAAAGCCCGGCGGCGAAAAAACCGAAGCCGAACCACCAGCCGGCGGCAAAGGCCGAGCGGATTCGCCCGGAGCCGAACACGATCCACACCAGCCCGGTGAAAGAGACCGCCAGTACCGGCACCGCGTGAAAGGGCGGCAGCGCGAGAACGGCGAGCGCGCCGAGCGCGCCGGCACCCGCGCACCGCCGCCAGCCCGTCGACGCCGCGATGCGGGCGCGGAGTGTGTTCACGCCTTGGCCGACGGCGATGGCGCCCCTCCGCCGGAAGCGGCATTGGCATCCGGCGGCGAAGGGCGCCGCCGATTCACCCTGAGCCGCTTGATGCGACGCGGGTCGGCGTCCAACACCTCGAATTCCAGGCCCGAGGACGGGTGGCGCACCAGTTGGCCGCGGATCGGAACCTGGCCGGCGGCAGCGGCGACTAGGCCGCCCAGGGTGTCGACTTCCGCGCGCTCCTCGGCGGCGAAGGCAACGCCGGATTGGCGTTCGAAATCCTCCAGCGGCACGCGACCGTCGGCCTCGAACGACCCGTCGGCGAGGCGAATGACCATCGGCCGTTCGGGCCGATCGTGCTCGTCCTCGATCTCGCCGACGATCTCCTCGACCAGGTCCTCGATGGTGACGAGGCCGTCGACGCCGCCGAATTCGTCCACCACCAGCGCCATGTGCACGCGCTTGACCCGCATTTCGAGCAGAAGCTCGAGCGTGCGCATCGACGGCGCGACGAACAGGATGCGCCGCATGATCTTGTCGAGGGAAAATTCGAAATCGCGGCCGCGCCACGGCAGCACGTCCTTGATGTGAACCATGCCGAGCGCGTCGTCGAGAGTCTCGCGGTAAACTGGAAGCCGGGAATGGCCCTCGCGCGTCATGATTTCGACGACTTCCGGAAGCTTGGCGCCGATTTCGACCGCGACGATCCCGGCGCGCGGCACCATCACGTCGGCGAGATTGCGCTGGCGCATGCTGAGCACATTGACGAGCAGGCGCCGTTCGGCCTCGCCGATTTCGGCGGCGGCGGACGCGCCGGACTTTTCGATCAGTTCGCTGAGCGTGACGGACGGCTTGGTTCGATCCGTCCCGCGCCACAGGTTTTTCAGCTCTTGCAGCCACTCGCGCAACGACCGCCGCGCCGTGGGCATCGACGGGAGCGGGGGCACGTCCTTTTTCATCGCGCGCGCCGCCGCCGAATGCGCGCCGGGCGCGGCGCGTAGGGGTTCGGCACGTCGAGGGTTCCGAGCGCCTTGATCTCCAGCCGTTCCATGCGCCGCGCCTCGCGCAGGCGGCGGTGATCATGGCCGAGCAGATGCAGGATTCCGTGCACGACCAGATGGCGAAGATGGTCGGCGAGCGGCTTGCCCTCGGCGCGCGCTTCGGCGCGCGCGGTTTCGAGCGCGACGATTACGTCGCCGAGCGCCACCGGCTGGGTGGCGGCATGGGGAGCACGCGCGCTGTCAAGGGCGGCGAAGGCGAGAACGTTGGTCGGCTTGTCCTGTCCCCGCCAGGATCGGTTGAGCCTGCGCACGCTGGCGTCGTTCGCCAGCACCACCGCCGCCTCGATGCTGGCCGCGTCTCCGGCGCGCGCGAGCCCGCGTGTCGCT
>Ga0194132_10006724_pt1 | contig 17655 bp, 15 predicted proteins | sample TA2KigOf80mmetaG_FD_148612 | JGI IMG/M metagenome (GOLD analysis project Ga0194132, IMG submission 148612) | Freshwater microbial communities from Lake Tanganyika, Tanzania - TA2015054 Kigoma Offshore 80m | ecosystem: Environmental > Aquatic > Freshwater > Lake | place: Tanzania: Lake...
CAACCATGCCCCGGTTGATCCGGCGGCACAGCCTGCTTTGGGCCCCGGCTTTCCCTCGCTCCCCGAGTTGCGGATGTTGTCTCCCTTTGCGGGGGCTCATGGGATTGAAAAAGCCGGACTTCCACTGGCGGACGGTTGTTTTGAGTTCGAGGTTTACGGAGCCGGGAAGGATTTGAAGTCGGCTCCGGACAAGGTGGGGACCCTGCGGTTGGAATCGCTCGAGGCGGGGCTCTTCATCGGCAGCGCGGACTTTTATGAATTTGACGCCGAGTCGGGGCGCGATTTCTTAAGGACGCGGGGGGTTGGAGTCCTCGCCCCTCTCCGTGCCCGTGTTTCCGCGGGGACGTTACCACGGATATTGGCGTTCCAAGGGTTTTGAAACCCGTTCCAGGGGCGGTGAGCACCGGATGACGTTGCGCGGTGAGTTCCAACGCATTTCTTCCGTGGCCTACAGCACCGGATGACGTTGCGCGGTGAGTTCCAACGCATTTCCTCCGTGGCCTACAATGTCTGGGAACCTCCGGTCCCATGCGACATCGTGATCAAAGCGCCGGAGCGGGATTCGAGCGGGGAGGGGCTGATTGTCGAAGCCGAGTGCGAGGTGAGGATTGATTCGGGGGCGTTGGGGCCGGCGATGCGGATTCGGCACGTCTCGCCTTATTTTCGGCACGCGACGATCGAGATCGATTCGGAAGACGGACTGGAACCTCCGCTTGACAACGGCCGTGGCCAGGACTGGGCGACGGTGTTTGGCCAAGCCGGTTGGAGCGTTGAAGTTGAAACGGGGCGCATCGAGGTGCCGACGCCCGCGATCGGAGGATTCGCCTTGCCGGAACTTCACGACGCGATGATCAAATCGCGGTCTGCTTCCGATTTGGATTCACGCTGGCGTTATCACGTGGCTGCGGTGAAGCACTTTGTGGGACCGGATGCGCCACTCGGGATCGCTTTCGACCATGAGTTCCACGACTACAATGGTGTTCCTCGCGAAGGAGTGGCGGTGAATGCCGAGGCGGAATTGCCCCGGCAGAATATTTACGGCCCCTTTGCCGGCAAGCGGGTGCGTGAGTCTCCCGAAATCTATTTTTGGGTCGCGGTGCACGAAGTGGGCCATGCCATGGGGCTTTATCACAATCATCTTGGTTGCGGCATCATGGAGACGCTCTCGGGATTGGCGGCACGTTCCACCCCATCCGGCCTTGCTGCCGAGGTGCGGCTCCCCGCTTTCGAGGCCGGGGATGTGTTGAGGTTGAGGCATTTGCCGGATCTCTTTGTGCGTCCGGGAGGCTTGCCCTGGGAGACCCAGGGTTTGGTGGAGGATCGCGGCGACGCGATCGAGAAGGTCGCCGGCTTGTTCCTCCCGAAGTCGCGGGGCGAACCGCGGGGAGCGTTCGAATTGAGCCTGGAAACGACAGCCTCAACGCTGCCTCCAGGGGCTCCGCTTCGGGTCGATCTGAGTTTGCGCAATCGATCGGGCTTCGCTTGTCACGTGCCGGCGAGGATCGGGCTTTCGACACCTTTTGTGAGCGGCTGTGTGGTGGGGCCGGACGGATTGGAGAATGAGTTCCGCTCGCTCTTCAAGCCCGTCAACATCGAGGGTGAAGTGAGGTTGGAGGACGGAGCATCTCTGCTGGACAGTCTGACGCTTTTGCGGGGACAACGCGGCGCTCTCTTTCAGAAAACGGGCCGACACACGCTTTGGGTCGAAATCGGATGGGAACATGGTGGGGAGGCTTTTCGAGTTCGAAGCCGCTTGGATTTGGAGGTGATGGCGCCGGCTGGACGAACCGACACGGTGGTGGCCAGGGAGTTAATCCGCACGCCGGAAACGCTCTGGTATCTCGCGGTGGGCCGGGCCGAGGCTTTTCGCGCGGGTGAACGAGCGATCGACCGGGCCTTGGACAGCGGCGCCTTGAGGGCTCACTTCGGTTATGTGAAGGCAAGGGGAGTAACGAATCCGTAATTCAGGCTGCGCGAGGATTGGAAGACGGCGGGCAAGCTTTTAGAGGATCCCGCCAACTTCACTTGGTTGAACCGTCGTGAGAAGGTGCGGGCTGCCGCCATGAAGTCGTCCGCGGCGCGGAGGGGAGCGTCCGCCCGAGCCTCGCAGTGATCGCGCACCGCCAGCCTTAAGCGAAGGCACCCGTTCTGGGGGTGCGGGCGGAATCGATTGAAACATGAAAAAGCCGACGTTCTGTTACTGGTCTGTCGCCACCGGGGAATACGCAAGGCTTGCGTCCGCCATGGTCGCGTCCGCCCGGGCGGTGGGGGTGCAGGAGGACTTTCATATTTGGACCGATGCCGAGGAAGTTCCCGGTGCCAGGGTGCATGCGGCAGGGGAGTTTGATCCCTGGGGATGGTTGTTTAAGTTGGTGTTCCTTCGTGAGCAAGCGGCAAAGCTCCCTTATGATTACCTGGTTTTTTTGGATACGGACCATTGGTTCGTCAGGCATCCGGGTGACATTGCCGGGCGATTTAGCGACGTGCCGATGCACATCACCCTCGAGGCGGATTTGACCCGCGAGGAGGGATTTCTTTACTGGTGGGAGTATCCGACGTTGTGGTTCGTGGATTCCATGCGCAAGGCGGGGGTGACGACGCCGGGAGTTTACGCGGTCAACGCCGGGATGTTCGTTGTCCGGAGAGACGCGGCGGAAGAGGTCTATCGGTTGGCCGACCAATTCTGGGGGCATTGCAAGCGCAGGGGGGCGATTTATGTCGATGAACCGTTGCTTTCCTATGCCATGCACAGGTTGTGTTCTGACGTCAGCCGTCACACCTTGGAAGCAACGGGGGATTTTTGGGCGACGGATCTGGATGGACTCTATCAGAACACGCTTCCGGAGGATCGACCTTTCGACTTTCGCGGACTGTAGTGGGGAAACTCGGTGCGGGTGCGTCCCGCGATCGTGCATGCGATTCGCAGCAAGCGTCTATTGATGAATCACGCCCGTACGATCTCAGCGGATGCCTTGAACCTTAAAACGGCAATTGCCCTTAATCCTCCCGACTAACTTGAGCATCAAGTTAGTCGGGAGGTTGAAGAATCGTCACCTCCCATCCTGGACTCGCCTTGGAACGAGGAACCACGCCGGGAGGGCTGCGTTCCACCGCAGCCCATCTTGATCACCCTCTGACAAGGTGGGACGGCGGTGGAACGCCGCCCTCCCGGACCGAGGTGCATGGACACCTCGGGTGATCCGCATGCACGCCGTGGTTGCCCTGGGCAGTCGTCCCCCAACAACGAAGTGATTCTGCTCGATCTGCTGCGACTGGCTTTCAGCACAGTCGCGCTCCGAAGACGAATCACTGACCAGATCCATCAAGGATAGGCCTCGTGCTTCTTCATGTCTTTCTCATCCAGGCCTTTGCATATCTTTACCACGTTCAACGGCCGTTTTAAGCAAAAGAACTCCGCCGGGCCGGGGTGCGGAATGATGAGTAACTTGAGCATCAAGTTAGTCGGGAGGTTAGCTGTATTCATCCCGTAAGTCCGTGGTGATCAATCTTTGATTTGTGGATCTCGGATCGAGAATCCTTCTTGAAACGGAGTCTCAATAAACCTAGTTTGGCACCGTTGTGAGTCACGGTTCCGATCATGATTGCGCCGAGGCGGGCCATTGTCCCAAGCCCGACGTCTGCCCTTTGAACGAGATCCGCGCGGGGTCCTCGGCCCGCATTCGCGTCATTGACACGTCTCCTGAACTCGCTGTCCGGCTCCGCGAAATGGGTTTCTGCGAGGATCAGCAGGTGCGGATGATCAGCCAGCATCACAGCGTGATTTGCCAGGTCTGCAATATGCGGGTCGGCATCAGCAACCAGATCGCGGAGCGAATTCTGGTCGAACGAATCGGATCCAGCCTGCCTGCTTGATTGATGAGCGGGCCGCTGCAACCGCTAAGCTCCCTGGCGGTGGGCGATCGCGCCACCATCGCCGAGATCGCCGTCCCTTCCGAGGATAAAGGCCGACTCCTGGAGATGGGCCTGCTCAAAGGCACGCCGATCGAGTTGGTCCGGTTCGCCCCTCTGGGCGATCCCATCGAAATCAAGGTGCGCGGCTATCACCTGACCCTGCGCCGACACGAAGCCGACCTCATCCAGGTCGCTACCCGCCCATGACTGCGGTTTCCCGCCCATTCCTGGCGGCTCTAACCGGGAATCCCAACTGCGGCAAGACCACCCTTTTCAACGCGCTGACCGGTTTGCGCGCCAAGGTTGGGAATTATGCCGGGGTCACGGTCGAACGGAAAGAAGGCCGCCTGGCCTCCGTCCCGAAAGACGCACCTCCGACCACGATTCTTGACCTGCCCGGCACCTACAGCCTGATGCCTCAATCGGTGGATGAAAAAATCGCCCGGGACGTGCTGCTGCAAGAGAGTCCCGGCGTCGCACCGCCCTCCTTGGTCGTCGTCGTCATCGACGCGTCGAATCTCGAGCGAAACCTCTACTTTGCCACCCAGGTGCTTGAAGTGGGTTATCCCACGGTCGTCGCGCTGAACATGATGGACGTTGCGGAGCGCAATGGGCAACGGGTGGACGCCGAGGCACTCTCCCGTCGGCTGGGCGCTCCCGTTTTCCCCATGAGCGCCAATCTTGGCGCCGGCGTGGAAGCCCTGCGGCTTCGTATTCTGGAATGCGCCCGGGGCCAATTGCCAAACCCGGCGAGGCATCGCTTCGGAGAGTATCCCGCCGCCCTTGAGGAGGCCGCCACCCGAATCGAACGGCTTCTGATCGAGGAGGGAACGCCCGCCTCGCCTGCGTCCCTTTCCGCCGCCTCCGCCCGCCTCAAACTGTGCGATCCGAAATACCCTCGCGAAGGCGAGACTTCCTCACCCGCTCTGGCGCAGGCCGTGCGTGTCGAGCGCGTTCGATTGGAACAAGCCGGAGTGGATTGGAGAACGCTCCCGATCGAGGAACGCTACGCCGCAGTCACCCAAATTCATCATGACGTGGTGGACGAATCGGGAGCACCCGCCGAAACGTTCAGCGACCGGCTGGATCGGGTCCTGACGCACAAGTTGTGGGGCGCGGCCATCTTCATCGCGATCATGGCGGTGATGTTTCAGAGCATTTTTACTTTCGCCGAGGTTCCGATGACCGCCATCGAAGCTGGCTTTGCGGCGCTCGGCCATGCCATCGGAACGAGGATGGCTCCGGGAGATCTCAACAGTCTGCTCGTCGATGGCGTCATCGCCGGTGTGGGGTCCGTGGTGGTCTTTCTCCCTCAGATTCTGCTGCTCTTTCTGTTCATCGGTTTGCTCGAGGATACCGGCTACATGGCTCGCGCCGCGTTCTTGATGGACCGGCTCATGAGCAAGGTGGGACTGCACGGCAAGAGTTTCATCCCGATGCTCAGTTCCTTCGCTTGCGCCATTCCCGGGATCATGGCCACCCGCACGATCGAGACCCCCAAAGACCGCCTGGCCACCATCCTTGTCGCGCCGCTCATGAGCTGTTCCGCCCGGCTGCCAGTTTATGTGCTGCTCATCGCCGCGTGTATTCCGAGCGGATCCGTCCTCGGCATCGTCTGGTACTCCACGCTCGTCATGCTCTCCATGTATTTGCTGGGCATCGTCGCCGCGTTGATCATGGCCTGGGTTTTCAAATCCACGCTGTTGAAAGGCCAGGCGCCCATGCTGATCATGGAACTGCCTCCGTATCGGCGCCCGGTTCTCAAAGTGGTCCTGCGCCACATGTGGGAACGGTCCAAACTTTTCCTCCGCCGGGCGGGCACCGTCATCCTCGGCATCAATATCCTGCTCTGGTTCCTCGCCAGTTATCCCAAGAATCCTGCTCTCGAGCAGCGATTCGAACAGGAAAGGGCGGCCCTGGAAGCCCGCCGTGCCTCGCTCGAACCCGGCGCGTTCGAAGCGGCTCAGAAGGAGGTGGACCACGTTGAGGCGGGCGAACTCCTGCGTGCCAGTTATGCCGGCATGCTTGGACGAGCCACGGAACCCTTCATTGCCCCGCTGGGATTCGACTGGAAGATCGGCATCGGCATCGTGGCTTCGTTCGCCGCCCGCGAGGTTTTTGTCAGCACCATGTCCACGGTTTACAATTTGGGCTCGGAAGACGAGGACGATCCCATTCCCAATCTGGCCAAGGTATTGCGAGAGCAAAAGCGCGCCGACGGGCGCCTTCTTTACACGCCTCTCTTGGGCATGACCTTGATGGTTTTTTACGTGTTCGCGCTGCAGTGTGTCAGCACCGTGGCGGTGGTTCGGCGCGAAACCAACGGGTGGAAATGGCCGGTGATTCAATGGCTTTACATGGGGGCGCTGGCGTGGGGGTTCGCGTTCCTGGTGTATCGCGGAGGGCTCTGGCTCGGCTTCCAGGGTTGAGATTTCATTTTCGACTCCATACGGTTTCCCCATGTTGCGAACACTCGACGCGAGAGATCCGGGCTTCAACACCTGGATCGCGGAACAATCGGCCGACTCCAGCCTCTTCGATCCCGAAATTGAGAAGCGAGCACGCACCGTCGTTGAAGCCGTCATGGAACGAGGGGACGCCGCTCTGGTTGAATTCACCAAGCGATTCGATGGCGCGGACGTTCCGCCTCACGATTTTGCTGTTTCCGCCGCCGAGTATATGAACGCGGCGCTCGCGGCCTCGCAGGAATTGCGGCTGGCTGTTCAGGCTGCCGCCAAGAACATCGAACGTTTCAGCCGGCGATCCCTGCGCCGGGGGTGGACCACGCGCAATCTTGAGGGCGCCAAAGTGGGGGAGAAATTCGACCCTTTCCGCCGCGTTGGCATCTACATTCCGGGTGGCACGGCCCCGCTCGCCTCCACCGCGCTGATGACCATCGTGCTGGCCAGGGTTGCCGGCTGCCCTGAAATCGTGGTTTGCACTCCCTGCGACTCCAAGGGGCGGATTAATCCCGCCATGCTCCACGCCATTCGCACCGCCGGCGCCACCGAAGTTTACCGATTGGGCGGCGCTCAAGCCATCGCCGCCATGGCGCTCGGAACCTCCACCGTGCGGCGGGTGGACAAAGTGTTTGGCCCGGGCAACGCCTATGTCGTGGCGGCCAAACGGATGTTGTTCGGCAGGGTGGCCCTCGACCTGTTGCCCGGTCCGAGCGAAGTCCTCGTCCTCGCGGATGCCACGGCCCCGGCTCGTTACATCGCCGCGGATCTCCTCGCGCAGGCGGAGCATGGATCAGGTCATGAGCGTTGCTGGCTGGTGACACCCTCCAACGCCCAAATCCAAGCGGTGCGCTCGGAAATGATTCGCCAGCTCCCGGATTTGGGGCGGCGTGAATTCATCGAGAAGGCCGTTCGCACCCATGGCTGGGCGATCCGCGTCGATTCGATGGAACACGGGGTTGAGGTGGCCAATCGGCTCGCCCCTGAGCATTGCGAAATTCATGCCAAAAACCCCTCGCGGTGGGCCAAAAATTTGACCACGTCTGGAGCCCTGTTCCTGGGGCCCTACTCCCCGACCGTTCTGGGTGATTATGTCGCGGGTCCGAGCCATACTCTGCCCACCGGCGGCGCGGGCAGGTCCTTCGCCGGTTTGACGGTCGATCAATTCCAACGACGCACCAGCGTGGTCGAGTATTCCGCCGCATCCGCGCGCAAGGCGATGTCCGCGGTGCAAATTTTCGCCTCCATGGAAGGCCTCGACGCGCACGGACGGTCCCTCAGCATCCGCTTCGAATCGAAGCGCTCGGGATCCCGTCGCGCGAAGCGAGCACGCGCTTGAAGCCCCTGCCGTCCCACCCCGCATGCCCACTCTTCGTTCTCCGCGCGCTCGTGGCCGCCGCGCTTCCCGCATCCCGGCCCGGCAACCCCGGAAGCTCATCCGCGAATCGGTGCGTTCGTTGCACGGTTACATTCCGGGGGAACAACCCAAAATCAGCGGCCTGATCAAACTCAACACCAACGAGAATCCCTACCCTCCTTCCCCCAGAGTTCTCCGTGCCGTGCGAGCCGCCGTGGATGAACGATTGCGATTGTATCCCAATCCCGCTGCTGCGCCGCTCCGGGAGGCCCTGGCGGATTATCATCGTTGCGCACCAGACCAAGTTCTGATCGGCAACGGTTCGGACGATTGCCTGGCGCTGATCATTCGAGCACTGGTCGAGCCGATCTCGCCGCCCGGCTTGCCCGCGCCTGAGGGAGTCCCATCGCGATCACTGGTGCAATACCTGTTCCCGTGTTATTCGCTCTATCCTGTATTGGCACGCATTCACGGCGCCGAACCCTGGCCGGTCCCTCTCCTGAACGACTTCAGCCTCCCTTCACCCCGGGAACTTCGGCGGGGGGGGCGCTGGCGGCCGGATGCAGCGGTCACCCTGATCACCACTCCGAATGCTCCTTCAGGCCGAGGCTACATGACGCGGGAACTCGAACGATGCTGCCTTGCTCATCGTGGAGCCGTGGTCCTCGATGAAGCTTATGCCGATTTCGCGGACGAAAACGCCATGTCACTGGCTCTCGAGCACTCGAACGTTCTCGTGACGCGAACCTTCTCCAAGGCCTACTCCCTCTGCTTTCAGCGAGTGGGTTATGTGGTTGCCCACCCGCACTTGATTGAGGCGATGGACAAAATCAGGGACAGCTACAACGTCAATGGGCTGGGTCAGGTCGCTGCACTTGCTTCCCTCCGGGACTCGGCCTATTACCGCCGCGGATTTGCCCGGATCAAACGGGGCCGATTAGGCCTCACGCGTTCACTCGAGGCCCTTGGTTTCACGGTTCTCCCCAGCCAGGCCAATTTCGTCCTGGCCAAGCCGCCGGTTGGCAACGCCGAAGCCTGGCTGCGATTCTTGCGCGACCGCAAGATCCTGGTGCGTTGGTTCGATTCGCCGACTCTCCGAGACTGGCTGCGCATCACGGTCGGGAACGATCGGGAGATCCACGCTGTCCTTCGCGCTTCCAAGGCATGGATTACCGGATCGAGGTCAGGGATTTAACCGAAAAGGGCAAACCGCCTCCTCCAGAGGAGGCGATTTGCCCCGGTATCGTCTTCGCTCGATCGTCCTCGATCAGGAACGCTTGCGACGCGCCAGAAAGAAGGAACCGAACGCGAGTCCGCACAGAGCCGCTGTGCTTCCGCCGTCCGGAACAGGTGCCGGAGTATAAGTGTCCGCGGTAATTTCCACCGCGTAACCATTCGAACCTCCGTGATCCTCCAGGAGGAGTTGCAGGTAGTGAGTGCCGGCTGCGAAATCACCCAGGTTCAAGGTGTACTCCCAAATCCCGACCCCGCCTGCAGCCCGGGCTCCAAAGATGTAGTTTCCATCGAGCCAGGCGTAAATTCCGTTGTCCACGCCGAACTTCGCCACCACGTTTTGGGCGCCCAAGGTATCGAATTTGTAAATAACGGCCACTTCGTTTCCAGGTGTCCACGAGTTCGGGATCGACATGGGACCGCTCCAATTCGAGTTCAGCGCGCCCGGCGTCGTGAGCCAATTGCCGAGGATGCCGCTGGCCGCCGAAATATCGGGGGCGGTCGGAAAGCTCACCGTGGAATCATCGAAGACCGGAAAGGGCTGTGCGGAGTCGTGCGGATTCCCATTCGACAGGTTCAGGATCGTCCCGAGGTTGTTGTTGTAGTATCCCGGATCCAAGGTTTGAACGAGTACCACGGCGTGAGCGGACGTCACGCTCATCCCCACCAATCCCGCCAAGATAAGATGTTTTGATTTCATAATGGATGACTCTACTTCACGAACTTTTCTGCCAATGCCATGTGAGGTCGCCGGTTTGGTCGAACGGCACAGGGCACTGAGCAGGCCGAATGCCATTTCAAACTTTGAGAATGCTCGTCGTGGGAGCAACAGTCCCTGCCCAGCGAGGAACCTACCGAATCGATCCCCGCCCCGCCCTGACTCCCATTCGCCCCGGAAGGCAAACTCCCGGCCCATTTGCCCTTTGCGACGCTTTTCAATTGAGGCAGAATGGTGCGGCCATTCACCGACCATGATTCGTCCTTCCTTTGCCTCAGCCGCCCGCGCGATCTTCGTCCTCGGCCTCTTCTTTGCGTCGGGTTGTTCACGACCCAGCGAGACGTCCGGCGATTTCATCCGATGGATGAACTCCGGAAAGTCCCAGTATGAAGCCGGCCAGATCGCCCCCGCCCTCGAAGCCTTCAACAAAGCCGCCGCGCTGGATCCATCATCGCTCGACGCCCGCCACAATTTGGCGGCCGCCCTGCTCCGGGCCGGCAGGCCGGAGGATGCCCTGCGTGAGACCGGCGAGATCCTCAAGCGCGATCCCACCTCCGCGTCGGCGCTCTATCTCGCGGGTTGCGCTCAGCTCCGTCAGGGACGTGCCGAACCCGCGCTGAAACTTTTCCAGCAAGTCAAGGAGATGGATCGCACGATCAATCCGGTGAGCTACCAACTCGGCAGGGCTCATCAGTTGCTGGGACAGTTTGAGGAAGCGCGCAAGCAATTTGAGGAAGTGATCGAATTTGATCCCGGGCATCCCGCCGCTCATTACAGCCTGAGCCAAGTGTTGCAACGGCTCAACCGAGCCGAGGAGGCAACTCGCGCCATCGAACGTCATCAACAGATCCTTGCCGCCCGCACGGACCCCTCGAATGACGCTTATGTGGTCGAGAAATGCGTCTATACCGCCGCCCGGGCTCCCTTCATCCTCGAACAACCCGACGCCAAAGGCATCGCGGTGCGCTTCTTCGACGCCACTGCCCAAGCGCTTGGGCCAGCCGCGTCCCATTATCGCGCGCCCCTTGCTCTTCTGGACACGCAACAGCAGGGAACCCAAGATTTGTTCGTGCGAGATGCCGAGGGATTTCGCCTGCTGTCCCAAGCCAAAGGGGTGTTCACGCCACGCGGCCCAAGCTTGCCGGCCCCCTCCACCCTGGTCTACCGGCAAGCCCTGGTGGGTGACCTCGACAATGACCGCTACGAGGACGTCATCGTGTTGGGAGAAAAGTCGAGCCACGTCTTTCGCTTCGCCACCAATGCCCAAGTGCGGGAAACCACCGCCTTCATTGGACTCAAGGACCTCACCGGATCGAGTGGACTCCTCGCCGACCTCGACTTCACCGGAAAACTTGATCTGCTTTCTTTCACTCCCGCGGACCGTTCCCCGCGAGTGCATCGGAACCTGGGAAACTATTTCACCACGAAGGGCGTCACTTCGGGTCCCCCCGCCACGCTCCAAGGCATTGCGCACCCAGTGCTGGACGACTGGAACAACGATGATCTCCCCGACTTGTGGCTCGTGCGGGACCAAGCCCCGCCTCAACTGCTGTTGAAGCAGCGAGGAGGAGGCTATCTGCCCACCAATGCGATTCCCGATTTGCCCCACGCAGTCGGCCTGATGTCGGCGGACTTCAACAACGACCTCCACAGTGATCTCCTCCTGCTTTCCGGGAAAGACATCAATCTTTGGGACGGAACGACGCTGAAACGCACCGTGATCGCGGCGGGTCTCCAAGGCCTCACCCACCTCGGGGCTTTCGATTATGACAACGATGGCTGGCTGGACATCGCTGCTTGGGGAAGAGGACTTCGTGTCTGGCGCAATCTCGGCCAGCAAGGCTTCAAAGAAATGACCTCGGAGGCTGGATTGTCTTCAGCCGGAGGCTGGAGCGTCGCCGAGGTGAAATTCGCCGATCTTGATGGCGACGGTGACACTGACGCGGTCGCAGCCTTGAGCGAAGGCGGCCTCAAGCTCCTTCGCAACGAAGGCGGAAATGCCAATCTCCAACTGAAACTTCGGCTTCTGGGCAACCGGTCGAACGCCAGCGGCCTTGGCCACAGAGTTGAACTCATCGCAGGCGGATTAAGAGTCGCTCGGTTCATCCGGGAACTACCCGTCGAAATCGGCGTCGGACAGCACAAGATGCTCGAAACATTGACCGTCAAATGGTCCGACTTGGCCCCTCCCATCGTGGATGTCGCCGTCACCGCATCCACCGTGCTGCCGATCGTGGAACTGCAAAGCCCCACTGGTTCCTGCCCCTACCTCTACGCGTGGGATGGCAGCCGATTCCGGTTCGTGACCGACCTGCTTGGGGCCGCCCCGGTTGGACTGCCCGTGGCCGACGGACGCTACATCCAAGCGGACACGTCAGAATGGGTTTGGATCGGGGACTCCAGCCAGTTTCAGCCCAAGAACGGCGATTATGTCCTTCAGATCACGGAAGAACTGCGGGAGGTTCTTTATCTGGACCAAGCCCTGCTCGCGGTGGTGGATCATCAGCCGGGCACTGAAGTTCATCCTTCCAACAAGTTGATGCCGGGCCCGCCATTTCCTGCCGCCGAACTCGTCACGGTCGGAAAAAGGCGACCCTTGCTCGGGGCTTCCAGGTTGAGTGGTGAGAACATTACTTCCGCCCTTGCCGAGAACGACGGGAAAGTGGTTTCGCCCGAAAAACTCCGCGGGCCTCAATTGCGTGGCATGGCCGAACCTTTCGGCATGGAGTTGGATTTTGGCGAACTGCCCCCTGGCAAGCCCTGGGTGCTGGCCATGACCGGATGGCTCCGATTTGGTGGAGGCATGGCCAATATGTCCGCCTCCCGCCATGAAGATTTTCCTTTTCCCTTTCCCACGCTGGAAGCGGAGGTTTCCGGAATCTGGAAACCCGTGGATGTCACGGTTGGCGCCCCGGCGGGCAAGACCAAGTCCATCCTCGTCGATTTGGAAAATAAATTACCTCCGGGCACTCGAAAACTTCGCCTGACCATGGCTTTTGAGCTCCATTGGGACCGAATCGCCTTGTTCGAGAAAATGGCCTCTGCCGAGACCCGCATCACCCGCGTCAATCCGCACTCCACGGATTTGCACTGGCGCGGCTACAGCGAATTCGAAGATCGGCCCTGGTTCGAACCCCTGACCCCTGACTATCGCCGCGTCAAATCTCAGCCGGACTGGCGCCTCTCGATCACAGGTTGGTGCACGCGATACGGTGAAGTGGATCGATTAGTCTCCGCCCGCGACGACGCTCTGGTGGTGATGAACGGTGGAGACGAACTGACATTGCGATTCTCCACCGCTCACATTCCTCCAGGCGCGCCGGGCACACAGCGCAACTTTTTCCTTTTTACGGATGGATGGGACAAGGACGCGGACTACCACGTCAAACGGGGTCAGACCGTCGATCCGCTGCCTTTCCACGGCATGGATGATCAGCGTTACGGATCCCAACCGCGTCCGAGATTCCCCAACGACGAATGGATGGAACAAACACGCACCCGTTGGACGGGTCCGTGGAATTTCGCGCGCCGAAATCCCCGCGCCTCCGCAGTTCCCTGAGGGCAAGTCGGGCTGGCTGCTCGATTCGTCCTGCTGCAACGCGTCAGGCTGGGTCATGGCTTGGTTCGACCGGCCACTGGAAACACACGTTGAAACCGTCCGGATCGGTCGCCTACAACTGCTTCATGCCGCAAGGAGCGATGGCCGGTTCCGTCACTGGGATGCCTTTCGCCTGTAGGTGCCGATACGCGGCGTCCACGTCCGGGCATCCGAAGTAGAGCACGGTGTCGAGATGGGCCGCGACACGGTCCGGATCGGGGGCGGTCGGTCGATCGGGCTTTTCGTGGGCGGTGTTGAGCATCAACTCGATGCTATCGCGCCGGAGCAGCACGCAGCCTATGTCATCCACTGGACCGGCTTGCGCGACGAGTTCAAATCCCAGCGCGTCGCGGTAGAACGCCAGCGACGTCGGCATGTCGAAGATCTGCAGCATGGGGGCAAGACCTTCGATCGGGATGCTCATGCGCGCTCAATCTGCCCGCAAGACGACCATCGGATGAATCCTGCTCGCGCGGCGGGCCGGCAGCCAGCAGGCGAACAGGGCGACGAGCAGCAGGACCAGCGTCACGACCCCATAGGTCAACGGATCGGTGGGGCGGACCTCGTAGAGCAGATTTTGGAGGACCTTTGTCAGCGCCAGAGCAGCCACCACGCCCATGCCGACGCCCCGCGCGGTCAGTCGCATGCCCTGGCGCAGCACGAGCGCGAGCACGCTGTTCCGTGGCGCGCCGAGCGCGATGCGGATGCCGATCTCGCGCTGGCGCTGGGTCACGTGGTAGGCCAGCACGCCGTAGAGGCCGCACGCGGCCAGCAACAACGCGAGTCCGCCGAACAGGTTCAAAAGACCGGCCTGAAATCGCGGCTGGGCGACACTCGCGCTCACGCGGTCGGTCATCAATCGCACATCCGGCGCCGGCACGTTGGGCGCAACGGTTTTGGCCTCGCGATGAAGTGCCGCCATCAACGCGGACGGGTCGCCCGTCGCACGCACGAACAACGTCGGCTTCTGCATCGGCCATTGCCAGTACGACCAGTACACTTCCGGCACGGCCTGCGGTTGTGTCGTCAAGGACTTCACGTCACTCACGACACCGACGATCTCGTTCCAGATGGGAAGACCGACCTTGTCCCGTGCGCCGAGCGCCGGCAACTCTCGCGCGAGGCTGAAGTGTTTGCCCAAGGGTTCCTCGTCGGGAAAGAACCGCCGTACGAAACTCTCGTTGACCAGCACCACCCCGGGCGCGCCAAGCACGTCGGACTCGGTGAAGGTTCGACCTCGCCAGAAGCGCATTCCCACGGTTTCCAGGTAGCCAGGGGTGATCGCTTTGTTGTCAACGGTCGGGCGCTCGGACTTGCGCAGCGCCGGCCGTCCATGAATGGAGAAAGGCTGGAGCGCCGGGCGGTTGTCCTGCCGTAGGAAGCGACTGGCCGCACCCACGGACTGGACGCCGGGAAGTTCGCGGACACGTTTGATCAACTGTTGCAGCCGGATTTGCGGACGCGTGGCGCTGTTGGTAATCCAGGTGGTGTATCCCGCCACGGAAAAATCCAGCTCCGCCGTAACCACCCGCTCGGGTTGAATGCCGTGGTCCACGTTGACGAGGTGGGTGAAGCTTTGCAACATGAGTCCGGCGCCCACGAGCAGCACCGTCGCCAGTGCGACCTCTCCGGACACGAGCAGGCCGCGCAACCGGCCCGCCGAAATCCCGGACGAAGCCACTCGACTATCGCCCTTGAGCGTTTCGTTCACCTCGGTCCGCGAGCCCTGCCAGGCGGGCGCGAGTCCGAACACCATTCCCGTCCACACGGCCCCGATCGCAGTGAACGCCAGGGCCCGGCCATCCACCGCAACGTCCGCCAATCGTGCGATGCCGGCGGGGCTAGCCGCGACGAACAGCTTGACGCCCCAGTGCGCGAGCAACACGCCGGCGATCCCGCCAAGCGACGCCAGCAACACGCTCTCGGTGAGCAACTGCCGGATGATCTGCCAGCGCCGCGCGCCGAGCACCAGGCGCAGCGTGATTTCCTTGCGCCGCGACGCCGCGCGGGCGAGCAGCAGGTTGGCGACATTGCCGCACGCGATGAGGAGGATCAAGCCGACCGCGCCCGACAGGACCAGCAGGGGGCGTTGCGCATGGCCGACCCACTCCTCGTGCAGCGGCACCACGCGGGTTCGCGGTCCGACGCCGGCCTCGGGAAACTGCCGGGCGATGCGTCCCTGGATCACATTCATCTCCGCCTGCGCCTGATCCAGCGTCACACCGGGCTTGAGCCGAGCGACCACTTCAAATCGGGGCGCGCTCCGGTTTGGCGTGCCACCCATCATCCAGCCGGCCGACACCCACAGTTTCTCCCTGGTCGGGAGTTGAAACTCCGGCGGCATGACGCCGACGATGGTGAAGTTGCGCCGCCAGAAGCTGTCGAGGGTCAGGGTTCGCCCGACGACGTTCGCGTCGCCGCCGAAGCGTTCCTGCCAGAAACCGTGACTCAGCACCGCGACGGCGCTTGTATCGGGTGTGTCCTCGCCCGGCAAAAACCAGCGACCCAGCAGCGGCGCCACGCCGAGTGCGGGGAAGAAGCCCGAGGATACGTAGGCACCGGCAATGCGTTCCGTGCTGTCGGGGCCGACGAAGTTGAACTCGCGGCTGCCGTCCCAGGCCGGCGAACAGCTCATCGCCTCGAAAAGCGTGCTCTCCTTCTGCCAGTCCAGGAAGTTCGCCGGCGACACCCGCTGGCGCTCCGTCTCCGGATGACTCTCCCAGATCATGACGATGCGCTCCGGTTCGTTGAACGGCAGCGGCCGCAACAGAACGCTGTTGACGATGCTGAACATGGCCGTGTTGGCCCCGATGCCCAGCGCGAGCGTGAGCACAGCGATGGCGGTGAAGCCGGGATGCTTCAGCAACTGGCGGAGAGCGAAGCGGAGGTCGTGCATGAGATTGGCGATATGCGATTGGCGGCTGTGCGGAAACCGCAGTCGCAAATCTAAAATCGAGAATGCTTTATCTCACTCACTTCTCAACGCGACCATGGGATCAACCTTGGCCGCCCGGCGCGCGGGTGACCAGCAGGCCAGCAGCGTCACGAAGACCAGCATTACAGGCGGCCCGGCCCAGGCCAGCAGATCGGTTGCGCGCACGCCGACCAGCACGCCGGCCAAAGTCTGCGCCACGGCGACGCCCGCCACGACGCCAAGCCCGATCCCCGCGAAAGCCAGCCCGAGCCCCTGATTCAGGATCAGGCGGCGGATGTCCCGGGGTTGTGCGCCGAAAGCGAGCCGAACACCGATCTCCCGCTGCCGTTGTTGCGCTCCCTGCGCGATCACCGCATAGGTGCCCAGTGCTGCCAGTCCCAGCGCGATGGCGCCGAGGAACGTCAGCATCAGCGCGGCAATGCGTGGCACCGCCAGCGACGCCGCCATGTAGGACTCGTAGTCCAGCGAGGCAAACGGCGTGAGCCGGGAATCGATCGAGGTGGTCAGGCGCGCGATGGCGGCGGCCACCGTGGCCGGGGCGGCATGACTGCGCACGGCGAGGGTCAGGTTGCGATGCGCGATCGTTTCCGAGTCGTGATACACGTACGGGAAGGGTGTCTCGTTGAGGGAATAGTATTTGCCTGTCTGAACCACGCCAACGATCCGCGAGTCTCGTCCCCAGATTTTGAACTTCAGCCCCAGCGGGTCGCGTCCCGGGAAGTAGCGGTCCACGAAGGCCTGATTGACCACCGCCACGCGTTCGGATTCAAGCGCGTCGCCTTCGCGGAACTCGCGGCCGGCCAGCAGCGGGATCTGCATGGTGTGGAAATAACCGGGCGAAACAAACCCGACGTGCGTCCCCATCCTTTCGCCGGGTTTGGGGATGTAACCGGGAATCTCAACGCCGCCCCCGGAACCACCTTCGAAACCGAGCGGCAACCAGTCCACCAGCGCCGCTGATTCAACCCCGGGCAGCTCGGCGGCCTCGCGACGCAAGCGCCGATGACGTCGGCCCGGCCGCCGAAGCCATGCTGCCAGAACTCATGCCCTAGCAGCACCACGGGCAGTTCGGCTTTCTGCTCCTCCGCCGTGAAGCTGCGGGCCCAGCCGGGGCGCCACACCCAACGTCTCCAGCAGCGGCCCAGCCGCGTAGCCGACCGCCACGCGCTGCGGCCGGCCGCCGACGAGCAGATTGGCATCTTCGCGGTAGTAGGCGACGAGCCTTTCGAACGAGACAGCCTCAGACATCCTGACCTCATGCGGGGAAAGATTGGGTGGAGTGGAATGGAATTGAGACCAAGAGGGACATTTTCGACTTTCAAGGATGGGGGTGGTGGCGGTGAATAGGTGAATGCCGCAAGTTCAATGACCGATGTTTCCTGCCGGGTCTGTGGAGCTCAACCGCGATCTGGCGTGTCGAACGGAAGGAGACAAAGTGGTCTA
>Ga0194132_10006725_pt1 | contig 17655 bp, 14 predicted proteins | sample TA2KigOf80mmetaG_FD_148612 | JGI IMG/M metagenome (GOLD analysis project Ga0194132, IMG submission 148612) | Freshwater microbial communities from Lake Tanganyika, Tanzania - TA2015054 Kigoma Offshore 80m | ecosystem: Environmental > Aquatic > Freshwater > Lake | place: Tanzania: Lake...
GGGCTTGGCGGGGCCGTGCCGCTCTGCGCGGTCGTTACCAGCGCCAATATCGCCGATGCCGCAGTAGCCAAGGGATTCATGCCTTTTTCTTCGCACGCGGGCGATCCACTGCTCTGCGCCACCGGTCTGGCCAACCTTGAAATCATCGAACGCGACAACCTCGTCGAAAATGCCCGCATCGTCGGCGACTATATGAAAGACAAACTCCGCAGGATGCAAGATGCCTACGAGATCGTAGGCGAGACACGCGGGCTGGGGCTTTGTCTGGGGATGGAACTGGTAACGGACAAAAAAAGCCGGACGCCCAACTTCGAAGGCGTAGCAGCGGTCACGCAACATTGCTACGAAAACGGGCTGTGGCTTCCCATCGTACCGATGACCTCGTTTGCCGATCCGCTTCAGCGGCGGTACATGGAGATGTCCGGCTCGCACGTTCTGCGGTTTATGCCGCCTATCACCGTGACCAAGACGCAGGTGGACGAGGCGCTTGCCATTCTGGAAGACGCCATCCGCGTCGCCGAAGAAAAAACCGCCCGTGCCGCAGCGGCGGGATAACGCACCCTCCGTTATCTTGCCATGCCGCTGTCCTACATCCGGCATGGTCTTGCATAAAACGATACCCTGGTTTCAGATCGAAACCCGACTCCCTGTGATCCCGGAGGCGGGTTTCTTTTTTGCCCGCAGGACGCACAGCAAGTGTACGGAGTTTTGGCGTTTGAAGAGAACGGGCAAAACGTCGCGCTGTAACTTTTTCCCATTCCGCATCGTCTTACAGGCATCACGTCTACCGACCTCGCTCGAATCGCTTTTGATTTTTTTTACGGAGGAAAGATGAACGGCGAGACGATACTGGCTGTGGCGCTTTGCTTGATTGCTTTTTTTCTGATAGCTCTTGTCTGGTTCGTCGTTCAAAAGCGGTTTATTCCGGCAATCCTCGCAACATTTGTTTTTACTGCCCTGACCACGACAGGCATCCATATTTATTTGAACGACCAAGAGGAATATGGAGAAAATACGATACCACTCGCCATGTATTCGAATGTGCTGGGAGAAGAGAGGGAGATGATCGTGCATCTTCCCGAGGGATACCGGAACCATCTCGACCAGCGCTATCCGGTGGTATACGTGCTGGACGGATCGTCCGAAGATGTCCATACGGCAAGCAGTGCAGCGCTGATGGCACGGATTGGAGTCATGCCTCAAGTCATCGTGGTAGGTCTGCCTAACACAAGCGGTGTCAATCGACAGAGAGACTATACCCCTCTTTTTATGCGCCAGGATATCGACGAGGCGGACAGCCCGTTTGGTGCTGGAGACCGGTTTCTTGCATTTCTAAGGGTAGAGGCGATCCCCCGTATCGACCGTGAATACAGGACCAACTCCTTTCGCATGTTGGCCGGCAACTCGCGTGGCGGGCTACTGGTCATCTATTCGCTGATCGCCGACCCCGGTATGTTTCAGGCCCGGTTTGCCCACAGCCCCGCTCTGTGGCGCTATGATGAAATTGTCGTCTCAAAACTCCAAGACTTTTTTTCCGCACATAAAGATAAAGAGACGTTTCTCTATATGAGTATGGGTAGTGCGGAAAACGAGATGATGAAAAACGCCTACCGTCACACGGTAGCGGTTCTTGAAGGTCACGCCCCGCCGGGTTCATAGGGGGGCCGATTTTATGGAAGAGGCGGTTCATGGAAACAACGCGGAGCGCGCTACACCGGTCGGATTTCGGCGTCTGTGCCGGGACTGGCGACCGGCCGTAGCCATATCGGAATAGGGAACGCATCGGGGGATCACCCCCCCAGCCGCACCACCACATACCAGATGGCTCCGCCCACGTAGATGGCCGTGACAAGAAACATCAACGCGCGGTGAAGCGGGTGGGGTTTTACCCAAGAGGGAAAAACGCGGGGAAGCAGTACGTAGTTGAGATAGATCAGACCGGGGCAGAAAAGCGCCATGGCCATAAACGCGATCACGCCCCGGATGATGATCAGTTGACCCGGTTCGGCCAACGGGAGCGTGACCGTGGTCAGTACGGTAAATACACCGACAAAAAAGAAGTACACACTCCGAAAATGGTAGCGATGCGACCGGGGAAAGTTCGAGTATACAAAATCCGCCTGCATCCTTGAAAAGCCGTCGGTGCATTGAAGCCATGCGTCGCACAGAAAGGCCGCGGCGACTAGTAAAAAGAGCGACTTGCCCACCGCTCCCCAGCTTACCTCGAAAAAGGCGGACTGCACCACCGCCAGTTCCCATCCTTTGGGGATGATCCCCTCCGGTCTGAGCAAGGCCCAAGCCAACCAGCACATGATCAGCGTCGTCGTAAAGTTGAGCGCGATGCCGATGATCGTCTCGATTTTCAGATACCGCATAAACCCTGTGTAGGCGCGCCGGTTTTCCTCCGTATCGGCAAAGACGTATCCGGTCGAGGTGATCACCTCTGCGGACGCGCGCAACGGATTGGTGACCCTACCCATGTACAGCGCCATACCCACGCCTTTGTCGCGCATCCAGTACGAAAGAAACAACTGGCCGAATCCACCCGCTCCGGCAAATACGATTGCCGTGAGTACGGTTGAGAGGTCCTCCGGATCCCAGTTTGCAGGTTTTTCGAAATCGGGGGTCAGCAGGGCGGTAAAAAAACCACCCGCAGCTTCCAGCACGGGTTCCTGGAACACCGCAAACACCATGCCTGCGATCGTAACAACGACCACGACCATGGTAAGCCGTTCGATGATCACATAGATGACACGACCCACGAACAATGCGCCGAGATAGACGCCGATCATGGTATATGCCCAGAAAAGCGCTTGTCCGCGCGGCGTCCATCCCCCCGGAAGACCGGTGAGTTCGGCAAGCGCCGCCCCGCCGGCGGTCGCATACGCGCCAAACCAGATGTTTTCCAGAAACACGCCGATCCACAACAACATCGCATACCCTCTACTGATCCGGCTAAAACCCGTCATGGCGGTTTCGCCGGTCGTGATGGTATAGCGGGCGATTTCCACGTTTACCCAGTACTGCATGAGAGACGCAGGGATCAGCAGACCGAGAAACACCTCGCCGTATTTGGCGGTCAGATACGGCCACCAGATCAACTCGCCGCTGCCCTGCGCCAGCCCGGCCCATACGATGCCCGGCCCCATGTATTTGAGCATGCCCGCAAACGTGGGGACCAGCGCCATTTTAAGCGGGGCCAGCCTGCCAAGCGGGGCGTATTCGTGGTGGGACATGGGATAAAGGATGAAGGGTGAAAGAGTAAAGAGTGAAGTGCGCCGCAAGATATACGCCTGCCGGTCTTCACACAAGCATAATCCTGACGGTCATGACACAGCCCTGAGCTCTCCTCTCCGCGACAGCGGTGAGGTCTTAAGGTTATTTTCATCCTTCACCCCTCGAACTTCAAACTTCTTCCCGATTGACGGCTTCTGACCGGAAACGTATCATAACAGCTACCGACATTGGCCTTTTTCACCCTTCAAACTTCCAACTTCAACCTTCCCCGGAGATTTCGTCATGCCTGACTTCCCCATCGTAGATACGCACGTCCATCTGTGGGATCCGGCCCTGCTTCGCTATCCGTGGCTAAACGAGGCCCCCGCGCTCAAAGAGCCGCATCTTCCGACGGATTTTCGCAATGCCTGTGGCCCTGTCGCCATAGACCGCATCGTGTTTGTGCAATGCGAGTGTGATCCTGCCCAGAACGTCGAAGAAGCGGCGTTTATCGCGCATTTGGCGCGCACGGAGGATGACCGCATTCAGGGTATCGTGGCGCAGGCGTCGCTCGAAATGGGTGATGCGGTGCGGTCTTCGCTCGAAGCGCTGGCACAAAACCCGCTGGTCAAAGGCATTCGGCGTCTGCTTCAACAGGAACCGGTCGAGTTTTGTCTGCAACCCGACTTCGTGCGCGGCGTCCAACTGCTCCCCGAATACGGGTTTTCGTTCGACATCTGCATCTTTCATGGCCACTTAGCCAATATCCTGACCCTTGTAAGACAGTGCCCGGAGGTCCGGTTTATTCTCGATCATATCGGAAAGCCCGATATCAAAGGACAGGTATTCGAACCCTGGAAATCGGAAATTGCCACGCTGGCCTCTTTTCCCAACGTCTGGTGCAAGGTGTCCGGGGTGGTCACCGAAGCGGATATGACGCACTGGAAGAAAGAAGACCTAAAATCCTACATAGACCATGTCATCACCTGTTTTGGGACTGACCGGGTGATCTATGGCGGCGACTGGCCGGTACTCAAACTGGCTTCCGACTATCCCCGCTGGGTCGAAGCGCTGGATTGGGCCGTTGCCGGGCTTTCGGCGGACGAACGCCGGAAGTTGTACGCTGAAAACGCCGTTTTGTTCTATCGGCTCCCGGGCTGAGCGCATGGACTTGTCTGCCCTTCGAGCTCTGGTACGGCCCCACGGTCCGGTGCTGGACGTCCACGTACATCCCCTGAGCTGTTTCGGACCGTACCGGATCGGGTCGATCCGGGAGGATGCGCACCGGCTGATCGAGACGGGGAAACGGTCGGGTGTTACCAAGATGTGTGTGTTTTCGCTGTACCCGTCGTGTCCGTACGAACCGACGCCTGCGCAGTGCCGGGAGGCCAACGATTATGTCTTGGCGATGCGGGACGAAGCACCGGAGACGTTTTTGCCGTTTTGCTATGTCACTCCGGTCTTTCCGGACGAAGCGACGACGGAAATAGAGCGATGCGTGGGCGGCGAAAAGATGGCAGGTATAAAACTCTGGGTGGCACGCCGGGCGACCGATCCGGGGCTTGACCCCATCATGGAAAAGGCGGTGGCGTTGGACGTTCCGGTGCTTCAGCACGCATGGCTCAAAACAACCGGCAATCTTCCGGGAGAATCGACACCGGAGGACGTGGCGGATCTGGCCCGTCGGCATCCGGCGGCGCGCATTATCATGGCGCATCTCAACGGAGCGGGGTATCGTGGTATCGAAGCACTGGTCGATACACCCAACGTAGTCGTGGACACCTCCGGCGGTGACCCCGAATCCGGCATGGTGGAGGTGGCGGTAGCGCGGCTCGGTCCGCATCGCGTGGTCTATGACTCGGACGCGCCCATCCGGCATTTTGGCACGACGCTCGGAAAAACGCTTGGTGCCGTCCTGCCCGACACGGTAAAACGGGACATCCTGTGGGGGAATGCAGTGCGCATCCTCCACCTTGCAGGTGACGCATGATTACCGATGTTTGCGCATGGACCGGAACGTGGAATACCCTTGACGCACCGGGGGATGTAGACAGCGTCCGTGCAGGGCTGAGGGTCTATGGCGTGGAGCGCATTTTTTTGTCCCCGCTTGCCGCCGCATGGCGTCCCAATCCACATATCGACAACCAGAGGGTCTACGAGGCGGCAGGCCGGTATCCCAACATTCGAGCGGTTCCCGTGCTCGACCCTACCTTGTCCGGCTGGGAACGCGAGCTGGACCGGGCTGTCCGGCACGCGGCTACCCCTATGGTCCGCATCTTGCCCGCGTACGGCGGATACACCCCGGACGATCTGGATGTTTTTTGTGCAGCAATAGGCAAAACAAGACTTGCCCTGGCCGTTCAGGTGCGCATGGAAGATCCGCGTCGGCAGCATCCGCTTGCACAGGTTCCCGACGTGCGGGTCGAAAAAATCGCCGATCTTGCACAGCGGCACCCAGACCTCACCACTGTCATCGCCGGAGCATCCACCGCCGCGCTACGCAACCTGCGTGATAAACTGTGTACCCTGCCCAATCTGTACGCCGACGTTTCTCAGGCGGATGGTCTGGATGCCCTCGTTACCCTCGTGGATGCAGAAATCACGCACAAACTTCTTTTTGGCTCGCACACTCCCCTGTTTGTCACCGCTTCTGCCGTCGCTCGTGTTGTCAACGATCTCAACGACAAGGACGCAACGGTCATCCTCTCCGAAAACGCCGCCCGCATCTTCCGGGTTTGAGTCTTATCATCGTTCCTCATAATGCCCTACAAAAATTTAGGGTATTATATGAATTGATCCGAGTTTATTTCAGATTACTTTGTATGAAACGCAAACAAGATACGCCCTGCAATGATTCAGATACCGAAGTCCGGAGGAAAAACAATTCAAATCGTTCGCTTTTCGCGTGCGCCACGCCCAACGACCCTATTTGCAGATAGACACTAACCCCATATCGGTAAATTAGATTGCGAATGCCCTTGGAATGCTGTATGCTTGGCTGGCGTTTTATATAGGATTTTTTATCATTGGATTAAGGAGTTTGTATTGTATAGCCCTCGGATGTTTCTCCTTATGCTTGTCTGTGTGTCGTGGAGCGCACCGTCCGTCCATGCCCAGCCGGATGAAAACGGGATTTATCTTCCGCGCACCGTATCTACCATGACCGAGGTGCTTGACGTCGTGGACATCATCACACTCGGTGTGACGCTTCAGGCTCCGGTAGACCTCAAGTTCGACCGGTTCGACGTGTCATATCTGTTGCCGTTGATCAATCACCTGGATTTCAATGTGATTGGTCACGGACGTTCAGCTACCCTATTCCCGCAACACATGATCGAGTATATTCTGCGTCAACTCGAACGCAACGAGCCGCTCGCCGAAATAGGCACCTCCTTGATCGACGAGTTTCGGCAATTGGAATTGACGGCGCTTCAAGAGCAGAACCGTCAATTAGAAGAACAACGGCAAAAACAGCAGCCCAAAAGCATGATGGAGCCGCTTCGCGTCAATATCGGAGGTTTTTTTGTCAGTGAAATCGAACAGCACCAAGAGCCGGACGGTGCTTGGTTTACCCTTGTAGAAATCAATCAGTTGCGGCTGTTTTTCAGCGCATTGATCAATCCGTCGGCGCAGAAAAACCGCGTGTCTTTTCTGGCGGAGTGGAACCCGGTTCCATAAGAAGTCAATCACCACATCGACGAGGTATTTGTCACCACAGGGGCCGTAACGGATACAGAGTTGGTGCAATTCGAACAACTGTACATCGAAGTGACCAACCTCGGTGGTGCGGGCGTCCATTTCCGCGCCGGGGAGTTTCGTTTGCCGTTTGGGTTATGGTCGGACGTAACTTCGCACCGCAATTTTTCGTCTGCCAAAAACAACTCGCTTGTCAACGGATTTGCTCTCAAAAAGATCGACTTGGGCTTCATACTGGAGAAGGAATTTCCCGGTGGTCGGATCACTACGGTGTTGGTGCATGGCCGTCAGGGGCGCACGTCCAATTTAAGCCGGGCCGACAATGACAACAAAAAAGACCTTGTGGTACGTGCGCTTGTCTCCCGACCCGGTATACAGGTGGGTGTATCCGGTTATCTCGGCGAGTTGAAAGTGGATCGCAACATAGCCGTCGGAGCAGATTTGGTCCTTCCTTTTCGGCGTGTCAACATGGCAGCGGAATTTGTGTATCAAAAAAACAGCGACATGAAAACGACCTATGGTCAGGCATTTCAGTTCAAAAAAGGAGAGGCGCTTTCGGGTTATGTCTCTTTTGCCGCCAACCTAACTTCACGCATAAGCCTGTATGGTTTTTACGAAGCTTGGCGGCTTTCGCTGGACGGAAAACAGATTCACGGCCTGGCGTTCAAGGTGTTTCACGGGTTTCGTTTGGTTATGAACCGAAACGTTCGATGGACGGTGGCCGAATTGGGGCGTATGTTTCATAACGGGTTTGATCAGGGTAAATGGCATATCGGCTCTCAACTGGAATTGACTTTTTAGGAAACACATGCACATTTTGGTTATGACTTCCACTTACCCGGACCGTGTGGTTTCCTACAGCGCCAGTTTTATATCGGTGTTGGCCGATTATCTCATACGGCGGGGGCATCAGGTGACTATAGTCACCCAGCGCCGTCCGGAAACACCGCCCGACGTATGCGCAAATGGGTTGAACATACGTCGTTTCGAGTTTTCGGGGTGGGGAACCAACCGGGTCTGGGCTACGGAAAAATCCGTCCCCGTGTTCTCGACTTTGTCCTACATGTGGAACATGCTGGCCACGGTCCGGGCCGTGATCCGCGAACAGCCGGTGGATGTGATACATTGTTTCTGGGTGATTCCGTCCGGCTTTTTAGGTGTTTTTGTGCGTATGCTTGCGAGGATTCCACTGGTGATTACCGCCCCCGGATCGGACCTGAACATCTGGGTAAAACGCCGGCTGATCCGTCCATTTCTGGCGTTTACGGTGGGCCGTGCAGACCGGTTGATCGTGTTGGGAGGTCAGATGAAGACGACGGCGCTTTCGCTTGGAGGCAGTCCGGACCGTGTCGTCGCGATGCTCGGAAACGGCGGGGTGGACCTATCGCGTTTTTACCCCACGCCGGTGGAACAAAAAACCGAACTCCGTGCCCGTCTCGGTTTTCATCCTGCGGATGTGCTCTGCCTTTTTATCGGCAGACTCGGACCGCCCAAACAAATACCGCTGCTTGTGGAGGCCGTTCGGCTGGCGCGGCAACGGGTCGCCTCGCTAAAACTGTTGCTGGTAGGCGGTGGTGTGTGGGATACGCAAGGTCATGACCCCCAGCTTCTCCAGGATATGGTCGTCTCGTTTGGTCCTCGCCCTCCGGAAGAACTTCCTCCGTATCTTGGTGTTGCCGACATCTTTGTGTATGCCTCCACTATGGAAGGGATTCCGCTCGCTATCGTGGAAGCGTCGGCCAGTGGGCTTCCGGTGATTGCCAGCCGGGTCGGTGGAATTCCCGACGTAGTACTCGACGGGCAGACCGGGTTTGCCGTAGAAAACGACGCCGACGTTTTTGCGGACCGTATCGCCACATTGGCGCTGGACGCTTCGCTACGTGCCCGGATGGGCGAAGAAGGACACCGTTTTGCCGTAGCGTCCCTGGGCAGCCGTTCGATCCTACCGCAGATCGAACGAGTGTATGAAGAGGCAGTCGGCCAGACACCCCGGAGATCACATTGATCGGTCAGATTCTGGTGGTCGAAAACGACCCTATCGTCGTTCAGGTAGCCAAAGACCTGCTGGGCTACGACGGTCTCATACTGTCATTTCTGCAAAAGAAGGTGTGGAAGGGCTTGAACTGTTTTCTGCCGCTACGTTCGACTTGGTGCTGACCGATGTCAAAATGCCCCGGATGGACGGTATCGAGTTGATGGAGTTGATCAAAGCCAAAGACCCGACCGTCGAAGTCATCGTTTTTACGGGATTTGGCTCGATGGAACTGGCTATCGAAGTCATGCGGCTCGGTGGGTACGATTTTTTGCTCAAACCGGACGATCTTACACGCCGAATGCGTTCCGTGGTGGTCAAAGCGCTCGAAAAAAGGCAACTCACCCAGCGAAACCAAGAACTGATTCTTTCGCTTCAGGCGGAGATGCTCGAAAAAACCAACGAAACCCGAGGGCTCTATACGCAACATCAGATCACCCGCATTCTCGGCGAAGCCAAAGGTATCGCCGAGGCGGCCCCTACGGTGCTGACCACGATTCTCCAGAATACCGGCTGGGAGTATGGCGCGATATGGACATCGGAGCGGTTGTCCAATACGCTTACCTGCAAAACCATGATCCGCCATGATGGAGAGCAGGACGGTTTTGTCCAGCAACGACGCAACGCTTCCTATCAAAAACAAGAAGGCTTGGCCGGGCAAGTCTGGAGCCAGAAATGCCTCCTGCTTTGTACCGAAGGTGAAGAACCATCGGTCGAGTACCGTCCGGCGACGGAGGGGAAACGTCAGCGCATCGGATTTCCCATCCTGCAAGGGGAAAAGATTTTTGGGGTTATGGAATTTTTTCATACGGAAATCCCACCCCCCAACGAAAATCTTATCGGGTTGTTGACCGCCGTAGGCAGTCAACTTGCCATGTTTATGGAACGTGAACAGTTGGAACAGCAATTTCGTCAATCGCAAAAACTCGAAGCGATCGGACGACTGGCAGGGGGCATTGCACACGACTTCAACAACCTGCTTACCTCGATGATGGGATATGCCCACCTGATCGAACGCCAGGTGGTAAAACACGAAGGGTTACACCGAAACGCCCAGCAGATTCAGCGGACAGGTACCCGAGCCGCGGCGCTTATCCAACAGCTTCTGACCCTCAGCCGAAGCCAAGTGCTCAAGCAGGAACTGACCGACATGAATCAGGTGATTACCGATCTCGCTCCTGTTCTGGAACGCCTGCTTACCGAACGAATCGAGTTTCGGCTCCAGTTGATGCCAACCGGGGAAATGATTCTCTCGGATCGTACCCAACTGGAACAGGTGATCGTCAATCTGTGTGTCAATGCCCGCGACGCCATGCCCGACAGCGGTGTGCTGACGATCAAAACATCCGTCATTCGGCTCGATACTCATGAGGCCGAACTGCATAGTCTTTCACCGGGAAAATACGTCTGTCTCAACGTCATAGATACCGGTCACGGTATGGACGAGAGTGTCAAGACTCATCTATTCGAACCGTTTTTTACTACTAAGGACAAAGGCAAGGGAAGCGGGCTTGGGCTGGCGACGGTTTACAGCATTATTACGCAAAGCGGGGGCATCATCGAGGTGGCCAGCGAAGCAGGCCAAGGCGCGATATTTTCCATCTATATGCCTGTTGCCACTTCACTGACTTCCAACGCTTCTGCGTCCGTGCCCGAAGACCGAGAGGAAGACCGTCCACACGGCACGGAGACCGTGCTTAGCGTGGAAAACGAAGAGGATATACGAGACATCATATCGCATATCCTTAGCGAAGCCGGTTATACCGTCATGGCGGCGGCAAACGGTTTCGAGGCGCTCTCGCTCATGGATACGTACGGAGCGGAAATCAAACTGATGATCTGGGATCTCCTTTTGCCAGGTATGTCCGGCAGTGCCATCGTCGAACAGGCGATGCAGACCCACCCGGATTTGAAAATTCTACTTATTTCGGGTAGCTTTGACGAATTCAAAAACCATGAGAATCTTCGTCTTAGCGAACTCCCCTTTCTCCCCAAACCTTTTTCGCCGGAATCGCTCCAACGGGAGGTGCGCGCTGTGCTGGACGGCACCCCAATGGACTTTTCAATCTCCGAAACGTAGACGTCTCGTCAGCCTTCTTTGGCATATTCCGCCGTACAGACCGTATGTATCCCGCCTCGAATGCGATAGTCGGTTTTTATCGTCATTCGTACCGGATCGAGCGCCGCAACAAGGTCGTTGAGTATCCGCCGCGTCACATGCTCCTGCACCATCCCTACATTCCGGTAGGAAAGCAGATAATACTTGTACGCACGCAACTCAAGACAGACCCGGTCGGGTACGTAGCTTACCGTTATCGTTGCGAAATCGGGCAATCCGGTCCACGGACATACCGCCGTAAACTCGTCCGTCTCGATCACGATGTCGAGCGGCTTGCCGAGGTCTTCATAAGGAAACGATTCCAGCGCTTCGGGTTTGATGGCGCTGGCGTCGTCATAGGCAAACTGTTTTACACGCGGTTCGATTTGCATACGCTATATGCCTCGCTGGTTGCCGTACAGGTCGATGTGGAGCCGGGGACAGAAACGAAAACCAAGTCGTTTGCAAACCTCGGCGATCCCTTGCGACTTCTCCGAAAGTTCTTCGCGCCCCCGCCCTTGCGGCATCAACAAGACCCGCGTTCGGTCCACTCCGCCCACCTGTTCAAGCAGTTTTTCGATCTCCTCAATGTCGGAAAAGGTGTCCACGACAAACTTGAGTTGGTATGGATACGCCGCGACAAACTCCCGGATCGTTTCGATGTCGATGCGAAGTGCCTCGTGTTTGCGGGCGTGACGCCCACCCTGTTCGGTCCATGGCGTCGAGTTGGAGAGTTTGGGACTCAGCGAGGCAAGATCGCATACGACCGGACGGTATACGGTCGCCGCCGTTTCGAGCGTAATGTGGTAGCCGGCAGCGCTGAGTCGGTGGGTAAGACCGGTGATGTCGCGCATCAGCAGGGGTTCTCCGCCCGTGACGACTACGTAGCGTGTCGGATACGCGGCGACTGCGGTTATGATCGCGTCCAGTGTCATGATCCGGCCTTCGGGACGCCACGACGTATAGGGCGTGTCACACCAGCGGCAACGCAGGTTGCACCCGGAGGTACGGATAAAAACGGACGGAACCCCGCTCAGTATGCCCTCACCCTGAATCGAATAAAAAATCTCGGCGATTTTCACCCGGTCTGCTCCGCGTAGCGTGTCGGATCCGTTACACCTGCCTCTCGGAATCCTTTGATTCGCAGGGTGCAGGAGTCACACTGCCCACAGGCGGCCCCGTCCGGCGTAGGGTCGTAACAACTGTGCGTAAGACCAAAATCGACGCCGAGCGCCACCCCGGTACGGATGATGTCGGCTTTGGTCATCCGGATAAGCGGCGCATGGATACGAAACGTCCCCGCACCTTCCACACCCGCCCGTGTTGCCAAATTGGCCATACGCTCGAAGGCACGCAAGTATTCAGGGCGGCAGTCCGGGTATCCGCTGTAATCGACGGCGTTAGCTCCGATAAACAGGTCGAATGCGTCTTCCGTTTCTGCAAAACCGAGCGCAAAAGACAAAAATATCGTGTTCCGCGCCGGCACGTAGGTGACCGGAATGTCTCCGCCCATCTGGGTCTCATCGCGGCCTTTGGGCACGGCGATGTCGTCTGTCAGTGCCGAACCCCCAATGGTCCGCATATCGAACGAGATGATGGCATGACGCACCACACCAAGAGATGCGGCCACTTTGCGCGCAGCCTCCAATTCGTAGCGATGCCGCTGGCCATAGTCAAAGCTGACCGCCAGACAAGCGTATCCGTCGCGTCGCGCGATAGCCAGCGTCGTCGCCGAGTCGATCCCCCCGCTCAAGAGTATCACCGCTCTCATACGTTGTCCACTCGTTACATTACATTCCCCACGCAAGACAGAAACTCGCGTCTTGTCTGCCCGTTTTCGCGTGTTCTTCGACCCTCGATTTTGTACACGCGCTTACCGTCTTGACACCTTCCCGGCGATGCAATATATAGAACGAGCGTCGCTTGTCAACATTTCCCGCCGCGCCGTCAAACCGTCATCGCCTGTCTATCCGCGTCTCAGGAGATTACCATGGAAGGGCCTCGTTCCCCCGCACCCCATGAGATGGACTCGCTGTACGATCTTGTAAATACCGTTTTCCGATCCGGCAGCGCCGGACGTATGGAAAACCAGTACCCCTTGCTGTTTACGGAAGAAAACCGGGACCATCTATTTGTCGTGACGGACGCCGGTCGGGTTGTGGCGCATGTAGGTGCGTTTACGCGTGATATTTCGGTGCTGGGGTGTACCCTCAAGACGATGAGCATCGGCGCGGTCGCCACCCTCGAATCCTATCGCGGCGCAGGTCTTGCTACCCGGCTTATGGAGACGGCGATCCGGACAGGGCGAGCGGAAGGCAGCTCGCTTATGCTGATCTCCGGTAGCCGGGGGTTGTATCGCCGACTGGGAACCACCCGGGCAGGCCGATATGTGGTGTTTACGGCATCCCGGAGCGTCCTGCCTTCCGGCCCGGTGGAAATCGCGCCGGCCACCGAGACTGACCTCCCCGCGCTGGTCCGTCTATACGCGCATGAACCGGTCCGCTATATCCGATCCGTCACCGATTTCCAGGGCGCGCTTTGCGCCAACTGGATCGTAGATCGCGCCGGCGAAACACTTACCGTGAGTGGCAAGGAAGGACTACTAGCCTATGTCGCCGTCCAGACACCCAACTCGGCCTCCGAGCACGAGGCAAACCGGGTTCGGATCGTCGAGATGGCCGGGTCACGCGTCGCTATAGGACAGGCGCTTCCGGCGATCATGGGACGCTACGGCGTATCCACCATCGAGGTGATTGCGCTTGAATCGGACCGCGATACGGCACGCTTTCTCGCCGGCTATGGCGTATTCCCTCAGCCTGAAGGATTTGGCGGAACCAGTATCGTGCTGGACCCCGAACGTTTTCTGACTGCGTTTGCCCCGTATGTCAAAACGGCGCTCGGCCCCGACCGGCTCCGGTGGTCCGTCACACCGGAGGAGATCGTCTTCTCATGCGAAGGACAGACGCTGACCGTTACCCCGTCCACACTTGGACTGCTGTGGTTTGGCGTCGTCGAACCCGATGCCGATCCGAGACTTACCGTCGCTGCCGGCACTCCGCTCCGCGAGGGGCTGGATACCCTACTGCCGGTTCAACTGCCCTGGTACGGGCATAACTATGTGTAGGAGGTTTTTATGTCCGTTCTTGGTCTTTCCTGTACGCGATGCAACGCGCAGTACCCGATCGGTCCGCTGTTCTACGGGTGCCCGGCGTGTCACAAAAAGGGCCTCGGCGGCGCGCTGACCGTTGTTTACGACTACCCGGCCATTGCCAAAACGCTCGACCGGGAGGCGTGGGGGCGGCACAGCCATTCGATATGGCGGTTCAAAGACCTCCTGCCCGTGCAAGATCCCGCGTTTCAAATCAGCCTCGGCGAAGGCAATACGGCGTTGGTGCAACCCCGCGTCGTCTGCGAAACCGCCGGTCTGCCCCGTCTCTACATCAAAAACGAAACCACCAATCCTACGTGGGCGTTCAAAGATCGGTTTCACGCTTCCTCGATTTCGATGGCCAAGGCGATGGGGTATACCAAGGTGACAGCCAGCACCACAGGTAATCATGGCGCATCGACCGCCGCCTATAGTGCCGCCGCAGGCATGAAAACCTGCGCGATTCTGTGTCACCCCGAATCATCACCGCTCCAGCGCAACATAATCCGCATGTACGGGGGACATGCCTTTGTCCTCGAAAATCGGTACCAATATCTGGAAACCTTTGTAAACGATCACGGGTTCTATCCCTCCACCACCATGGAGCCTATGCCCGTCGGTACGCCGTTTGGCATAGAAGGATACAAAACCATCGCCTTTGAGGTGTATGCCCAACTCGGCGGCAAAACGCCGGATCGTATGTTTTTTCCCATCGCCGCCGGAGATGTGCTCTACGGACCGTGGAAAGGTTTTAGAGAACTCAAGCAACTGGGTATCGCGGACCGCCTGCCCGTTTTGCACGGCATACAACCCGCCGGGTGCAACCCGTATGTACAGTCATTCCGCCAAGGACTTCATGATGTGATCACCCACCCGGACCCTCGTTCCATCGCGCTGTCCATACGGGACGACATGGGTGGAAGACCCGCACTGGAGGCGCTCTACGAGTCCGGTGGCGACGCCTCGGACGTCTCGGAAGAGGAAATCGTCGAGGCCGTGCATCTGCTGGCCCGGAGCGGATTTCTGGTGGAGCCGTCGTCCGCCGCGTCCGTGGCCGGAGCCGTAAAAGCCGGACGCCAAGGACGTATCTCACGCGACGATACCGTCGTGTGCATCGTGACCGGCTCCGGCGCTAAATGGCCCGAAGTAGTCGAAAAACTCGTTCCCTCGCCCACACCGGTCGAACCCACATGGGACGATATATGTCGGGAGTTGGGGCTGTGACCTCCTTTTTGCTGGCCGACGATTTTACCGGCGCGCACGACGCCGGGCTTGCCTTTGCCCGCAAAGGGCTGACAACCGTCACAATCTCCGACATCGACCGTCTTGGAGACGTTACGGCGGACATAATCGTTGTCGATACCGACACACGCGACCGTTCCCCCCAAGAGGCCGTCCGTCGTGTGGCCGCCGCTTGCAAAGCGATACGCGATCACGGTGGGGTGCTGCACTACAAAAAAATCGACTCTACGATTCGCGGACCTGTCGGTCAGGAACTGGATGCGGTGCATGAAATATTTGGTCGCTCCATCACCCTGTTTGTTCCCGCGTTTCCGGAGTTGGGCCGTACCATCGTCGGGGGCTATCAGCTTGTTCATGGCGTACCGGTGGAACGGACCGCCATGGGCGACGATCCCGGCGCCTCGGTGCGAACGGGCTTTCTTCCGGTTCTATTGGGCCGCCAGTCCCGGCAAGCCATCGCGCATATCGATCTCGGCACGGTGCTGGCTGGACCCGAGACCCTCCGTCACCGCATCGACGAAATCGCGCATCTCGGCAACGTGATCGTCGTCGTGGATGCGGCGACACGCGACAATCTGGACACCATCCTCAAGACGGCGATGTCGATGCGCACGATACCCCTTCTCTGCGGATCCGCAGGCATGACGCACGGATTGGCCGAACATCTTGCGACAAATGCCGACCACCGGACACCGAACCCGGTTCCCCACCGCGCCGGCCCTTCGCTTACGATAGCAGGCAGCGTCCATCCCGTTACCGTACAGCAGATCGAAACCGTGTCGCGTCGTCCCCAAACGGGGCTGTATCGGCTGGACCCGTTTGCGTTGCTCGATAAAAACCCGGCGACACGTCAGGCGGAAATCGACCGCGCCGTCGCCGCAGGCAGCGATACCCTGAAAACAGGACGCGATGCCGTGATTGCCCTGACGCCATCCCTGCGGACGGACCGCAAAGCATGGATGGAGCGGCTTCACACGGCGGGACAGGGACGCGACCTTGTCGAAACGCTGACGGACGATCTCGGCTCTATCGCCGAACGTCTGCTCGACGAAGTGTCGGTATCGGGCGTGGTGCTGACAGGGGGGGAAACGGCCGAACATGTAGCGCTTCATATAGGCGGATGGGGAACACGTCTTTGGGAGGCAGTGGAAGACGGTATCGCGCGCGCCACGCTGATCGGTGGACGGCAAGACGGGCTTCCCATAGTCGTCAAACCCGGCGCGTTCGGCGGCCCCGATACGCTGATCGCGGCCATCACCGCGCTTAGACAATCGGGCCAAGCAGAGACAAAAGAGCGTCCACTGCTTGGCATCACCATCGGAGACCCCAACGGCGTCGGGCCGGAGATCATCGCCAAGATACTGGCAATGCCGGATATCTATGCGATATGCCGACCGTTGGTAATCGGGCATGCCGGGGTGATGCGGCGCGACATTTGCTTTGCCGGGCGACCGCTCGACGTGCACCGGGTCGTCTCGCCGGACGAAGGAAAGTATTGCTCTGGCACGGTCGATGTGCTGGAGGTACACGAGATCGATGTGGAAAAGCTGATTCCCGGCACAGTGCAGGCGGAAGCGGGTAAGCTGGCGGTCGAGGCAGTGATTGCGGCGGCGCGGTTGGCCATGACGGGTGAGATACAGGCCATCGTCACCGCTCCGCTCAACAAGGAAGCGATGAACCTCGCCGGATACCACTACGCCGGGCATACCGAATTGCTTGCGGATTTGACGGAGACAAAAAAATATCGGCTGACGCTCGCCACCGATGGGATGCTCGTCTCACACGTAACCACGCATGTCTCGCTTCGTCAAGCCATTGAAAGACTGTCCGAAGAAGGCATACTCGACACCGTCGAGATTATCGGAGGAGCGCTCAGACGTATGGGGGTCCGACAGCCAAGAATCGCCGTATGCGGGTTAAATCCTCATGCCGGAGAAGGTGGGATGTTTGGCGACGAAGAAATCCGCATCATCACGCCGGCGCTGGAAAAGGGACGCGCCGCCGGCTGGAATCTGCTTGGGCCCTTGCCGCCGGACACGGTGTTTATGCGCGCCCGGCGTGGCGATTTTGACGGCATCGTAGGCATGTACCACGACCAAGGGCATATTCCGGTCAAAGCCGTCGCCTTTGATCGGTCGGTCAATGTGACGCTTGGACTGCCTATCGTCCGCACCTCGGTAGACCACGGCACGGCGTTTGACATCGCGGGCAAGGGCGTTGACA
>Ga0194132_10006728_pt1 | contig 17653 bp, 19 predicted proteins | sample TA2KigOf80mmetaG_FD_148612 | JGI IMG/M metagenome (GOLD analysis project Ga0194132, IMG submission 148612) | Freshwater microbial communities from Lake Tanganyika, Tanzania - TA2015054 Kigoma Offshore 80m | ecosystem: Environmental > Aquatic > Freshwater > Lake | place: Tanzania: Lake...
ACCGGCCGCTCCGTGCTCCTCTCGGGCAGCGGGCAGGTCGCGTTCGGGATCGCCGCCGCCGCGGTCACCTACGGCGTCGGCGCGCTTCTGGGCACCGCGGTCGGCTGACGCCTGCGATCATTGGAGGGTGGGAGGCTCCGTGGCCTGGCTCTCGATCGCGCCCGTGAAGGCGCTCGGCCTCGTGCACCCGGACGCGATCGATCTCGGCCCGCACGGCGTCTCCTCGGACCGGCGCTTCTTCCTCGTCGACGGCGACGGGCGCCTACTGAACGGCAAGCGCGTCGGTCGGCTGGTGCAGGTCCGTCCCACGTACGACGAGCGCGCAGAGACGCTGACCCTGGCGTTCCCGGACGGATCGACGGTGACGGCGGCGACGGACGGGGGCGACCCCGTCGTGGCGGAGCTGTACGGACGGTCGCTGCCCGCGCGGTCCGTCGGCGGCGAGCTGGCGGCGGCGCTCGAGGCGTTCGCCGGCGAGCCGCTGCAGCTCCTGCGGGTGGACGAGCCCGCCACCGCCGTCGACCGCGATCGCGCGGGCGCCGTCTCGCTCCTCTCGGTCGCGGCGCTCGAGACCCTCGCCGACCGGGCCGGGGTCGACGGGCCGGTCGACGCGCGGCGGTTTCGCATGCTCATCGGCGTCGCGGGCGTCGAGCCGCACGCAGAGGACGAGTGGATCGGGCGTCGCGTGCGGGTCGGCTCCGCGGTCGTCGTCCCGGCGGAGCCGGTCGGCCGCTGCGCGGTGACGACGCAGGATCCGGCGACCGGCGTCCCGGATCTCGACACGCTGCGGGTGATCGGCGACTACCGCCGCGACGTGCCGACGAACGAGCGGATCCCGTTCGGCGTCTGGGGACGGGTCGAGGAGCCCGGCCGCGTCGCCCTGGGCGACCGGATCGAGCTCGTCTAGTGCGGCGTCTCACAACGTTGGGCCGGAAACGATGGTTGTGAGACACCGCACTACCATGCTTGCTGCACGCCGGCCATGCCAGGACGGTGCGGAGACACCGGACGGGCGTGATCCTGAAGCGGTCGCAGCGCGTTTCACCCGGTTTCGGGTGCAACGCTACGAGAAGCCGCACGAGATCCGCGCGACGACCGACCCCGCGGCGACGACGAGCACGAGCACCGCCGCGACGAACCACAGCCAGGCGACGAGCGTGCTCGGTCGACGCTTGGGATCGAGCGGGGATCTCATCGGTCGCATTCTTCCTGATCTGCCGGGTGTTCCGTGTGCCGGTAGGTCGCCTTTCGAGCGCGTGCGGGCGACGGCCGTCTGAGCCTGGATCCACCGATTGGCGTGATCGCGGGTCGCCTGCCTGGCGAGCCTGGCAGGATGCACCGCCCGCGCCAATCGGTGGATCCAGGCTGAGCACGTCCGCCGGCGCGCTGCGCCGGTCCGATCGTGCCGCGCCGCCGCCGCTCCCGGTCCGGGGCCTCAATGACCCCCGGGCGCTGCCGAGGACGATCATCCAGGACATCCAGCTCGGGACGAAGCGAGCGGTCGAGGCCATGGATCACGGACGCACCGAGGTGCGCGTCGGGCGCCGGCGCCGTCCGCGACGAATCCAGTCCGTCGCGGCCGTGAGCCAGCAGAACGCCGCCTCCGCGGAGGAGGTTGCGGCCTCGGCGGAGGAGACGACGGCGTCGACGGAGCGTGTCTCCATGTCGGCGACGGATCTCGCCCGTGGCGCCACCGACCTGGCGTCGCTCGCCTCGCGGTTCGACATCGGCTGACGGGCCGACCTCTCCATGGGCAACGCAGGCGATCCTGCGTTGCCCGTGAATCGCCGCGTCGTCAGGTGCGCCTGCGACCATGGGCGCGTCATCACACCTCCAGGAGGCAATGTGCCAGCGAAGTTCGTTCTCAAGAAAGGCGCGACCGGGAAGTTCCGCTTCACGCTCGTGGCGACGAACGGCCAGGTCGTGGCCACGAGCCAGGCGTACGAGACGAAGCGCGCCGCCCTCAGCGGCATCGCTTCGGTGCAGAAGATCGCCGGCGGTGCGCCGGTCGACGATCTCAGCGCACCGGCTCCGAAGGCCGCTCCCGCGAAGCCTGCGGCGAAGAAGCCTGCAGCCGCGGCTGCGGCGAAGAAGCCGGCCGCACGCAAGCCGGCTGCTCGCAAGCCGGCCGCCAAGAAGCCGGCCGCGAAGAAGCCGGCCGCCAAGAAGCCGGCCCCGCGAAGGTAGTCGCGAGCGGGGCCGCCGACCGCGGCGGCCCCGCGACTCCGCCCGCTGGCCCGCCCGTCCGCCGCGTCAGCTCGTCGCCAGGGCGATGCCGACGAGCGTCGGCAGCACGATCCAGACGCCGATCGTGAGCACGATCGCGACGAACGCGAACGTGCGGGACTGATCCCGCGGCGGCCGCCGGCACGACCCCATCGTCTCCCAGAGGCGCTTCATCGGCTCGGCCGCCGTCAGTCTGATCCGCCGGCTCGCCATCGCGGTGCCGCGCAGGGTGATCCACGAGATCCCGACCCCGATCAGCGCGCCCGCCAGGCCGACGAGAAGAGCAACCCACCACGTCGAGAACGCGAAGCCGTCCGCGGCACGGAAGACGGTCGCGAGCAGCGGCAGGGCGAGGCCGCCGAGCACGAACGACGGCACGCCGATCGACCTCCGCTTGAAGATCTCGCGCATGCCCTCGGCCTCCAGGCGCGCGCGGCGCAGCATGCGCCGCTCGGGCGTCCGGGGCACCGTCTGCATCTCGCGGAGCCAGTAGAGGTTCCGCATCTCGGTGGCGGCGTCGCGCAGGTAGGAGACGACGATGTAGCGCGCGACGAGCTGCACGCCCCAGCGCATGAGGGTCTTGAACGGGCCGAGCGACGAGCCCACGCGCGAGCCGTGATAGCCGTTCCGGCCGAGCGTCTCCAGGGAGGCGACGGCGCGACGGTGATCCGCCTCGAACCGGTCGGGCGCGTGCAGCGCATCGGTACGTGCGAGCTCGATCAGCATCTCGCGCTCGCGCGGCGAGTTGACGTGGAGCTCGTCGAGGAAGCCGGCGATCGCGTCGTCGTCCCCCGCGAGCAGCTCGAGGCGCTCGATCGGGTTCTCGACCTCGCCGTCGCCCCGGGATGCGGGAAGGTGGAGATCGGTCACGCCAGGGCGGATCGTACTGCGCCGGTGGCGTGCGCTCGCGGCGATGCACGGTAGGAGATCGACCTCCGATCGCCGCTGGTAGGCTCATGGGAATGGGCGGCCTGGGGCTCTATCTGATCCTGCTCGTTCCGACTCTCGTGCTCGGCCTCGCCGTGCAGGGCTGGTTGCGGAAGACGGTCGCGACGTACGCGCAGGTCGGCACGGGAAGCGGCCTCACCGGCGCGCAGGTCGCACGGACGATCCTCGACCGCAACGGCCTTCACGACGTGCCGGTCGAGCCGTCGCCCGGCGGCCCGCTCTCCGACCACTACGACCCGCGAACGCGTTCGGTCCACCTGTCGCAGGGGGTCTACGACGCCTCGTCGGTCGCCGCTGCGGCGATCGGGGCGCACGAGGTCGGGCACGCGATCCAGCACGCCCGGGCCTACGGGCCGTTCCGCGCCCGCGCGGCGATGTGGCCGGCAGTCGCGTTCGCGTCGCAGGCGTGGCTCTTCCTGCTGCTGATCGGCGCCGTCATGAACGCGATCGGCCTGATCCAGGTGGCGATCGCCCTGTACGCCGTCGTCGTCGTCTTCCAGCTCGTCACGCTTCCCGTCGAGTTCGACGCCTCGAAGCGCGCGATGGTGCACGTGCGCGAGCTCGGCCTCGTCACCGAGGGCGAGCGCGGCGGGGCGCGCAAGGTGCTGAACGCGGCCGCGATGACGTACGTCGCGGCGGCGCTCGCGGCGCTCACCCAGCTCCTGTACTTCGTGCTGGCGTACCTCGGCAACAGGAACTGATCCCATGAACGGTCGCGGGACGGGGGCACGGTGAGAGCCGTGCTGCTCGCCCTGCGTGCGGGCGCAGTCGTGGTCGCCTTCGGGTTCTTCGCCTCGCTGCTCGTCGACGGCTCGCCACGGGCCGAGCCCGCGAGCGGCGGGCGGACGATCCAGGCGACGAAGGCCCCCGCGACGAAGAAGGGGCCGCGCGGGCCGCTCTACGGCCGCGCCGGCGTCGCGGGTGAGGTGATCTCGTTCGTAGCCGTCGGCGACATCGTCATGGGGACGGGAACCAGGCTGCCTCCGAAGGACGGTCGCACGTTCTTCGAGGACGTGGGCCCCGACCTCGCGGGGGACGTCGTGATCGGGAACCTCGAGGGGACGCTTTCCCGCGGCGGCTCCTCCAAGTGCGGCGCCGGCAGCTCGAACTGCTTCGCGTTCCAGTCGCCGCCACGGTACGCGCGCCATCTCGTCGATGCCGGCTTCACGATCGTCAGCCTCGCGAACAACCACACCTTCGACTACGGCCGAGGCGGGATGCAGCAGACGATCGCGGCGCTCGACGCGGTCGGGCTCCCGCACACCGGACGGCCAGGGCAGATCACGACGCTCACCGTCAACGGCGTGCGAATCAACGTCGTCGGTTTCGCCCCCTATCCGTGGGCGCAGAGCCTCACCGACATCTCGGGTGCAGCGCGCCTCGTGCGCAAGGCCGACGAGACGAGCGCCCTCGTCGTCGTCGTCTTCCACGGTGGCGCCGAGGGGGCGAGCCAGCAGCACGTGCGCCCCGGGACCGAGATGTTCCTCGGCGAGAACCGCGGCGATCTGAAGCGCTTCGCACGGGCGGTGATCGACGCCGGCGCCGACCTCGTCGTCGGTAGCGGCCCGCACGTGCTGCGCGGGATGGAGTGGTACAAGGATCGGCTGATCGCCTACTCGCTCGGGGACTTCGGCGGGTACGACGTCTTCTCGATGGGCGGGCCGCTCTCGATCAGCGCCATCCTCCGGGTCGAGATTCGAGGCGACGGGACGTTCGAGTCGGGGATGGTCGTCCCGACGATCATGGTCGGAAAGGGGATCCCGGCGCGCGACCCCACCGAGCAGGCCCACGAGATCCTCCGCTCCCTCTCCCGCGAGGACTTCGGCGAGAACGCCGTGCGAATCTCGCCGGCCGGGCTGATCCCGAAGGGGTAGATACTCGCACTCCCGGATCCTGAAGCCAGGGGAACGGGGTTCCCCTAGGGAACCCCTCCTGCATTTGTGTCGTGCATCTGCCTTTTCCGCGTCTGGCTTCAGCCAGACGCGAACCAACGGACGCCGTAGCTAACCAAGGAGCCCAGAAGCACACCGACGCCCGATCCCGTGCAGATCTCTCTGTCCCTGCGGACGCGTCTGGCTGAAGCCAGACGCGGAGGCTGTGGGGCACGGTGCCAGACTCGAGCGCGAGGGAGGGGTCCCAGGGAGCCGCAGGTTCCCGGCTTCAGGATCCGGGTGTGCGCGCGTCTGCTACCTCGCGTCCCTCGCCCAGCAGACGCGCGCACACCCGGCAAACCAACACAGCCCGGCTTCAGGATCCGTTGCTCCGCGGGTCCGGTACCTGGTCGAGCAACCACCACCGGATCCGCGGAGCAACGGCAAACAAGAACAGCGCGCCTGCTGCAGCCGTGAACGCCACTCGAGCAGGCGCGCAAGCCCGCGGCAGCGAAGACGTCACGCCTTCGCCGCTGCGCCTCCGGCCTTCTCCTTCTTCGGCCCGTTCTGCGTGATGAAGCGCTCGACCAGCTCGCGCGCCTCGTCGTCGCGGATCTGCTTCGGCGGCGACTTCATCAGGTACGAGCTCGGCGCCTCGAGCGCGCCCGAGATGCCGTTGTTGATCGCGAGCTTCGCGAGTCGCACGGCGTCGATCACGATCCCGGCGGAGTTCGGCGAGTCCCACACCTCGAGCTTGAGCTCGACGTTGAGCGGCACGTCGCCGAACGACGAGCCCTCCATCCGGATGTACGCCCACTTGCGGTCGGTCAGCCACGGCACGAAGTCCGAGGGGCCGACGTGCACGTTGTCGGCGCCGATGTCGTAGTCGAGCATCGACGTCACCGCGTTCGTCTTCGAGATCTTCTTCGACTCGAGCCGCTCGCGCTCGAGCATGTTGCGGAAGTCGGAGTTGCCGCCGACGTTCAGCTGCATGGTGCGGTCGAGGTGGACGCCGCGGTCGCCGAACAGCGTCGTCAGCACGCGGTGCGTGATCGTGGCGCCGACCTGCGACTTGATGTCGTCGCCGATGATCGGCACCCCCGCCTGCTCGAAGCGTCGCTGCCAGTACGGCTCGCGGGCGATGAAGACGGGCATGCAGTTCACCATCGCGCAGCCGGCCGCGAGGATCTGCTCCGCGTACCACTTGGTCGCAGTCTCCGAGCCGACCGGCAGGTAGTTGACGACGACGTCGGCGCCGGTGTCCTTGAGGATGCCGACGACGTCGTCGGTCTCGCCCGGTGCCTTCTCGACGATCTCGGCGAGGTACTTGCCGATCCCGTCGTGCGTCATCCCGCGGGAGACCCTGATGCCGGTCTTCGGCACCTCGGAGAACTTGATCGTGTCGTTCGGGTGGGCCCAGATCGCGTCGGCGAGATCGACGCCGACCTTGCCCTTGACGACGTCGAAGGCGGCGACGAACTCGATGTCCGAGATGTGATAGCCGCCAAGGTTGACGTGCATGAGCCCGGGCACCTCGTGGTCGTCGGCGGCGCTCTTGTAGTACTCGACGCCCTGGAGGAGCGAGTTGGCGCAGTTGCCGACGCCGATGATCGCCACGCGGACCTTGTCCTTCTTGCGGGCTCCGCCGTTCTTCGAGCCGTTGCTGGTGGCCATGGTGTCCTTTCCGCGGCCTGCCGGCCGTCGTCGGTTCGATGCAAAGGGAACGCCGAGGCCCTCCGCGAGCGAGCGGAGGACGGCGTCGTTGAAGGTGTCGCCGGAACGTGCTGCGACGGACTTGATCGCGCCCCTGAGCTCCTCCGGCATGCGAAGGAGGATGACGGGGCTCGACCCGGGAAGCGGGCTCCGGCGCCCGGTCGGCTCGTAGGCGATGCCGAACGAATCTGCTAGCAGTCCGACCGCGACGTCGTTGAGCGACGCCTCACGGCGGGCGGTCTCCCGAACGAGAGCCTCCTTGAGAGAGGCTGGAGCGCGAACGAGAACGCCTCTTCTGATCGATCTGCTAGCGGTCAAACTGCTAGCAGTCTACACGCTCAGTTGATGACGCACTGCGGGTCGTCGCCGAGCACCCGCCGTTGCTCCTCGTTCGCCTGCTGATCCTTGACCGGGTCGTAGGGCCCGGGCGCCGGGCCTTCCCAGAAGATGTCAGGCGTAACACTCGGCCCGATCACGGTCGCGCGGTAGCGCCTTCCCTTTCCCGGCGCACCGCGATGAGGGTAGAAGCCGTAACAGAAGCCGCCTGTCGGCCTGTGGGTGAGGAAGCTGTTCTCTCGCTTCCAGCCGGGACCGTACGATGAGTCGAGCGTGTCCACGTAGATGTTCCGGCCGTAGGTGTCGAGCGGTACGCCGAGGTCGTCGGAGCGGAAGCCGTACACGCCCCGTCCCCGGTACCTGAAGGTGCCCCACAGATGGTCGAAGCGGCCGCGGTAGGCCCAGTCGGTCTTGATCGTCAACACGGCGATGGGCCCGGACCAGTGGGAGAGCCGGAGCTCGCGAACGGCGCGAACCGGCGTCGGTGGCACGCCGTAGTTGGGCAGAGCCCGCTGCCAGGCCTGCAGCGCCCAGTGGCTCCCGTTCGGATGTGTGCAGGCGAGGACGAACCACGGCAGGCGCGGTCCCCGGTAGGGCCCGCAGACGTTCGGGCCGATGCGACGCCTGCCCGAGCTCGAGTAGCGAAACGTGAACTTCACCTGTGGCGTCGTCCGGGACGGATGGCGCGCGTTGATCGCGCCACTCGCGACGACCGTCTTCAGCGAGCCGTCGGCGGTGCGCCAGCGCACCCAGGCCCGTCCGGAGCTGTCGACATCGAGGCGGACATTCGTCGCGTTGCGGCCGACGATCTCGGACGCGTCGGCCGGCCGGGCGGCGACGCCGAGCGCGACGCCGACCGCGATCGCGGCCGCGAGCATCGCTCGTCTCGCCTGGGGAGGGCGGCGCATCGCCCGATTGTCCCACGGTGAGCGCGACCGTCGCGGGCGTCAGTTGATCTTGCACCGCCCGTCGCCCGCGAGAAGCCGGCGTTGCTCGGCGTTCGCCGCCTCGTCGCGTCCTTGGTCGTAGGGCCCGGGCGCCGCCCCTTCCCACATCACGTCGGGCGTGACTCCGGGGCCGATCACCGTCGCGCGGTAACGCCTGCCCTTGCCGGGCGGCCGGCCGTGGGGGCAGAAGCCGTAGCAGAACGCCCCGCTCGGCTCGTGGGTGAGGAAGCTGTTCTCGCGCCTCCAGCCGCCTCCGTAGGAGGAGTCGAGCGTGTCGACGAACACGTTCCGGCCGTAGGTGTCGAGCGGTACGCCGCGCCGTGTCCACGAGAAGCCGTAGACCCCCTGTCCGCGGTACGTGAAGCGTCCCCACAGATGGTCGAACCTCCCGCGGTACGCCCAGTCCGTCCAGATTTCGAGGACGCCGACGTCTCCCGTCCAGTGCGAGAGGCGGAGCTCCCACACGGCGCGGTCGCCGCTCGCGTCGTGGCCGTAGTTCGGCAGCATCCGCTGCCAGGACTGCAGCGCCCAGTGGCTCCCATCCGGGTGCGTGCAGGCGATCACGAGCCAGGCGAGTGGTGGCCCGGAGTACGGCCGGCAGACGTTCGGCCCGACCGGTTGCTCGCGGAAGACGAGCCTGAAACGAACCTGTGGCGTCGAGCGGCTCGGCGGCCGCGCGTCCACGGCGCCGCTTGCCGTCACCGTCGTCGCTGCGCCCCCGGACCGGAAGCGGATCGTGGCGACGCCCGAGCGATCGACCGTGGCGCTCGCTCTCACGCTCGGCCACGCGATCGTCGCTCAGACGGCCACCGCGTCCGAGATCGTCGGCCGGAACGCGCCGGAGCCAACGGCGGGAAGGCTGGGCTATCGGGGTCACGATGCCGTCGACCTCTCGCGGACGGAGACGTTCGAGCGCGTCGCGGCGATCCTCTGGACAGGGACTGCCGCCGACGCGGCGTGGCTCTTCCCGGCCGCGGCGTCGCGGCGCGCGAGTCGGCGCCGGGGGCCGTTCGCCGACCGGATCGTCGACGCACTCGTGGCGCAGCGGTCGCGCCTTCCCTTGACCCTGTCGGAACCGGATCCGGCGACGTTGCAGGCGGCCGGCCGGTCGGTGATCGACCTGTTCGGGGCGGTGGGGGCCTCCGGTGCGGGCACGCTTGCCGAGCGGCTGGCGCGCCCGGAACACCCTGACGGGCGATGGCGTGCTCGCCTCCTCCCCGGTACGCTGGCGCGGCATGGCGTCGCGCAGGTTGCTCTCGATCCTGGTCGTGGTCGCCCTCGTCGCGTTCGCTTCGCTTGCAGGCATGTTCGGGCTGCCCCGGTCGGACGCCGCGACTGCTGCGATGGTGCAGTGCGGTCCGATTGGACGCGCGACGTCGCCGGCCGCCACGGTCGGCGCGGCGCGGTGGCGGATCGGAGGCACGGAGTCCGATCAGTGGTACCTCTTTGCGAGCTCTGGCGGTGCCTGTCACGCGGCGCTGCGCATGCGGGCGGAGCTGACCCGGATGATCGCGAGCGACGGCGCCGTCGTGCGTCTCGGCTTCGGCATCGACGACTGGCGTTGTGTCGCCTCGCGGGAGGTGAGGCAGGGAGGCTGCACGCTCGGCACGGGCTCGGCCGCCTCCCACGTGATCGCGCTTGCGGCGAACGAGGTCGGCCGGGTCATCGCCCAGGGGCTTGCCGACGGGAAGATCGAGCCGACTCTGCTCGCTCCGAGCCGCGGCGGCGGAGCACCGAGCCCGACGTCGGAGCGCGAGTACCGTGGCGCGGAGGCGCAGCGCTGCTCGGCGGTGTCCGGCAAGCAGTGGCGGTTCCCGTCAACGCGCCCGGCCGGCTACCGCTCGCGGTCGTTTCCCTCGGGGGAGACCGGGATCGCTGGCGGGTGTACGCCCTCGGAGGCTTCCCCTGCAGTCAGGCGCATGGGTGGGTGGTGGACGTCTCACGCGCGGTCGTCCGGCCTCCGGGCCTCGGGATGGGAGGCGTGCGGACGGGCGACGACCAGTGGTCGTGCCTGACCGGCGGCCGGATGCTCGTCGGCCTCTGCATCCGGTCGACGACTCCGCGTGGACCGCTCGACTTCAGGGGATTCGTCGTCTTCCCCGACGTCGACGAGGGCGCGTTGCCGTTCTCGCCGGTGTCGTTCGAGAAGGTGCTGCTGCCGATGGTCTCGTTCAACGCGGAGCACGAGCGGCAGTACGTGGAGGCGCGCATCTGCGGCAACGCGGAGGTCCCCTCGGCGCGGTGGACGGTGGGGACGAGGAGCGGCATCGGCTGGGCGTACGGCGTCAAGGGAGCGAGCCTCTGCAGTCTTGCCCGCGCCGAGCTGCGGCGCCTCGCCGAGTGGGCGGTGGCGCCGGTGCCCGGCGGGCGGCTCGCGGGCGTGAACGGCGTCTGGGAGTGCTACGGGTTCGAGTCGGGAACGGCGTGCTACGAGGACAGTCTCCGCATCGTCGCCGTGCCCTACCTGACGCATCTCTCCCAGGCTGCGCGTGACCAGCTCGTGAGGATCGCGCTGCTGCGCGGGTGAGGAGGCCGGAGGCCCCGGGGCCGGCGTGTTCGAGGCGGTCGGTGCTGACGAGGGGAACGCTCGGCGAGCAGGCGAGGGACGGGGCGCTGATCCGCCGCCAGGCCAGCTTCGTCGACGGCTCGGGCACGCGCGCCCGACCGGAGCCGGAGCGAAGGACGTTCCTCGACGGGATCCGTACCGTGGCCGACGCGCAGTTCGGCGGCCGGATCGAGCGGACGTACCTGACGATCCTCCGCGTCGCGCGACGACCGACGATCGACGTTACGGAGCGCTGAGCGTCTCTCCGAGCCCGGCGGGAGGAGGCCCTCGTCACCCGGCTCGAGCTCGACGCCACCGAGACGATGAGAACACAAGAAGGAACCTCAGCTCCTTCCCTCGTGAGCCGCGGGTTCGGAACTGCCGTTGGCCGGGAAGGAGCCTACGCCGCGTCCTGCGCGAGCTCGCGGAGCTGCCGGCGCACGAAGAGGATCCGCTGTGCCACCGTCAGCCAGGCGACGGCCGCCAGCGCGTAGATCGGCCACTCCAGCCAACCCCAGGGCGCAAGACCCAGCCCGATCGAGATCAGGACGACCCGCTCGACGCGCGAGCCGAAGCCGACGTCGCCGCGCAGTCCTAGCGCCTCCGCCTTGGCGCGCGTGTAGGAGACGAGGAACGAGCCGGCGACGGCGAGCGAGGCGACGACGACTCCGGTCTCGTTGCCGTCCTTCATGAACGCGAGCCCGATCGCCGCGAGCACCACCGCCTCACCGACGCGGTCGAACGACGAGTCGAGGAACGCGCCGAACACCGTCCCCTTGCTCGCGGCTCGCGCGAGCGCGCCGTCGAGGATGTCCGCCACCGACCCCGCCACGAAGAGGATGCCTCCGAGCCAGAAGTAGAGCTTCGGGTTCCGCTCCTCGAACCCGACGAGCACCGCGCCCGCGATGCAGAGCGCGACGCCGGCGAGCGTGAGCATGTCGGGCGTCAGCTTCGTCCGGGCGACGCTCCGCATCGAGCGCTGGAGGATCTCGCGCGCGGCCTGCGTGTACTCCTGCTTGACCCGGTCGAACTGGTTGACCCGGGGCTCCTCCCGGCCTGCGGTCACGCGCGGGCAGGCTCGAAGCGTCGGAAGCCGCGCTCGCGAAGCAGAAGATGGTCGCAGGCGACCGCGAGCGCGACCCCGGCCGCGCAGTCGAGCCAGTAGTGATTCCCGGTTCCCATGACGGAGAACCAGACCCAGGCCGGCCACGCGAGCCAGATCGCCTTCGCCGCGCGGCTCGTGCACACGGACGCCATTACGACGCCGACGATGAACGCGCTCATCGAGTGGAGGCTCGGCATCGCCGCGAACGGGTTCGCGAGCAGCCCGAGGCTCTGATGCGTGATGTCCGAGTACGCGGCGAGCGTGTCGTTGAAGCCCCACTCGGGGAAGAAGCGCGGCGGCGCCGTCGGCATCACGATGTAGCCGACGAGCCCGGCGAGGTTGGCGATCACGAGCCAGTTGCGGAAGCCCGCGAACCGGCCGTGGTGGCGGAAGTACACCCAGAGGAGGCTCAGGCCGACGACCGCGAACTGCGACAGCCAGTACGTGTACGAGGTCGCCTCGATCAGGACTCTCGAGCTCTCGACGAGGCGCTGGAGCGCCGGCTCGAACAGCAGGCCCAGCTCCCGCTGGAGATCGATCACCAGCTGGCCGTTGCGGAACGCCTCGTCCGCGCTGCGGTCGGCGGCGCCGCGAGCGACCTGGTAGACGCCGTAGAAGCCGAGCCAGATCGCAACTTGCAGGGCAAGGTGATTCCACCCGCGGGGTAGTCGCCTCCCGACCACGCGTCGATTGTAGTACCTCGAAGGGAGTACGCCTGCCCAGCCGGCCGCGGGCGCGCGCTCCTTCAACGCCCCCGCGTCTGGCTTCAGCCAGACGCGGCGATCTCCTGCCGGCCGCGTCGCTGTCTCGGCGAGCGAACGCCGACGAGGGGTGGGCAGTCGTCTGGCTGAGGCCAGACGCGGGGCGGGGAGAGGGCTCAGCCGCCGATGTACGACATCTCGATCCGGGGCAGCGCGCTCGTGCGCTCCGAGCGGATCTCGGAGTAGCGGTCGTCGCGGGCGCGCCATACGCCTCCGATCGTCTCCCGCAGCTCGCCGTCGGTCGCGCCCGAGCGCAGCATTGCCCTCAGGTCGGTGCCCTTGACGGCGAAGAGGCAGGTGTAGAGCTTCCCCTCGGCGGAGATCCGGCTGCGCGTGCAGTCACCGCAGAAGGGCTGCGTGACCGAGGAGATCACGCCGATCTCGCCCGACCCGTCGGCGTAGCGCCACCGCCGCGCGACCTCGCCGCGGTACTGCGCCTCTGCCGGCTCGATCGGGAACGCCTCGTTGACGATGCGGACGATCTCGGCGGCGGGGACGACGTCGTCCAGCCGCCAGCCGTTCGTGGCGCCGACGTCCATGAACTCGATGTAGCGGACGACGACGCCCGTGCCGCGGAAGTGTCGCGCGAGGTCGACGATCGCGTCCTCGTTGACGCCGCGCTTGACGACGGCGTTGACCTTGACCGGCAGGCCTGCGGCCCGCGCCGCCTCGACGCCCTCGAGCACGCGCTCGACCGGGAAGTCGACGTCGTTCATCGCCCGGAACACGTCGTCGTCGAGCGCGTCGAGGCTGACCGTGATCCGGGTCAGCCCCGCCTCCGCGAGCGCTGCCGCCTTCTGCGCCAGAAGCGCCCCGTTGGTCGTCAGCGTCAGGTCGACGCCGAGCGGCGCGAGCAGGCGAATCAGCTCCTCGAGGTCGCGTCGCAGGAGCGGCTCGCCGCCCGTGATCCGGAGCTTCTCCACTCCCTGGTCGACGAAGATCCGCGCGACGCGGGCGATCTCCTCGAAGGTGAGGAGCTCACGGCGATCCATGAACCGGTAGTCGCGCCCGAACACCTCCTTGGGCATGCAGTAGGTGCAGCGGAAGTTGCAGCGGTCGGTGACGGAGATCCGCAGGTCGCGGAGCGGCCGGTTGCGTGTGTCGAGTAGCGCCACATACCCAGCGTAGACAAATGGAGTCCGGTGCCCGGCCCCGTGTACCGTGCCGCGGTGCCGCGCACGGCGCCCGTCCTGCTCCTCGTCCTCGTGACCGCCGTCTGGGGCTACACGTTCGTGCCGGTCCAGGAGGCCGTCGCCGTGTACCCGCTCTTCGCGTTCCTCGCCGTCCGGTTCGCCATCTCCACCGTCGTCACGGCCCCCTTCGCCTTCCGTCCGCTGCTGCAGATGCCGGTGTCGGGCGTCTTCGCCGGGCTCGGCTCCGGCGTCCTCCTCGGGCTCGCCTACGGGCTGCAGACCGCCGGTCTCGAGCTGACCACCGTCTCCAGCACCGGGTTCATCACCGGCCTCTACGTCGTGCTGACGCCGCTGATCGCGCTCGCGCTCTTCCGGACGCCGGTGCCGGCGGTGGCCTGGGCGGGAGTCGCCCTGTCGCTCGCCGGGCTGGCGCTCCTCAACGGGGTGCCCGGCGGCTCGACGGCCGGGAACGCGCTCGTGCTCGGCAACGCGGTCGCGCAGTCGTTCCAGATCGCCCTGATGGAGCGGTTCGCCCCGCGGTACGACGCCCGGGCGCTCACCTTCCTGCAGATGGCGGTGGCGGCGGTCGGGTTCCTGATCGTCGCGCTTGCACTCGGCGATCTCTCCGTCCCGCGCGGGGCGTCGGTCTGGTACGCGCTCGTGGTCACGGCCGTCTTCGCGGGCGCGCTCGGCTACCTCGTCGCCACCTGGGTGCAGGCCCGGACGACTGCGGCGCGGGCCGCGCTCGTCTTCACGCTGGAGGCACCGTTCGCGGCGCTCTTCGGCGTCTTGCTCGTGGGCGAGCGACTCGGGCCGTGGGGATGGCTCGGCTGCGGCGTCATGCTGAGCGGCATCCTCCTCGCCGAGCCCGCGGCCTCCTCGACGCTTCGCCGGCTCGCCCGGGAGCGGACCCGTCCGTGACCGCCGTCCTCCTCTCCCTCGCGGCGGCCGTCTGCTTCGGGCTGATGCCGGTGCTCGTGCGCTTCGCGTTCGCCGCGTTCGCCGCGTCCGCGCCGGCCGTGCTCGGGACGCTCGTGATGCAGGCGTCGGCGTTCGTCCTCGTCGCCCTCGCCGCGCTCGCGCAGGGAGGCGTCACGCTCGACGGCATCCTCCCGTTCGTGCTCGCCGGGCTGATCGCTCCGGGCGTCTCGCAGATCTTCATCACGCTCGGCATCCGCGACGCCGGCTCCTCGCGCGCGTCGGTCGCCTTTGGGATGGCCCCGCTCTTCGCGGTCGCGATCGCGATGATCTTCCTCGCCGAGCGGCCGGGTGCGGCGACGCTCATCGGTGCCGTTCTCGTGGTCGCGGGGGGAGTCGCGCTGGCGGTCGAGCGCGACCGGCCGGAGCACGTGCGCTGGATCGGGATCGCCTTCGCGCTCGTGGGAGCGCTGCTCTTCGCGATCCGCGACAACCTCGTCCGGCACGTCTCGCTCGACACCGAGGTGCCGGCTCTCACGGGCGCCGCCGCCACCATCGCCGCGGCGATGGCGCTGACGGCTGCCGTCGCGCTCGCGCGAGGCGAGATGCGCGCGATCCCTCGAGGCGTCGTCCGCTGGGCGCTGCCCGGCGCGGCCGTCGGCGTCGCGTACGTCGCGTTCTTCGAAGCGCTCTACCGGGGAAAGGTGAGCGTCGTCGCGCCGATCCTGGGCACGGAGTCGTTCTTCGGCGTCCTCTTCTCGGCGCTGCTCCTCGGCAGCTCGGAGAGGATCACCCGGCGCCTCGTCGCGGGTGCGGTGCTCGTCGTCGCCGGCGGCGTGCTGATCGGGATCTTCAGATAGCCGTCCTCGAGGCGACCCGGCATCGGAACGAATCCGGATCGACGGACGGGGAGCGGGAGAGCTCGTTCAGGTCCGAGAGCGCCCCGGAGGATCTCCTCGGAATCGCCCGCGATCGTGATCTCGATGCCCACCGTCGCGTCTCGCGAGCCACTGAGCACTGCGGTGCCGCAGCCGACGAGGTAGAGCGTCTCGCGCCCGGCAGCGAGGCCGACGAGCCCCTTCTCCATCACGTCACCGCCCGGTAGCGCCTCGAGAGCGGACGTCAGGGGAACACCGTAACGGGAGCCGACGTTCCCACCCTTTGCGATACCTGATACGATTACACTCAACTTTTATTGAGCGTATTCGACTCAACTTCGAAGAGCGACGGAAGGAGCACGCAGGCATGGCAAAGACCATCGGCATCGATCTCGGGACGACGAACAGCTGCATGGCCGTCCTCGAGGGCGGCGAGCCGACCGTGATCCCGAACGCGGAGGGCGGCCGCACGACGCCGTCGGTCGTCGCGTTCGCGAAGGACGGGCAGCGGCTCGTCGGCGCGCCCGCGCGCCGCCAGCAGGTCACGAACCCGCAGAACACGATCTTCTCGATCAAGCGGTTCGTCGGCCGCAAGTGGGACGAGGTCTCCGAGGAGATGACGATCGTCCCCTACGACGTCGCGAAGGGCGAAAACGGCGACGCGCGCGTCGAGGTCGAGGGCAAGCAGTACGCGCCGCCCGAGATCAGCGCCATGATCCTGCAGAAGCTGAAGGCCGACGCGGAGGCGTTCCTCGGCGAGACGGTCACCGACGCGGTGATCACCGTCCCCGCCTACTTCAACAACGCGCAGCGCGAGGCGACGAAGGACGCGGGCCGGATCGCCGGCCTCAACGTGCTGCGGATCATCAACGAGCCGACCGCGGCCGCGCTCGCGTACGGCCTCGACAAGGAGAGCGTCGACCAGGTGATCCTCGTCTTCGACCTCGGCGGCGGCACGTTCGACGTCTCGGTCCTCGAGCTCGGCGACGGCGTCTTCGAGGTGAAGGCGACGAACGGCGACAACCACCTCGGCGGCGACAACTTCGACAAGGCGATCGTCGACTGGATGGTGGCGGAGTTCAAGCGCGACCAGGGCATCGACCTGGCGCAGGACAAGATGGCCCTGCAGCGCCTGTACGAGGCGGCCGAGAAGGCGAAGATCGAGCTCTCCTCGACGATGAGCTCGCAGATCAACCTGCCGTTCATCACCGCCACCCCCGAGGGGCCCAAGCACCTCGACCTCCAGCTCTCCCGGGCGAAGCTGACCGAGCTGACCGACGCGCTCCTCCAGCGCCTCGTCGGCCCGACGAAGCAGGCGCTCTCGGACGCCGGTCTCGCCGCCTCGGCGATCGACCACGTCGTCCTCGTCGGCGGCATGTCCCGCATGCCCGCCGTGCAGGAGAAGGTGAAGGAGCTGATCGGCAAGGACCCGCACAAGGGCGTCAACCCCGACGAGGTCGTCGCCGTCGGCGCCGCGATCCAGGCCGGCGTGCTCAAGGGCGAGGTCAAGGACGTCCTCCTCCTCGACGTGACCCCGCTCTCGCTCGGGATCGAGACGAAGGGCGGCGTCTTCACGAAGCTGATCGAGCGGAACACGACGATCCCGAAGAAGGCGTCGGAGACGTTCTCGACCGCCGAGGACAACCAGCCTTCGGTCGAGATCCACGTGCTCCAGGGCGAGTCGGAGATGGCGGCCTTCAACAAGACGCTCGGCAAGTTCCAGCTCGTCGGGATCCCGCCGGCGCCCCGCGGGATGCCGCAGGTGCAGGTGACGTTCGACATCGACGCGAACGGGATCATCCACGTGTCGGCGAAGGACATGGGCACCGGCAACGAGCAGCAGATCCGGATCGAAGGCGGCTCCGGCCTCTCCGAGGACGAGGTGCAGCGGATGATCAAGGACGCGGAGTCCCACGCCGAGGAGGCGCACCGGCTCCGCGAGCTCGCCGACGCGCGCAACAACGCCGAGACGCTCGTCTACTCGACCGAGAAGACGCTCGGGGAGCATCGCGAGAAGGTGGAGAGCGCGCAGGCGGCCGCGATCGACGAGGCGCTCGCGGCGGCGAAGGCCGCGATGGACGGCAGCGACCTGCAGGCGATCCGCACCGCGACCGACAAGCTGACGGAGGCCGCTGCCCCGCTCGCGCAGGCGATCTACGCCGAGGCGCAGGCGCAGGCCGCGGCCCAGCAGGGCGGCCCGTCCGCCGCGAGCGGCGATGCGTCGACCGAGGACGAGGTCGTCGAGGATGCCGACTACGAGGTCATCGACGAG
>Ga0194132_10006729_pt1 | contig 17653 bp, 15 predicted proteins | sample TA2KigOf80mmetaG_FD_148612 | JGI IMG/M metagenome (GOLD analysis project Ga0194132, IMG submission 148612) | Freshwater microbial communities from Lake Tanganyika, Tanzania - TA2015054 Kigoma Offshore 80m | ecosystem: Environmental > Aquatic > Freshwater > Lake | place: Tanzania: Lake...
ATCGGCGACCAGCAGTATGACATCCTCGGTCTTGGCCTGACAGGCAACCGGGGACTGGCCCTGTACATCGCCCTGGTTGCTGGCGCGGGCATCATCGTGGTGGGATTGATCCGGCTGATCACGAGCGAAGCGGTGTTAAGCGGCCCGCTGCAGCGCCTGATGCGGCGCATTCCGGTGTTGGGCAAAACACTCGAAAATCTGGCCCTCTCACGACTGACCTGGGCAACAGGGCTCGCGTTGGAGGGAGGCATGGAGGTCCGCCGTGCGTTGCGGGCCGGCTTGCGCAGCGCCCGGAGCATCATCTACACCGAGCAGATCGACCCCATCACGCAGCAGATTCGCCAGGGCCGCACCATTCATGAGTCGCTCACCTCCAGCGGCATCTTTCCCCGCGACCTGTTGGACCTGGTGGCCGTGGGCGAGCAAAGCGGCCGGCTGCCCGAGTCGCTGTTGAAAATCAGCGATGAGTATCAAGACCGCGCCCGCGAGAACCTGCGCACACTGGCCGTCCTCGGCGGCTTTCTGGTATGGGGCATCGTGGCGGTCATTATCGCCACGATTATCATCCGCATCGTCTCCGGCTATGCGAATTTTCTCCAAAGCCTGACGACGCCGTAGGAGGCAACCCCTGCCGGGGGCGCGCCGGGAGCCGCGCTCACGCGCCGCGCTGCCGCATGGGCTCGAAACGAGACTCAGCGCAATGTCGTTTCATCAGGCCTTGCCCGGCAAGCAAGGTTTACAGACACGGGCTGGAAGCCCATGTTACGCCGCCGCTTTGGCCTGCCGCTCGCGCCACAGGCGGCGCACGCCGGCCAGTTCCCAGAAAAACATGCCGAACGAGACGACTACGGAGAAATAGGCGCCCGGCAGCGCAATCGTTGGCACGTTGATCCTCCGCAGACTCACCGATGGTTCCATCCAGAGCATGTCGTAGGTGCCCCAGATGATAGAGGCCAGCGCGGCGCCGGTGACGATCGACAAAAATATGTGCAGATAGTATTCCACCGGCGGCAGGCCCCCCATGGACTTGCGCGTCTTGGGTTCCAAAATCGCATCCGTCATCGTGTTGGTCACTTCGATGGTGAGCAGGATCGGATAAATGAGCCACCACCAACCGGTGCACTTCACGTGCATCACCGTCAGCAGCATCACGGCAAACAGCAGGGCGCGGATGGCGTGCGTCACGTTTTCCCACATCGCATCGTGCTGTTTATACAGCTTGAGTTTGTAGATGTGGTAATAGAGAACGTCGTAACTGCCGCACAGTCCGGCAATTGTCAGCAGGTAGAATGCAGCAACCATTGCGGAAACGTCGGGCCAGTAAAAAACGATGATGCACCGGGGCCAAATCAGAACTCGTATGCAACCATACCCCGTCCTCAGCGACGCAGCGCACTGGCTATTGCCCGATTCAGCAGCAAAGCCGTCACGATCGATTTTGACCACACCCCCCGATAGAGACAATCGGTATTGCTGGGCGTTTTTCAATGGGCTCAGGGAACTGGGGACGTCCGGGCGTTCAATTATTGACTTGGCGGACCCCATCTCTTAAAACCACCCATATCGGAACGGGACGAGGCGCGCTCCGCGGGTGCCGCAATTCACCTGCTTAGGCGGTTCCAGGGGTCACCCTCCGATGTCCAGCGCGCGGGCCAAGCTCATCTTGCGCGTCCTGGCCGGCAAAAAGGCCGGCATGGAGATACCCGTGATTCAACGCGCCCCATTGCGGATCGGCCGCGCACCCGATTGCCAACTTCGGCCGCAGAACGACCAGGTCAGCCGGCACCATTGCGAAATTTTCTTCAGCCTGGCCGGGTTCATGGTTAAAGATTGTGGCAGCCGCTGTGGGACGTATATCAATGGTCGGCGTATCGATCAACCGACGCTCCTTGCCGACGGACAACAATTGCGCATCGGCCCGTTCACGTTTCTGGCCGTCATGCCGGAGCGGACTGAGGCTTCGCATGAGGATGCCGCCAATAGCGTGGACGACGCCGACATTTGCGCGTGGCTGGACGAAGCAGGTTCCGCAAAGCCAACGTCAACGGTCCGGCCCGATGAGAGCGCAGTACTTCGCCAAATGCTGAAACTGGACGAAGCAAGCTGCGATGCGGCTGAACAGGCGCTGACGAAACTCAAAAAGCGGGCACATCACTAGATGGACCGGTCCTCCTCGATGCCGCCGGATCAGGTTCGCCTTACCACCGCTGCGTCGGCGGGCTGAGAATTTCACTGATGATGACCGCCCGGCGGACATCCTGGAGATTGGACAAGGTGCTACGCAAGGCGATTCTGAGATCGGCCGCTGCCTTTTCCGCCGCGCTCGCCGCCAAAGTGACGTCGTCACTGGATGCGGTTGCCGCGTCAAATTGCCCAAGTTGATGGTCGAACGTGGCATGAATCTGTTCTGCAACCCGCTCGTCTGTTTGATCGATTTTGGCCCCCAGCGTTTGAGAGCGCTGGGCAATTCGATCCGCCTCCTTAACAACTGACGGGCCCCGAGGCTGGGCAAACGGATCGGATCGCGATACCAGGGTCGGCACAGGGACAGGCACGACCTGGGCCTCGACCACTTCCGCCATCATGGGTTCCGGGCTCCGGGCCGGCCGCCGACCGGCAGGGGTCCTTCGCCGTGCCCCGCCGGCGGGCCGGTCTGGCTGACGATCCTGGACCGATTTCAGAAACGCATCGACTTCATCGGACAAGTCCACGTTCGCGCGACGGCGGTTGGGAGGTGGCGCGGGTCGCTCTTCCGCCTGCTTCTTGGACATCCACTTATGCAGATTCATAGCGACGCTGAAACCGGCGATCACCAAAAAGACGAGAATCTTGATGAGCATTTCCGGATCGGCGGCGCCCAGCGGTACAGTTGCTTGCATGGCGATCCCTCCGACTTTCCTTATTTGGCGGCAGCCGGCGCCGTTCCCGTGCCGGCAATCGACCGCCGCATGTCGGTATCGGCTTGTACATTCCGGAGTTTGTAATAGTCCATGATCCCGAGCTTTCCGCTGCGGAACGATTGGGCAATCGCCTTGGGCACCTCGGACTCCGCTTCCACCAGCTTGGCCCGGCTCTCCTCGATCTGGGCGATCATTTCCTGCTCCTGGGCGACCGCCATGGCCCGCCGGCCTTCCGCCCGGGCGCGTGCCACCCGCATATCCGCTTCTGCCTGGTCCGCCTGCAGGCGGGCGCCGATGTTCATGCCGACGTCGATGTCTGCGATGTCGATCGAAACGATTTCGTAGGCCGTCTGCGCGTCGAGCCGCCGGGCCAGCACAGCCTTGGAAATCCGATCGGGATTCTCCAACACCTCCTTGTATGAGTTGGCTGTACCGATGGCGCTGACAATCCCTTCTCCCACGCGGGCAACGATGGTTTCCTCCGTGGCTCCGCCGATAAGCCGCTGGACGTTGGCCCGGACTGTTACGCGGGCCTTCACTTTCAATTGAATGCCGTCTTTGGCCACGGCGTCGAGCGTTTCGCGCCCCGATTCGCGGGCCGGGCAGTCAATGACCTTGGGATAAACGCTGGTCTGCACGGCCTCCAGCACGTTCCGCCCCGCCAGGTCGATTTGCGTGGCCAGCTTGAAATCAAGGTCCACAATCTTGGCCTTGGCGGCGGCGATGCAGGCTTGAATCACTAGGGGCACGTTGCCGCGGGAAAGATAATGGGCCTCCAGCGCTTTGCTGGTGATGCCGGTGCTGTCGTCCAGTCCGGCCTGCACGGCCATGATCTTGCTGCGGACAATCAGGTCCGGCTTGACCTTGCGAAACGTCATCCCAATCAGGTCCAAGAGCCCGATGTTGGCCCGGGTGGTAACCGATTGAATCCACCACTTGAAATAGCGGAGAAAAATCCCCAGAAAGATCAACATCACAATGAGGACGAACAGGATCGCCACAATCGTGATGATGTAGCCGGTGTCGGCAGCGAAGAGAGTCATGGGTGGTGTCCCAAAAGTAGCAGGTACCCTCCATTCTTTTAACCGCTGGGAAGCAAATGTCAATCCAGAACGTCCGGCGTCCGGCACGGATCACTGCCCCAGCGGTTCATCAAAAGGCTCAATTCCCAGTGATTCGGCAGGCTGCGCCAACGGATCGTCCGTCTCCGCTGGCGACAGCGGTCCTTCCACCTTGCGCACCATCAGCCGGTTGTGGCGCACCTGGATCACATGCACGGGTGCATCCGCGTCAATGGAGGTCCCCTCGCTAATTGCCTCATAGACACGGCCGTCGATCAGAACCGTTCCCCCCGGCAGCATCAGAGACTTCGCCCGGCCAACCCGGCCGACCAGTTGGGGCAGGACGCGGCGCGGATCTTCCATCGGCAGAACGTCGTCGCCAGTCGGTTCGTCGAGCAGCACGCGTCTTCCCAAGGCAGTACGCGGCCAATGGCGAATGGCCAAACCTGTGGCGGCAGGCAGTCCGATGATGGCCACCGCCACGAATATCCAGCCGGACAGAACATCGTGGCGAAACGCCACCCAGACTGAGGCCCCGGCAGCGGCGACGGCAAGGAAGCCGATGATTCCATACGGGGGCGGAGAGAGGATTTCCGCGACGATCAACCCCACCGCGAGCAGCATGAGCAGACTGGCCCAAAACACTTCCATTAACTCGGTCCTCAGAATCCTGAATACCCTTGAACGCAACGGTCATTATATCCGCGCTGGGAACGAAGCGATGGCCCGCACGCGCGGGTGGCCGTAAAACTATGCCACCCCTGGGGTTTCCGTTTCCGCCTTGCGGACGATCAATCGGTTGTGCCGCACCTGCGTGACGAGGACGGGCTCGCCGGCCTCGATCGGTTGGCCTTCGCTTACCGCTTCATAGGTGCGGCCCTCCAATTCCACGGTGCCGCCCGGAACCATCAAGGTTTTGGCTCTGCCCAGGCGGCCAACCAACAGGGAAAGCGAGTGCCGCGGATCTGCCTGGGGCAGCACCTCGTCGTCACCGGGGATTGGCAGCAGGACCCGCCGCCCCATCGAGGTGTGGGGCCACACCTTGACCATCAGGCCGAAAGAAGCAGGCAATAGCACGAGCGCGGCCAGGATGAAGAGGGAACCAACCGTTGCGCCTCTGTGATAGAAGGCCATCACAATTGCCGCGATGGCTGCCACGACGGCCAGCGTGCCAATCACTCCCTGCGACGGCACAAACATCTCCAGCCCCACCAGCGCCACGGAGAGAACCAACAGCAGAACCGCCCAAACAATCGGATCCATAAGAAGTTCAGGCTTCTGCCACTTCCACCCGGCTGCCGCGAACGTCCACCACGGTCACCGATGAGCCGGGTGAAATCCATTGGCCGTCCGAGATGACGTCCACCACCTCATCGCCAAATCGGGCCTTGCCTGCGGGGGTCAAGGGCGTAAGGGTCGTGCCTTGGGCGCGCAGCAGGTGGCGATAGTCGACCAGCGATTCGCGCACACTTTGCTCCTCCTGGCCCTGTTCCGGCGGGGCCAGGACCATGGGCTGCAAGAAGCGCGAGCGGGGCAAATAGCGTTGCAAAAATAGAGCCAGCGCCACCATTCCCACTCCCGCCCCGCACACGACCATCAGTGAATCCCGCAGCTCCCGCAGTTGGCTGGGAGAGCGGGGCAAAATAAACGTCTGACTGGCCAAAACCAGCGACGTGATGATCAGCAGCCCTCCCCCCAGTCCGAATATGCCAAAGCCAGGCAATACAAAGACCTCCAGCAGCAGAAAAGCCAGGCCCATCACAAACAGCACCATCTCCAGCACGTTGGCTGTGTGCTCCAGGTAATTGGCCCAGAAGAAAAGAACGAACGCCACGGCCGCCACAAACCCGCCAATCCCCAGTCCCGGCGTTTTCAGCTCGATATACATCCCCGCCAGCCCGAACATGACGAGGAGGATGGAAACGCCACGCGAAGTAAGAATCCGCACCAGCGCTTCCGTCCAGCCGGGCTCGGCAAAGGTCGGATCGCTTTCCAGGCCATAGAGAGTTTTGAGCTTCTCGAAGTCATCCACGACACCATCGTCGCGCACCAGTCCGAAGAGCTTCGCTTCGTCGGCCGAAAGTTGCAGGGCTCGATGAGGATTGGACGTCACAAGCTTTCCTGGCCGCCAATCCTCCTGGTCCGGCTGTTCCGCAAGTTCCTCCGCGGAGAAAAAATCTAAAACGCCTGTTTTCAGATTCGTGAATTCATGCACCGCCAGCTTTCGGTCCATCAGCGCCAGCGGCATCGACCAGTTACTCCCTCGCTCGGGCGATCGCCATCCCTTCAGAGTGGCGGCGATCTCGAGCAACTTTTGATCGTCGGGCAACGAGTCGCCACCGCCAATCCGCGCGGACCGCTGCATCACCAGTTGATCGCACGACAGCGCCACCAGCGCGGCCACCCCCAGGGCCTCGTTGGGGACGTAAGCCACCGTCAAGACCCTCGCCGGACTCAGGCCTGCCACATAATTGGCCAGGCGCATTGCGGACTCGGCATCGCCGCCGGGGGAGTCAATCCGCAGGCAAAGCATGTTCACTTCCGGATTGCGGAGCGACTCTTCGATCATCAGTTGCCGCGTTTCCGCCATCCGGGCGTCGATCTTCCCGCTGATTGGGATGGTTACCGCATTTAATTTTCCTTCCACCTCCGGATCAACTTCCATGGCGGAAGCAGGTAGCCGCAGCGCTTTGGCTACGTCCATCCTCCCTTCTGCTAGAAAACGGGCCACCCCCAGATCGCGCGCTTCGCGGGCACTTAGCTGACGTCGTTCGCCGGCTGCGAACACCACCTGCGGGTTGCCCTGAATCGTCCGCTCCTGCCGCAGCTTCTCCAGATCCGCTTGAAGCACGAACTGCGCCCCCTGGTCGGTTTCAACCCGCAGTACTTCCAGTTTGCGGTCCAACAGTCCTCGGGCCACCGCCGGATCGATGGTCCGCCGCCGGGCCGCAATCTGGTCGTAGCCGGCCACAATGGCTTCCTCGATCGGGGCCTGCGAATCCTCATCGATGCCGGCTTCCTTCAACGTGGCATCGGCTCCCATCACAATCTCGTCGCAGGCCATTGCCACCAGCAGCGCGTGTCCCTCGATCGACCGCGGAATGTAAGCGACCGTTTTTACATCCTTCAGGTCCTTGTGCGTCAGGAATCGGGCCAGGGACAGAGCCCGGGAAAAATCGCTTCCGCTTCCCGCCTGGGACTGCCCCGGTGAAAATTCCAGGACCAATACGACCGGCGCGGACGTGTCGAGGCGCTGTTCTCGCAACCGCGCCAGCGTGCGGAGAACCGAGCGCTTCACCTGTTCGTCCACCCGACCGACGATCGGCAACGGCAGGCGCACCAAGCGCCCGATTGCGGTGTTCGGCGCGGGCTCCTTTTCGACCGGCGGATCCGCGCCGCGAGCCATCCAACCGCCGGCCGAAGCCAAAAACAGGGCCAGCAAACTGTGCTGAATTGTCTTGCGCATAACAGTTGAGAACATTCCTACGCCTGGCACGCCCAGCGATTTGACCGGGCAGAGTATTATCTCCCTCCCCCGGCATGGGAGTCAATCAACAGGCCGTTTTGCGTCGCTTCCGGACCCCGCTCGGCGCTGGACGCGCACCCGGGATAGACTTGTGCCGCGTAGCATGGGCTTGCGGCCCGTGTCCTTGACGACTAGACCAACTGCACGGGCAGGGAAGCCCATGTTACCTGATGCGACATACGGCCGACGACTCCGATTCCACGATGCGGCTGATGCTGCGACTGGCGGTCCCTTCGCTGGCGGAGCAACTGCTCAGCTCGATGGTGATGTTGGTGGATGTCTGGTTGACGGGGCACTACTTGCGCGATTCTCCCTATCTGGCCGCGATTTCGCTCATGGCTTACACGCTGTGGGGACTGAATTGCCTGTTCGAGTTTATCTCGATTGGGGCGACGGCCCTGGTGGCTCGATTCGTGGGAGCCGGTGATCTGGAGCAGGCGCGTCGCGTTGTGCATCAGTCCCTCAGGGCAGGTCTATGCATCGCCCTTCCGGCCACGGTTCTTGTCTGGCTGTTTGCACCTGCGTTTGTAGCAATGATGCAACTGGAAGGCCAGGCGGCCGGACTGGCGATCCGCTATTTGCATATTATTGCGCCGGCGCTGACGGCCATCATGTTCACCCGCGTAGGCGCCGCCTGCTTGCGGGGAGCGGGAGACACGGCCGGGTCGATGCTGGTCATGGGGACGGTCAACATCGTCAACGCCGGGTTGGGTACGGCGTTGGTCCTGGGCATTGGCGTGCGACCCCTCGGTTGGACCGGCCTGGCGATTGCAACGGCCAGCGGCTATGTGAGTGGCATGCTGGTGATGCTGTGGATGTTCGGCTCCGGCCGGGCTGGCTTGCGGCTCAGCATCGGCAACCTCAGACGCGATCGTAAACTCCTGGGGCGGATGTTGCGGATTGGCGTGCCTGGCGGGGTGGACGTGATGCTGATTATCATCTGTCACCTTTGGTTTGTGTCGCTCATCAACCGTTTTGGTGATCTGGCAGCGGCGGCCCACGGCGTGGGCGTACGGATCGAATCGCTGGCATACATGCCTGGCTCCGCATTTCAGATTGCGGCCGGGGTATTGGCCGGACAGTTCCTTGGTGCTGGCAATCCACGCCGCGCTGGGCGCAGTGTGCTGGCAGCCTGCCTGACCGGCTGCGCTGTGATGACCGCGATGGGAGCGGTGTTTCAGTTTGCCGGAGGCACGCTGGCGGGGATTTTCATCGATGCCGAGAAAACGGACCTGATTGACACTACGGCCAATTTGCTGTGGATTGTCTCGTGGGGCATGCCACTGCTGGCACTGCAAATGATCCTTACCGGCGCCCTGCGCGGCGCCGGCGACACGCGGTGGCCGATGGTTTTTTCGGTGGTCGGATTTCTTGGATTTCGCCTGCCGCTGACCTACTTTGTCATCGGCTATACCCAGTGGGGCGTGGAAGGGGCCTGGTGGGCCATGGTGACGGATCTGGCTGTGCGCTGCGCCCTGGTGACCTGGCGATTCTTCCACGGCGGGTGGAAACGGGTGGCCGTGTAAGCGTCCGCTCCACGCCGTTTGATCCCTATGGGCGGAACAAGCCGGCCCAAAAATACTTTCGCGCCAGACGGAATAACGCATTTCCTCCGAGCAACCGTAACGCTGGCAACCCGCGCTTGACCGTCGAAAAAAGAGGGAACAACCAAGTGCCAGCCCATCTTCCGCGAGCGGTTTTTTGCTGCAATTTCCCGTGGTCTCGCCACGGAGCGAGATGCTGGCAGCAGCAGTGCGAAGGGGGGCCCGGTTGGCATCCCCAGGCTTCCAGGCCAGTGCCTGCACTGCGCGATGCGCCAGCATCCGTCAGAGTGGTGCAACGGCGGTCAAAATTCCGATAACAGGCTTGGAGCCGATGGATCGAGTTCCGCATTTTGGCCGACGGATCGGCCCGCCGCATGGACGCGGCACCCGCACCCTGCCCTGCCGCTTGTTTCTCAGGAACTCTCCCCGTGTCGCAAGATATCAACGTATTGGCGCTGGTCAAAGGTGAGGAACGTTACGTCTTTCTGTTCGATGACTCGAGCCGGGCGGCAACCTTGAGGGTGCTGGGCCGTTATGCCTCGAATCCGGAATTGAGCTTCAGCTGGTATGATGCCGCGGTGCTGAGCCAGAAGATCCGTCAGGAGAGCCAGCAACCGAAACCAACGCGGCGGTTCGAATTGCCTCTCCCCAGCGACAGCCGCGATCACGAAGAGCAGTTTTAGCTGATGCGCAAAGCCGTCGAGCAATTCTTGCGGCACTTGGAAGTGGAGCGAAACGCTTCACCGCTGACGCTGAAAAGCTATCGGGAAGATCTGACGGCGCTCTGCGATTATCTGCAGGAAGCGATGGGGGAGTGCCCCCGGCCCGATGAGGTGACCACGCTCGACCTGCGCGGTTATGTCTCATTCCTGGCCGAATCCGGCTATGCCAAGACCACGATCGCCCGCAGGCTGGCCTCGCTGCGGAGCTTCTTTCGCTTTGGCCAGCGGGATGGATACGCCAACAGCAATCCGGCCAAGCCGTTGCGGAACCCGCGCAAGGGACGATCACTGCCGCATTTTCTCACCGCAGAAGAAATCGGGCAGTTGCTTTCTGCGCCGCCGAAGAATCAGCCGCTGGGTCTCCGCGACCGGGCGATTCTGGAAACACTCTACTCAGCAGGACTTCGCGTGAGCGAACTGGCCGGACTTTGCAACGGCGACCTGGATCTGGCCGAAGGGGTGATCCGCGTCCGGGGCAAAGGGCGCCGCGAACGAATCTCGCCGCTCGGGTCGTACGCCGTCGCGGCGCTCACGGCCTGGTTGTCAAAGCGCAAACTGGCCGGCGCCGCTGGCGACCGCGCCCCGGTCTTTGTCAACAAGTTTGGCCACCGCCTGACGACCCGTAGCGTGGCTCGGATGCTGGAAAAATACCTCAAGCTCACCGGCCTCGACCGCCGCACCACGCCCCACACGCTGCGGCACAGCTTTGCCACTCACCTGCTGGACCGCGGCGCGGATATCCGCAGCGTCCAGGAACTGCTCGGCCATCGCAGTCTGGTGACCACGCAGATCTACACCCACGTCAGTACCGCGGGCTTGCGGGAGACGTACAAGAAGGCGCATCCGCGGGCGAGCTAGTCGAGCGACACGACGCGATTGCGGGCGTTTGACCCAATGGCCGCTTTTTCCGAATCCGTGCCATTGGGCCAGTCGGGTGGAGCGCTGATTTCCAAACGCCTGCTCGTCGTTCCAGCCGCCCCGGCAGAATAGACCTACTTGGTCATCTGCGGCGACATCGCCAGCGTGCCGCGGATTTTGCTCAGATCAGCCGTCTGACTCGGCTTCAGGCGGTAGACAGCCGTTCCTTGGCCGCGCAGCGGCACGCAGACGGATACCTGAGAATTGCCGAGCACGCGGAGCTGGTTTCGCTGGACCACGGCGGCCGTTCCCTCGTCCACGCCGATGCCGACAACCCCGGGGTTCTCCTCAAGCACACCCAGGAGCCGGCTGTAGCGGCCGCGCTGCGTAAAGTGCTGATCCACAACCGCTCCGTTGAGCAGTCCAATCCCTTCTCCCAGCACGGCGCTGGTGGCGCCATAGCGGATCATCAATTGCGACATGGCCGCGGCCCCGGCGGAGTATCCCGCAACGACGCCGCCACGATTGAGCACTTCCCGCACGGCACGTTCCGTCCGAGTGCCTCCGCAGAGCCGCATCAGCCGGCTCTGGCTGCCACCGGCCAGCCAGACCGCGGTTGCTTCTTCCAAGGGGCGCACAAATCTTGCCGAGTCCGCTTCGTCCCGCGATTTGGCGTCCAGGAAGACAACGGAGTCCGCTCCCATGTTCTTCCAACCGCTCAAGCGGCGCTCCACGTGCTCTTGATCGCGATACGGGTACGCCGACGTGATCAGTACAATCCGAGCCTTCCGGCCTCCCGCCAGATCAACGAATTCTTTGTAAATCGGTTCGGGCGTGCGGCCGCCCCCGCAAATCACCAGCGTTCCCTTGTTGGCGAAGGCCTGCGGAGGCAATCCTAGTGCGTTTGGTTCCTCGGCGCGGACAGCCGGAGCCAGGCCGCAAAGGGAAACAGCCAAGATCCGCAGAACGCCTGGGCCAATTCCGTTTAGCACTTGTCGCACCATTTTGGCTGCCTCCGTCGGTTCCGGCCGAATAAGCTGCTGCGCGTTTGGTCCCATCTCTCTGTCAGAAGAAATACCCATTCCGAGGCTTTAAGTCAAGAAATCTGATAGCGGCGCCAGAACTGACTGGACATTGACCGTGCTCGCGTGAGGACGTACGATTCCGCGGCTGGCTGCTGTTCTTTTCATTCTAGGCTGCTCGCCGTCCCTTATCCTGACGGCGGCAATGCACTCGCCTTACCGACCGTTTGAGGTGGCCGATGGTTCGCCGTACGATTCGCTGGTGTATGGCCTTGGGGGTCGTAACCGGGCTGGCCGCAGCGGGGTTTTGGGCCTTTCGGGCATTGCAGCACGTGCCGGAATTCTATACCGAGGCGCTCCAACCGCCAACGGACACAGCCGCATCACCCCATCCCGAGGCCCAACGGCCGGCCGTGGTCGTTTCGACAGACGGCGCCGACGGCAAAAGCTGGAAGGGGTCGTTCTCCGACGAACAGATCAACAAGTTCCTGGCGGTGGATCTGCCGCAAAAGCATCCAGAGGTTCTGCCGCCGGGAGTGCACGAGCCCCGTGTGGCGATCCGCCGCGGACAGGCATCGATCGGTTGGCGGGCCGAGGGAAGATGGTCCGCCATCTACTCTCTGGTAATCGAACCTTACGTCCCTCGGCCCAACGTATTGGCGATCCGCATCAAACGAATTCGCGCCGGCGCCTTGCCGGTTCCGCTGGGAGAGGTGGTGGAGGGGGTCAGCCAAGCGGCGCAACAAGCCAATCTCCGGCTTCAATGGCAGCAAATCGACGGCGATCCGGTGGCGCTGGTGGAACTGCCCAGACAGGACGATTCAGGGCGAGCGCTGGTACTGGATTCCGTGGAACTGAAGGAGGGTGAAATTGTCGTTTCGGGCCACACGGAGGACCTCGGGTCAGGCGTCGAACGGGTCCGCAAGTTTCAGCCGGAAGCACCGCGGGCGGCGAATCACGCAGGCACGAACGAACACCGCCAGCGCTGACTATTGGGCAATTGCCGACTCAGTTGCAATGTGCCACACAGCCGCTGGCCTTGCAGGCGCACCCGCAATTCGTCTTCTGTATCGGTGAGCACTTCGTATTCGCCGTGATCGTCGCGCCGCACCGTGCCGCGATTTCCTGAAATGGGACCCTCATAGTCCAGATAGGCCGATCGATGGTCCGCCAGCGCTTCGGCAATTTGCGTTTCAGGTGAGTCAAGCGGGTATGCCAGCGCCCAGGTGCGCAAGCGGTCGCCGAATTGGAGCATCAAGTCCCAGTGCGATGGCTGGGGATAGTCGGGAGGCGTTTCGTGCCGGTGGAGAACAAAACGGGGCATGGTGAGCGCTAATTCTCGCTAAACACCGTCGTCTCTTCCGAGGCCACGATTGGCTGCACTTCGTTACGGCTAGTGACGCTGACTTCCAGGCGCATCGTGCCTGCGCGGTCGGCCCGGGTGGTAAATCGAAACGGCAGGACTTCGTTGGGGCGAATTTCTGCTACGGCTCCAAAGCGGATGGCCTGGCCGGTAACCGTGGCGCCGGTCGGGGCAACGGGACGCATGGGGAGCGGCGACATGCCCGGGGGAACGACGACCGACAAAACGACTTGATAATCCGACGTCTTGCGGGTGTTGCGGATCTGCACGACGTAAGTCACGTTGCGGCCGACGGGCACTTCGTCCTGCGTTTCTGTCAATTCGACGGCCAGACCGCCGGGTTCCGCCGCGGGAGCGGGGCGGGCCGGCGCGTCGGCAGGAGGAATCTCGGGGCCGGCAGGCGCAGGCGCGGGCGGGGGGGCGGCAGGCGCCGCGCCACCCTCGATCTCAACGCACGTTTCGTCCATTTGCACAAGTCCGCCGTCGGTCGAAATGGTGGCCCGAGTGCATGCGCGGAGAGCATCTGCCATGGCCTGAGCGGCCACCTGAAGTTGCTGAACCTCGCCGGGCTGCAACGTGGCATAGGTCCACGTCAGGTCTCCGTTTTCGATCTTGTAACCCTGGCTTGCCCGGGTGGGTGTCAGGCCGCGTTCGAACTTATCCACAACCCTGACGTTCCGCAACACGGTTCCGCCGATGTTGCGCAGCGTAAGATTGAAGATTTCCGTCTGGCCCGCCTTCATTTTCCGCGGGCCTTCTTTGCGCACTTCCAGCCCGGGTGACAAGGGCGCGGCTGGCGCAGCAGGCAGGGGACCCGGTGCGACCAGCGCCGGCCCTGCGGCGCCTGCCGCGGTCAGGCAGGCCTCCGTGGCGGCTCCGCGCGCGCCCGGAGCGCTTACTTCTAATCGCTGGCAATGCCGCCCCGGCTGAACGACCTGGAAAGTGACCCCTACGTCTTCGCGCGTCTGCCGCGCAGCGAAGCGGCCGAGCGGCAGTTCGATCCGGCGATCGGCAGCGGTGTGCTTCAGCCCCGGATCGAACGTGTCCACCAGCAGCACGTTGTCCACCGCAACATCCGAGTTGTTGGTCACCGTGATTCGAAAGGTTACCTTCTCCCCCACTGTGGCGTTCTGCGGGCCGCTAACGCGGACCTGCAAGCCGCCGCTGGCGGCGACGTTGGTTGTAACGCAGTCGCGCCCCTGGAGGCCTCCCTGGGCGCTGATCATCGCGCAGAACTCCAGCGGGCCGCCGCGCTGTACTGTGAGATCGACGTCGATGGCCACGGTCTGCCGCGGTTCAACGCGTTCGATTCGCCATTGAAGCGAGGCGGGAGTAGCCTGCGGCGGCATGCTGCTCTTGACGAATTGCGTGCCGGCGGGGAGCGGCGCCTGGACCTGGATGCCGCTGACGGCCAGCTCGCCCGAGTTAACCAGTTCGATCCGATACGTGGCGGTTGCTCCTATTTCGGCTTGCGCGGGCCCGGAGACGCGCATGCCCAGGTCGGCGGCGGTCCAGGTGACCGTGGTGCAGTTGCGGCCGATGGTCAGGCGGCGGTCGGATGTGCCGGGGGCTGCGGGACGGATGACTTCGACATTGATCTGGCTTGTGCCGCGCTGCGTTTGGGGTTGGAAGACTTCCACGGTAGCGCGCCCTGCGGCATCGGTTGTTGTTTCGATGCTGGCGGCTCCTGTGGGGGCAAACCCTGCCGGCGCGCCTCCGGTCACTTCATAGCGGACAATCCAGTTTTCCAGGGGGGAGCCGTCGCTTTGCCGCGTCACGATGGTGGTAAAAGTTTGCCGGGTGCCAACCGCGCCGATAACGGGAGCGGGAAAGCTGAACTGGCTATCGACCCAGTGGATGACCGCAGTCTGACGCTGCCGTACCTGGCCGGGAGTGTTGGGGGCCAGCACGGTGACGTAACTGGTTCCGTCGGTCGGAGACGTCACACTGATCCAAGACTGTCCGCGGCCGATCTCGGGCGCGCGGCTGAGCGAAACGGGGCTGGCCGCGGTGCTCCCCACAGCATAGGAATTGGTGACCTTTCGCGGTACCTCGCACCACCGTGGCATCACGAAGTGTTTGCCATCGTTGCTGAGTGAAAGGAACTGCCCCACGCTGTCCGGTGAGATCATCCACTCAAGCCGTTCATTGACAAGCGGCCTGCCATCCGCCGTTTGCAGTCCGGCAAACAACATCACTTCACCGCCGACAGGAGCGACCATCCGCGTGGGGGTGAGCGTGAGCACCCACCTTTGGTTAGGAGGGAGGACGGAGGGGCCCAGTCCTCCTGGCGGAACCGCCACGCCGGACTGCGGAGCGCCGACTACGACCGGCGGCACCCCTTGGATCGCAGGCAAAGTCGGAGCCAAAGCGGGGTTGGCGACGGGCGCACTCAGCATGGGAGGGTGCGCGGCGATGGGAGGGGCCGCCACCGGGGGTGGAACGGCAGGAGCAGCGATAATCGGTGGCCCGGATCCGAGCGGCGGAGACGGCAGGGCGAAGGGCGAAGCCGCCGGCAGGGCGACGGCCGGCGCAGCCACAGGAATCGCACCGGGGGGAGGAAGTGGAGCAACCGCCACGGGAGGGGCAGCAACCGGCGCTCCGGAAAAGGGGTGAGTGGCTACGCCGCGGGGTGGATCGTAAAAGCTGCGGCAACCGGCTGTCAGCGCGCACACCCAGACGGCGCAGACAAAGCCTGCGCGCTGAAGGGACTTCAAGTCCGCTTCTGTGCGGTGCATGGGGCTCTTGCCGCCTCGCTCGGTTGTGGAGGCATGGCCAAGCGTTTTGGGTGGGGTAACTAAACAAAGTTACCACCTGGCAGGGGCGAATGCTGCCGTTAGGCAACGCCTGCTGTTGTTTTTGGGAAACATTGTCGTTACGACCGCTACGGGCGACTTAAAAGGAAGGGGCCCGTAGCTACTATCTGCCGGACTGGAACCGGAATGGGAGAGAGTGTGAAGAGCAGGCTGGCTTGCTCACGCAGGCCGGCTGGGCCATGCGAACCCGTGTTCCAGATTCGCCTGGGCAGGGCGGACTTCGATTACTGGCTATACTGAACTGCGTGAGTGAATCGGCACCGAAACGACGCGTGGTCATAGGGGGCGGCATCAGCGGTTTGGCGGCCGCCTGCCGCCTGGTGGAAATTGCGCCGGCGGATGAAGTGTTGTTGTTGGAATCCGGACGGCGCCTGGGGGGCGTGCTTGAAACCGTCAAGCGCGATGGTTTTCTGATCGAGCAGAGCGCCGACAATTTTATTACCGACGTGCCGTGGGGTTTTGCTCTCTGCCGGCGACTTGGTCTTGAAAATGAGTTGCTGCCGACAGCCGCTACCGGACGCCGGGCGCTGGTGGTGCATCGCGGCCGGTTGGTGCCAGTGCCGGATGGGTTCATGCTGCTGGCCCCTTCGCGCCTCTGGCCGGTGTTGAATTCCAGCCTATTGAGTTGGCGGGGAAAGCTGCGGTTGGCGCGTGAGCCATGGATTCCCCCGCGGAAGTCAGACGGTGCGGAAGAAACGCTGGCCGAATTTTCGACGCGGCGATTGGGAAGCGAGGCCTATCAGCGGATCGTGGCCCCGCTGGTGGCGGCCATCTATGGAGGCGATCCGGCGCGGCTGAGCGTTGCGGCCACGATGCCGCGATTTCTGGAAATGGAAGCCAACTATGGCAGTCTTTGGCGGGCCGTCCGGCACCGACGTGCGCAGAACGATGACGGGCAGAGCGGCGCCAGGTACGGACTTTTCATGGCGCCGCGGGACGGAATGTCGAAGCTGATCGAAGCGCTGGCTTCCCGGCTGCCACCCAACGCGGTTCGGCTTCAGACTTGCGTTGAGTCACTGGAACGTGGTCCAAACGGCTGGCGGCTACGCATCGGCGGGGAGGAAGACGCCCTGACTGCGGACGGAGTCATCCTGGCCACGCCGATACACGCGACTGCCGCACTATTACAACAACTCGATCCGCGGGCCGCCGAACTGTGCCGCAGCGTGGAACTTTCCAGTTCCGTTGTCGTGTCGTTGGGTTTTGACGTACGGGGAACTTCATTTGTGGCGCCGGGTTTTGGGTTTGTCGTCCCGGCGGCCGAAGGTCGGCCCATCCTGGCCGCCAGCTTTGCCAGCGCGAAGTTTCCCGGGCGTGCGCCGGAAGGGCACGTTCTGGTCCGCGTGTTCGTGGGAGGCCCCCATGGTGAATCATTGCTTGACCGACCGGACGAAGAGTTGGTCAAAATCGCCGCTGCGCAACTTGCCGAACTGGCTGGGCTTAGCGACACACCCGTGTTGTCGCTGGTGCGCCGCTGGCCGCAATCGATGCCGCAGTATTACGTGGGACATCGGCACCGCATGGCCCGTTTGACTGATCTGGTGCATGCACTCGGAGGGATGGCCCTGGCCGGCAGCGCCTACCACGGTGTGGGCATTCCGCATTGCATCCACAGCGGTGAACTGGCAGCGGAGCGCTTGGTGAACTCAGTTTGAATGCCGCGCGAGCGCCATAACTACCCGAAGCGTCAACCAGGCCAATCCTTGCCTACGCCCTCGGGTCAGTGTTTTCCAACCCAGCCTGGCATAACGCGGCCTGACGGCCGCAACCAAAAAGTCGTACACGTGTACAACATTGGAAAAATGGTGATAAACCTCGGTAATCGCAAACGTTTCTGTACA
>Ga0194132_10006732_pt1 | contig 17647 bp, 16 predicted proteins | sample TA2KigOf80mmetaG_FD_148612 | JGI IMG/M metagenome (GOLD analysis project Ga0194132, IMG submission 148612) | Freshwater microbial communities from Lake Tanganyika, Tanzania - TA2015054 Kigoma Offshore 80m | ecosystem: Environmental > Aquatic > Freshwater > Lake | place: Tanzania: Lake...
AGACCCGGTTGGCGTAGGCCGGCAGGATGTCTTCCTTGGTGACCAGCTTGATGAAATCGGCCAGCGGCTGCATCAGCCCCAGGGGCCCCACCCGGTTGGGCCCCACCCGGTCCTGAATCCAGGCCGCCACCCGGCGCTCCAGGAGCACGGTGTAGGCGACGATGGTCAAGAGGCCCAGCACCGCGCCGCCTATCTTGAGCAAGAGGATGGGAAGATCTTCTGCCATGTCCGCCCCCTCAGCCGGCCGCCGCCGCGGCCGTGGTCAATTCCACCCCCTGGTCGCCGATGCGGCCCAGGCTCAGCCCGGCCAGGGCCGGGATCTCCTGCGCCATCCCGGCGAAGACCCCTTCTAGGGTCGAGTAGTCCTGGGCCGGATCGAGGCTGCGCAGCAGGGCCGCCAGGATCTGCCACTCGGGCCGGGCCTCGCCCACCGGCGGGATGGCCGGGTTGAAGCGCTGTATCCGCCCCTTGGCGTTGACGAAGGAGCCGCGCTTCTCGGCGAAGGAGGCCCCCGGCAGCACCACCCCGGCCTTTTCGGTCGTGCCGTTGGGCAGCAGGTCGATGACCACCAGCGCCTCCAGTTTTGCCAGCAGTTCGGGGCCAATCCCGCACTTGCCCAGATCCTCGCCCAGCACCAGCAACCCCTTGATCCGCCCTTCCCTCACCCCCTGGGCGATGGCGCTCAGCCGGCTGCCCAGCGGATCGGCGGCCACACCGGTCAACTCCGCCCCCCGGCTGTTGGGATTGCGGTCGGCGTTGAGCAGCAGGTGGTCGGCCTCGCCCTGGCGCGGCACACAGTCGATCAGGTCGGCGCCCAGGAGCCGGGCCAGCTTGCCAAAGAGGAACAACTCCTCGGTGGCGGCCCGGGCCGAACCCACCGCGGCCAGGGCGCCCTGCGCCCCCTGCAGAACCTGCACCGCCTTCGAGAGCGCCGCCTGCCAATCCGCCGGACGGCCCCCCACCAGGGGCTGCTGCAAGCGCCGGGGATCGTTGACGAACTTGTAGTTGAGCCGGCCGTAGTCGCACATCCAGCACTGGTTGACCGCCTCGTTGTCGCGCGGGGTCTGGCGCAGCACCTCGCCCTCGCGGGTCCACACCACGGTGTTGCAGCCGGTGGCGCAGTTGGGGCAGACACTCTTGGTCTCTTTGAGGAACCAGGCCCGCTGGCGGAAGCGGAAGTCCGTGGAGGTCAGGGCCCCCACCGGGCAGATATCGACGATGTTGAGGTCGTAGTTGGTCCGCGGCTCCTGCCCCGGATAGCAGGTCAGCTCGGTGTGGCTGCCCCGCTGCACGAAACCGAGGCAGTCCTGGCCGGCCACGTGGCGCATGAAGCGCTCGCAGCGGGAGCAGAGGATGCAGCGCTCGTTGTCGAGGGTGATCTTGGCGTTGAGTTCGACCTGCTTGGGCTTGTGGACCTTGTGCTCGACGAAGCGGCTCTCGCCCTTGCCGTAGTCCACCGCGAACTCCTGGAGCCGGCACTCCCCGGCCTGGTCGCAGATGGGGCAGTCGAGGGGGTGGTTGATCAGCAGGAACTCCATCACCCCCTGGCGTGCCTTGACGATGGCCGGGGTGCTGGTCTGGACCACCATGCCCTCGGCGGCCATGGTATTGCAGGCGATCTGGGGGGCGGGCATGAAGCCGATCACCGGCTTGCCGTCCGGCCCGATCTCGGGCTTGCGCTCAGGGGTCATCCTGGGCATGCCCAGGGAGACCAGACACATGCGGCAGTTGCCGGCGATGGGCAGCTTGGGGTGGTAGCAATAGTGGGGGATCTCGACGCCGGCTTTCTTGGCGGCCTCGACCACATTGGTCCCGCGCGGGACCTCCACCTCGTTGCCGTCGATGGTGAGCTTGACCGTGCCTTCTGCCATTTCCTAGTGCTTCCCTTCTCCCGAAGCGATGACCTGCGCCAGCTCGGCCTTGTACTTGGTGGTGAAGGCTTTGACCGGCCAGGCCGCCGCCGTGCCCAGGGCGCAGATGGTCTTGGCCTCGATGTTGTCGGCCACGTCCCACAACAGGTCCACGTCCTCGGGCCGGCCCTGCCCATCCTTGATCCGGTGCAGCATCTTCTCCATCCACAAGGTGCCCTCGCGGCAGGGGGTACACTGGCCGCAGGACTCGTGGGCGTAGAACTTGGCGATGTTCAGGGCCGCGTCGATGATCTGGGTGGTGTCGTCCAGCACGATGATCCCGCCCGAACCGGCCATGGAGCCGGCCTTTTGGATGGCGTCGAAATCCAGGGTCACGTCGAGCTGCTCGGGGGTCAAGATCGGCATTGAACTGCCGCCCGGGATCACCCCTTTGAGGGTGCGCCCCTCCCGCAGCCCGCCGCAGATATCGAAGATCAGCTGCCGCAAGGTGAGCTTGCCCATCTCGAACTCGAAGTACCCCGGCTTCACCACCGCCCCGCTGACGCAGACCAGGCGGGTGCCAGAGGAGCCGGGCACCCCCATGCCAGCGAACCAGGCCCCCCCGTTGGTGATGATCTGGGGGATATTGCACAGGGTCTCGACGTTGTTGACCACCGTCGGGCAGTTGAACAACCCGGAGATGGCCGGGAAAGGCGGCTTGATGCGCGGGTAGGCGCGTTTGCCCTCGAGGGACTCGATTAGCCCGGTCTCCTCGCCGCAGATGTAGGCCCCGGCCCCCCGGTGCAGGTAGATCTCGCAGTCGAAGCCCTCCACCCCGAGGATGTTCTTGCCCAGGAGATTGGCGGCCCTGGCCTCGTCGATGGCCTTCTGCACGATGGCCACGGCCTTGGGGAATTCCCCTCGTATATAGATGTACCCGACCTTGGCGCCCAGGGCGAAGCAGGTGATGGCGATGCCTTCGAGCAGGAGATGGGGGTCGCGGTGGATCAGCACCCGATCCTTGAAGGTGCCCGGCTCGCTCTCGTCGCAGTTGCAGACCAGGTAGATCGGTTTGCCCGATTTCTTGTCGATGAACTTCCACTTGGTGCCGGTGGGGAAGCCGGCGCCGCCGCGGCCGCGCAGCTTGCTGTCGATCACCTCCTGCACGATGGCTTCGGGCGGCATCCCCACGGCCTTGCGCAGGGCCTGGTACCCGCCGGCGGCCTGGTAGCTGGCCAGCGAACCATCGTACCCGGGCTGGCTGAGCTTGGCCATCACCAGCCGCTTCTCGGCGGGGTGGGCCGGCTGCACCGGGGGCAGGGGCTGTTCTTCGAGGCCGGACTGGGCGATGTGATCGAGGAGCGCCGTGGTCTTCTCCGGGGTGAGATTGGCGAAATGCTCGTCGTTGACCATCATCACCGGCCCGTTGCCGCAGTCGGCCAGGCACTCGAAGGTGGAGAGGGTGAACTTGCCATCCGGGGTGGTCTGTTCCGGACCGATCCCCAGGTGCTTCTGGATGGCCTGGAGCACTCCCTGGCAGCCGCCCATCTCACAGGAGAGGGTGCGGCAGACCTTGAGGTGGTACTTGCCGCGCGGCTTTTCGGTGAACATCGGGTAGAAGCTGACCAGGCCCCACACGTCGATGGCCGGGATGCCCAGCCGCGCCGCGGTCCACTCGACCTGCTCCTGCCCCAGAGATCCGTATTGCTCCTGCAGCAGGTGCAAAAGCCACAGCGCCGGGGCCGGCTTCTGCTCGGGGGGATAGTGGGTGATGATCTCGTCGATCTGCCGGCTCAGTGCAGCGGGGACATCCAACGCCATTTCTCTATCCTCAGGCGACCCTCAGCGGTCGCATTCTCCCATGACAAAGTCGATACTGCCCAGGATGGAGATCAGGTCGGCCACCATGTGGCCGACGCTCATCTTCCGCAGGGCCTGCAGGTTGACGAAGGAGGGGCCGCGGATCTTGAGCCGATGCGGGGTGCCGCCGCCCTTGCTGACGATGTAAAAGCCCAGTTCGCCCTTGGGGTTCTCGGCCGAGAAATACACCTCGCCCGGCGGGGCGTTGATCCCGGCGGTGACCTGGATGAACTGGTGGATCAGCTCCTCCATGCGGGTCAGCACCGCCTTCTTCTCGGGCAGGACGATCTTGGGGTCATCGACATTGACCGGACCTTCGGGCAACTTCTCGATGGCCTGGCGCAGAATGGACACGCTCTGCCGCATCTCCTCCATACGCACCAGGTAGCGGTCGTAACAGTCGCCCACCGTGCCCACCGGCACCTCAAAGTCAAAGTGCTCGTAGCCGCTGTACGGATGGGCCTTGCGGATGTCCCAGTCCACCCCCGAGGCGCGCAGGATGGGGCCGGTGGTCCCCAGGTCGATGGCGTCGGCCCGGGAGAGCACCCCGATGTCCTTGGTGCGGGCCAGAAAGATCTTGTTGCGGCTCAGCAGCTTGTCGGTCTCGTCGATGGCGGCGGGGATCTCGTCGAGGAATTGGCGCAGCATGGGCGCGAACTCGGCCGGCATGTCGTGGGCCAGGCCGCCGACGCGGGTGTAGCTGGTGGTGAAGCGCGCCCCGCTGAGGCACTCGCAGAGGTTGTAGATCTTCTCGCGCTCGGTGAAGGTGTACAAGAAAACCGACATGGCCCCCAGATCGATGCTCATGGCGCCCACGCCCAGCAGGTGGGAGCTGATGCGGGCCAGTTCGGAGCAGATCACCCGGATGTACTGGCAGCGCGGCGGCACCGTCACCCCTAGCAGCTTCTCCACCGCGTACGCATACGCCACGTTGTTGGCCAGGGGCGAGAGGTAGTCGAGGCGGTCGGTGTAGGGGATGAACTGGGTGTAGGTCATGTTCTCGGCGATCTTCTCGTCGCCCCGGTGCAGGTACCCGATGTCGGTGGTCAGGTCGGTGATCACCTCGCCATCCAGCTCGAGGATCACCCGCAGCACCCCGTGGGTGCTGGGATGGGAGGGCCCCATGTTGACCAGCATCTTGTCCCCGCTCAGCTCCTCTTCGAGGGCGAGCTGGGCCCGGTAGGCCGAATCGATGATCTCCATTTCGCGCTGGGTGGCCATGACTCAGACCGGCTCCGCTTTGTTGGGGCTGGACAATTTATCGGCCTGCTCGGCGGCGGTATCGTACTGGCGCGGCTCGCGGGAAACGGTGCCGCGCTGGCCCGGCCCCGAGAAGTAGGGACCGCCCAGCATATTGGCCGTCTCCACCCGGCCCGCCTCTTCGGCGGTGGCCGGCAGGTCCGCGGGCAGGCCGGCCAGCGGGAAGTCCTTGCGCAGCGGGTGGTGCGGGTACCCCTCCCACATCAGGATGCGCTTGAGGTTGGGATGGCCGGCGAAGCGGATGCCGAACATGTCGTACGCCTCGCGCTCGTGCCAGTCGGCGGTGCTCCACACCCCGGCGACCGAATCGACCAGGGCGTCGTCCTCGTCGAGGAGGACCTTGAGGCGGAGGGAGCAGCGGTGGGTGAGCGAGTAGAGGTGGTAGGCCACGGCGAAGCGGGGTTCCTCGCCGTAGTTGTCGATGCCGGAGAGGTCGGTGAGCATGTCGAAGCCGCAGTGCTCTTTGAGGAAGCGGCAGGCGGCGGCGATCTTGTCCCGCCCCACCACCATGGTGACCTCGCCGCGGAACTCGGCCGGCTCCCCCACCCCCTCGCCCAGGTGTTCCACGAGTTGCTGCGCGGCTGCTTGCGGGGTCATGGCTTCATCCTTGCACCACGATGGGGCCGCGGACCGGGGCGCCGCCCAGGCGGGGCTGGTGCTGGTCCTGGCGGAGGTTCTCGATGGACTTTTCGTGCTCGATCTGCCGCTGCAGGGCCATCAGCGCCTCCAGCAGGGCCTCGGGGCGGGGCGGGCAGCCGGAGATGTACACGTCCACCGGCAGGATGCGGTCGATGCCCTGCACCACCGCGTAGCTGCGGAACATCCCGCCCGTGCTGGCGCAGGCCCCCATGGCGATGCACCATTTGGGGTTGGGCATCTGCTCCCACAGGCGCTTGACCACCCCGGCCATCTTGTAGACGCAGGTGCCGGCCACGACCATCAGGTCCGACTGGCGGGGGGAGAAGCGCATCACCTCGGCGCCGAAACGGGAGATGTCGAAGCGGCTGGCGCCGGTGGCCATCAGTTCGATGGCGCAGCAGGCCAGACCCATGGGCATGGGCCAGCAGGAATTCTTGCGCGCCCAATCGACCGCGCTGTCGAGCCGGGTGACGACGACGTCGCGGCTCTCGGCTCTCAGGTCAACCGCAGTGTTGACAACGCTGCTCATAGACTTTTCACTCAGAGGGAGGCGCGGGGCGGCTGGGGGCCCAGTTCAGGGCGCCCTTTTTCCATATGTAGAAATGTCCCACCTCGAGGATGGCGATGAAGAGCAGGCCGCTGCCCAGCATCAGCCAGCCGATGCCCCCGTCGGCGGGGGACTGGATCATCTCGCGGAACACCGTGGCCCAGCCCACCATGAACACCACCTCGATGTCGAAGAGGATGAAGAGCATGGCCACCAGGTAGAACTTGACGCTGAAACGGGTATGGGTCTGGGCGTCGGCGGGCAGGCCGCACTCGTAGGCGGTGTCCTTGAGGCGGCCGAAGGAGCGTTTTTTGGCCAGCAGGGAGGGCAGAAAGACGACGGCGCTGACAAAGGCCACGGCCACGATCACCAGCAGGCCGATAGGGGCGAATTGCTCCAGTTCACCACTCATGGCAATAGGTCTCATCCTGAAAAATGACTGCTGAACGCCCTAATATAAAGGTGCTGCAGGCGACAGGCAAAAGAATTCGCGCCCGGGACGGCCGGATCAGCTTTGCCGAGTTCATGGACCTGGCCCTCTACCATCCCGCAGCCGGCTATTACACCCGGAACCGCACCGTGATCGGACCCCGGGGGGACTACTTCACCAGCCCCAGCGCCACCCCGCTCTTCGGCCGGCTCCTGGCCCGCCAATTTATGGCTTTTCGGGAGGAAATGGGCCATCCCGCCGGCTTTGCCGTGGTCGAGTTGGGGGGGCACCGGGGCCAGTTGCGCCAGGACGTGCTGGCGGAGGCCCCGGACCTGGATTACCGGGTAGTCGAGGTGGGCGATCCCCTGCCCGCCGGGTTGGTGGGCTGTTTCTTTTCCAACGAGTTCTGGGACGCCCTGCCGGTCCACCGGGTCAGGGTGGCGGAGGGCCGCTGGCAGGAGATCTACGTGCGGGAGGAAGGGGAGGGGTTCGCCGACGAGTTGGGCCCCCTCTCGGACCCCCGGCTCGCAGCGCACCTGGATGGGCTGCCAGTGGCATGGATGGAGGGCTACGAGACCACCGTCAACCTCCAGGCCCAGGAGTGGATGGCCCGGCTGGGCCAATCCCTGGAGCGGGGGTACGTGCTGAGCATTGACTACGGCTTCGAGCGGGAGGAGTATTTCTCCCCTCACCGCCCCAAAGGCACCCTGCGCTGCTACCACCGCCACACCCTGCACGACGACTATTACGCCCACCCCGGCGAGCAGGACCTGACCGCCCATGTGGATTTCACCGCCCTGATCGAGGCCGGCCGCCAGGCCGGGCTGGAGCCGGCGCTCTTCACCGACCAGGGCCGCTACCTGGTGGGCATCGGCCAGGAGCTTTTCGCCGAGATCGCCGAGCGCACTGCCGGCCAGTTCAGCCGCGAGCGCCAGGCCATCCACCAACTCATCCACCCGAGTCTGATGGGGAGCGCTTTCAAGGCGCTGATCCAGAAGAAGGGCTGAGCGCCCCCTCCCCGAACACCACCGGATAAGTCGCCCCCCGGCTCGACATCGTGGCCGCGTCCATGTAGCAGACGCTGAAGGCCCGGCGCGGGATGCCGGTGTGGTTGACATCCGAACTATGTAAGAGCCAGTTGTGCAACAACACCACCTCCCCCGCCTCCATTTCGAGGGGCACCGGCTGGGTCTTGGCCAGCAGTTCGGCGGCCTGCTCGACGGAGAGGAACCCAGAAGGATGGTCTGGATTGACCAGGGCCCGATGGGAGCCGGGCACCACCTGCACGCAGCCATTGGCCAGGGTGGAGGGGTCCAGGGCGGTCCAGACCGTGATCAGCGGGTCGCGGTCCAGGTCGCTCCAGCGGTCCTGGTGCCAGACCAGGTGGGTGCCCTTGCCGGCCGGCTTGTTCATGAACATCGCCCGGAAGCAGGCGATAAGGGTCTCCTCCCCGTACACCTTGGCGCAGATGTCGGCGCACAGGGGGTGCTGCAGGTAGGCCAGGAAGAGCGGGTCCAACTCCAAGTCCTGGATCTTGCGGTACGCCAGGGTGGCCCCCTTGTGTCCCTTGCTCTGGGGACCGGGCCCCGAGTCGTCGCCGGCCACCCGGTCCAACTGCATCATGATCCGCTCGTAGTCGATGGGGGCCTGGCCCAGCATGATCTCGTCGATGCGCTGCCCCAGGGCCGCGATCTGTTCGGGGGGCGCCACCTGGCCCAGGCGGACAAAGCCTTGTTCCTGGAACTGGGCCAGTTCGGCCTGGCCGAGCACCTCTGGATGCAGCGCCGGCATAGCGAATACCTCCGAGTTTAGGGCACCCTGATACCGCGGAAACCCAGATTCAGGCTGCCGTGGGCGTCGCGGTAGGCGGCCTCCATGCACCCTGCCTGCTTGGTCCAGGCCCCGCCGCGCACCACCCGGAACACGGTGTGGGGATGGATGAATGGCTCGCGCATCCCCAGGTAGATCATCGGCTCCCCGCCCGGGTACGGCTCAAAGAGGGAGGTGGTGTACTCCTTGACATTGCCGCACAAATCGAAGATCCCCTCTGGCGTGGCCCCCTTGGGGAAGCTGCCCACCGGAGTGGTGCCGCCGTAGTGGAAATCGTAATTGGCCCGCTGCGGGCTGAGGGGCTGGTCGCCCCAGGGGTAGGTCCGCCCCTCCGGGCCACGCGCCGCCCGCTCCCACTGCGCCTCGCTGGGCAGGGCCTTGCCATAAAAGGCCGCGTACGCCAGGGCTGCCTCGTAACTGACATAGACCACCGGGTACTCCTCGCGGCCAGGGACCACCCGGTACTCATCCCCCTCCCGCACGATGCCGCAGCGCTCGGGAATACGCATCCAGGTATTGTAGTGCGGGTGGTGGTCGCCGGCGTTGAGAAAAGCCGCAAACTCCCCCACTGTCACCGGGCAGGGGTCCATCCAGAAACCTCCCACCTCCACCTGGTGGGCCGGGCTGCGCCGCGCATCCGTGGGGTCCGGACCCATGGTGAAGGTGCAGGGCGGCAGCCAGACCATCTCGCGCGGCCCCGACTTGGGCGGCCGGGGCGCCCGCCGGACCGGGTTTCCCCGCTCCAACCCCTCGTCCTTGACCGGGCCGGCCACCTGATCCGAGAAAACCACCTTGCCCCACATCTCGGGGTTGTGCAGGTCCCCGGTGTCGGTGGACTGCCATACCCAGTCCTCGCAGGGGCTCTTGGGCACCATGGCCGGAAAGGGATGGTCGTAGATATGGAGGTACTGCACCCGGCTGAAATTCAGCCGCCAGCAGTCGCCCCGCTTCACCGGCAGCGAGACCCGGCTGTTTCGCTCGCGCAGCGCGGCAAGGGGCCACTGCACCTCCACGGTCCAGCCCTCGTCCTCGTCCCAGTGATAATTGAGGGTGCCCTGCACCTGCACCGCGTGGCGCAATCCCGTCACGTCGTAGTCGCTGTGCAGGGCCGAGGCGCGGTGGTAGTCGGTCTCGTGGAACATGTCCCAGGCGGTATTGAGGGGGTTGATCTCAAACTCGTAGTACCCCACCCCGTCGGCCGTGGCGTCGAGGAAGATCTCGAAATCGTTGTCGTAGTAGATGACGCTGTCGCGTTTGTGGAGCGTGCCCCAGACGTTCTCCTCCTGCAACTGGGCGGCAAAATATAGATGCGCATCGTCGTAGAGCATCTTGAAGCGGGTGGTCTTCCAGGGCTCCGGGGCGTACGGGGCCTGGTGATCCTGAAAGGGCTGGGACCATTCGGCGTCCTGCCAGGCTTTTTCGTTGAGGTATCCGTCGATGGTGATAGGCCCCGAGGCACGGTAGCACACGTAGCGCCGGGGCGCGTACGGCCCTGGGCGAGAATTGAGGGCCGGAGGCCGGGCCAGGTAGGTGGGGGCCGGCGCGTCGCCGCCAAAGCTGCGGTGCCTTCCCCACAGGCAGATGGTCCCCTCTCCCTCAACAGCAGCCGGGGCCTGCACCCACACTGCGGTCTGGCGGGTGCGCCAGGCCCGCACCCCGCGCGGGGCGGGCAGTTTCTCTACTTGCGGATACGCCTGCCGGAGCGCCGCCAGCGCCCGCTGCCCCTGTTCCCGCCCCACAAAGTCGATGCGCACCCCGTAGAGCAGAGAATTGCGGAAGGTGTAGGTGAGGTGGCCGGCCCGCACCCCAAAGGCCTCCCACTCCTCGTCGCGGCGCAACCAGCAGGGGGCGGGAAAGCCCTGGTCCGACCACTGCCAGGGGATCTCCCGCTGCCGGGTGCCCCAGCGCACCCCGCGGAACCCTTCGGTGGGGATGGAGAAGGAAAGCTCCGGGGTATCCTCAGCCATGCCTCATTTGATCCAGGTGAAGTCCTCGCCGCGCACCAGGAAGGAGCGCTCGTCCCACTGGCCGGGCCGCTCCACCGGCCACTGCCCCGACTCCACGGCCACGTCGAGGGGATTGGCCCTCGTCTGCAGGGGCAGGCTGACCCGCTCGCGCATCCGCGCCGACTCGTACACCCCCATCATGACCTCCAGGGCCGCCTTGCCGCGCTGGGCCTCGCCCGGGTACGTGTCGATCTTGCCCTCGATCCACTCGCAGAGGGCGTAGGCCTGCCGCACGAAGGCGTCGCCGTAGCCCTTGGTGTTCTTCTCGGTGGGTTTGAATTCCTGCCAGCCGGCCTTCTTGTTGGTCATGTACTTGAGGCTGTTGTCCTGGGTCTCCATCATGCCCTCGGTGCCGTAGATGGTGGCCCCCAGTTGGTATAGCCGGTTCATCTCGTTCTCGATCACCCCCTCGGCGCCATTGGCGTAGCCGATGATGCCGGCGCAGCGGTCCTCGACCCGGTGGCCGAAGATATAGTGATCCGTCTTGCGCTCCACCTGACCCATCACCCACTCGGCCTTGATATCCCCCTGGACGAAGAGCTGGAAATCGACGCAGTGGGTGCCGGTGTTCATCATGCCCCCGGTCACTGCCGACCAGAGCCGGCGCGGTTCGCCGATGGCCCCGTCGAGCAGGAGCCGGCGGGCCTCCTGCCAGGCCGAGTAGAAGCGGCGCTGGTGGCCGATGGCCAGTTTCACATTGTTGCGCTGGGCGGCGATGATCATCTGCTCGGCCTCGCCCAGGGAGGCGGCCATGGGCTTCTCGCTCAGGACAGCCAGGGGCTTGCGGGCGCAGGCGGCGATGGCCATCTCGGCGTGCTGGGGGTCCCAGGAGCAGACGCTGACGATGTCGAGGTCTTCCTTGTCGAGCATCTCGCGGTAGTCGAGGTAGCGTTTGTTGGCGGGCACCTTGAAGTCCTCGCCGTAGCTGCGCAGGGATTCGGGGTGGACGTCGCCCAGAGCGACGATCTGGGTGTGCTCGCACTCGCTCCAGCCCCGGCCGTGCTCGCGGGCGATGCGGCCGGAAGCAATCACGCCGACGCGGTACTTCTTCTTCTTGCTCTTGGCTGCCTTTGCCATGACTGACCTCATAATTGTTTGTGGTGATCACTGCTTGTGGCCTGAGCGCTAGGGCTGCTCCTCGGCGCTTAGACGAGTCGCCGCAGATACTCCATGCTCGATTTTGCCGCTTCATGCAGCGCGGCATTGCGGTAGACCTTCACCGAGGCGAAGCCCTCGTAATGGATCTGGCCCAGGGCGCGCAGGACCGCGCCAAAATCCAGGTGGCCGCTGCCCAGCAGGCTGCCGTTGCTCTCGCACAGGTGCACGTGGCGCAACTGGCCGCCACAGTCGAGGATGGGCTGGGTGAGGGAGGTCTCCTCGATGTTCATGTGGACCGTGTCCACCATCGGCCGCAGATTCGGCGAGCCCACCCGGGCCGCCATCTGCCGCACCTCGCCCACCGAGTTGTTGAAGCCCACCTGCAGATGATTGATCGGCTCGATGACCAGGTCCACCCCCAGAGGTTCGGCCTGGTCCATCACCTGGCGCAGGCAGCCGGCGATGCGCTCGTTGGCCTTTGCCGGGTCTGGTTCGTCCTTGCGGAACCCCTGGAGGAGCCCAACCACCAGGATGCTGTTGAAGCGCTTGGCCACCTCCAGGCAGCGGATCAGGTGTTCGGCGGTGCGCTGGCGCACCGCCGGGTCCGGCGAGCTGAGGCACAGCCCGCGATTGTACGCCCCACCGGTCAGGAAGGAGGGGATCACCAGGCCGGCCTCCTCCACCCAGCGTTCCAACTGCCCAAAGGGCACTGCCGGGGGCAGGTCGAGGTTCAGCTCGATCCCCTCGTACCCGCGCTGGCGGATAAAGGCCAGCAGCTCGCGCACCTGGGCCTCGTTCCCCAGGCTATTGAGCGCCTCGATGACCATGAAGCTGTAGTGGATCACGACCCGCTCCCTCTCCATACATCGTTATACAGGGTGTCCCCAAAGCCGCCCAAAAGCCACAGCTCTTCCTTGAACTCCAGGCACCCCGGCTCGTGGCGGATGGGCCAGGCCGTCTGCTCCTCAGTCCAGGTGCGCCCGTCGCGGGAGGACCACACGTCGTTGCGGTTGGCCTGATGATACCCTCCCAGGATCCACATCCGGTGAGAACCACCGCCGGCATACACCACCCCGCAGTGGAAGCGGCGCGGCGCCCAGCCGGCATCGGCGGTGACCTGCTCCCAATTCACCCCGTCCTCCGAGCGCCAGACGTCGCTGTAATCTGCCACGGTATTGAGGGGATGCCGGTCGTCGTAGATCCCCCCGCCCAGCACCCACATCCACTTGCCGAAGACCAGGCAGGCCATCATCGCCCGCGGGCCCCAGGGGGCATGGCCCTCCAGCTTCCACGCCGCCCCGTCCACCGAACTCCACACCTCATCGCTGTGGCTGAAGTCGCGCCCATCGAAGCCGCCCAACACCCACATCTTATTGTCGAAGACCACAGCCCCGGCCGCCCCGCGCGGACTCCAGGGAGCCTGGGCCACCAGGGTCCAATCCGCCCCGTTTGCTGAACTCCACACATCGTTGTACGCCGGGAATCGATTGGTGGCCTTGTCCTTGGGCGCAAACCCGCCCATCAGCCACATCCTCCCGCCGTGGACCAGGGCGCAGGGCAGATTGCGGCCGCCCCAGGGCGCCTGCGGTGTGACCTGCTCCCACTTCACCCCGTCGGACGAGCACCAGACATCGTTGATGCGGGTGGGCGTGTACCCGCCGAAGATCCACATCTTGCCATCGTGGACCACCTCGCCCATCGAGTCGCGCCGGCACCAGGGCGCCTCGGCCACTGCCTGTTCCCACTGGATCACGCTGCACCTCCCGGCGGATCGCCGAAATCGGGGACCTCCATCAGCGCCCCGCCCTGGAGCGCCGACTGGTGGGCCACCAGGCCCGGTAAAAGATAGCGGGCCGCCTGCCACACGTTGTTGGGTGGGGTCTCTCCGCTGGCACAGGCCCGCACGAAGTCATCGACCAGAAACTGGTGCGCCCCATTATGCCCGTTGGGCAGGCCGATGAACTCCGCCGGCAGCCTCTCCACCGGATGCACCCGCGAGACCCCCCGGTGGGTGCCGTCGCTGCCGGTGACCAGGGCCATCTGTCCCTCGGTGGCCGGCGCCCCGGCGCAGGCCAGCTCCTCGCGCAGGTCCACGCAGGTATTGCGGTCCTTGGTCACCCAGGTCTGCGCCTTCACCTGTTCCTCGTAACTGGCCTCCGTGCCGTACAGCCGCATCCCCACCGTGCCCGGATGTCCGACCCGGCGGAATTCGCTGATCCGGGCCAGGCTGCCGTCCGACATCCGGCACAGCATGACCTCGTTGCTGAAGGGGTTCTGCCAGACATTGTCGGGCCGGGCATAGAGGTTGTCGGGGTGGCGGTCCACAAAACCCATGCCGCACACCTGGGTAGCCCGCGCCCCGGTCACGGATACCACCATGCTGGTCGAATGGGTGGGATAGAAGAAAGGCGGCATGCCGAAGTACTGCTCCCACTCGGCCCCGTGCCGCCACTGGGCCACCGCGTACATACCGTGCACGTAGTCGTGGTAGTACTCGGCCTCGGCGTAGACCACATGCCCGAAATCCCCCTGCCGATAACGCTCGCGGCAGTAGATGGCGCAAGGGTAGTAGTAGCTGGTCTCCCCGATCATGTACACCCGGCCGCTCTCTTCCACGGCACGGACCAGGGCCGCCATCTCCGCGATGGAGATGGCCGAGGGCACGGCCGAGTACACGTGTTTGCCGCTTTTGAGGGCCTGCACCGCCTGGGGGCCGTGCAGGTGGTGCTGGGTGATGATGGCGATGGCATCGACCGGGGATTGGCACAACTGGTCGAGGGAGGGGCAGGTGTCGCTGATCCCGAACTTCTCGGCCTTGGCACGGAGCTTTTCCGCGTCCAGATCGCAGAGCACCACCCGGTCCACCAGGGGGTGGGCCTTGAAGAGGGGGATGAAGCTCTCGGCAAAGGCCCCGGCGCCGCAGACCCCGACCTCGATGCCCACGATCTAGCTCAGCCGGCGGCGATGGCGGCCCACTGCCGGCGGCCCAGCTTCTTGATCCGGCTGTCGGGCCACTTATCCAGGGGCCGGTACGAGGGATGGCCCGCCTTGTCCTCGCAGGGGTTGTGGCGGGTGTTGTAGCAGCAGATCAGGCTCCAGCGCGGGTCCTCGCTCTCGTTGGGGTCGGAGCGGTGGAGCAGGTTGGCGTGGAAGAAGAGGGCGTCCCCCGGATTCATCTCGCAGTAGACCAACTCCTGGTGTTTGGCCGCCAGGGCCACCCGCTCGGGGTTGGCCCCCACCTGGGTGCCGAACCTGCCGTGCTCGATGCGGCCCAGCCGGTGCGAGCCTTTCAGCACCTGGAGACAACCATTGCCCTGGTAGGCGCGGTCCACGGCGATGTAGCAACTGGCCATGTCGGGATAGAGGCAGCCGTTGTTGTACCAGTACCCGTAGTCCTGGTGCCACTCCCAGGCCCCGCCCACCCTCGGCTCCTTGACCATCATCTTGTAGTGGTAGAGGTAGACCTCGTCGCCCATCAACTTCTCCATGGTCTCGACGATGCGCCGGCCGTGGCAGAAGCCGTTGTAGATATCCTGGCGTTCGATCTCGGAGGTGAGCCAGATCTTGCTCTCCCGCCCGTCCGCGTCGATGGCGGCGTGGATGATCTGGGCCTTCTCCTGGTCGGCCTTGCCGATCTTGAGCAGCAGCTCCATCTCCTCGGCGTCGTAGAGTTCGCGGACCATCAGAAAGCCATCCCGGGCGAACTGCGCCTGCTGGGCCTTGGTGACCTTGAATCCTGCCATCGTCCTTTCCCCTCTCAAGCCCGCATAAGGGCCAGGCATTCCTCGTACGCGGCGAAGCGCTCCTGCTCCCGCTCCTCGGGATCGACGTACTTGAGCCACAGGGCGCTGCCCGGCTTCTTGCCGGCGAACTGGCGGTGGCTTTGGATGTGGGAGGGATCGGGTCCGTTCCAGACCACCTCCCCGTCCTGCATGTAGATGAAATTGCCCCGGTACTGGTCGATCATCCCCCGCTGCCGGTCGCGGTAGAAGAGCCCCTGCTCGCAGGCGGTCTGCCGGCAGGTGGCCATCACCGCAGGCGGATCGTACTCCACGGAATCGAAATCGGCCAGCGGCCCCTTCTTCTCGCTCTCGAAATCGATCTCCTTCAGGTCCACGGTGCCAAAACCGCCCTGGGCGGCCATCAACAGGTGGTTGCGGTCGCGGCGGAAGGGCGGGGTGGGCCAATCCGAGGCCGGGTCGTGACCCATCAGATGAGCGGCGCAGGCGTCGGTGGCAGTGATCTGGTCCCCGGCGATCAGGCAGTCCCCGATGCGGCCCTCCCCTCCCCATTCCATGCCCCACTGCCCCACCAGCGCGTCGATGATGTTGAGGCAGGGGTTGGTGATCATCGCCAGGTCGGGCAGCACGTAGGAGAGGCGGATGGCGTGGTGGAAGTAGGTGCGTACCCGCCCCAGGGGCGGGATGGCCGGGGTGAGGCCGAAGAGATTCTTCATGCACAGGGTGACGCCCATGAAGTGGTGGTTCTTCATCTTGGCGATGGATACCACCTCGTCGGCGTCGGCAAAGCAGGAACTGAGGGTGTACCGCCCGAACATCCGCCCACCCCCGGGCACCTCGTAGGTGGCGAAGGGCGGCCGGTTCGAGTCCACGAACTCCACCCCGAACTCGTCGAGATGGGGCTGGTAATAGCGGAACTGCCCGGTGGGCTTTCCCTCCGCATCGTAGGCAAAGGTATCGGTGGCCACCAGTTGGGCGCTGGTGCGCTCGCGCAGGAGGCGCAGCACCGCCTGGCACACCGCGTCGTCCACCAGCTCGCGGCGCCGGCCCGCGAAATAGGCCACCTCCGGCTGGAACATCATGTTGAACTTGAGCACGATCTTGCGGGCCTTCTCCAGGCGGGCCCACGAGCGTTCCAGTGGGTCGGTGATTCGCCGCAGGGTCTGGTACACCTCCTCGCTGGCAGCCCGGTGGTCACAGTGGGCCGCGCGGACCCGATAGGCTTTTGAGTTCATCTCTCCTCCCTCAGACAAAACGTTCGGCGTCGTCCTCGGGGGCGTAGCCCAGCAACTGGCGGGCGTTCTGGGTGTCCCAATAGGCCCGCGTGTTTCCCGAGATGCCGTAAAAGATACCGTATTTCACTGCCTCGGCCTCGATCCCCCGCCACACCAGTTGGGCGCAGTCGCGCGGGCTCAGCCAGGTGGAGAGGATGCGGTCCCCCCCCCGGTTCTTCACCGCCTCCTCGGGCTGGAAGGAGCCGATGCGCAGGCAGATCACCGCCATGCCGTACTCGTCCACGAAGAAGCGGCCCAAATCCTCGCCAAAGGCTTTACTCACCCCGTACAGACTGTCGGGCCGGGCCAGCATCTCGGGGGTAGTATAGGTCTTTTCCATCTCGTAAAACCCAGTGACGTGGTTGGTGCTGGCAAAGACGATGCGCTTCACCCCTTGCCGCCGCGCTGCCTCGAAGAGGTTGTAGGTGCCTTTGACGTTGGCCTCCAGCAGCGCCTCCCACCCTGCCCCGCCGCTGGGGTCGCCGGCCAGGTGCACCGCCGCGTCCATGCCCGCGCAGGCCCTTTCGAGCTCCTCCAGGTCCGCCAGATCGCAGATCATCGCTTCGCCCTCGGGTTCGGGCACGGGCCGGCGGTCCAACAGGCGCAGGGTGTAGCGGTCCTTGAGGCGGGCGCGCATCTGGGTGCCGATGCTGCCCGCCGCCCCGGTGATCAACACCTTTTTGGCTGCCATCCTTCCCTCTCAGCGCTTCTCGGTTTTCGTTGCCTGGCCCGAAGTCCTGCCCTCGTCCACCACCACCGCGGTCATGGTTTTCCACCCCAGGTGTTTGCACACCTCGAACTGCAGATGGCCGGCGACGATGTGGTAGCGGCCCGGCTCCGAGTCCGGGGCCACGACGATGGGCTGTTTCATCCACTGGGGCGACATGCTCTTGGCCGCCGCCTCGATCTCCTCCATGTCCTCGGGCTGGAGCAGGGACTTGATGCGGTCCATCTCGATCTCGCGCACCTCCTGGGGCAGGGACGCCACCGAAGGCTCGGGCTCCTTGCGCTCGGCCGAGCCGCGCCGGTAGGAGTACACGAAGGGGATGGCCAGGTCCACGGTGGTCAGGTTCTGCACCCCCTCGAAGATCTCCTTGGTGATGCGGTAGGAGA
>Ga0194132_10006734_pt1 | contig 17640 bp, 13 predicted proteins | sample TA2KigOf80mmetaG_FD_148612 | JGI IMG/M metagenome (GOLD analysis project Ga0194132, IMG submission 148612) | Freshwater microbial communities from Lake Tanganyika, Tanzania - TA2015054 Kigoma Offshore 80m | ecosystem: Environmental > Aquatic > Freshwater > Lake | place: Tanzania: Lake...
TGCTGGCGGCCGTCGGCATGTTGCTGATCGGCTCGGTCAATGACTTTGCCCTGCTCTTCGTCGCCCTCGAACTGGTAACGATCAGCTTCTACGTGCTGACCAGCTACCTGCGCCGGCAGTTGCCCTCCCTGGAGGCGGGCACCAAGTACCTGATCATCGGGGCCCTCTCCGGCAGCCTGACCATGTACGGGATCGCCTACCTCTTTGGGGCCACCGGAACCACCAACCTGGACCAGGTGGCCCTGGCCCTGCGCAACCAGGGCGGGGTCGGCGGTATCTTTCTCTTTGGCATGGTGCTGGTGCTGGCGGGTCTCAGCTTCAAACTGGCCGCCTTCCCTGGGCAGATGTGGGCCCCCGACGTGTACCAGGGCGCCCCGGCCCCAGTCACCGCCTTTCTCGCCGTGGGCAGCAAGGCCGCCGGCTTCGTGCTGCTGGTCCGCCTGCTCTACACCGGCTTCCTGGGCGCCCATCAGATCTGGGGCCCGTTGCTGCTGTGGCTGGCGGCGATCACCCTGCTCTACGGCAACCTCGGCGCCCTGTTCCAGCACAACCTCAAGCGCCTGCTCGGCTACTCCTCCATCGCCCACGCCGGCTATCTGCTGCTGGGCGCTGCGGCCTTCAACCCCATCGGGGTGTCGGCGCTGCTCTTCTACCTGGTCCAGTACGCCTGCACGGTGATGTGCGCCTTCCTGGCCATCGTCGCCCTGGGCCGGGCCACCGGCAGCGAGGACCTCGACGCCTGCGCCGGCCTGCACCGCCGCTCACCCCTCCTGGCCGCGGCCCTGGTCATCTCCATGCTCTCCCTGGCCGGGCTGCCGCCCCTGAGCGGGTTCTTTGGCAAACTGCTCCTGCTCCTGGGGCTCTTCGAGAAGGTCGAACTCTGGAACAGCTACATGATCGTGGCCATCCTCGCCTCGGCAGGGGTGGTCGCCTCCTTCTACTACTACTTTGGCGTGGCCCGGGCCGTGTACCTCGACCAGGGCCACAGCGCCGAGCCCATTGCCCTCACCGGGGCCACCCGCCTGGGCCTGGTGCTGTGCATCGGGGCCATCCTCTTCCTGGGCATCTACCAGCGGCCCCTCTTCGACGCGGCCGTGAACGCGGCCCTGGTCCTCGCCCCTCGCTGATCCGGGAGCGCATCATGGACACCCTCCAGGCCCTGCCCCCAGCCGGCGCCATCCAACTTTTCAATGGCAAGGATGTGAACAACTGGACCACCCGGGCCGGCGGCCCCGCCGGCTGGAAGGCCGAGGGCGGGGTGTTGCACGTGGTGCCCGGCGCCGGCGACATCATGAGCCGCGAAACCCTGGGCGACTTCTTCATGCACCTCGAATTCCGCTGCCCGGACATGCCCCAGGCCAAGGGCCAGGCCAAGGGCAACAGCGGGGTGTTTTTGCAGGGCCGCTACGAGATCCAGGTGCTCGACTCCTACGGCCTCGCCATCCCCGGCCTGGGGGACTGCGGGGCCATCTACAACCAGTTCGCCCCCCTGGTCAACGCCTGCAAGCCGGCCCTGGCCTGGCAGAGCTACGACGTGGCTTTCCGCGCCCCGCGCTTCGAGGCCGGCAAACTGGTCGAGGGGGCGCGGCTGACCTTGTTGCACAATGGGCTGGTGATCCACAACAATATCCAGTTGCCCGGGGTGACGGGTGGGGCGGTGGACGAAAAGGTGGACCAGCCCGGGCCACTGCTGCTCCAAGACCACGGCAACCTGGTGGCGTACCGCAATATCTGGGCGCTGCCCCTCCCTCCCGAAGGCTCCAAGACCTACGAGTCGCGCTAGCGGGTACGGGCGCGGCGGTGAGCACACCGCTTCGGGCTTTCCCAAGGCGCGCCCATCTCATCCCTTCCGCCCCCGCCACACCCCATACGGCGGGGTGTGGCGTCCTCCTGCTCGCAACGCTCCGCTACCCGGCCACCCCACCACGCGGACTTCCCTTCCCGACCACTCCCCGGGAAAGCCCTTCGGGGTCATCTCCCCACCGCAGGTGCGCCCTGCAGAGGGAGGATATTTCGGGGCGGCATGCTGTCGGGGGAGGCGGGGGAGGGCAGCGCGTCGCTGGGGACCACCGCGACGGCGGGGCGCAAAGCGGCCAGGGCCGGGCCAAGGGCGCAGAGCGGGAAGGCGAGGGCCAGGAGGGCAAGCACGGGCAGAGTCTTTTCTCTACCAACCGGTAGAGGGGAATCTCCACCAGCCGATCGACAATGGCAAGAAAAAGCGCCGTGGTCGCTCAACTGGCGGTGCGCAGGGGCGGGGGCGGGGCGTTGAGCAGCGAGGGGTAGGCGCGGCGGGCCACCATGCGTAGGAGGCCGATGTGCTGGCCCTGATCCTCGGCGAGGGCTTCGACGTCGGAGGGGAAGTGGTTGGCCCCCAGTTCTTCGAGCAGTTGCTCCCATTCCAGCCACAGCCTCCAGCCCTCGGGCATGGCCTCGGCCAGTTCCACCTCCACCAGGCCGGTGCGGGCCCACAGGTGGCGCCACCACTGGGAGGTGTGGAAACACCAGCAGTCCTGGCCCCAGAAGACCCCGCCGCTCTGCTGGATGCGGGTGAGGTGCTCGGGCACCGGCCCGGAGAAATCGCGGGTCAGGCCGGGCAGAACGATGCCGATCTGGCCGCCGGGTTTGACGAACTTGCTGAAATATTCGAGGTACAGGTCGTCGGTGCCGAAGTAGATATAGGAATCGACGCAGAGGATGGCGTCGAAGAACTCCTCGGCGTAGGGCAGGGCCCGGGCCTCGGCCTGGACGGGGCAGACCTGGTCCTGCAGGCCGGCCTCGCAGACCCGCTTCCAGTTGTCGCTTGGCTTGATCCACAGGTCGTTGGCCCATACCCGCAGGCCCAGCTCGCGGGCCATGAAGATGCTGGACAGCCCCTTGCCGCAGCCCATGTCCAGCACCCGCATGCCTGGTTTCAGATCCATGGCCTGGCAGAGCCACTCGGTCAGCCACAGCACGTTGGGCCCCATCTGATGGGCCAGGACCCAGTCCGGATCGTACTGGGAAGCGCGGGGGAATTCGGCCCGCCACAGCGGGTGTTTTTCCTGGATTCCCCACAGGGGGCGCTCGGCGCTCATCGGCTATCCTCTCCCGCGCTGCACGACCACTTTCCCTTGGCGAGGGGGAATTATACACATTTCCCCCTAGGCGCGGTAGTCCCGCGCCGGCCGCTTGCCGCCCCCTTGTCGGGGAAGTATACTTGTCTCAACCTGCCGAGGAGGGACGCCGATGAGCCGCCGCCCTGGTACTGCCCTGTTGTGGGTCCTGCTCGCCGCGCCTACAGGGGTCTGGGCCGAGGAATTGCGCGTGGCCAGCCTGCGCGACTGGCAGCAGTGGTCGATGCCCGAAGGGGCGCTGGCGGCGACTCGCCAGGGACTGGAGGCGGTCCAGGTGCGCCGCGATGTGGACGCGGTGGCCGACGCGCCCGGTTTTGGCGGGGGAATCCGGGGCGCGGGCACCGACCTAAGCGGCGCCCCCCTGCTCATGGACGGGGACCCGGCCACCGCCTGGGAGCCTGGCGCGGCTGACCCGCTGAAGGAGTGGTGGGTGGAGGTGGACCTGGGGCGGGTGGTTTCGGCGCGCCGCATCGAGATTACCTTCGACGCCCAGGGCCCGCCCCTGGAGTTTTTCAAGGTGCTCACCTCCGACGGGGAGCCCTTCTTCACCAGCGCCAACTCGATCATCCCCGGCACGGTGCGCTACAACGGGCGCACTACCTTCAGCTACAACCAGGAGCATGCCCTCCAGATCGACTTTGGCCTCAAGCCGCTGCGCTATATCCGCATCCAGGCCGACGCGATGGTCCCCGGGGTCCGCATCGGGGAGGTGCGGGTGCAGAGCCTGGGCGACAACCTCTCCCTGGGCATCCACCAGCGGGGCGGCAGCGTGGGCATCATCAGCGAGGTGGGCTCCAAGACCCGCGAGCTGATCGAGTCGGCCGGCATCAGCAATACCCTCATCGACGGGGACATCACCTCCTACTGGGGGGTGGTCCACCGGGGCGGCTCGGGCTTGCAGGCCGAGGCGCAACTGGCCCAGTTCGAGTTCGACCTGGGGGCGCTGTTCTGGGTGGACCGGGTGCGCATCCTGGGGGATCCCAGCGGCCTGCCCCCGGGCGGGGTGGATCAGGGGCGCGGCCGGAACTACGCCTTCAACTTCCTTTGGTACCACCTCTTCGGCTCAGACGGCTCCCGGGCCCCGGACGGCTCCCTGCGCTGGGTGCAGTTGAGCGAGCTGCTCTCCGACCCCAAAAACCTTCAGGGGGTGCGCCACTTCGACGAGCAGTTCCCCCTGCAGCGCTTGCGCTACCTGCGCCTGCTCTTCCCGATGACCGATGACCGCCAGTGGTCCTTCAACGGCCGCATCGGCACCACCGCCGAGTTCCAGATCTTCGGGGAGGGATACCCCGCCGAGGCCCTTGCCACCTCCCCCATCTACGACCTGGGCGGCCCGGCAGTGGTCTCGGCCCTGGACTGGCAGGCCCAGATGTCCCCTGGGGCGCGGGTGGAGTTGCGCACCCGCACCGGAAATCTGTTGGACGAGCGCTACGTCTTTTACGACAAGAACGGCGAGGAGGTGACCCAGAAGAAGTGGGAGAAGCTGATCCCCTCCTTCCGCGGCCCCATCGACACCCTGCGCATCGCCGGCGACGACTGGAGCCCGTGGAGCCGGCCCTACGAGCGGCCGGGCCAGGAGTTTGCCTCCCCAGGGCCGCGCCGCTACGTCCAGGTGGAGGCCCGCCTGCTCTCCGAGGACCCCCTGCAGGCCGCCGCCCTCGAATCCCTGACCCTGCGCTATGGCCCGCCCCTGGCCCAGCAGACCCGGGCCGAGGTGGCCCCGGCCCAGGCCCTGCCCGGGCAGCCCACGGATTTCACCTATTACCTGCGGGCCACCCTCTCGTCCGAGAGCCGGGGCTTCGACCAGATCCTGCTGCATTCCTCGGCGGGGGTGGAGGTCACCGGCCTGCGCCTGGACGGGGCCGCGGTGGCCCTGACACCTGCGGCCCAGGAGGGCGGAGTGCGCCTGGATTTGCCCCAGGTGCTGCGCCGCTCGGCGCTGATCGAGGTCGATTTCCGCAGCACCCTCTTCCTCAATCAGACCCGCTTCGACGCCTATCTGCTCAACAGCGGCCTGGGCGAGGCGGTGCGCCAGCAGGCCGACGCCGGGGACGCCAACCCGGAGGTGGCCAGCGAGGTGGTGGCCGTGGCCCTGCCCGCCGGCAGCCGGCTCATCGACCAGTTGCGCCTCTCCGCCCCCCTCTTTACCCCCAATGGGGACGGGATCGGCGACCGCGTGAGCCTGGAGTTCAACCTGCTGATGTTCTACCAGCCCCGGCCGCTGCGGGTGGAGATCTTCGACCTGGGGGGCCGAAAACTGCGCTCCCTCAGTCAGACCGAGGCCCTGGCCGGCCAGGTTGGGGTGGAATGGGACGGCCTGGATGAGGCGGGGCGGCTGGTGCCCCCAGGGCTGTACATGTTGCGGGTCGAGGCCGAAGGCGACGCGCAGACCGAAAGGGCCAGCCGGTTGGTGGGCGTGGCCTACTAGACCGGACTGCCGCCCCAGCGAGGGAGAGCGAAGCGTGGTTCCCGCCTTTCTGCGCCAGGTGCCTCTGTTCCGCAAGTTCGACGAAGCCCAGTTGGAGGCCCTGGCCGGCGCGGTGGTCGAGAGGCGTTTCGCCAAGGGCGAGTTGATCATCCTGGCCGAGGCCGAGGGCGACGCCCTCTTCGTCATCGAGCAGGGGCAGGTGAAGGTGGGCCTGATCCACGAGGACGGCCGCGAGGTGATCCTCTCCTTCCTGGGCCCCGGCGAGGTGTTCGGCGAGCTTTCCCTCCTCGACGGCAAGCCCCGCTCGGCCACGGTCACCGCCAACGCCCCCACCCAACTGTCGATGCTGCGGCGCGGCGATTTCCTGCGCCTGCTGGCGGAGATGCCCCAGATCGCCGTGGCCCTGCTCGAAGAGCTGGCCGCCCGCCTGCGGCGCACCGACCAGCAGTTGGAGGGGCTGGCTCTCTTCAATGTGGCCAGCCGCCTGGCCAAGACCCTGCTGCGCCTGGCCCTCGAAAGAGGGGTAGAGGTGCCCGAGGGGTATGCCCTGGAAACCCCGCCCACCCACCAGCAACTGGCCAACATGACCGGCTCCACCCGCGAGACGGTGAGCCGGGTGCTCAAGCAACTGGAATCCCAGGGTTATATCGCCCGCCGCGAGGGGCAGATCCTGATCCTGCGGGACGAGGGGTGATCCCGCCTCCTCCCCAATCCCTGGTGGTGGGCGACGAGGAGGGCCGCCCCATCCACATGGCCTATCAGGACAGCCGCACGCCTGGGCCGGCCCTACTGCTGCTCCACGGTCTCTTTGACCAGCGCGGCACCTGGGACTTGGTCTGGCCCTTGCTGGTGGGTCGCTTCCGCCTGATCGCCCCGGATCTGGTGGGCTTCGGGGAGAGCGGCAAACCGCGGCTGCGGCAGCACCCGGCCTGCCACCGCTATTCCCTGGACATGCACGCCGGGCACTTGGTCCGCCTGATCGGCCACCTGGGGCTGGAGCGGGTGGTGCTGGGGGGCAATTCCCTGGGCGGGGGCCTGGCCCTGTACCTGTGGTGTACCCAGCCGCAACTGCGCCCGGCCATCGCCGGCCTGGCCCTGTTCGATCCGGCCTCTTACCCGCAGCCTCTGCCCGGGTACGTGCGCCAGATGGCCGGCTGGCCAGGGGCGCTTTTGGACCAGCGCCCGCTGCAATGGCTGGCCCTGCGCCTGGGCCTCACCCGCCGACTGGTGGACCAGACCCTGCGCCGCTGCTTCGCCGATCCGGCAAAGATCCCACCCGGGGCGGCGGAAGGGATCGTTGCCCGGTTGCAGGAGCCCGGCGTATCTTATGCCTACCGACAGGCGGCCCGCAATCTGATGCCCGCCGACTGGGAGGGGCTGCTGCGTTCCTACCGCGAGGTTTCCTGCCCGGTGCTGGCCCTCTGGGGCGAGGAGGACCGGGTGGTCCCGGCGGCCTTTGCCCATCGGTTGCAGGGGGATATGCCACACGCCTCGGTGCGGCTCATCCCCGGCTGCGGCCACGCCCCCCAGCTCGAATGCCCCGCCGAAGTGGCCGGGGCCCTGGCGGCGTGGCCGCCTCTAGTAGGAGCTTGAAACATGGGCGACACGGCCCCGCACAACCTGCTGGAGGGCGGCCGCCGGCTGCGGCTGATGATCGGCGGTCTGCTGGGGGCCTTCAGCGGCGGCCTGCTGGCCCTGCTGCTGGGCCTGGGCGTCCCGCCCGCGTGGCGCCTTGTCGCTGCCTTGCCCCTGTGGGGCTGCGCCCTGTGTTTCCTGCAGGCCCGGGCCCGCACCTGCGTCTTCCTGGCCGGGCGCGGCCGGCGCGAGACAAGTGCGGGCACTGCCCCGGTCGAAGGGGCCGAGGAGCAATTGGAGCTGGAGCGCCGGGCCCGCCGGCTGCACCTGCAGGCCCTGGTCCTGGCAGGGGCGGGCGCGGCGCTGCTGCTGTTGATCCCGGCATAGGAGGAAACAGGTGCTGCAGAAGACCAACGAAGTGGCTCTGGTCGAGGCGATCAAGAAGATCCCCCTGCTCAACGGGATCTCGCCCAGCCGCATCCGGGTGCTGATCACCCTGTGCGAGGGCCGCACCCTGCAGCCGGGCGGGGTGCTGTGTACCGCCGGGGGGATCAGCGACGAGTTGTACATCCTGCTGGTGGGCGAACTGGGGGTGTACACCGCCGACGATCTGCAAGTGGCCGCGATCAAGCCGATCAACGCCCTGGGGGTGGGGGCCATCACCGGGCAGCCCCGCCTGGCGGCGCTCAAGGCCCTCAAACCCACCCGGGTCCTGGTGCTGCGCAAAAGCCAGCTCGACCGCTTCTTCAACGCCGACCCGGCCTCCCGCAACCGCATCTACCGCAACTTCATTCACATCCTGGCCGAGAAGGTCAACGCCGACAACGCCCGCCTGCGCGACCTGCAGGGCGAGCAGGAGCAGTACCAGAGCCGGCAGGCCGTGCTCCAGCGCCAGCTCAAGGTCCACCAGCAGCGGCTGCACTTCACCCTCGAATTCATCTCGCGCCGGGGCTTCATGGAGTACCCCGAGGCCCGCTCCCAGGTGGACGCGCAGGAGCCCTCTGCCCGGGTGCTGGCCGTGGCCGGCGATCCCCACGCGCGTGCCGCGCTCAAGGAGGCCCTGGCCGGCTACGCGGTGGCCGAGGCCGAGGAAGGGGGCCAGGCCCTGGAGGCGGTCAAGCAGGAACTGCCCGACCTGGTCCTAACCGCCCTGGCCCTGCCCGGCATGGACGGGATGGCCCTACTGGAGCAGTTGCGGGCGTTCCAGCCCCAGTTGCCGGTGGTGGCCCTGGCCGTCGAAGAGGAGGCCGGGGCCGCGGCGGAAAAGGGATTCGACGCCGTGTCCGGGGTTGAGCCCGAGGCCCTGCGCAGCGCGGTGGAGGGGCTGCTGGAGCGCGAGGGCCTCGCCTAGCCGGCGAACCAGTAGGCGTATAGTTCCCCCCGCAGGAGCGAGAAACGCAGGCGCACGCTGCGGCCCCGCAGGGCCGACAGGTCCCGCCCATCCCGCCAGCGCACCGGTTCGTCGATGTGGTCGATGGTCAGGGGCAGGCAGTCCTCGGCGCCGAACCCGGTCAACACGCGGTCCTCCTCCGCGTCGAGGATCTCGGTTTTCACCTGCCCCCGCCAGGCATCGAGATTGAGGCGCAACTCCCGCCCCTCCACTTTGTGCGGCCGGGTCAGCACCGAGCCCCACTCGATCCCCCCTTTCAGCGAGACGAAGCCGTCGAGACGCAACCGGGCCATGCACACGGCGCTGGAATCGAGGTACTGGCGCTGCCGGGTGGCCTCCAGCGTGAGACATCGGTACTTGAGGCCCACGTAGTAGAACCACAGCTCGCGGTTGCGCACCAGGGGCCCGTTGGTGGTGACGATCTGGCCGGTATCGTAGGCATGGTGCTGGCCGGGGCCGGCCTGGTCGAGGAAGACGGCGCGGTTGGCCACCCGCTCCCAGTGGCGCAGGTCGCGGCTGCAGGCCAGTTCGACACTCTTGCGGCTGTCGACGTTTTCGTACATGGGCGGGTGTTTGGCCGACCAGTGGTGCATCACCGGCAAGGCCAGGTACAGGCCCTCGTAGCGGAAGACCGGGAAATTGTAGATGTCGGTGCGCCACTCCTCGGGCCGGCTGTACACCGGGGTCAGCAGCCCGGGGTCGTCGAAGAAGCGCTGCAGGCGCTCGACGCCGTTCTCCTGGTCGGTCTGGTCGGCGTGGAAGACCAGCTCCTGCTCGGTCCAGTGCGAGAAGTCCTTGCTGGTGGTGAGGAAGAAGGAGCGGCCGTATGGGCCGTGGTGCTTGACGGTGGCGATGAAGAGCCGGCGCTCCTCGTCGAGGGTGAGGTGGGACTCGTCGGCGCTGGAGAGGCACTCCAGGCCGGGATTCTCCCAGCGCATGGCGTCGGGGGAGACCAGCGGCTCCAGGGAGCCGCCGCGGTAGGCCAGGCCCTTGAAACGGCGCCCGGGGTCGGGGTCGTGCGGGTCGCGCACCGGGCCCAGGAGCAGGCCGCTGGCCGAGGGCAGGATATTGTTCCTGCCGCCGATGGGCACCCCGTTCCACAGGGGCACCGGGTAGTCGTGCAGTCCCAGGTGGGGTTTGTCCCAGTGGACCCCGTCCGGGGAGGTGGCGTAGCAGTAGAAGCTCTGGCCGCCGGCCGGGGCTCCGGTGGGGTCGAGCTTGACCTCCGGGTCCGGGCCCTCGGCGCTGGCCAGGTAGATCATCTTGTAGAGCTGCTCGTCGGGGTCCCAGGCCGGGATGGTGCGGATCTGGATGCCGCAGTTCTCCCAGCGGTGTTCGGGCCGCAGCACCGCGTGGCCGGTGAAGCGGGCAGGCTGGTGGAGCTTGCGGGCCAGGTTGGTGATGCGCTCCACGCCAAGGTCGTCGATGAAGAGCTGTTTGGTGCCTCTGGGCGTTGCCGGGGCGCTCATCGGTATTCCCTCCTCTGGGGAGTGGCCCCGTGCCGGCCGGAGCCAGGGCAGGGGAACCGTACAGTACTACCCACGTGAAGTTTTCCGGGCGAGACGAGATGAAGCCGGTACTGGCCTTTGTCCAGGTGACGAAAACCTATCCGCTCAGCGGCGACAAGGGCAGCCGCCATGCCCTGTGCGAGGCCACCTTCGCCGTGGCGGCAGGGCAAAAGATAGCGATTGTCGGGCGCAGCGGCAGCGGCAAGTCCACCCTGCTGCACCTGGCGGCGGGCATCGACGTGCCCACCACCGGCCAGGTGTGGGTCTCGGGCCGGGAGCTGGGCCGCCTCTCCGAGGGGGAGCGCACCCTCTTCCGCCGCCACGAGGTGGGGCTGATCTTCCAGTTCTTCCACCTGCTCTCCCACCTCTCGGTGGCCGACAACGTGGCCCTGCCGGCGATGATCGCCGGGGAGAACGGCGCGGCCAGCCAGCGGCGGGTGGTCGAACTACTGGACCGCGTCGGCCTGGCCGACCGCCGGCGAGATCCGGTGCAGAAACTCTCGGGGGGTGAGATGCAGCGGGTGGCCATCTGCCGGGCCCTGCTGCGCCGGCCGCGCCTGCTGCTGGCCGACGAACCCACCGGCAACCTCGACGACGACAACGGCCGGCGGGTGATGGACCTGCTCCTGGCCCTGGCCGACGACGAGGGGGCCGCCCTGCTCTTTGTCACTCACAGCCGCGAGTTCGCCCGCCTGGCCGACCAGGTGTGGGAGCTCCACAGCGGCCAACTGGTAGCGGGGACCGAGGGGTGATCGGCTACTTCGCCCGCGCGCTGGGGGCGCATTTCCGCGCCGGCCGCAGCCTCTTCCTGCTGACCATCTTCGGGGTGGCCCTGGGGGTGGCGGCGGTGCTGTCCATCCAGATCATCAACCGCAATGCCCTGGCCGCCTTCGAGGGCAGCATGCACGCCCTCAGCGGCGACGCCGATCTCAGTGTGTTGGGTCGCACCCCCAGCCTGCCCGACTCCCTCTACGTGCAGGTGCTGGCCACTCCCGGGGTGCAGGCCGCCTGGCCGCTCTACCGGGCGAATGTGGCCCTGGCCGGCAAGCGCCGCTTCTACCTCGAGGTGATCGGCGTCGACCTCTTCGCGCCGCTGCGGGTGCCCTGGCAGGGCGAGGGGGCGGAGCTGTCCGGGGCCCTGGGGCGGCCGGGTTGGGCGGCCTTCTCGCCGGCGCTGGCCCAGGAGCAGGGCTGGGCCGTGGGCGACTCGGTGCAGGTGCACCGCGGCGCCGAGGCGGCCTGGCTGCGGGTGGGGGCGCTGGTGGACTTCCAGAAGCTCAGCCCCCTGGCCAGCCCGCGGATGGTGGTGATGGACATCGCCCAGGCCCAGCATCTGCTGCGCGGCACCGGGCAGCTGCACCAGATCGACGTGGTGGTCGCCAAAGGGGCCGATGCGGCGGCGATGCAGGCCCGCCTGGTGCAGGAACTCGGGCCGACGGTCCGGGTGCTCACCCCCGAGCAGCGGGTGCAGCAGACCGCAGGCCTGCTTTCGGCCTTCCGGCTCAACCTGACCGCCCTCAGTTTGATCAGCCTGATCGTGGGGCTCTTCCTGGTCTACAGCAGCACCCAGGCCTCGCTGGTGCGGCGGCGGGCCGAGTTCGGCATGCTGCGCTCGCTGGGGGCGACGCGGGCCCAGGTCTTCGGGCTGATCGTGGGGGAGGTGGCCCTGCTGGGCGGGTTGGGGGTGCTGGTGGGCCTGCCGTTGGGGTACTGGGGGGCCAGGGCCAATGTCGGCGTGGTGAGCACGGCGCTGAGCAACCTCTATCTGCTGGAGGAGATCCATGCCCTCGAACTGCCCTGGTGGCTCTTCGGGCTGGCGGCGCTGGTCGGGGTGGGCGGCGCGGTGGCCGGGGCGCTGATGCCGGCCCTGGACATGTGCCGCCGCGACACCCGCTCCCTGCTCTCGGCCTTCACCCTGCACGAAAAGATCGGCTCCCTGGCCCCGGTGCTGGGGGCCGGCGGGTTTTTGCTGATGGCCGTGACCGGGGCCTGGTACTGGACCCTGGGGCGGGACTGGCAGCCGGCCGGCTTTGCCCTGGCCTTGAGTCTGCTGCTGGGCCTGCCCCTGACCGCCCCGCTGGTGGTGAAAACCCTCACCGGGCGGCTGCGGGTGCGCAACTTCGGCCTGGCCTACAGCCTGCGCAGCCTGGGCACGCGCCTGCAGACCACGGCCTTTGCGGTGGCAGCCCTCGCCGTGGCGGTGAGCATGGTGGTGGGCACCACCCTGATGATCGGCAGTTTCCGCCGCACCCTCGAAGTGTGGATCCAGACCACGGTGCAGGCCGACGTGTACGTGTCCCCGGCCTCGTGGCGCGGGCAGGGGGAGGGGGGCGGGCTGGACGAGGGGGTGGTGGCGGCGCTGGCCACCCAGCCCGGCGTGCGCGGGATGGACCGGCTGCGGGCCCTCACCGCGTACACCCCCGCAGACCAGCGCCTGGCCTTGGCCGGGGTGGACATGGGACTGCCCAGCGGGGCGGGGCGTTTTGCGCTGCTGCAGGGCGAGGCCGGGGCAGCCTTCGCGCAGGTCCACCGGCAGGGGGCGGTGCTCATCGGCGAGACCCTGGCCCGCCGGCAGCACCTGTGGCAGGGCGAGATGCTGGACATCTGTGTGCCGGCCGGGGTGCGGTCCTTTCCCATCGCCGGGGTCTACTACGATTACAACGCCCAGGGCGGGGCGGTGGTCATGGACCTGCAGACTCTGGAGGCCCACTGGGGTCCGGGTCCGGTGAGCAGCGCGGCCCTGTACCTGGACCCGGGCCTGGATGCCGAAAGGGTGGCCGACGGGCTGCGCGACCACTTCGGCAGCGCGCCCCTCGAGATCCGCAGCAACCAGCGCCTGCGCCGCGAGGCGATGGACATCTTCGACCAGACCTTTGCGGTGACCAAGCTGCTGCAGGGCATCAGCTGGCTGATCGCGGTGTGCGGCATCGCCCTGATGCTGCTGGTCCTGGCGCGGGAGCAGATCCCGGAGCTGGCCCTGTACCGCGCCCTGGGCGCCACCTCGCCGCAGGTGTTTTCGCTCTTCGTGGGCAAGGGCCTGGGCATGGGCATCTTTGGCCTGGTGCTGGGCGGCATGGGGGGGGTGCTGCTGGCGATGATCCTGATCTTCGTCATCAACCGGGCCTATTTCGGCTGGACCATCCAGCTGCACTGGCCCTGGGCGGCGCTGGCCACCCAGGGGATCACCATCCTGGGGGCGGCAGTGCTGGCCAGCCTGTACCCGGCCCGCAAAGCCAGCCGGACCCCGGCCAGCGAATTGAGGCGCGAGGATGGCTGAGCCCCGGCGGTACCTGGGATGGGGCGCGGCGGCCCTGGTGGCGGCGACCCTGGCCCTGGCCTGGGCCCAGGGGGAGCCGGCGTGGCGCCTGGCCCGGCCGGACTATGGCTGGTCCTTTCCCCGCGACCACTGGGCCCACCCCGAGTACCAGACCGAGTGGTGGTACTTCACCGGGCACCTGCGGGCCGCCGATGGCCGGCGTTTCGGCTACCAGTTCACCTTCTTCCGGGTGGGCCTGCTGGCCGAGCGGCCGCCTTTGGACTCGCAGTGGGCGGCCGGTCAGTTGATCATGGGGCACGCGGCCCTCAGCGATCTGGACGGCGGCCGGCACTACTTCAGCGAGGTCCTGTACCGGGTGACGCCGCTCCTGGGCGGTTTCGGTGTATACCCGGATTCGCTGATGGGGTGGAGCCGCGGGCCGGCCGGCACGGCGGGGCGCTGGACCCTGCGGTGGAACGGCGCGGCCTTCGACCTGGCGATGGTGGACGAGGTCCAGGGCCTGGCCTTCGAGCTGCAGACCCGGCCGCTCAAGCCGCCGGTGTTCCAGGGGCCCGGCGGGTACAGCCGCAAGGGAGAGGGCCCCAGCGCCGCCAGCCAGTACTACAGCTTTACCCGGCTGGCGACCCAGGGCACCCTGCGGGTTGGCGGAGAGCAATTGGCGGTGCAGGGGGAGAGCTGGATGGATCAGGAGTTCGGCTCCAACCAGCTGGGCCCGCAGCAGGTGGGCTGGGACTGGTTCAGCGTGCAGCTGGATGACGGCAGGGAGCTGATGTTGTACCTTTTGCGCGACGAGGACGGCGTGGATTTCGCCCGCGGCACCCTGGTGGGGGCCGAGGGGGCGCCGCGTTATCTGGAGCGCGGCGAGTTTGCGGTGCGCGCCACCGGGTCCTGGGCCAGCCCGCAGACCGGGGCCAGGTACCCGGCCGGCTGGACCCTGAGCCTGGGCGGCGAAACCTGGACCCTGGCGCCCCTGCTGGCCGACCAGGAGAATCGCGGCAGGGCGGTGGACGACCTCTTCTACTGGGAGGGGGCAGTGGCGGTGCGCGACCAGGCCGGCAGGGAATGCGGCAAAGGGTATGTGGAGCTGACAGGGTACGGCACGGGCAGGCGCCCGGGCATCTGACCGCGAAACCAAGGGCGAGGAGCCATGAGCGAGAAGCAGGCACAGCCACGGGGGGATTCCCTGGCGGGGGTGGCGACTCTGCCCGCCTCGGCGGCCGGCCGCCGCGAACGCCTGACCATCACCCAGGTCGAACTCTTCCGGGTCTGCCCGCCGCTGCAACCGGGCATCCTGCCGGCGGGCGCTGCCCCGGATTTCGACGTCATCCCCAAGTACATCGTCAAGGTGCACACCGACGCCGGCATCGTCGGCCTGGGTGAGACCCACCGCATGCGCGGCGGGGCGGGCGACGAGAGCACCATCCGCCTGCACCAGGCCGCCGAAGCCCTGAAGGGCAGGAACGTGCTCGACTTCAACCTGTCGCGGCTCGAACTGCCGGTGCCCACCGACACCGGGGCTTTCGAATGTGCCTTCTACGACATCCTGGGCAAGGCGGTGGGCTGGCCGGTGTGGCGCCTGCTGGGTGGGCTGGGCCAGCGGCGCATCCCGGTGCATTACTGGGCCGGCAAGGGCCTCAGCCCCGAGGAGTTGCGGGCGCTGGCGGAAAAGGCGGTGGCCCTGGGTTTTGCCGGGGTGAAGATGAAACGCTTCAATCCGCTGCCGCAGGCGCTGGAGATCTTCGCCTCGGTCTCGCCCAAGCTCAAGATCACTGTGGACCTGATGGGCCACTACGCCGGGGATTTCCTGCCGGTGGTGCGCCAGTTGGAGGCCATCGGCAACGTGCTCTTGATCGAGGACCCGCCGCCGGCCGCCGACGCCCTCGACGCGTACCGCCAGCTGCGAGGGCAGATGAGCATCCCCATCGCCATGCACCTGTACCTCAACCGCGAGGGGGTGCGCGGCATGGTCAAGGCGATCAACGCCGAGGCCTGCACCATCTTCAATCTGGGAGCGGGGAACATGGCCGAGTTCGTCGCCCGCTCCTACCTGGCCGGGGAGGCGGGCATCGGGGTATGGCACGGCTCGGCCCACGAGCTGGGCATCCTCGACGCGGCGATGTTACACGCCTGCGCCGCGGCCCCCAACTGCACCTATCCCAGCGATATCCTCAGCCACCAGCGGGTGCATAATCTGTTGGCCCAGCCCTTCGAGATGCACGACAGCCAGATCACCGTGCCCGAAGGGCCCGGCCTGGGAGTGGAACTGGACGAGGATGCCTTGAGGCGGTACTTGGTGGAGTGAGTGTCGCGGCCCTGCCAACCGGAACAGGGGCAGGATAGGCCAGAGGGCCTGGGGGGTAGGGACCGGAAGTCGGGCGGCTCCGGGTGGATCGGGGAATCAGGCGACGATGTTCAGCCGGCGGCCCTTGTCGTGGCCCCCGCTGGAGGGGGGAGGGTGAACGGTCATTCTGGCGGTCAGATTGTCGATGAAGGTATCGGCCTGCTTCTTGGCGATGATGGAGGCCGGGCCGTTGCCGGCTACCTTGATCTCGACCGTGACGATGGGCACGGACCTGCCGTTGATTTTCATGCTTTCCTCCTGGGTTCTCCGCGCCAATCCCCTTGCATCGCCCCTTTCCCCGGCGACGCAATACGCCGGCCCCGCTCTGCAATCAACAAAATCCAGCCCGGCAGGTCAACTGTGGACCGCGGGCCGACCCAAAAAGAAAGCGCAACCCCCGCTATCAGGGGGTTGCGCTTTGCTGGGCTGGTAGCGGTGGAGGGAATCGAACCCCCGACACGCGGATTATGATTCCGCTGCTCTAACCGACTGAGCTACACCGCCGTTTTTTGGCGTCTCGAAACTAGGCCGCTGCCCGGTTTTTGTCAATAGGAGAAGAACTCGGGCAGTCCCACCTCGGCAATGGTGCCAGCGGCCCCGACGGCGGCCAGGTCCATCTTGCGTTTGTCTCCGACGATGGAGATCAGCCGCGGGCGGCTCTGCACCTGCTCGCGGTAGAACTGCAACATCCCTTCGAGAGACGCCTGCTGCAACTGGGCGAAGCGCCCTGCCCTCGGGTCCACCGGCAGGCCCTGCCGCTCCCACTGGCGCACCGCCCCCAGGATCTGGCGGAAACCCAGGCGGGAGGTGCGGTACTGGCTGAGCAGGGCGTCCTTGGCCGCGGCGAAGCGCTCCTCCGAGGAGGGCATCTGGTCCAGGAGCTGGAGGAAAACGGCGGTGGCCTCGGGGGTCTTGTCCGCCTGGCAGCCGATGAAGCCGGCCATCAGGTTCTGCTCGCCCTGGCGCTCGGCGGTGAAGTACTGGGCCCAGGCCTGGTAGGCCAGGGCCCGGGCCTCGCGCAGTTCCTGGAAGACGATGCTGGCCATGCTGCCGCCAAAGTATTCGTTGTAGAGCTGGATCAGGGGCCGCCTGGTCTCGTCGTAGGGGGTGTCGCCCGCCTCGATGCGGACCAGGGCCTGGGCCATCTCCTTGTCGTAGAGGAGGACCTGGGTGGAGACGGGCTGGCGCACCTGGGGCGGGGGCTGGGGCGGGGGCGTTCTCAGCTCCGCCGGCAGGGTGTAGTGCTGCTTGAGCTGGGCCAGCACCGCGTCGATGGGCAGGGAGCCGGTGTAGAGCAGGGTGTGGCGGTAGCCCCGCAGGCCGCTGACCAGGCCGAGCAGTTCGTCTTTCTGGAGGGTCTGAAGCTGTTGGTTGGACAGGGCGCGGCGGAAGGGGGACTGCTCGCCGAAGCGGTTGAAGAGGTAAAGGGCCTGGCTGAGGGTGCGGTGGTCCTTCTGCGAGTCGGCGCGCTGGGCCAGGGTGATGGCGATCAGCTCGGCCAGGGCCGAATCGGCGGCCACCGGCTGGCGCAGCAGCTCGTCCATCAGCGCCAGGGACTCGCCGAAATTGGCATCCAAGCCGGAGATGGAGAAGGAGGTCTCGTAGTCGCTGGCCCCCATGCTGAAGTCGGTGCCCAGCCGGTACCACTCCCGTTTGAGGGCCTCGGGCGAGAGGCGGGGGGTGCCGGCCTTGTCGAGCAGGTCGCGAGCCGTGGCCAGGCGCTGGTCGGTCAGCAGGCCCAGGTCCAGCGAGGCGCTGAGGCTGAACAGGTCGTTCATGGGGTTGGGGCAGTAGTAGAGGGTCACCCCTTCGGCCACCGGGCGGATGTGGAAATCCTTTTCAGGAGCCAGGAAGACCGGCTCGATCTGGGACACCGGCATGGCCATCACCTGGGCGAAGAAGGCCGACTGGCGCGAGGGGTCGATCTCCACCTTGTCGATGGCCGGCTTGTCGATGGTGGGGAGTTCCGGTTTGCCGTCGCGGCGGTAGCCGACCACGTAGTCCTTGC
>Ga0194132_10006738_pt1 | contig 17635 bp, 14 predicted proteins | sample TA2KigOf80mmetaG_FD_148612 | JGI IMG/M metagenome (GOLD analysis project Ga0194132, IMG submission 148612) | Freshwater microbial communities from Lake Tanganyika, Tanzania - TA2015054 Kigoma Offshore 80m | ecosystem: Environmental > Aquatic > Freshwater > Lake | place: Tanzania: Lake...
CGATTGGCACATGCATGACGCATGCGAATGTGCCCTACAAAACAAAAACGCGCCGTTCCCATAAGGCTGCGGCGCGAGATTGCCGGGTATTTGGACGACCTTGCGGTCGCGTTCGTGCGGGCTAGGCTGCGATCAACTGTTCGCCTTCGTCCCGTAGCTCGCTGCTGGCCAGTAAGTAGAGCTCCAAGCGGCCCGATACTTGAAGTTTGTCGTAGATCGTCGTGAAGTGGTTGCGCAGGGTGTGCTCGCTGATATGCAGTTTATCAGCGATGATTTTGTTGCGCGCGCCTTTCGCTTTGACCAACGTGGCGACGATTTGCCGCTCCTTGCAAGTGAGCTTGTCGATTTTTTTTGCTTCCGGCGGGTTATTTCGTGTGTGTGCGAGTGTCGAGAATACGCGGCCCAGAATGCCGCGGTCGAGCCAAACCTCGCCCTCATGCACTTTGTAGATTGCACGCAGCAGCACGTCGGCATCCGCCTGCTTGGGAACAACGCCGCGCGCGCCGCGCACCGCCGCCTGCTGGTGCAGCTCGCGATCCGTCGCACCGGTGAGGACCAGCACACGTAGCGTGGGATTGGCGGCCAATTTCTCCAGGCAAGCGAGGCTTGCCCCGCCGGATTCCAAATCGAGCACAATGACATCGGGTGCACCCGATGCCAGTTTGGCCAACAGCTCGTCACAACTACCCGCCGTGCCGGATACGCGCATACGTGGCGCGGCGCTGGCGATCAAACGCTCCAGGCCCCACAACACGAGCTTGTGATCGTTCACTAGGAAAACGTTAATCGGTTGGGTGTCAAGGAGTCGCATGAGCCACCTATCGGTTTGGTTTTGTCGAGCACAAATTCAAAAAATTGAACTGGCGATAGCCCATAAAGCAAATCTCGTGCCACCTTTTGAGGTTATTGATTTTATTGGGCTATTTTTGGCGTTCGTGAAGTTGTGCACAAATGTAAAGATCGGAAATTTCGACACACCTTGTTGACACATGCACCAGCGGCACAGCCAATGAGAAAAAATATTAATAAAATCAATTGGTTATGGTGAATGGCCGAATCGTTCGGATTTCGACAGTAGACATGTCAAATGTCATGCGCATGAATTTTTGGCTGGTCGCGCCGGTTTTCCTGTGGCGAGCCGGCTTGCTTGCCGGTTGGCGCTGGGTTGGTGAAAGCCGAGTGAGCGCGATGGTGAGCTGTGAGAGACGTACGGCGATGGTGGCGACTGCTGCGCACTACGCCGCCTCTTTGCGATTATTTCGCGTATCGAGTCCGCGCCGCCGCACACTGGGTGCCTGCTATCATGCTTGGGTTCAACAATCGGGAGTCGTTCCGTGTTAAAGCAATGGCAGTTCATGCTACTAACCGCCGTGGCGGTGATCTCGCTGGCGCTGGTGGTGACCAACATCGTGTTATTCACCGCCAACCGCGAGGCGCAAACCGAATTCGCGCAGCGCGCCCAATACATCCAACAAAGCCAGCAGCTCGAACCCTTGTATCAAGGCATCGTGCGGAACCTCGCCGAACTCACCGCCAAGACCAACGACCAGCAACTGGCGCAACTGCTAAGCTCGCAAGGCATCACCTTCACTGTGAACCAGCCGCAGCAACCCGAAGCGCCGAGAGCAGAAGCGAAGGGAAAAGCCAAATGAGCCAACGCGACCAAGCAACCCACAGCGCGTTTGCACCGCTGCTGATCGGGCTACTGACGATAGCGCTGTGGTTTGGGTTTCAGACCGCGCAACTTCTCAAAGAGAAAGACAACCTGGCCAACCTTAAGAGCAACCAAACACAGATCTACGGCAACGCGCAGAAGATGCGCGGGCAGTTAGACACTCTCGCTGCCGAAACCGCTAAGCTTGCCGCGGCGGGCAATCAGAACGCGGCGTTGATTGTCAATGCGCTAAAGCAACGCGGCATTACCATCGATCCCACCAAGGCCGGCAAACCGCCGGCGGAAGCGCCGGTGGCAAAGTGATCTGACACCGATCACCCCTTGAAAGCCCGCGCGAGTGCAGCACCGCGCGGGCTTTTTCTTGTGAGCGCCCTATAATGGCGCGCCAGCGTTAAAGGTTGCTTCAGGGAGCGAGATCAATGGCAGTGTCAATGGCAGTGAACACCACCAAAGGCGCCACGGCAGCATTGGCCGAGTGGGCCGCGGGTTTTCGTTTGACGGATGCACCGCAAGACGTGATCGAGCGCATGAAAGCGCTGGTGCTCGATTATTTGCGCGTGACCGCGGTGGGCGCGCCGCTGCCGTGGAGCCGCAACACGCGCGCGCTGGCGTTGGAACTCGGCGGCAAGGCGGAAAGCAGTCTGCTGCTGTGCGGCAGCCGGGTGGACGCCGCGCGTGCGGCGTTTGTGAACGGTGCCTACGCCCACGCCTGCGATCTTGACGACACGCATGTCGGTTCGATGCATCACGCGGGCGCGTCGATTTTGCCCGCAGTGTTCGCAGTCGCCGAGCGCGAAAATTGCAGCGGCCGCGCGCTGCTGGAAGCCGCGATCATCGGTTACGAAGCCTCGCTGCGCATCGGTTTGGCCACCCAGCCCGCGCTGTTTCAACGCGGCTTCATGGCCACGCCGACTTGCGGCGCGATGGGCGCGGCGCTGGCCGCGGGCAAGCTGCTCGGCTTTAACGCGACCGACATGGCGGGCGCGCTGGGTGCGGCGGGTGCGTATGCCGGCGGGCTTGCGCAATTTTATTTGTCCGGCGGCGTCACCAAGCGTTTGAACGGCGCGCGCGGTGCGGAGTCCGGCGTGATGGCGGCGTTGCTCACCAAGGCTGGTATCTGGGGCCCACGCGATATCCTCGAAGGCGAGGCGGGTTTTTTCAAGGCGTTCTCCGGCGCGCCCAAGCCGGAAAAAATCACCGGTGATTTGGGGCGGGGTTATCGCTTGATGGAGGTGAGCACCAAGGTGCATGCGGGCGCGGGGCGCTTGCAGGCCACCGTCGATGCGGGCTTGGCCTTGACCGCGGAACTTAAGCTCATGCCCGCGCAAGTGCTCGAGTGTGAAGTGGGCATCCCCAAGGTGGTGCAAGGCCGCTTGACGCAACTCGATCCGCCGGATTTGCAAAGCGCGCAGTTGTCGATTCCGTTTAGCTTGGCGATGGCGTTGGCGCTCGGCCGCACGCGCGGCGCGCACACCTCGCTGCGCAGCACCGATTACGACGCGGCCTTGCAAGACGCCGAGGTGCGCGCGCTGTCAAATCGCACGTGCTGCGTGCTCGATGCTTGGGTAGAGGCGGGCACCAACACCGAGGAAGTGCCGACGCGTGTAACCATCAAGTTGGCGAGCGGCGCCACGCATGAAATGAAGATCGCGCATCCGCGCGGCAGCCCGCACCGGCGCATGAGTTGGGAGGAAATTTCCGCGCTGTTTCGCGACACAGTGGGGGATGCGATGTCTTCGGCGACGTTGACTACGGTGTTGGATTTGGTGTCGCGGTTGGATAGCGACGTGAGCGTGCGGGAAATTATGCGCACCTACGTCGCAACGCCAGAGTGGCTTGCAAAAATGTGGGGCGGGAGGAGCCCTTGAACAAAGCTCAGGACAGGCTTATTGACGCCCTACCAAAGGCGATGCCTGGCCAGACAGACGCGAACGGCAGCAACGGGTCGGTTTGCCTCATTTAGACTTTCTGATAGCAACCGCACACCATCTGTCAACTCAAGTCGCAACGTTTACGGCTAAGGCGCCTTCACCCCAAGCCCAAGCCTGGTTTCGACTATCCGCGCAAACACCGTCGCGCCCAGCGGCAGTGCCTCGTCGTTAAAATCGTAACCCGGGTTGTGCACTTCGCACGAACCCCCTTGTGTGCCATCTGCCGCGCCGTTGCCGATGTTGAAATAACACCCCGGCACTTTTTCCAGCATGAAGGAAAAATCCTCGGAGGCCATGATCAGCGGCGGATTGCGCTCGACGTTGTCGGTGCCCACCACTTCGGTGCAAATTTTTGCGGCGAATTCGGCGGCCTCGGCGTTGTTAATCGTCGGCGAATAGATCGTGCGAAAGTCCACCTTGCAAGTGGCGCCGAAGGCTTGTGCCACGCCGCTCGCAATGCGCTTCATCGCCTGCTCGACTTGCGCCATCACTTCGCGCGAGAACGCGCGCACCGTGCCCGACAGCCGCGCGCTTTGCGGGATCACGTTATAGGCATCGCCGGAATGAATTTGCGTCACCGACAGCACCGCGGTTTGCACCGGTGCGACGTTGCGCGCGACGATCGCTTGCAGCGCGGTGGTGATGTGCGCGGCGACCAGCACGGAATCGACGCCGCTTTCCGGCCGCGCGCCATGCGCGCCCTTGCCGGTGATGTCGATATCGAAAAACGCGCCGCCCGCCATCATCGGCCCCGATTTCACCGCGAATTTGCCCAGCGCCAAGCCCGGCCGGTTGTGCATGCCGAAGATCGCATCGCAGGGAAAGCGTTCGAACAAGCCATCGGCGATCATCGCTTGCGCGCCGCCCTGGCCTTCCTCCGCCGGCTGAAAAATAAAATGCACGGTGCCGTCAAAGCGTTTGGTCTCGGCCAGATAACGCGCCGCGGCGAGCAACATGGTGGTGTGGCCGTCGTGGCCGCAGGCGTGCATTTTGCCGGCGTGTTGCGACGCGTGTTCGAAGTTGTTCGCCTCAACGATCGGCAGCGCATCCATGTCGGCGCGCAACCCGATCGTGCGCTTGCCGCTGCCCGCGCGCAGCACGCCTACCACGCCGGTGCGGCCGATGCCGGTGTGCACTTCGCAGCCGAAGGCGCGCAGTTTTTCGGCGACGATGGCGGCGGTGCGGCTTTCCTCGAAACCCAGTTCGGGATGCGCGTGGATGTCGCGGCGCCAGCGTGTTAACTCGTCGTGCTTGATGGCGATGGATTCGATTAGCGTCATGGCGGCCTCGTTGCGGAATCAAACTACACAAACATGTCTGGATAAAATATTTAATTAAATCAAATACTTACGTTAATTCAAGGCATCCGCTTCGACAAGCTCGGGGCAAACGTTGGTTCGGGCACACGGTTAGCGTCTATCGCCCGCTCACGTCAAAACGTCGCCCCGCCGCGCTTGCGCAACAAGAACACGCCGACCCACAGTGCCGGCAGTGCGCACATGATAAAGCCGATGCCGTAGCTGCCGGTGGTGGTCAGCAGCGTTGAATACAACAGCGGCAACGACAGCGCGCCCACTTGGCCAAACGAGAGCACCCCGCCGGTGACGCCGCCGCGCATGTCCGCGGGGGCTGCGCGCGCGGTTTCGGATAACAACACGCCGTGCCACGACAACGCGGTGGCGCTTAACACGCAAGCGATAAAGCCCACCGCCAGCGTGGGCCAGCCCGGCCCGGTAAACGCAAGCAGCGCAGCGCTTGCCGCCATGCCCAGTGCCAGACCCGCCATCATCGCGCGTGGCGACACGCGCGTGCTGCCCACCCAGCCCCACAACACGCGGCTGGGCATCGCCACCGCCACCGCCACCGAAAACAAAAACCCCGCCGCCACCGGCGTGTAGCCGATGGTGGTGAGATACACCACAAAGTACGCGGTGACGGTGGCCTGCAGCCCGTTAAACGCGAGGCACGCGAACGACATCGCGCGCAATTCGCGCGTGGCGAGCACCGCGGCCAGCGTGGTGCGGAAATCGGATAACTGAAAACTGCGCGTGGGTACGCGGTCGGTGTCGAACATTTTGCACAGCGGATAAAGCGCCAGCCCAAACGCCACGCACACCGCCGCGCAGGCGAGCATCGCGTTGCGCCAGCCCAGCCACTCGGTGAATTGCGGCGCGATCAAGCCGGCGAGCAACAGGCCCGCGGGCACCGAGGTTTGTTTGACCGAAAACACCAGCGGCATGTAGCGCGGCGGCGACAGCCGCGCGAGCAGGTGCGAGCTTGCCGGCGTGGAAAACGCGCCGCCGCCGCCGGCGATGATGGCCGAGGCGATAAACGCGAGCGGCGTGCCGGCGATCGCCACCGCGGTGCCCACCGCCAGCAGCAGCAGCGCAATTACGCTCATGCGCATCGCGCCGTAGCGCACGATAAAACTGCCGCAGCCCAGTTGCACCACCAGCGAAGCGGCGGCGGTCAAGCCGAAATAAATGCCGATCCATCCCGGCGGGAAGTGCAAATCGGCGATGATCGCCGGCGCGATCACCGCCGGCAGCGAGCGCCCGAGCGAGACAAAGGTCTGCTGCAGGAACATCGCCACCAACACCAGCAGGAGGGGGTTCACAAGGCGTGCAATCGGTTCGCGTGTAGTGATACATCGCGGGCGCAATACTTGACTGATACTCGCGCCCGGCGCATGGCGTACATTATCGCCGATGATACCCGTGTAATGCGGCGCACGCGAAGCGCCGCATTACACGACGAGGGAAAACTACAGGGTGCGCACCTGTACGGTTCTCCACTTGATCGGGCCGCCACGCGCGCCCTTGACGCCGGCCCCATATTGCAGCGAAAAGTAACCCGCCTTGAATTTGCCGTCGTTGATGTCGACGGTGGTCTGCCCGTTTAACTTGACGATAAGGCGCGTGCCTTGCGCGGTGATTTCCATGCGGTTCCAGCGGTTGCCGGCAAGGTTTGTAATCGGCACCGGCACCGCGGCGAAATTGACGATCGCGCCGGTGCCGTATTTCGGATCGGGGCGGATGTCCCAAATGTTTATCTCATAGGACGTCGCCGAACCGATTTTTTTATTGTCGGCGGAGCGGATGAAAATGCCGCTGTTGGTATCGGGCGCGGCCCAGAACTCGGCGCGAATCTGAAAATCACCATACACGCGGCGGCTTACCAAGTGCCCGCCCTTGCCGTCGTCGGCGACGATGGCGCCGCCTTCCGTGCGCCAGTTTGCGTCGCCGATGCGGTCGAAGTTATCCAAACCGCTGCCGTTGTCGATCAAGGTCATCCAGCTGCCGCCGTCGTTGTCCCACGGGGGGCTGCTGGCACAGCCGGCTACACCCAACGCAACGACCAATAATGCAGCAGCGATACGCGCAAAAACGCTCATGAAATTCTACCGGGATTGGTGATGTAAGAACCGCGTGGCGATTTTGCGCTGAAGTGACGCGAAATTCAATTTGCTTATGTCATTAAACGCTAGCCCGTTTTCATTGATTCGCGCGCCGTGCAATCCATCACGCCGCGGGCTTGCCGCTACGCGCGCATGACAAAAGTTTGTCGGCGAGTGACGTGATGTGACGGTTTTTTAACGCGCACAGCACTGCGGGTGATTTTTTGCCATGCTCGCGCAAAATCAAAAATGCAATAAAATCCAATAGTTACAAAAATTCCGGCATTTTTGCGCAGGGCGTTTTTGATCTGGCACACACTATGCTCCGTCAAGGGCAGGAACATTTCTGACGGAGGCAAGTATGAACGTTCACGTCCGCAAATACGGCGCGCGTATCGAGTTCGATGATAACGATACGTTCACCTACGACGAAGAATTGGCAGCCATGGGCAAAGAGCTGCAAACCATGGAACTGCTGATCGTTTCGCGCCGGCTGCGCGGCATGGCGGCGGTGCCGGAGCGGCTGGATGAAGACGGAGAATTCGACGACTTCGATCCCAGCGCGTTTGTCGAGCGCACCTACCAGTAGGCTTGACTCGCGGCAATCGAATCTTCGATTGCGGTTATGCGGTTTGGCGCGCGGCATACGCCGTGCGCTTGATTCACCGTTTCATGTTGCCGTTCGGCGGCGCCATCGTCAGTGGCGCCGTTTTTATTTTCCGCTGCTCAAACACACCGCCGCTTGCGGCATGCGCCGGTGGTGTGGTGGTATGGGGGATGTGATGCGCATCACCGTGCGCAACGGCTGCTGCCGAGTTACCCACGTGTTGGCGATTCCTCAACAGCGCCGGTGCGCTGCACGCGGCTGTGGCGGCGCCCGCGGCGTTCCAAACCGCAAAAAATAATGCTTTAAAAACAGACACCTGCATGACGTTCGCCAGTTTGTCACGGCGCTCATTGCGGTTGGCACGGAGCCTGCTCTAGTCAGGGCAAGCAACCCGACACAGGAGAGCGGCCATGCAAATGCAATTGATGACGTACTTGAGCACCGATGACTTCGAAGATGCCGATAGTTTGACGCCCGAAGAACAGGCGATGGCGCCGCACGCGATGCCGCCGCAGGCCGAGCGCGCGTATGCCGCGCACAGCCTGCACGTGTTCAACGCCGCCAACGATGATCTGGATTTGGATCTGGGCGAGACGCGGGAATGGATAATCTACTGATTCCGGCCGTCACGCCGCCGCGCGCCGGGCGCCACCGCCCGCTACGTTGGCGGCGGCGGCCATGAAATCCGTCAGCGCGCCCACGTTGGCGAGCGTTTCCAGCGCCGTGAGCATTTCATAAAGCCGCGGCAGGGCATCGGGCCGCAATGCGCGCGACGCGCAATCCTTGAATTTCGATTCCAGCCGGTCGGGTGGCGCGAGGTTTCGCGGCCCGCGCAGCGGTTGATCAACGCGCGCGGAATAGGTCTTGCCTTCGGTGGTGGTGACGTTCACCACGCCCTGATAGTGTTCCGCCATGTCCTTCGGCGCGTTCGGATGGGTGTTGGCCGTGACGCGCGACAACAGCGCGCGCAACCGCGGCTCAATCAGCGCGTCATCCTCGAAATGATCGAACGTTACCGCGCCGTGCATCAGCGCGCGCGCGACGCAGTATTGCACGCTGAACTTGGCATCGAGCGCGGTTTTCGGGTCGGGGCGGTTGGTGTGCGCCAGCGCGGGCGCGTGGGTGACCGTCTCGATTTTGGCGATGCGCTCGGGTGTGAGCTGATGGCGCTCGCGCAAAATCAGCGCGGCGTCGATCGCCGAATGCGTGCTGGCGCAGCACGGGTATTGTTTGAGCCCGATGCCGGGGTTTAACAGGTCAAGCGGGTTGGCCCAGGTGGTGAGCGCTTTTTGCGCGTCGTAGTTGCCGGCGCCGTTAAACATTTCAAAAAAGCCCTGGTGATGTTCCAGCGCATCGTCCGCGGCGGTGAAACTCTCTTTTGCCATCAACGCGGCATAAAGCCCGTTGCGGCTGCAGTGGCCCGCGTGCAGGGGTTTAACCATGGTGCCGAAGTTGGCCTTGATGCCCGAGGATAACGACGCGGCAATCGCCAGCGCGGTGGCGGTGCGCGCCACATCCAGATTCAACAGCCGCGCGCACGCCGCTGCCGCGCCGAATACGCCCAGCGTGGCGGTGGGATGCCAGCCCTTGCGGTAGTGATACACGTTGACGGCTTTGCCGATCGCGGCTTGCGCTTCGAAACCGGTGACATAGGCGAGCAGCACATCGCGCCCGCTCGCGCCCGTCATTTCACCCAGCGCGATAATCGCCGGCAACAACGGCACCGAGGGGTGCCCGCCGATGGTGTTGTTGACATCGTCATAGTCGAGCGCGTGCCCGGCGGTGCCGTTGATCAAAGCCGCGTCGAGCGCCGAGGCGCGGCGATCGGTGCCCCACAGCGAGACCGTCCCGCCGGCGCCATAAACGCGCGCCACTTTTTGCGCGATGCGCGGGCCTGCTTCGTTGGCGCCGGCAAGCGCGCAAGCCAGGGTGTCGATGATCGCGACCTTGGCCCAATGCACGGCATCGGACGGCAGATCGTCGTAACGCAACGCGGTAATGCGTTGCGCAAGCTCAGTGGCGATGGTCGGCGCATTCATAAAATAATAAATAAAATCAAGTAGTTAAAAAATTTCTCAATGCGATGCCCAAGCACTTTAGCATGGCGTGCGCGGGCGCCGAAGGTTTTTGCGCAGCGCCGCCAGTAGCGCGAGCGCCGCACTGTGCGAGCGCAGCATTTTAATGCGATGCTAGTGTGATGCTAAAGGCATGTACGCCAACGCGGCGCTTGCGCCAGCACGCTATGCGCGGATCAAAGAGCGCTTGTGTGGCGACTGCAAGCGTTTGTGACCATGCGGCCGGAGCCCGGCGGCTTTGAGCACACGACGGACATACGCGACCATGAACCCATTATGGGCTTCATCGCACGCCCTGAGGCGATGGCAAGAGCCGAGCGCAAGTGTGCGTATAAATCTTCAAAAAACTGTCAAATCGGCAGATTTAAAATCCGACAGTTGGACGTACAAGAGTTGTTAGCGCCGACTAATTTCTGAATGTGGAATGCTGCTGGAAGATGGCTGTAGCGGCATAAGTTCGATAAAAATTAAATTAATCGATTCGATACAAAATATATTCTGCGGTGCAGCATTATGACTTGAAACTGTAATCTGGCAGGCGCATAATCCACCCGTGCCCAGCGCCAATGTTGGACACACTCCTCCAAAACCTCCTCCTTTGGTGGAACTTCAGCGCAATCCTTAGGGATTGCGCTTTTTTTGGGTGCGGCCCAGAGTATAGCGGAAACTGATTCCGGCATGACATTGTTGCAAAGCAACAATAAAGGCCGGTTTCCTGCTACAGTCCGCATTTCGCGTAAGCAAAGTTATAGCAGGCGAAATGGGCATTTGGCGGTGTGCGCATTGTTTGTTGAGCCGGGCATGGTTCATGGCTTGTTATACTCGGACACGTGCAAACTCGCGGTTCAAGCCAGTGGCCCGCTGAATTTTTCGGCTTGACCATCGTCAAGGCTCGCACCGGCCCGCTGTAATAGATTCGCGCGTTTGCATCGAGTGTTGCGAGCGCGTACGACCCTAATCGCTCTCACCACAGGCGCCACATGAAAATCCACGAATACCAAGCCAAGGAAATCCTGCGTAAATTCGGCGTGCGCACGTTGCGCGGCGTGCCGTGTTTTTCGCTGGATGAAGCGGTGGCCGCAGGCAAAAGCCTTGGCGGCAGTGTGTGGGTAGTGAAGGCGCAAATCCACGCCGGCGGGCGCGGCAAGGGTGGCGGAGTGAAGCTCGCGAAGTCGCCCGAGGCGTTAAAGACGCACGCCTCGGCGATCCTCGGCATGCAACTGAAAACGCCGCAGACCGGCCCCGAAGGGCAAAAGGTGCGCCGCCTGTTGATCGAAGAAGGCGCCAACATCAAAAAGGAATATTACGTTGCGCTGGTGGTGGACCGCGCCTCGCAGCGCGCGGTGCTGATGGCCTCCAGCGAAGGCGGCATGGATATCGAAGAGGTGGCGCATAAAACGCCGGAGAAAATTCATCGCGTCACCATCGACCCGATGGCGGGGCTCACCGACGCGCAAGCCCAAGACATGGCGCGCAACATCGGGTTGCCGGCGGACGCGCTGCCGCAGGCGGGCGATCTGTTAAGGGCGCTCTACAAGGCGTTCGACGAAACCGATGCCGCGCTGGTCGAAATCAACCCGTTGATCATTACCGCCGATCATCAGGTAATCGCGCTCGACGCCAAAATGAACTTCGACGAGAACGCGTTGTTCCGCCATCCCGAAATCGTCGCGCTGCGCGATCTGGATGAGGAAAACCCGGCGGAAGTCGAAGCGTCCAAGTTTGGATTAAGTTACATCGAGCTTGACGGCAACATCGGCTGCCTGGTGAATGGCGCGGGGCTGGCGATGGCGACCATGGATATTTGCAAACTCTACGGCGGCTCGCCAGCGAACTTTCTCGATGTCGGCGGCGGCGCCTCGACCGAGAAGGTGACCGAAGCGTTCAAGATCATGCTGAAGAACCCGTCGTTAAAGGCAATTCTGGTCAACATCTTCGGCGGCATTATGAAGTGCGACGTGATCGCGCAAGGCGTGGTGCAAGCCGCGCGGCAGGTGAGTTTGCAAGTGCCGCTGGTGGTGCGGCTCGAAGGCACCAACGTCGAGTTGGGCAAAAAAATTCTTGCCGAATCAGGGCTGCCGATTCTTGCTGCGAATAACATGGCGGATGCCGCGCAAAAAGCGGTGAGCGCCGTGAAAGGGGCCGCGTAACATGTCCATCCTCATCGACAAAAACACGCGCGTTCTGACGCAAGGCATCACCGGCAAAACCGGCCAATTTCACACCAAGGCGGGCAAGGAATACGCCAACGGCGCGGCGTGTTGCGTCGCGGGTGTCACGCCGAAAAAAGGCGGGCAGTCGTACGAGGGCATCCCCATTTTTGAGACGGTGAAAGAAGCCAAGGCCGCGACCGGCGCTAACGTCTCGGTGATTTACGTGCCGCCGCCGTTTGCCGCCGCGGCCATTGATGAAGCGGTGGAGGCCGATCTCGATCTGGTGATTTGCATTACCGACGGCATCCCGGTGCGCGACATGATTCGCACCAAATACAAAATGATCGGCAAGCGTACCAAACTCATCGGCCCCAACTGCCCTGGCGTGATTACCCCCGATGAATGCAAAATCGGCATCATGCCCGGCCATATTCACAAAAAGGGCCCGATCGGCGTGTTGTCGCGTTCGGGCACGCTGACCTACGAAGCCGTCGGGCAGTTGATGGAAGCAGGCTTGGGCCAAAGCTCGTGCGTGGGCATCGGTGGCGATCCGGTGAATGGCTTGAAACACATCGACGTGATGAAAATGTTCAACGACGATCCCGCCACCGAAGCGGTGGTAATGGTGGGCGAGATCGGCGGCACCGACGAGGAAGATTGCGCGCGCTGGGTGAAGGCCAACATGAAAAAACCGGTGATCGGTTTTATCGCCGGGCTGACCGCGCCGCCGGGCAAACGCATGGGCCACGCCGGCGCGATTATCTCCGGCGGCAAGGGCACGGCCGAGAGCAAGCTTGCGGTGATGGAGGAGTGCGGGATCAAGGTCACGCGCAATCCGGCGCAGATGGGGCAGTTGATGAAGTCGGTGTTAAAGTAAATCGTCATTCTGGCGTAGGCCAGAATCTAGTTCGTTCGTCGCGCCGAAGGCGCTTAATTAAGACGCTGCGCGTTGGTTGCAACCTGGATTCTGGCTTTCGCCAGAATGACGACTTAGTAGGTGAAGCAGCAGCGGCACCCCTCCCCGGCATGGCGGGAGCACGGCTTATCCGACGGATGACGCCGCGCCTTGACCCGGAGCGCTGAACGTCATAAAAGTGGGCAAGGAGGGGTGAGTTGGAACGGGGCAACATTCAAAGACAAAGCGGAAACGCACGCGGCAAACCTAAAGGCCGCGTGGTCGAACCGTCCGCGCTCGAAGCAGTGCAAGCATTGCTCGGCAGCGAGCCGCGCCGCCGCGATTTGCTGATCGAGCACCTGCACAAAATCCAAGACAAGTTCGGCCACATTTCCGCCGCGCACATCGCCGCACTCGCGCGCGAAATGAAACTCGCGCAGACCGAGGTGTTCGAGGTCGCGAGTTTTTATCACCACTTCGATATCGTCAAAGAAGGCGACACGCCGCCGCCGGCGTTGACGGTGCGCGTTTGCGATTCGCTGTCGTGTGAGTTGGGCGGCGCGAACCCGTTGATCGCCGATTTGAAACGCGAACTCGGTGACAAGGTGCGCGTGATTCCCGCGCCGTGCGTCGGGCGCTGCGAACAAGCGCCGGTAGCCATCGTCGGGCAGAACCCGGTGGCGCACGCGACGGTGGAAAAAGTAGTGCCGTTGGTGGCTGCGGGCAAGAAAACGTGCCATACATCTAAGTATTTGATTTTAAATAACTATTTAAAAAACAGCGGTTACCGCATCGCGCAGGAATGTCTAGCGGGCAAACGCGACGCGGACGCGATCATGAAGGTGATGGAAGACTCAGGTCTACGCGGCTTGGGCGGCGCGGGTTTTCCGGCGGGGCGTAAGTGGCGCATCGTGCGCGCCGAGCAAGGGCCGCGCGTGATGGCCGTCAACATCGACGAAGGCGAGCCCGGCACGTTTAAAGATCGCTACTACCTCGAACGCGATCCGCATCGTTTTCTCGAAGGCGTGATCATCGCCGCGTGGACGGTGCAGATTTCCGAGGTCTATATTTATTTGCGTGACGAATACGCCGGCGTACGCGCCATTCTCGAAAAAGAAATCGCCGCGCTGCAGAAAAATCCGCCTTGCCCCCTGCCGCCCATTTTCCTGCGGCGCGGCGCGGGCGCCTACATCTGCGGCGAAGAATCCGCGATGATCGAATCCATCGAGGGCAAACGCGGCATGCCGCGGCTGCGCCCACCCTATGTGGCGCAAGTGGGCCTGTTCGGTTACCCCACGCTCGAGCACAACATGGAGACGCTCTACTGGGTGCGCGAGATTCTGGAAAAAGGTGCGCAGTGGTTTACCTCGCACGGGCGCAACGGGCGCAAGGGCCTGCGTTCGTTTTCGGTGTCGGGCCGCGTGAAAAAACCGGGTGTGCATTTGGCGCCGGCGGGGATCACGGTGAAGGAGCTCATCGCCGAATACTGCGGCGGCATGCTGCCGGGCCACGAGTTTTATGCGTATCTGCCGGGTGGCGCGTCGGGTGGCATTTTGCCGGCGAGCATGGGCGACATACCGCTCGATTTCGATACGCTCAATCAATACGGCTGCTTTATCGGCTCGGCTGCCGTGATTATTTTGTCGAACCAGGACAAAGCCAGCACTGCGGCGAAAAACGTGATCAAGTTTTTTGCCGAGGAATCGTGCGGCCAATGCACGCCGTGCCGTGTGGGCACGCAAAAGGCGTTGAACCTGATGGACAAATTGACTTGGGATCAAGGCCTGCTTGAAGAATTGTCGGGCGCGATGGCCGATGCCTCCATTTGTGGTTTGGGACAAGCGGCGCCGAATCCGATACATTGCGTCATGAAATACTTCCCAAAGGAAATCCAATGACCGCGCAAAGTAATCACGAACTGAATGCGATGCCGGTGGAGTTCAAACTCAACGGCAAGGATGTCAGCGCGCATCCCGATGAAACGATTATTCAAGCCGCTAAACGCCACGGCGTCGACATCCCGCACCTTTGCTACAAAGAAGGCATGCGTCCCGACGGCAATTGCCGCGCCTGCGTGGTCGAGGTGAAAGGCGAGCGTGTGCTGGCCGCCTCGTGCTGCCGCAAGCCGACCAAGGGCATGGAAGTCGTGAGTGATTCCGAGCGCGCGGTGAAGTCGCAAAAGATGGTGTTGGAGTTGCTGCTTTCCGACATGCCGGAAAAGCGCCACACGCTTTCTTCAGAGTTGGATCAGTGGGCGGCGAAAATGCAGGTGGGCAAGCCGCGGTTTGAAGCGCGCCATCAGCCGGCGGCGGATTTGTCGCACTACGGCATCGCGGTCAATCTCGATTCGTGCATTCAGTGCACGCGCTGTGTACGCGCTTGCCGCGAGGAACAAGTCAACGATGTGATCGGCTACGCCTATCGCGGCGGGCATTCGAGCATCGTGTTCGATATCCACGACCCGATGGGCGATTCGACTTGTGTCGCCTGCGGTGAGTGCGTGCAGGCCTGCCCCACCGGCGCGCTGATGCCGGCGCGCGAAGTGGGCTTGGTCAAGCCCGACAAACAAGTGCATTCGGTGTGCCCATACTGCGGCGTCGGTTGCCAGCTCACCTACAACATCAAGGACAACAAGATTTTGAGCGTCGATGGCCGCGACGGCCCGGCGAATCACAACCGCTTGTGCGTGAAAGGCCGTTACGGCTTCGACTATGTGCATCACAAGCAGCGCCTGACCAAGCCGCTGATCCGCAAGCCCGGTGTGCCCAAGCACGCGGATTTTGTGATGGACCCGGCAAATCCTCTCGAATACTTCCGCGAAGCGAGTTGGGAAGAAGCGCTCGAGTTGGCCGCGGGCAAGCTCAAACAAATTCGCGACACTCACGGCAAGGGTGCGCTCGCCGGTTTCGGCTCGGCCAAGGGCACCAACGAAGAAGCGTATCTGTTCCAAAAGCTGGTGCGCACGGGTTTTGGCAGCAACAACGTCGATCACTGCACGCGGCTGTGTCATGCGTCGAGTGTCGCGGCGCTGATGGAGGGCGTGGCTTCCGGCGCGGTGTCCAACCAGGTGGGCGACGTGCAAAACGCCGAGGTGATTTTTTTGATCGGCGCCAATCCGATTTCCAATCACCCGGTAGCGGCGACGTGGATTAAAAACGCGGTAAAAAAAGGCGCGAAGCTGATTTACGCCGACCCGCGCCGCTCGGAGCTGTCGCGCCACGCGGCCTACTACTTGCAGTTTAAACCCGACACCGATGTGGCGTTGTTGAATGCCATGATGCACACCATCGTGCACGAAGGTTTGGTGGACGAAGCGTTTATCGCCTCGCGCACCATCGGCTACGAAGACTTGAAGAAAAACGTCGAGGGCTATAGCTCCGAAGCGATGGCGCCGGTGTGCGGCATCGATGCCGAGACGATTAAAGAAGTCGCGCGGTTGTATGCGAAATCCAAGGGTTCGATGATTTTGTGGGGCATGGGCATTTCGCAGCACATTCACGGCACCGACAACGCGCGCTGCTTGATCGCGCTGACGTTGATGACGGGCCAAATCGGCAAACCCGGTTCGGGCCTGCATCCGCTGCGCGGGCAAAACAACGTGCAGGGTGCTTCCGATTCGGGTTTGATCCCGATGTTCTTGCCCGATTACCAGCGCACCAATGTCGATGCCTCGCGCCAGCGTTTTGAAAAACTGTGGGGCACACAGCTCGACCCCAAGCCCGGCTTAACCGTGGTGGAGATTGTGCACGCGATTCTCGATGGCAACATCAAGGGCATGTACATCATGGGCGAAAACCCGGCGATGTCCGACCCCGATGCACATCACGCACGCGAGGCGCTGGCGAACCTCGATCATTTGGTGGTGCAGGAAATTTTTTTGACGGAGACGTGTTACCACGCCGACGTGATTTTGCCCGCCACCGCGTGGCCGGAAAAAGACGGCACGGTGACCAACACCGATCGCATGGTGCAGTTAGGCCGCCGCGCGCTTGATGCGCCGGGCGAGGCCAAGCCGGATCTGTGGATCATTCAAGAAATCGCGCGTCGCATCGGCTTGGATTGGCACTACGGTGGCCCCGCCGATGTATTTAACGAAATGCGCCAGGGCATGAATAGCATTGCCGGCATTACTTGGGATCGCTTGGAGCGCGACAGCAGCGTGACCTACCCCTGCGAAAACGAAGGCGATCCGGGTCAGCCGACGGTGTTCATCGACAAGTTTCCCACGCCGACCGGGCGCGCCAAGTTCGTGCCGGCGGACATCATTCCCGCCAACGAGCGGCCGGATAAAGAATTCCCGTTTGTGTTAATCACCGGGCGCCAACTCGAACACTGGCACACCGGCGCGATGACACGGCGCGCCTCGGTGCTCGATGCAATCGAACCGGAACCGACCGCGCTAATCCACCCGCTCGATCTCGACGCCATCGGCGCGAAACCCGGCGATGTGATCAGCGTCGCCTCGCGCCGCGGCATCGTGTCGCTCTATGCGCGCGCGGATGACGGCACGCCGCGCGGTGCGGTGTTTATACCGTTTTGTTTTTACGAAGCGGCGGCGAATTTGTTGACCAACCCGGCGCTCGATCCGTTCGGCAAGATTCCGGAGTTTAAGTACTGCGCGGTGAAAGTGACCAAGGGTGGGGAGTTGATGCCACGGTCGTCGTATGGCGGCGGGCAGGTTTTAGCGAGTGCATAACATTTAACCCCTTCACCGCAGAGACGCAGAGGCGCAGAGAACACCACGCAGAGAACTTCGTTTTTTCTCTGCGTAACCTCTGCGCCTCCGCGCCTCTGCGGTGAAGCTTTTAGGGATACGCTGATCAAGTAGGTAAAAGGTGCGCCCGAGGAAAGCGATGATGCCGATTATGCGAAATGAATGCTGATTTCATCAGGCCGAAGGCG
>Ga0194132_10006742_pt1 | contig 17626 bp, 14 predicted proteins | sample TA2KigOf80mmetaG_FD_148612 | JGI IMG/M metagenome (GOLD analysis project Ga0194132, IMG submission 148612) | Freshwater microbial communities from Lake Tanganyika, Tanzania - TA2015054 Kigoma Offshore 80m | ecosystem: Environmental > Aquatic > Freshwater > Lake | place: Tanzania: Lake...
GGCCGCGCCAAACCCGCGGCCGGCCGTGCCGGCTCAGCCCTCGGCCGCCTGGAAGCTCACATGCGCGGCGACGATGCGCCAGCCCTCCGCTGTCCGCACCCAGGTCTGCATCTGGCGTCCGATCTTCGTTCCCGGCGGGCGGCGGAACTCGGTATGGGCGACCGCGACGTCGCGGCCGAAGGTCGTCACCTTGCAGTTCGACGGCACCCGCACGCTGGGCGCTGTCCGGCCCGAGCGGTAGCTCGCGATCGCGTCATAGCCGTAGAGGATCTCGGCGATGCCGAAGCGCGTCGTGTGCGGGCTGTTCCAGAACAGCTCGTTCAGCGTCGCGACGTCGTTGTCGCCGAGCGCCTTCTCGTAGCGATCGTGGATCCGGGTCACCTCGGCGACGACCTCGGGGATGTTCACCTCATACATGGTTGACGCCTCTCGCGGTTCCGTTCGTGGCGGCGAGCATAGCGCGCTTCCGCGCCCTGGTTGCGAAAGTGTTGATGGACCGGCGATCCGGCCAAGACGGCGGGCGCGCGGCCCGTGCCCCGCGCCCCAGCCATGCAAATTCCGCTGGACGCGCCTCTCGGGTGCAGCGCTATCCTCCGCCCGGGTCGGCACCCAAGTCGCCGGCCTGATAGTTGCGCCCGATCGTTACGCCCGATTGTTGCGAGGGAACCGTGCCGCCCGTGAACCGCGACCAGCTCGCGCGCGCCCAGCGCATCCAGACCTGGTCGATCCTGATCGGCGCCTCGGTGATGCTCAGCCTCAGCATGGGCATGCGCCAGAGCTTCGGCCTGTTCATGACGCCGGTCACCGGCGATCTCGGCATCTCGGTCGCCGACTACACCCTCGCCATCGCGGTACAGAACATCGCCTGGGGCCTGTCGCAGCCCTTCATCGGCGCCATGGCCGACCGCTATGGCTGCCGGCCGGTGACGATCGCCGGCACCGTCCTCTACGGCCTCGGCATCGGCGCCACCATGGTGGCGACCGGCACCTTCATGCTGATGGTGGGGATGGGCCTCCTGATGGGGCTCGCGCTCTCGTGCACCGCGGCCGCGATCGCGATGACGGCCGCGGCGCGCGCGGTGTCGGCGGCGCGCCAGAGCCTGATGCTCGGCGCGGTCTCGGCGGCGGGCTCGGTCGGGACGTTCATCGCCGCGCCGCTCGCCCAGGTGCTGATCGCCGACCACGGCTGGCAGATCGCGCTCGTCGGCTTCCTCGGTCTCACCGTCGTCATGCTGCCGGCGGCCTTCGCGACCGGCGTCGTCGATCGCATCCCGGCGGGGCGGGCCTGGGGCACGGGCCCGGCCGAGCCCGATCTCGGCTTCCGCGGCATCCTCGAGGAGGCGGCGAACCATCGCGGCTTTCTGATCATGGCCGCGTCCTATTTCGTCTGCGGCCTCCAGCTCGTGTTCCTGACCACGCATCTGCCGACGTTCCTCGCCGATTGCGGCGAGGATCCGATGCTGGGCGCGCAGGCGCTCGCCACCGTCGGCGTCTTCAACATCGCCGGCTGCTACGTCATCGGCTGGCTGGGCGGGCGCTATCCGCGCCAGATCCTGCTCGGGATCGTCTACATCCTCCGCTCGCTCGCCATCGCGGCCTATTTCTTGATGCCGGTGACGCCGGCCTCGACGCTCCTGTTCGCGGCGATCATGGGCTTCCTCTGGCTCGGCGTCGCGCCGCTCGTGAGCGGCCTCGTCGCCCAGATCTTCGGGCTCCGCTACATGGCGACGCTGACCGGGATCGCGTTCCTCAGCCATCAGGTCGGCTCGTTCTTCGGCGCCTGGGGCGGCGGGATCCTCTATGACGCGCTCGGCTCCTATACGCTCGCCTGGCAGCTCGGCGTCGCGATCGGGCTCGCCGCGGGCGTGGCGCAGCTCCTGATGGACGACAAGCCGACGCCGCGCATGCTCCGCGCGCAGGCGGCGTGAGCGGACGCGATCCCGGCCGCTTCCGTCTGCGCGGTCCGGCGACTACCCTCTGCACATGGGCGCATCCGTCGTTCCCCCACCCAAAGAGCTTCGCCGCCTGAACGTCGGCTGCGGGCGCATGGCGATCCCGGGCTGGGTCAATCTCGACATCGCGGCGCTCCCCGGTGTCGACGTCGTCGCCGATATCGAGCGCTGCGCTGAGGCCGGGTTGCCGTTCGCCGCCGACGCGTTCGACGGCTTTCTCATGTCGCACGTCGTCGAGCACATCCGGAACGTCCTGCCGCTGATGACGGAGCTCCACCGCATCGCGCGGCCCGGTGCGTCGTTGATGATCCGCGTGCCGTTCGGCGGCAGCGACGACGCATGGGAGGACCCGACCCATGTCCGGCCCTACTTCCTCAACAGCTTCGGCTATTTCTCGCAGCCGTTCTACTGGCGGGCCGACTACGGCTATCGCGGCGACTGGCAGCCGGAGCGGATCACGCTCCGCATCGCGGCGGCCCTCGTCGACGGGCTCACGCCGCAGGCGGTGATGGAGAAGGTGCAGACGGGCCGCAACGTGGTGCGCGAGATGGTCGCCGAGCTCGTCGCCGTGAAGCCGGTCCGCGCCGCCGATGCCGCGCTCCAGCGTGCGCCGCGCTACATCATCGACCGGATCGCGCCGCCCGCTACCAGCCCGGGCTCACCAGGTTGAATTTCCGTGCCGGGTCGGCGGGCGCAACCCCGCCGCTCGGCTGTGCCGCCTTGATCCGGCGCCACTCGTCCTGGAAGGTCGCGTTGTGGCCGCGGAAATGCGGCATCACGTAGCGCGCGAAGAGCTCGATCGAGCGGCGCATCTTCACCGGCTCGACCCATTCGTGGGTCGTCAGCATGATGCCGCCGATGCCGCCGGTCTCCCGGTTCTTCTGCTCGATCCAGGCGATCGCGTCGTCGGGCGTGCCGATCACCCAGTCGCGACGGTCGGCGCAGGACCGCGGCGTGAACTCGCTGTAGGGCTGGCCGGGATAGGCCTCGTAGATCATCTTGAGCCCGATCGCCGAGAAGTACTCGGCATCGCGCATGATCGAGGCGGACACGTCGGCCCACGCCTCCTCGCGCGTTTCGGCGAGATAGAAATAGTTGGCGATGCGCCAGTTCTCGCGCCGCGCGGTCTTGCCCGCCTTCGCGGCCGCGCGCTCGACGATTGTCCAGTTGTCGGCGTGGTTGGTCGGCCGGTTCTTGCCGACGCCCGACATCAGGATCATGTCGTGGCGCCCGGCCATCTCGAGGATCTGGGGCGAGCCGGTCGAGGACGCGATCGCGATCGGAAGCCGCGGCGCCTGGTAGGAGCGGAGCTGGAGCCGGAGGTCGCGGAACGACCAGAACGCGCCGTCGTGGTCGAACGGGTCGGCGGTCTCGAGCAGCTTGATGATGATCTCGAGCGCCTCGAACATCATCGGGTAGAGCTTGTCCTGCGGCGTGTTGAACAGCCTCTTGTCGGTCGACAGATTGCTCGGCCCGACGCCGAGGATGGCGCGCCCGCGCGTCAGATGGTCGAGGAAGGCGATCCGCTCGGCGACGTGGAACGGGTGATGGAACGGCAGGTTCACCACCGACGTCCCGAGCCGGATGCGGTGCGCCTTCGCCGCCGCCATGGCGAGCGCCATCTCGGGGCAGGGCATCGTCTCCCAACCGCCCGAATGGTGCTCGCCGATCATGAACTCGTCGAAGTCGAGCGCGTCGGCGAGATGGATCATCTCGATGTCGCGCTGGAAGGCGAGCGCGGGGTTCTCCGTCGGGTGGTGGATCGGCATCATGAAGAACGAGAACTTCATCGTCGTGGCTTCCGCTGGCTGCTCGGTTCCGGCGCCCTTGTTGGACGATTTGGCCCGCCCTGGCAAGCCGCGACCGCTTGCAGCCGGCGGCCGGCGCACAATCTACTAGGACGTGCGCGGCTTTCACCGCGCTGGGTGGAGGAGAGGCGCGATGAGGGCTTGGGTGCAAAGCGTGCTCGGGGCGGTCGGGCTCGCGGTCGCGACGGGTGGTGCGGCGGCCGACGAGATCGGCAGCGTCGATACCGCGTTCCAGTGGCTCGGACCCAACCACAAGATCGTCGTCGAGGCCTTCGACGACCCCAAGATCGACGGCGTCTCCTGCCACATCAGCCGCTCGAAGACGGGTGGCATCAAGGGCGGTCTCGGTCTCGCCGAAGAGCGCTCGGAGGCCTCCGTCGCCTGCCGACAGGTCGGCCCGATCGTCTTCAAGAAGCCGTTCCGCGAGGGCGAGGAGGTCTTCGAGGAGAGCCGCTCGCTCCTGTTCAAGCGGCTCCAGGTCGTGCGCTTCTACGACGCCAAGCGGCACACGCTCGTCTATCTCGCCTATTCCGACAAGCTGATCGACGGCTCGCCGCAGAACGCGATCTCGACGGTGCCGGTGATGGCCTGGCCGGAGAACATGGTGCGGCCGATGCCGCTGCTGTCCGGGCGGCGCTGAGGCTCAGAGCGCGAGCCCGACCCGCGTTCCCTGATCGATCGCCTTGAGCGCGTCGATCCCGGCCGCCTCCTCGGCGCCGCCGATCAGGTGCACCGACGTGCGGCCGCGCGCGCGGAGCGCATCATGGAGCCCGCGTGCCGACTCCTGGCCGATGCAGACGACGACGCTGTCGACGGCGAGAAGCTTGCGCTCGCCCTTGATCGTGTAGTGGAGCCCCGCGCCGTCGATCCGCTCATAGACGGCGCCCGCGATCATGCCGACGCCGCGTCGCTGGAGCTCGAGCCGCAGCACCCAGCCGGTCGAGAGGCCGAGGCCCTGGCCGAGCCGGCTCTCCTTGCGCTGGAGTAGCGTGACCTGGCGGGCGGGCGCGACCGGGCCTGCGGCCGCGGCGAGAAGCCCGCCCGGCGCCGCGAGCGACGGATCGACCGACCAGTGGGCGAGGAATGCCTCCGGATCACGGCCGGTATCGGTCTCAGGCGCGGTCAGGAACTCGGCGGCGTCGAAGCCGATGCCGCCGGCACCGAGAATCGCAACGCGCCGACCCGCCGTCCGCCGCCCGGAGAGGAGCTCGAGATAGCTCATCACCATCGGGTGGTCGGCGCCCGGGATCGCGAGCGCGCGCGGCGTCACGCCGGTCGCGACGACGATGGCATCGAAGCCGTCGAGCGCCTCGGTGGTCGCCGTCGTCCGCGTGCGCACCTCGACACCGGTCGCCGCGAGCGTCGCCATGAAATAGCGGATGGTCTCGTCGAACTCGGACTTGCCCGGGACGACGCGGGCGAGGTTGAGCTGGCCGCCGATCGCGTCCGCGGCCTCGAACAGCGTGACGCGGTGGCCGCGTCGCGCCGCGGTCGTCGCAGCGGCGAGCCCGGCGGGCCCTGAGCCCACGACGGCGATGCGCTTCGCCGCGGCGGCGGGGCGCTCGATAAGGTCGAGCTCGCGACCGGCGCGCGGGTTGACGAGGCAGGAGACCGCGCGCTCGCCAAAGATGTAGTCGAGGCAGGCCTGGTTGCACGCGATGCAGCTATTGATCTCGGCCGCGCGCCCGGCGGATGCCTTGGCGGCGAAGAAGGGATCGGCGAGGAGAGGGCGTGCGAGCGCGACGAGATCGGCATCGCCGGCGGCGAGAATGTCCTCGGCGACCTCGGGCGTGTTGATCCGGTTCGAGGCGACCACGGGGATCGGGACGGCGCGCTTCAGTGCGGCGACCGCGAACCGGAACGCCGCCCGCGGCACCATGTGCGCGATGGTCGGGATGCGCGCCTCGTGCCAGCCGATGCCGGTCGAGAGCACGTCGGACCCGGCCGCCGCGACCGCGCGGCCGAGGGCGATCGTCTCGGCGCCGTCGAGGCCGTCCTCGACAAGATCGAGCGCCGAGATGCGGAACACGATCAGGAAGTCGCGCCCCGTCCGCGCGCGAGTCCGGCGCACGATCTCGGTCGCGAAGCGGAACCGGTTGTCGAGCGAACCGCCCCAGTCGTCGTCGCGCTTGTTGGTCCGGCGCGCCGCGAACTGGGTGATGATGTAGCCCTCCGAGCCCATGATCTCGACGCCGTCATAGCCCGCCTCGCGGGCGAGCACGGCGGTGCGCGCAAAGTCGTCGATCGTGCGCTCGATCTCGGAGGCGGCGAGCGCGTGCGGGGTGCGCCGGTTGATCGGCGAGGCGATGACCGACGGCGCGACGAGGCTGTCGACCTTGGCGTAGCGCCCGGCGTGGAGGATCTGGAGGCAGATGCGCCCGCCGGCCTCGTGCACCGCGCGGGTGACGATCCGGTGGTGATCGAGCTGGTCGGCGGCGGCGAGGAACTTGGTCTCGGGGTCGATCACGCCTTGCGGGTTGGGCGAGACCCCGCCCGTGATCACGAGCGCCGCGCCGCCGCGGGCGCGCTCGGCATAGAACGCGGCCTCGCGCTCGGCGGCACGATCGAGGAGCTCGAAGCGCGCATGCATCGAGCCCATGACCACCCGGTTCGCGAGCGTCATGAAACCGAGATCGAGCGGGCGGAAGAGATGTGGGTAGGGGGACGGCATGCGGGTTCCCGGCGGCAGCGAGGGCGCCCTACAATCGGGGCAATCGCGGTCCGCGACAAGGCCCCGCGCGGGGCCCGGGCGCTATTCGTGCGGCACGGTGATGAAGTCGTCGATCCGCGCGCGGGGTGCAACCGTACCGGCGAGGAGGCCGGTATCGGCGAGGCTCTTCCGGATCGTTTCCATGATGTCGTCGACGAGGCTGCCGCGCTTCATCAGGAGAACGCCGCGGACGAGGGTGCGCGCCGCCCAGTTCTTGACGTACTGGTCGGTGAGCCGGCCGGTCACGAGCTCGACCCGCTTGGCGACCCGGCCGCGCAGCGATTCGAGATCGGCCTCGCCGAATGCCGGCCACGCCGGCGACGGGATCGGGGTCGCGGCGCCGTCGATCAGCGGCACGATCGGAAGGAACGTCACACCGTCCTCGGTGAACTGGTGATGGCTGCGCGCCGTCGCCGACCACTGGTCGAACAGCGGATTGCGGTCGGCGCCCGCGGCCGGCAGGCAGAAATGGCGCTGCAGGAAGCGCTGGCCGTTGCGGCGCCCGAGCTGGAAATCGTGCTCGCGGAACGCCTCGGTGAGGAACCCGCCGAAACCGCCGAGCGCGTTGCTGGCCATTGGGAAGGCGGACGGGCTTCCGTCGGCGAGCTTGCGTCGCGGCGCGATCATGAAGCAGCTGTAGACGTCCTCCTCGGCGGCGAGCACGAGCTCGTCGGGCTTGAACCGGGCCTGGTTCTTGAGCGCGCCGAACATGCCCTTGAACACGGCGAGGATGTCGTCCTTGGGCGCGTAGTCCTCGCTGAACGGGGCGACATTGGGAAACGGGTCGATCATCAGGATGGCGCGGGTCGCGGCGCGCCCGCTGCGTGGATTGCGCCCCGCGGGGCCGGCGAGGATGCGGCGGGCGAGTTCGAGCGGCTCGTTGTTCATCAGCCCGCCGTCGACGCAGAGATAGGCGTAGTCGGTCGTGGCCGGGCTGGCGGCGATCCGCGGCGGCCACGCCGGCGGCATGACGCGCTCCTCCGCGCAGCGGAGCGGCCCGCCGGCGGCCGGGTCGGGCGCGAACGGCACGTCCCAGGTGCGGAGGTCGTAATCCCCCGCCGGCCGATGCAGGAGCCGCGGCTTGAGCCCCATCGGAAACGCCCCGCTCGCGAGCGCGGCCTCGCGCAGGAGCGGCCAGTTCGGGTTCCTGTAGTCGAGCCAGTCGAGCGCGAACGCGCCGGGAACCGATCGGCCGTTTCCGCTCGCGGTGAACGCGACGTGATCGGCATGCGCGCTCATCTCGTATTCGAACGCCTGGCGTGCGCCGCTCCGGATCGCATAGGGCACGCCGCGCAGATTGGCGACGCTCAGGATCACGTGCAGCGGGTCGGCGATGTAGGCGCGTCCGCGACCGGTCGGCGCGATCTCGATCGCCTTCTGGGCGATCGCGTCGAGCTCGCTCGCATCGAGCGCCGAGCGGACCGGCGCCGAACTCTCCGCGAGGTCGCGCCCGCCGAGGAGCTCAGCTATGTCGATCCGGCGCACCCAGCTCTCGTAGAGCGTGTTGCCGATCGAGCCGGGCCGGCGCTCGGTGACGGGCGTGATGTCACCGCCGAAGGCCGCCGTCGCGATCGCCGTCGCGATCGCCGCCGTGATCGCGCCGGCCGAGGCGCCCGCCATCACCTTGATCGTGACATTGTGAGCGGGCACATCGGCGCGACCATCTTCCTTGGCGCGCTGCCACGAATCGAGCGCCTGGATCAGGAAATCCATAACGCCCGCGGTATAGGCGCCGGCCGAGATGGCGCCGGCCATCACGAGGCCGATGTCGAAATTCGGGCGGCCGTCGGGCATCGAGAACTCCTCGGACGCGCCGATGGCGCGCCGCGTCGCGGTTAACAACGGACTGTGAGGTCAGGCTAAGGGTTTGGCGCGAATGGCGGCCGGTGACAAAAAAGAGACGCCGCGTGCGTCTCAGAACCGACCGCCTCCGCCGAAGCGTTTGCGGAGCCGCCGCTCGCCCTCATCGCAGGGCGGGCCCGGCATCTCGGACGTATGGCGGAGGAGCGGCGCCTCGCGCGGGACGATGCCGGCGATCTCGAGGATCAGCTTGCGGCGGACCGCGGCGGCGAAGGCCTGGAAACCGTCGGCGACGATATAGAACGCGCCCGGGCCGCCGATCACGCAGTCGCGATAATAGAGATCGAGATTGGCCATCGGCGAACCGAACCGATCGGGCTTGTTGTTGACGATCGGCAGCCCGTTGATCGTGATCCCCTTCGTGGTTGCGATGTCGCGGGCGGGCACGACCAGCCGGCCATTGTTGTTGGGACCGTCGCCGGAGATGTCGATCACCCGTCTTGTGCCGCGAAAAGCGTTCCGCTCGAACATCGGGATCGCGTAGTCGATCGCCGAGCTGATCGAGGTATATCGACCGCGAGAGACGGGCGCGTTGGCGAGGAAGGTCGCAAAGGCGCGCCCCGAGGCTTCGTCCGAGACAAGCCGCCAGTCGCTCACCAGCGTGTTGAAGCCGTAGTCCGACCACTCGAAATAGGCGACGGCGATCTTCCGGTGCGCGCCGGCGCGGATCGCGGCGATGACCTCGCGGTCCATGAACGCCTGGACATAGCCGTCGCGCTGGAGGCGGCCTTCCTCGATGTCGACGCTGCCCGAGACATCGATGGCGAGTACGAGCTCGAGGTCGACCGGCTCGCCGATCTGGGCGCCGCCCGGACGGGCGAGCGCGACGAGCAGCAGGACCGCGAAAGAGAAGCAGCGCCAAGCCATGGTCGTTCGCTCCTTCTAACCTATGGAGCGTACCATGCCGGGCCGGGCGACCAAAACGATCGGGCCGTCCTTGCGCCGGTGCCTTTTCGTCGCCAGAGTCGGCCCCCAGAATCAAAGAAACGCCGATTGTGGAGGCCTAGTTATGATTACCGTCCGGTCCCTTCTCGCCCGCGCCGCCCTGGCCCTCGCGGCGATCGCCGGACCAGGCCCGGCCGCGGCCTAGCTCGACTTCCTGACCAACATCCTGATGCCGGAGTCCCAGGAGCGTCAGATCGCCGAGCGGGAGCACCCGAAGATCCTCGAGCAGTTCGGCGGCGAATACAACAACTCGCCCCTCGCCCAGTACGTCGGCAGCATCGTCAATTTCCTCGGCCGCACCTCGGATCGCCCCGCTCTCCAATACCGGGTGACCATCCTCAATTCGCCCGTGGTCAACGCCTTCGCGCTGCCGGCGGGTTATCTCTATCTGACCCGTGGCCTCCTCGCGCTCGCCGACAACGAGGCCGAGATCGCGGGCGTGCTCGGCCACGAGATCGGGCATGTCACCGCGCGCCACACCGCGCAGCGCTACAGCCGCGGCGTCCTCGCCCAGGGTGTCGTCGGCATCGTCGGCGTGCTCGCGGGCGACGGGCTGATGGGCGGGCTCGCCAAGCTCGCCGAGCCGGCCGCGATGATCGCGTTCCAGAGCTTCTCGCGCGAGCAGGAATTCGAGGCCGATCTCATCGGCGTGAAGACGATGTCGCGCGCGGGCTTCGATCCGACCGCGATGGCGAGCTTCCTCGAGAGCCTCGGCGCGCACACCGAGCTCGAGGCGCGGATGGCCGGCAAGCGCGCCGAGGACCGCAGCATCTTCGATCTGTTCGCGACCCATCCGCGCACCGCCGATCGCGTCAAGCGCGCGATCGAGGCCTCGCAGAGCTATCGCGTCGCCCAGCCCACGGTCGCGCGCGAGACCTATCTCCAGAAGATCAACGGCATGCTCTATGGCGATGATCCCGAGCAGGGCGTTATCCGCGGCCAGGCGTTCATCCATCCGAAGCTCGACGTCCGCTTCGAGGCGCCGGCCGGCTTCAAGATCGTCAACGGGGCGAGCCAGGTGAGCGCGCGCAATCAGCAGGGCGCGGTTCTCCGCTTCGACATGGGCCGTGCCGATGCACGCATGGCGATGGATCGCTATGTCGCCGACATTTGGGCGCAGGGCCGCCAGATCGCCGGCCTCCAGGCGATCACGGTCAATGGGTTCCCTGCCGCGACCGCCTCGACGACGATCGCCTCGGAGAACCGGCAGATCACGGTCTGGCTGATGGCGATTGACGGGCCGGGCGAGCTTCTCTACCGGTTCATGTTCATGGCGCCGGCCGAGATCGCGGCGCAGCAGATGCCGCAGTTCCATCACACGATGCAGAGCTTCCGGACGCTCACCAACGAGGAACGCCGCTTCGCCACGGGGGCGCTCAAGCTCAGCGTCGTTCAGGCGCGTTCCGGCGACACCACGCAGAGCCTCGCCGGCCGCATGGCGACGGCCGAGCAGTTCCGGCTCGACCAGTTCTCGATGCTCAACGGTTTCGCGCCGAACCGGCCGATCCGCGCCGGCTCTCTCTTCAAGCTCATCGTCAATTGATGCGCCGGCTCGATCGCAATCGTCTCGCGCTCGGGCTCTTCGGCGCCAATTGTTCCGGCGGGCTGGCGATAACAACCGCGCCGGAGCGTTGGGAGGCGAGCTGGGACAACAACCTCGCGCTCGCGCGCATGGCCGATGCGGCCGGTCTCGATTTCATGCTTCCGCTCGGCCGCTGGAAGGGCTATGGCGGCGTCACCGATCACAACGGCTCGAATTTCGAGACGCTGACCTGGGCGGCCGGGATCCTCGCCTCGACCCGCGACATCATGGCCTTCGGCACGCTGCACGTGCCGCTCTACAACCCGGTGGTCGCGGCGAAGCAGATGACCACCGTCGACCATGTCGGGCGCGGGCGCTTCGGCCTCAACATCGTGTGCGGCTGGAACCAGGACGAGTTCGACATGCTCGGCGTCGACCTCGACCAGCACGATCGACGCTACGACCAGGGCGAGGAATGGGTGACGATCCTCGTCCGTGCCTGGGAATCCGATGAACCGTTCGATTTCGCCGGCGAGTTCTATCGCATCCGGAAGACCGTCCTGAAGCCGCGCCCTTATGGCGCCTCGCGGCCGATGCTGGTCTCGGCCGCCTTCTCCGAGCGCGGCCGCACATTCGCGGCGCGGAACGCCGACATGCTGTTCACCGTCGCCTACGAGCCGGCGAAGCTGCCGGCCAATGTCCGGGCGTTGAAGGCCGCCGCGGCGGCGCACGGCCGCACCGTCGGCGTCTTCACCAACGTCTATGTCGTCTGCCGGCCGACCCGGCGCGAGGCCGAGGACTACCATCACTATTACGCCGTCGAGCACGCCGATCGCGACGCGGTCGAGGCGATGGTGGTCGGCCGCGGGCTCGACGGACCGGGCACGCCCGAAGAGGCGCGCCGCACGTTCCGGCTTCGTGCGGCGGGCGGCAATGGCGCGCTGCCGGTCATCGGCACGCCGGACGAGGTCGCCCGCCACATGATCGCGCTCCAGGAATCGGGCGTCGATGCGTTGGCGATGGGCTTCGCCAACTATCTCCAGCATTTCCCCTATTTCCGCGACGAGGTCCTGCCGCGGCTGGCGCGCGCCGGGCTGCGTACGGTCTGAGCGCAAATGAAAGGGGCGGGATCGCTCCCGCCCCGTCGGCGCCGAGAAGGCTCCGTTTATTCCGCGGCGGAGGCGAGATTGTCGAGCATCGCGCCGTCGCGCCCGAGCCGCGCGTCCTTCAACGCCTGCGCGATCTTCTCGATCTCGGCAGCGGGAAGTTTCGCGAGCGGCGGCCGCACCACCGCCTTGGGCAACCGGCCGAGAAGGACGAGGCCCTCCTTCATCCGGTTGTGCATGTCGGCGGAAGGATGGGAGTAGAAGCACTGCGCGGTCGGATAGATGCGCTCGTTGATCGCCTGCGCGCGGGCGAGGTCCTTCGCCTGGATCGCCTGCCACAGCGCGACCTGGAGGTCGGGGATGATGCTGCCCGATCCCGACAAGAGGCCCTTGCACCCCATCGTGAGGGAGGCCATCAGCCACGGGCTGTGCGTCGTGAGCACGTTGATCGGGCGCGACAGGTTCTGCAGGACGTGGATGTGGCGCTCGTGCTTCACCGCGTCGTAGCAGCCGTCCTTGATCGCTGTGAACGACGGAATCTCGTCGGCCATGCGGACGAGCGTGTCGAGCGGATAGGCATAGCCGTCGGCGTAGGGGTACTGGAACGCGATGAAGGGGAGATCCGTCGCGTCGGCGATCATGCGGAAATGGGCGAGGATCGATTCGGGTCTGCTCATCCCGCCGCCGCGGCCGATCGAATGCGGCGGGAACACGAGGAGTGCCGAGGCACCGCCTTTCTCGGCCATGCGCGCGATCTTCGCCGCCTCGATGCTGCCGTCGGCATAGACGCCGTTGATGACCGGCAGCGTGTCGCCGATCTCGTCCATGGTGAGCGCGAGGATGCGGGTCTGCTCCTCGAACGAGCAGGCGTGTATCTCGGACGCGTGGCCGTTGACCGTGATCGCCGAGAGCCCGTCCACCGCGGCGACGTCGCGGAGATGTTTTCGCGTCGAGGCCTCGTCAATCGAGAAGTCGTCATTGAAGGCGAGAAGCGTCGCCGGGATGACCCCTTGGGCGACGTAATTCCTGAACCGCGGCATCGGGCCTACTCCTCGGGTAAAGGCTGACCGGTCTGGGGCCGATCCTAGACGATCGGGCCGCTTCTTGCCACGGTCGGGCGGACGGAAGATGCGCCTAGCGGCCGGGAGCCGGCGCCGGCGCCGGGGCCGGTCCGGCCGCGGGAGAAATCGTGTCGATGAAGCCTTCCTGCTGGCGGCGCCACATGGCCGCGTAGGCGCCGTCCCGGAGGACGAGGTCCTGGTGGCGGCCGCGCTCGATCACGCGTCCATGGTCGAGCACGATGATCTCGTCGGCATCGACGATGGTCGATAGGCGGTGCGCGATCACCAGCGTCGAGCGGTCGGCGGACACGGCGCGGAGCGCGCGCTGGATCTCCTGCTCGGTCTTGGAATCGAGCGCGCTCGTCGCCTCGTCGAAGAGGAGGATGGAGGGTCGCTTCAGGATCGTGCGCGCGATCGCGACGCGCTGCTTCTCGCCGCCGGAGAGCTTGAGGCCGCGCTCGCCGACCATGGTCTGGTACTTGTCGGGGGTCGCCATGATGAAGTCGTGGATGGCGGCCATGCGCGCCGCGTCCTCGACCTCGGCGGGCGAGGCGTCGGGCCGGCCATAGGCGATGTTGTAGTAGACCGTGTCGTTGAACAGAACCGTGTCCTGCGGCACGACGCCGATCGCCGACCGGAGGCTCGCCTGAGTCACGGCGCGAATGTCCTGACCGTCGATCCGGATCGCGCCCTCGGTCACGTCATAGAACCGGAACAGGAGCCGCCCGATCGTCGACTTGCCGGCGCCGCTCGCGCCGACGATCGCGACCGTCCGTCCGGGCGGCACAATGAAGCTCACGCCGTCGAGGATCGGCCGGCGCGGATCGTAGCCGAAGGACACCGATTCGAACGCGATCTCGCCCACGCCGACACGGAGCGGCGGCGCGCCCGGCGTGTCCTTGATCTCGGCGTTGATGTCGAGGAGCTGGAACATCGCCTCCATGTCGACGAGCGACTGTTTGATCTCGCGGTAAACGAACCCGAGGAAGTTGAGCGGCAGATAGAGCTGGATCATGTAGGTGTTGACCAGGACGAAATCGCCGATCGTGAGCGTTCCGGCGACGACGCCCCGACCGGCCATCAGCATCACGATCGTGAGGCCGATCCCGATGATCGTCGATTGTCCGATGTTGAGGAGGGAGAGCGTCGTCTTGCTGCGGACGGCCGCGGTCTCGTAGCGCGCGAGCGCCTGGTCGAAGCGGCGCGCCTCGTGCGTCTCGTTGCCGAAATACTTCACCGTCTCGTAGTTGAGGAGGCTGTCGATCGCACGCGTGTTCGCCTGGTTGTCGGTCTCGTTCATTTGGCGGCGATATTTCGACCGCCATTCCGTGATGGCGAGCGTGAAGGCGATATAGGCGACGATGGTGACGAAGGTGACGAGCGCAAACCAGATGTCGAGGAGCGCCCACAGGATCCCGCACACAAGGAGTATTTCGAAGATCGTCGGCAGGATGTTGAACAGCATGAAGGTGAGGAGGAAATCGATTCCCTTCGTGCCGCGCTCGATCGAGCGCGAGAGCCCGCCGGTCTGCCGCTCGAGATGGAAGCGGAGCGCGAGCGCGTGGAGATGGCGGAACGTGTCGAGGGCGACCGCGCGGATGGCGCGCTGGCCGACCTTAACGAAGACCGCATCGCGGAGCTCGGCGAAGACGATCGCCGTCACCCGCGCAGCGCCATAGGCGAGGATCAGGAGGAGCGGGAGGACGACAGCGACCGGCGCCTCGGCGTTGAGCCGGTCGACGATCTCCTTATAGAGGATCGTCACATAGACGTTGGCGAGCTTGGCGCAGGCGAGGAGCGCGAGGGCGCCCGCGACGCGGAGCCTGAACTCGATCGCCTGCCGCGGCCACAGATAGGGCAGGAGGGTACGAAGCGCCCCCCATTCGAAACCCGGCTCCTGCTTGCGTCCGGCGAGCGTGCGTTTCGGTTCGCTCATGGCTTGTGGTCGGTCGTGCTCATCAAAAAGGAGAGGGGGGAGGAGCGGGGGGAGGCGTGGCCGGTAAGGAAATGATGGTCAGGATATAGGTGCCGCTGGCAACGGTCGCAATCGCCGGGTCCGGCGCCGCTGTCGAGGGTGGACGATGTTCGAGCTTGCGAAGTGGTTCTGGTGGCTGTTCGAGCCCGCCAACTTCCTCTTGTCCGCCCTGGTCGTGGCGGTCGTCCTCCTGTGGACCGGTGCCGCGCGGGTTGGGCGGCTGGTGGTGAGCCTCGTGGCGGCGGCCCTTCTGGTGATCGGCGTCGCGCCGGTCGGGAGCCTCCTCGTCGTCCCGCTCGAGAACCGCTTTCCGGCCCCCGTTCTCCCCGAGACCGTCGCCGGGATCGTCGTTCTCGGCGGCTCGGTCCGCCCGGTGATCACCGAGGCGCGCGACCAGGTCACGCTCAAGGACAACGCGGAACGGCTGACCGAGTTCATGCGCCTGGCGCGCCGTTATCCGGACGCGCGCCTCGTCTTCACGGGTGGATCGGCGTCGCTGATCCGCCCCGATCTCAAGGAGGCCGCCGATACGCGCCGGTTCTTCGCCGAGATGGGCATGGACCTCGCCCGCATCGCGTTCGAGAGCGAGAGCCGCAACACCTACGAGAATGCGATCTACACCCATGCTCTGGTGAAGCCGGCGGCGGGCGAGACGTGGATCCTGTTGACCTCGGCGACCCACATGCCGCGGGCGATCGGCGTGTTCCGCAAGATCGGTTGGCCGGTCGTGCCCTTTCCGGTCGACTACTGGACCACCGGGGAAGGCGGTCTCGGGCTCACCTACAATCTCCTGCCCGGTCTCGGCGCGCTCGAGCATGGCGGGCGCGAATGGGTCGGGCTCATCGCCTATCGCCTGTTCGGCTGGACCGACCGCCTGTTTCCGGGGCCCTAGCCCTCGCCACGCGGTATTTGCCCCGATTCAGCCACTATGGCAGAAGAGACTCCTCAGCCATCAGCCGAGGGAGTCGCGATGAACAGTCGCGTCGTTCTGGCCGCGGCGGCGCTCGTTGCCGCGGTCTCGTCCGGGACTCCGGTAACGGCCCAGTCGCCGGATTTTCTGCGCTGGCTCGACGGTGTGCGCCAGGAGGCGGCGCAGAAGGGGATCAGCCAGGCGACGATCCGCGACGCGCTGTCCGGCGTGCAGCCGATCGCGCGCGTGCTCGAGCTCGACCGGCGCCAGCCGGAAACGACGCTCACCTTCCAGGAATATATCGACCGGGTCGTCAACGACGCCCGCGTGGCGCGCGGCCGGCAGATGCTCGACAAGCACCGCGAGATCCTTCAGGCGGTGTCGCAGCGTTATGGCGTGCAGGCGCGCTTCATCGTCGCGCTGTGGGCGATCGAGAGCGATTTCGGCCGTATCACCGGGAACTTCCAGGTCGTCGATGCGCTGACGACGCTCGCCTATGACGGCCGCCGTTCGGCCTATTTCCGCGGCGAGCTGTTCAATGCGCTCCGCATTCTCGACCAAGGCCACATCGCCGCGCGCGCCATGCGCGGCTCGTGGGCCGGCGCGATGGGACAGAGCCAGTTCATGCCGTCGTCGTTTCTGAGCTATGCCCAGGACTTCGACGGCGATGGGCGGCGCGACATCTGGGGCACGCTCGCGGACGTGTTCGCATCGGCGGCCAATTATCTCCGCCAGAACGGCTGGCGCGGCGACGAGACCTGGGGCCGCTGGGTCCTCCTGCCGCCCGGGTTCGACCGCCGTCAGGCCGGGCTCGACACGCGGCGCTCGCTCGCCGAGTGGCAGGCGGTCGGCGTGCGGCGGACCGACGGTGAGCCCTTGCCGGGGCGCGATCTCAGGGCCTCGGTCATCCTGCCGGGCGGCGCCGATGGCCCGGCGAGCCTCGTGTACGAAAATTACCGCACGATCATGAAGTGGAACCGCTCGCACTACTTCGCCCACGCGGTCGGTATTCTTGCCGACCAGATCGGCGGTAGCTAACCTGAGGCGGGGTGCCATGGTTGGTGCAGGGCGAGACGGACGCATCAGCGGATCGCGCGCGCGCTGGTGCGCGTGGTCGGCCGCCGCGCTCGCGCTCATCGTCGGTGGCTGTGCCGACACGCGCGGAACGCCCGGCGGACCCGGCGCCGCGGTCGATGCCGGCCAGTCGCGCGGCCACTACAAGATCGGCAAGCCCTATACGATCAAGGGCCGTACCTATTACCCGGCGGTCGATTACGACTACGCCGAGACCGGCCTCGCCTCCTGGTACGGGCCGGGCTTCCACGGCCGGCCGACCGCCAACGGCGAGATCTTCGACCAGAACGAGGTCACCGCGGCGCACAAGACCCTGCCGCTCCCCTCGGTCGTCCGCGTCGTCAATCTCGACAACGGCCGGTCGTTGATCATGCGGGTCAACGACCGCGGGCCGTTCGTCGACGGCCGTATCATCGACGTGTCGCGCCGCTCGGCCCAGCTCCTCGGCTTCGAGCAGAAGGGGATCGCACCCGTCCGGGTCGAGATCCTCGAGGAGGAGAGCCGCGAGGAGATGCGGATCGCGCAAGGCACGGCACCGCGACGCGATCGCGCGCCGGCGACCATGGTCGCATCCGCGCCGCCGGTCGAACGTCCGGTCCAACCCGCGAGCCCGCCGCCCGCGGCATTATCGGCGCCGGCGGCATTGTCGGCGCCGGTGTCGGCGGTGCCGGTGACCGTGGCGACGCTCGAGCCGTTGCCGCCG
>Ga0194132_10006745_pt1 | contig 17621 bp, 12 predicted proteins | sample TA2KigOf80mmetaG_FD_148612 | JGI IMG/M metagenome (GOLD analysis project Ga0194132, IMG submission 148612) | Freshwater microbial communities from Lake Tanganyika, Tanzania - TA2015054 Kigoma Offshore 80m | ecosystem: Environmental > Aquatic > Freshwater > Lake | place: Tanzania: Lake...
GAATCCACGCCCTGCGCGTGGTCTTGGACGCCGCGAGATGAACCAACTCGCGCTCAGCGTTGTGCTTGCAGCGCCGCATGCATGGCAAGCCATCGACCTTACGCTGCGCTATCTGCGCGTGCAGACGGTGTGGCGCGAGATCGAACTGATTCTAGTTGGACCATCGCGGGCCGGGGCTCCCGCGATCGATGGATGCTGGGGACTACAGGTTTTGGAGACGAGCGGCGCTTGTTCGATCGGAGACGCGAACGCACTCGGTATCGCCGCCGCGCGGGCCGAGATCGTCGCGCTCGCCGAGGACCATTGCTTTCCGAGTCCCGACTGGGCCGAAGCGCTGATCGCGGCGCATCAATCGAATCACGCCGTGGTGGGCCCCGTTGTGCGCAACGCCAATCCGGCGACCTCGATCAGTTGGTGTGATTTCGTCATCGGGTACGGATTTTGGATGGAGCCGTCTCTTGCAGGCCCGCGGCCATTTCTACCTGGCCACAATAGTTGCTACAAAAAGAACATCTTACTGGGTTACGGCGACCGATTGCCCGAAATGATGGAATCGGAGACCGTCTTGCATTTCGATCTCGCCGCGCGCGGGCATTCGCTGTATCTCGAACCGAAAGCGCGCGTGGCGCACACCAACTTCGCTCTGGTCCGCTCCTGGTTTCCGGTGCAATATCACGCCGGAAGGGTTTTCGGCTCCGCACGCGCCGCTGCCTGGCCTTTGGCGAAGCGCCTGTTCTACGGTGCGGCGTCTCCGTTGATCCCTCTCGTCCGCCTGGCGCGCTGCCTGCGGGAACTGAGCGGACCAGGACGGCCCGCACAGTTGATTCCTCGGCTGTTCGTTCCACTTCTCGTCGGACTCGTCTTGGATGGTGTGGGCCAGATGGCGGGTTATCTATTCGGCGCCGGCGACGCAGTCAGAAACGTCGCATTCTATGAATTCAACCGTTTCGATCATGTGCCGGAAAGCGATCGCCGAGCGGCGGAAGCGAGTGCTCCAAAATGACCGTCGCCGTTGTTGTCGCCACCTACAATCGTCCTGCCCAATTGCGCCGGCTGCTCGAGTGTTTGGCGGCGCAGACGGCAAAAGCCGAAGTGATCGTGGTTGATGATGGCAGCGACGTCCCGCTCGACGAACTGGTTCGGCCGTTCCACTGCACTTTAATTCGGCAGGCGAACGCCGGGCCGGCGTCAGCGCGCAATCGCGGCGTCGCGGCGGCGAAGTCCGATTTCATTGCCTTTACCGACGACGACTGCGAACCAGAGCCGACTTGGTTGGAAAATTTGCTCGGACGGTTGCAGGCGCATCCCGCCTGCCTCGCCGGTGGACGGACCGTCAACGCGGCCGCCGGCAACGCCTATGCCGAGGCAAGTCAAATGATCGTCGACATGGCCTACGGTTTTTATCGCAATACGTTCTTCGCCTCAAACAATATGGCGATGTCGAGACGCGAATACCTGGAATGTGGCGGAATGGATGAGTCGTTCCGAGTAGCCAGCGAGGATCGTGAATTGTGCGATCGCTGGCGCAACCGAGGGGGAACCTTTCAATTTGTCGAAGACGCCGTGGTTGGACACCGCAACGCACAAGGGTTTGTCGGCTTCCTGCGCACGCACTTCAGCTACGGCCGGGGCGCCTTCCGGTTCCATCGCGCACGCCGCCGGCGCGGTTCAGCCGGCCTCCTGCCAGAATTGTGGTTTGTCACCGAATTCCGCGAATTGTACGGCAAGGCGAACGCTGGAGGAGCCCGTCTCGGCCACCTGCAATCGGCATGGCTGTTGGCACTCTGGCAAGTTGCCAATACGGCAGGCGCGCTTTACGAGCTATTCTGGATAGTCGCTTCGCGCGGCAAACGATGAGCAAATAACGGCTCGACTCCATCGATCTTCTACGCGGCCTTGTCATGATCGTCATGGTCCTCGACCACTTGCGCGATTTTTTTTCACGCGGGATCGCAACAGTTCTCGCCCGAGGATTTGACCAAGACGGATGCCGTGTTGTTCTTCACCCGCTGGATCACGCATTTCTGCGCGCCGGTTTTCGTTCTGCTCGCGGGCGCCGGCATCTCGTTCTCAAGCCTGAGCCGCGACGGCAACCGTGCCGTATCTCGCTTTCTAATTACGCGGGGGCTGTGGTTGATCTTTCTCGAACTTACGGTTCTCAACTTTGCCTTTTCTTTCCGCGTGCCCTACGACATCCTGCTCTTGCAGGTGATCTGGGCGATTGGCTGGTCGATGATCGCGATGGCCGGGCTCATCTGGCTGCCGCGGCGCGTACTCGCAGTCCTTGCGATCGCAATGATCCTGCTGCACAACACGACTGACGGATTGCAGATCGCCTCGCCCGTTTGGGAATTCCTTCACGTCATGTCGTTCGGCAACTTCAGAGGCATGCCGGTATTGCTCGCTTATCCGCTGATTCCGTGGGTCGGCGTTATGGCCGCGGGCTTCTGTCTCGGCGATGTGATGCGTCTCGAGCCCGATCGCCGCCGCACGGCTCTTTTACGCATCGGCTCTGGGATGACGATGGCCTTCGTCGTCCTTCGCTTCTTGAATATCTACGGCGATCCCGGGCCATGGGATGGATCGAGTCTCCTGTCGTTCTTCCGTGCGACGAAGTACCCGCCGTCACTGATCTATCTGCTGATGACGCTCGGCCCGTCTCTCTTTCTGCTCGGCTGGATCGACCGCACGCGCGTGGCTGAGTTCCACCCTATGCGCGTATTCGGTCGCGTTCCGATGTTCTACTATCTTTTGCACTTCTATCTCGTTCATGCGCTGGCGGTCGTGCTCGCGGGGTTGCGTTACGGCGACTGGACGCTCCTCCTGCGCATGCCTCCCGCGATAACGGGCGAATTTCCGCCTGGGTTCCCGCAAGACTACGGCTACAGCCTTGGAATGACGTATCTCATCTGGGCGGCCGTGGTTGTGGCGTTGTATCCGCCCTGCCGTTGGTACATGCAATTCAAGCAACGCAGTCGAGCGGCGTGGACCGGCTATCTGTAAATCAGAATCGCCAGTCCATTCCGACCAAGGGAAACGCGCCTTGCTGCTCTTCGAACTTCGAAACGTTGGTGTTCCGATTCCAGCTCTGGCCAGCGATGTTCCTTCGATTTGCGATGTTCTGCGCGCCGGCAAAAACCAGAAATGGCTTGCCGCGAACCGTGAACATCCGATCCACACGTAGATCCAATCGTGCGTAGGCCGGCAGGCGGAGTGCGTTGACGCGGCTGAGGTCGAACACCGCGCGATTCAGTTGCCGCGAGGCCGCTTCGTCAAATGGGGTGAACGGCCTGCCCGATAGGTACGAACCTCGTAGCGACAACTCCCATTTGGCGTTAAACCTGTAGCCGCCGACTGCGTTGACGACGCGCGGATAGTCAAACGTCGAAGGCCGTAGCACCCCGTCCAAACCTCCTTGGCGGCTTCGCATCAGCGCGAAATTGGCTTGGCCAAACCACTTGTCGGTGAACTTCTTTTCGACGAAGAACTCCAGTCCCCGAGCGCGGCCGCGCCCCGCGCTGGTCAGCGGGAAGACGATATCGCGAACTGCAAACGTATCCCCGACATTCGCCAGCGACAGCGCTGGAAACTGAGACGAGACGGGGTAGTCCCTGTAAGCTTTCGTGTACGCTTCAACCGTGAATCGAAGCGTCGGACTGAGAACGTAGCTCATGCCCGCGACCCAGTGATCGGCGCGGAAGACCGTGAGATCGCGATTCTGCGCGAATGCCGAAAGGAAGAGAAACAGCGGTTGCTGAAAGTATTGCCCATAGGAAAGGCGAAGACTCGCCTTTTCGGTCAGTCGATAACTTATGCCCGCGCGCGGACTGAAACGGGTCCGCGACACATAGCGGTAGTTGTCCATTCGGCCGCCGACAGTCAGGCTGAGGCGGCGTCCGATGTTGCGGGTGTTCTGCAAATATGCGCCGGGCTGAAAGGCTAGAAACGATTGCTCGATGCGGAAGGGGTTCAAATCGTTGACTCGCGAATAGGGGCTGTTCTGCCCAAAGGGCGATGCCGTGTCATAGTTAATGCGGAAGATCTTGTAACTGCCGCCGGCTTGCAGTTTCTCGATAACCGGCAAGTAGGCGGTGTAGTCGTACTTGATCGTGGTCTCCCCCTCGCGGGAGTTATCCCGATACACAAGAGGGGACGCTGCTATCAGTTGGTCAACCGGCCTCGAGAAATCGCGTGGCCCATTACGAAGCAGATCGCGCACGGCCGTTCCGACTTTCGCCTCGGAATGTGTGATGCCCAGCAGTCCGACGGCCCGCTCTCCCATCAGTCGCTGCCAATTTAGCCCGTTCGCCGAGCGCCAGCCGTCGTAACGAATGTCCAAGCCGCTGGCGCCGGTGTCGTCCTTCGTATCTTGTTGCCTGGCGCCCAGGCGGATCGAGTCCGAACCGGTAACCGTGACTCCCCAGATTCGGTCACGCGGTGTCAGATCGTAGGTTGCCTTCGCGTTGAGCGTATAGAGAACCGGCACGCCGCCGAAACCAATGTCGTCGGTGAACGCATCCAAGAAGGAACGCCGCGTTGATATGATCCACGAGCCGCGGCCCTTGCGAATCGGGCCTTCGAGGATAGTTCCGCCGCCTGCGAACCCAACCGTGACGCGCCCGCTGAACGCCTCGCGCGAACCCTCGCGCTGCGCCACTTGCAGCACGCTCGAGGTCCGGTTGATGAATGGCGACGGATAGCCACCGCTCAGGAAAGTGACATCCTGTAGCAGTTCCGCATCTAACAGACTGACGGTGCCGCCCGCGGACGCGAAGTTCGCGAACGCATTGATGTTGGGTATTTCGATGTTGTCGACGACAAAGAGATTTTCCAGGGGACTTCCTCCGCGCACGATGATGTCGTTACGGAAGTCGTTTGAGCCGATGACTACGCCGGGCAGCGTCTGCACATAGCGGGCGACGTCTTGGAGCGATCCGGCAATCTTGGAGACCTCGCGCCGCTGAATCAAGAACCCCGAGTTTTTGATCTCCTCCGGCGCGACGAAAACGGAGTCATTCACCGTGACGGTCTCGGTGACCGCGCGAAGCTCGGCCAACACAATTTCGACGCCCGCATCCAGGCCGGCCCGCACTTCCGCCCGGATGTTCTTGAGCGCGGGTTGACCGGCGACCGTGACCGACAGCAGAGCAAGGCCCGCCCTGATTTCGGGAATCCGAAACGTCCCATCCGCGCCAGTTACCGCGCATCGATTCGTGTCTTGCACGCATACTTGCGCGCTTGGGGCGGGTTGACCAGCATCCCCTTTGACTACGCCGCTAATCGAACCGGTGGCGGTTGTATCTTGCGCCCACGCCGCAGGCAAACAACAAAACAGGAAAAGCGCACGAGTACACAGCATCTTTCAAACGGGATGCCGCGGCGATTGGCCGCGATTTATTTTCCGTGCTGAATGTCAGCCGCTCGAGTTCCCGTATTGGGGTGTCCAAATCCACGGCAGAACATTCGTCTTCCGCGCCCACTCTTCCCACTGCCGTGCCATCCTCGCGACGATCTCCGGATGCTTTGCCGCGAGATTGTGCATCTCGGTTCGATCTTTCTCAAGATCGTACAACTCCCACGCGCCGGCCGGACCAAGGGCCACTAACTTCCAGCGGCCATCGCGCATTGCACGGTTGCCTTCATGCTCCCAATACAAAGGTCCGCGCTTCACCGTCCTGCCTTGCAGCACTGGGAGAATGTCCACGCCATCGGATGCAACCGGCGCCGCGCCCGCGATCGCTGCCAGGGTCGGCATGAGGTCGATAATGTGGGCGGGCCGATGCGAAATCAACCGCTTCAATCGCGCGGGCCAGTGCGCGATGAACGGCGTGGTGATGCCGCCTTCGTGCCCGTAGTGTTTGTACAGCCGCCACGGCGTGTTGCACGCATTGGCCCAACCGCTGCCGTAGCTGTGATACGTTCCCGGCTGACCGATCTGATTCAGTTCCGCGCCTTTGTGAAGTTTGTTGTTCGGACCGGAACTGCCATCGAAACCGAATGGATCCCACTCGGCGCATGCGCCGTTGTCGCTCAGGAAAACAATCAATGTGTTTTCCAATTCGCCGCGTTGCTTCAAATCACCGACGATCCGGCCGATGTTTGTGTCCATCCGTTCGACCATGGCCGCGAAGGTGGCCATTCGCCGCGCAAGATCTTTGCGGCGGTCCTCGGGAAGCGAGTCCCAGGCGGGGTTGTCCTTGCCTGCCCATCCGGTCTCGCCGTTGAATCGGTTCGGCGGAATTGAGGATCGAGGCGTCTCCTCCCATCGCGCGTCGATCAACTTCATGGCGCGCAGCCGCCGCAGCCGCTCCGCGCGGATCGCATCCCAGCCTTTCTCGTACACCGGCGCGTACGCGTCGATCATCTCCTTGGGAGCGTGCAACGGAAAATGCGGCGCGTTGTAGGCGAGATAGAGAAACCAAGGCTTGGCCTCGCCGCGCGCCTCTGCGATGAAATCGAGTGCGTGATCGGTGATCGCATCGGTTGCGTAGAAGTTCTTGGAAGCGCGCACGGGACGATTCTTCGGCAGGCGCGTGTAAACCTTCTCGTTCCAAAAACTGTCGAATCCGTGGATCATTCCATAGAACTCATCGAAGCCGCGGTCAATCGGCGTGAGGTTCGCACCTAAATGCCACTTGCCGCACATCAGAGTTTTGTAACCCGCGCGCTTGAGCGATTGCGGAAGCGTTAAGCAGTCGGCGGCCATGCGCGGCTGATAGCCGGCCTCGGGCCGCGCCGGTGCATTCGGACCTCCGATCATTGCGCCAACGCCCACGCGGTGCGGGTACAGGCCAGTCAGAAGGGCCGCGCGCGACGGACAACAACGCGTGTAGTTATAGAACCGCGTCAGCCGCACGCCGGCGTCCGCGAGCGCGTCCAGGTGCGGTGTCTTGATTTCGCCGCCAAAGCAACCCAAATCGCTATAGCCGAGATCGTCGGCGAGAATCAACAATAGATTCGGCTTGCGTGATTGTGCCGCGGTCGCGGTTACGCTAGCAAGAAACGCCCGTCGTGTCATGGCGCGACCGCTTGGACTCCGGTAACGAAATATTCCGTCTCTCCGAAACAGCTCGTCGGCAGGCCTTTGTGTTGCTCGTAGGTGATGCGGACTTTCTGACCGCTCGAAATGCGGATCTGGCCCGCGACCGCTTCGTCGCGCACGGTGAATTGAAACGTCTGCGCCGGAACGCCCGGTGCGGTCATCATCGTCAATTCGCCTTCCCAGGTCTTGCATAGCCAGCCCTTGTTCGAAATCTTCTGCACATATCCGGTTCGATCGCCCGTCGAATAGGCAAATTTCAAAGCGGCCCAGGCCCACGCACCAACGCCGATCGCGGGCACGACGAGGATGAGCAACACAGCGATAATGATCCAGCGGCGCATGGGAACTCAGTATAGCGGAAACGCCGGAACGCGGTCAGTGCGTCGCCGAAAGACTGTTGTCGTTGTGCTTGACCCTGACGCGCGTTTACCTGACGCATAATTAGCCCGAGCTGGGCCAAACTGCAAGAACGCAGGAGTTGTCTGGTGGTTGATCAGCCTTGCCGCGACGCCGGCTTGCCGCCGAAAGGCGCGATGGCCGGAGGCGTGCGGTTCGTTTTGAAAAGCCTCTTGGCCGCTACCGGCGCGTTACCGGAAACTTTTGCGCCTCATCCGGACCAGGGGACGCGTAGCGAGGATCCTTGGCGCGGATCAGCAGCTCTCCCTTGTTCACGCGGACATCGAGCGGCACCAACGTTAATCCTTGCTGGCTTATCGTCTGCGCGTCGGCGGAAAGGTCGCGCCCTTGTATCCCTTCGGCGCTGACCGGCGGAACATTCGCGTTGTAAAAAGCCGTTGACCACCAACGGCCCTGCTTGTCTTGAAACGGCGTGCCGTGGCCCAGAAACCGGCCGACAAATTTTCGCTCGCTGTACGGACCGGTAATTTTGTCAGCGACTGCGTAGTAGAGGTTGTAAGAGCCTTTCCGCATCTGGCCGGTCGACCAGCCGGTTCCAAACAGAACGTATTTTCCCGCGATTTTCTTGATGAGACAGCCCTCGTGGCCCATCTTGGCGAACGCGCCCGACGGCCCGATTTTCACCGGATCGGCGGCGAACTTTGTGAAGTCTTTGGAAAGCGGTGCGATCTCAGTGGCACCCCAAATCATCCACCAGACGCCGTCGTCGTCTTTGAAAAGCGACGGGTCGTGTCGGATCCCGACGCTCGCTCCGAGCGGGTTCGTCCATGGGCCTTTCAGCTCCGAGCCGCTCGTCAGCGAGAGATTCGCGCCGCGCACCGGCACGGGCGAGGTGTGCACGAGCGCCCATCGATCGCCCAACCAGTGCAGTTCAGGAGCCCAGAGCCGCCATTCCGACCTGACGGTTTCGTCGAAGCGGCCGCGCTCGGCCTTGTACCAAATGCCATCTTCCAGCGAGAACGGCGTTCCGAGCGATTCCCATTCGACCAGATCGCGGCTCCGCCAAGCCTGAATATGCCAGCCGACGAGGCTTTTCGGCCCGAGACCGGTGTTGTAGGTCTCTTCCGGCTTGCCAGGGGTCTGCGTGGTACCGGTGTAATAGTAGTAGCCATCGAGCGCCAATGCGATAAACGGATCCCGAACCCATCCGTCTTTGACCCAGACGGCGCGATTGTGTTTGGACAGCCCTTGGCGGATTGCTTGCGGAGGTTCGGCGGCGAAAGCGGTCAAAACGCATCCGGCTAAGACCGCGGTTTTCAAAGTGGTTGATCCCAACTCTTAATCGCCGCGAGCACACGTTCCACCTCGTGATCAGTCATGTATGGATGAATGGGCAAACTGACTTCCTGTGCGGCGACCCGGCGCGCATTTGGCAGGTCTCCGTGCATCACGTAATTAACGCCCTGCATCGCGGGTTGGTCGGGAATGACTGCCGGATAATGCTCGCCGGTACCAATTCCGTTGCTGCGAAGATGGGCAATCAAAGAAGCCTTGTGCGGAGTGAACACTGGGAACAGGTGCCAGCAGGCGTTCTCGTCAACAGCTTCGGCGATTCCAATATCGTCCCGTCTCCAGGCGGCGCGGTATCGCGAGGCGATCGTTCTCCTCCGTTCGGTCCAGCCAGCTAGCCGGGGAAGAAATGCTGCACCCAGGATCGCCGCGTGCAGTTCATCGAGCCGGCTGTTCCAACCGATTTCAGCGTGAACATACTTAGCGGACTGACCGTAGTCCCGGAGCCGCCGTATTCGTGCGGCCAGCTCGGCGTCATTCGTAAGCGTGGCTCCGGCGTCGCCCAGGGCGCCGAGGTTCTTCGTTGGATAGAAACTTGTTGCCGCGGCGCGCCCGATCAGCGGTGTGGCCAGAATCGACTGGGCACAGTCTTCAACGCAAGTCAGCGCGAACTCGTCGATCAACCCTCGCAGCCGCCTCGTATCGAGAGGAATCCCATAAAGATGAACCGGCAAGAAGTAACGGATCTCGGGAAAGGTCCGAAGCGCATCGCTAGCTTCGTGGAAGTCGATGAGGCCGTTTGAATCGGTATCGCAGAACACCGGAATCGCTCCGAGCCGAACGATCGCCATCGTAGTCGCAAACGCCGACATTGGAGTTGTCAGAACCTTGTCGCCTCGCTCGACGCCGCAGGCCTTCAACGCGATCTCGATCGCATCGAGTCCGCTCGCAGTACCGATGGCCTCGGTCGCCCCCCAGCAACGCGCAAGCTGTACCTCAAAATCGAGCACCTGCTTGCCGAGGACGAACCAGCCACTCGCGCCTACCGTCTCAACGGCCCGGAGCACGTCGGCTCGGGTGTCCGCCCACTGGCGGCGAAAGTCATTCATTAAAATCGGTTCGTTGGCCAAGCTTCTATTATGCCTATAGTTTGAATCTCCAAAGTTCGGCTGCGACCTCCCGAAGCAGATCCGGCCATGCGCCGGGAGCGCGCTGCCGGAACAACCGGGCGCTACGGTACCAAGGTGAGTCTTCGCGATACAGCATCCAGCGCCAGTCGGGTGCAAACGGAAGTAGCACCCAGACCGGTTTCCCAAGCGCGCCTGCCAAATGAGCTACGGAGGTGTCGACGCTTACGACGAGGTCGAGATTGGCGATCAGCCCGGCCGTATCGGCGAAATCGGCCAGCACCGCTGCAGGATCGCGCATCGCCATCGACTCGGGCGGCGCATGCCCCTTTTGTAGATTGACCCACTCGACACCCACGGCGGACCTCAACCCCTCCAAATGCGGTACGGGGATCGACCGGTTCCGGTCGTTCTTGTGATTGGGGTTGCCCGCCCACACCAGACCCGCCCGGATCGCTTCCCGGCGCGGGCCCAGCCACTCCGACCATCGCTGCACCGCTTCCGAAGGCGCATGCAAATATTCCTCCGCCGATGGAATCGAGTCGAGCGTAGTCTGCGCGACATGCGGCGCGCTCAAGAACGGGAGTTGAAAGTCGGTAGCCGGCAAGTGATCGACCGGCTGTGGGCCCGATCTACCAGGCTCGGAGGCCGGCGCGGCAATCCATTCGGAAACTCCAGGCAAACTGCGCAGCAGCGAGATCAGACCGAACTGGCATTCGACGATTACCTTGGCGCCGCGTTTGGCGAACTCCGGCGCATATCGGACGAATTGAATCGTATCTCCGAGTCCCTGCTCGGCGTGCAATAGCAAGGACCTGCCCTCCAACGGCTCCCCCCGCCATTCTGGCTGGGAAAATGCTCGGCGAGGAGTCGCGCCCTTGACCTCAAACCGCCGTTCGTAACCCGCCCACCCATCCGAAAAATCGCCGGCAAGCAACGCCGCGATCCCGCGGTTCCATTCCGCCGCCGGCTCGTTTGGCATCAGACGGAGCGTCTCCAGGTAACACGCGTTGGCGGCCGCGACTTCGTTATGTGCCAACCAGGCGTTGCCGAGGTTCGTCCACGCCGCGGCGTTGTTCGGCTCCATTTTCAGAAGTGCGCGAAACGTGTTTACGGCCTCAGCCGCTTCACCGGACTCGTGGAGCGCGGTGCCGAGATTGTACAGCGCGGCCGAGTAATTTGGGTCGGAAGCAACCGCCATCCGGTAGGAGGCAATCGCTTCCGCATACTGTTTGCGCAATTGGAGCAGTATGCCGATGTTGTTTGCTGCACGAGCATGATTCGGCTCGCGCGCCAGCGTGTTTTGAAACGCCTCTAACGCCTCCGCGGTCCTGTCCAACTGCATGAGCGCAACACCACGATGATATGTGGCCTCGACGATTCGCGGGTCGATCGCCAGGACTCGATCATACTGGACCAGCGCCTCTTCACGCTGCCCTCGCAGGACAAGCGCGTCCGCCCAATGCGCCCGTAGCGCCCCTTCGCGCCGATCGCCCGGTTTGGTGAGTTCCACCGCGCATTGCCAGCAGAACGCAGAATCTCCGTACCGGCCGAGCGCAGTGTGAATCGCCGCGCACTTCTCCCAAAGTGTACGGTCATCTTCGTCTTCGGCAAGGGCCTGCCTGTAACAAGCCAGAGCGGATTCCGTGTCGCCCTCTCGTTCAAAGACAATCCCTAGATTTCGACACAAATAGGCACGAGGACCTTCGATAGCGATCGCCATCCGCAACAGTTGGGCAGCCGTATCGGGCCGCCCCGTCTCGGCGTGCAGCAGCCCGAGAAAGTGCAGACAATTTGAATCCGCGGGATTGGCGTCCAGAAGCCGCAAGTACTGCGTCTCGGCGTCCCCGAGCATCCCCCGCTTGTGTAGCGATTGAGCGAAATCGAATGTTGGCGGCGCCTTTGCCATCTGTAGGATCAATCGGCGCACCGGTGCGGGGCCTGGAGATCAGATTAGTCCGGCCGGCAGACAAGAAAAACCCGGGGCCTAAGCGAAGCTAGTCCCCGGGTTGTTGGTTTCGATCGTTGGTTAGTCCAGGCTCGGATTAACCACGGAGTAGAGCGAGCACCTGTTGCGGCGCTGAGTTCGCTTGAGCGAGGGCCGAGATACCGGCCTGCAACAGGATCTGGGCTTTTGTCAGCGAGGCGGCTTCCTCGGCGAGATCGGCATCGCGAATTCGCGACTCCGAGGCGGCGAGGTTGGTCAACTGCGATTGAGCCAGATTTACGGCGAAGGTGAACTGGTTCTGGCCGCGGCCGACGACGGCTTGTGCGTTGCCGAGCGAGTTGACCGCGTCGGCGAGGGCGTTGACAGCCCTTTCGGCGGCGGCTTGCGTCGTAATATCGGATGCCGAACCCGTGCCGGTCGTCGCAGCGGTGACAACCGAGCCCTGGCTTCCTACGCCGGTGCCACCTTCGTTGGTGCCGACGGAAACGCGGAAGTTCTGAAGCGTCGAGATGAATCGGATTCCTTCCGCGCCGGCAGCGTTCGCTTTGTCCTTGACGGCGACGATTTTTTGCAACGTCGTGTCGTTGGACTGCTGCAAGGCGGTGTTGATGGCGTCGATGGCCTCGTCGACGGTACCCGCGTTGCGAACCGTGCTGTCGTTGCGCAGGACGACGGCAAGCGAGTGCTCCGCGCCGTTGGTGTCGTTGGCCAGGACGGTGATCGTCTGATCGTCGCCTCCGCCGCGGATCGCAGAAAAACTCAGCAGCGATGTTTGCTGTGATCCACCGGCCGCGAAGAAGTTGATGTCGGTGTCACCGGCCTGTGCTTCGGCCGCGTCGGCGACGCCAGTAGCGGTGGCCGAGTTGAATCCGAAGACGTTAGTCGCGCCGACGGAGTTGAGCCGGAACTTGGACCCGTTGGAGCTGGTGATCGTAATGTTGGTGCCATCGTTGGTTGCCACCAGTCCGGCGGCCGCCAGTGTCGCATTGCCGGCGAAGGCCGCATTGAGGGCAGTCGTGGCGCCCCCGATACTGGCTGCTGTCGGCGTCACCGCGAGCGAAATGGCCGCACCGCCTCCCACGGAAAACTCAAGTGTTTCGGCCGAAGCTGCAAACGTGCCACTGGCGCCGGTTACGGCGTTGTAGTCGAACGTGCCCGACGCGCCGCTGGAACTTCGGAAACTGCCCAGTCCGAGCCGGTTGTTGAGGTCGCCGGAAGCCTGTACTTCGAAACGCTCACCACGATTCGATGTGAACACGAGCGCTGAACCGCCCGTCGCCGTCGTTGCCGTAATACCTGCCGCTTGCAGCGAGCTGTTGGCCGCGATAGCCGAGGTCAGACTCGATAGCGCTGTGGCGGTGGTCGTGCCTGAGGCTACCGTCAGTGAGATATCGACCGGACTCGCCAAGCCCGCGCCCTGGAAACGAACCGTCACCGTGCCGGCGCCGCTGGCGCCGAAAGTTGTGGCTGCCGCCGCAGCTGCCGATCCGCCCGTAACCGTGTTGGTAAGCGTCTTGCCAGTCGGGTCGGAAGTCGACGTCACGTTACCCAATAACGCGTTCGACAGCCGGTCGCCCGCTTCAACCTGGAACGCCGTTCCGGACGAAGTGAACCCGAGCGACTTCTTGCCGGACGAATCCGTGACAGCCACGGCGCGCACACCCGCATTTTTGAACGCCGTCGCCGCGGTCGAAACGCCGGTGCCCGCCGAGTCAATCGCCGTATTGATGTTGGTGACGGCCGTGTCAATATCGGTGATGCCCGACAGATTGACAGAAACCTTGACGCGGTTGTCATCGCCAAATCCCGGACCACGGAAGTAGAGGTCCGTGAATCCGGCGGTAGCGAGCGAACCGACGTTGGTCGCGTTGCCGACAATAGCCGAAACGTTCGTCGAAGCCGAGCCGGACCCGATATCGATCGACGCGACGCCCTGTGCCTGCACGCCCTTCAAGCCGAGGCTCTTGGAATCGACAGTCGAGTTGGACAAGTCCACACCTACCGAGCCGTTCGTGATCGCTGTCGTGCCACCCGAGCTTCGACCGCCGCCGATGAACACCGACAGGGACTTGGCGAAAGTTCCGCTTGTGTTCAAACCGATCGATTGTGCCTGACGGTCGATTTCCGAGAGCACGCTCTGGAATTCGCTGTTCAGCACGGTCCGGCTTCCGTTAAACGTACCCGATGAAGATTGGGTGGCCAGCGTACGAGCACGGTCGAGCAGCTTGCTGATGTTGTTAATGCCGCCGTCGATGGTCTGCAGCGAGCTGAGACCGTCATTAGCGTTTCGGACACCTTGCGACAGTACAGCCTGGTCGCTGCGAAGGGTGTTTGCGATCGAAAGACCCGCGGCGTCGTCGCCGCTGGCCAGGATGCGCACACCCGATGTGACCCGCCCGATCGTCTTGCTTTGAGCTTCCGATGTTTGCCGCAAATACTCGCGCGACTGCAGCGAGGCGACGTTGGTGTTAATGCGAAAAGACATGTTTCTCTCCTTGAAACTAAGTCCCGGATGAATCCGGTTCCGGCAGGTCGGCCGCCTCGAAATCCTTTTCTTGGCTGGTGGCTTCCTACCGGTCGTTCAAGACCCATATCGGAGCTATCGGAGAGTAACAGAGGGGTAAGGCAAAATTGTTGGAGAGATACTCCTAGCGGCGTGCGCGTTAGTTCTGAAGCAGCGAGAGTACCTGTTGCGGCGCTGAGTTGGCCTGCGACAAGGCCGAGATTCCAGCTTGCAGCAAGATCTGCGCCTTCGTCAGATTCGCAGCTTCCTCGGCAAGATCGGCATCTCGGATCCGGGACTCGGCCGCTGCGATGTTGGTCAACTGGCTCGACGCCAAATTCACCGCGAAGGCGAATTGATTTTGTCCGCGACCCACAACGGCTTGCGCCTCGCCGAGCCGCGTCACCGCGTCGGCCAGTGCATTCACCGCGTTTTCGGCGCCGGCTTGCGAACTGATGTCGACCGTCGATCCCGTACCGGTCGTTGTCGATGTCGCGACCGTGCCCTGGTTGCCGACGCCCGTGCCACCGGCGTTAGTGCCTACGGCGACTTTGAACCCTTTCAGCGTGGAGATGAACTTGATCCCTTCGGCCCCGCCCGCCGAGGCCTTGTCTTTAACGGCGACGATTTGCCGCAGGGTCGAATCGTTGGACTGCTCAAGCGCGGTGTTGATCGCCGCGATGGCCTCGTCGACCGTGCCGGCATTCCGCAGGGTCGTGTCGTTACGAAGAATGATCGGCACGGAATGCTCCACGCCGGCCGCATCGGTTGCCGTTATGGTAATCGTCTGGTCATCGCCGCCATTTCTGATCCCAGTGAACGGCAACAGCGAGGACTGTTGGATTCCGGTCGATGCGAAGAAATTGATGTCCGTGTTGCCGGCTTGCGTTTCCGCCGTGTCGGCAACACCGGTGGCGCCGGTGGAGTTGAAGCCAAAGACGTTGGTCGCACCAATCGTCGCCAGTCGGAATCTCGTTCCGCTCGAACTGGCGATCGTAATGTTTGTGCCGTCGTGCGACGCGACCAGACCGGCGGCGGCCAACGTAGCGTTGGCGGCGATTGTGGCGTTCAATGCCGTCGTCGCCCCGGCGATCGTCGCCGCGGTCGGAGTTACCGCTACCGACACCGTCGTTCCACCGCCAATATTGAATTCCAAGGTCTCCGCTGCGGCGGCGAACGTACCGCTCGCACCCGTCACCGTCGAATAGTCGAATGTACCGGTTGCCCCGGTGGAGGCGCGGAAGCTACCCAGCCCGAGCCGGTTATTCAGGTCACCGGCGGCCATGACCTCAAACCGTTCACCGCGATTCGAGGTGAAGACTAAAGGCGAACCCGGCGTCGCTGTCGACGCCGTAATTCCCGCCGCCTGCAAAGAACTGTTCGTCGCAACCAGTGAGGTAAGACTCGTCAGCGCCTGGTCGATTGTCGTGCCCGCGGCAACCGTCAAAGCGATATCGACCGGCGTCCGCAGCCCAGCTCCTTGAAACCGGACCTGTACCGTACCCGCTCCGCTGGCGCCGAAGGTTGTGGCTGCCGCCGCGGCTGACGATCCCCCCGCGACCGTATTGGTCAGCGTTTTACCCGTCGGATTGGAGGTTGACGTGACGTTGCCTAGTAACGCATTCGCCATGCGGTCGCCGGCTTCTACCTGGAACGCCGTCGAACTCGATGAGAATGCCAGCGACTTTTTGCCGTCGGCTGCTGTTACGACGGACGCTGTAATGTTGGCGTTCTTGAAGGCCGTCGCCGACGGGCTGACCGCGGTCCCGGCCGACCGGATAGCGTCATTGATCGCCGTCACCAGGTTGTCCACCGTCGTGACCGTCGATAAATTTATCGCCACCTTAACGCGATATGAGTCGCCAAAGCCGGGTCCTCGGAAGTAAAAATCGGTGAACCCCGCCGCGCCCAGCGATCCCATGTTCGTCGCATCATTGACGATCTGTGAGACGGTCGTGCCGGGCGATCCCGTACCAATATCGACTGATGGAACACCCTGCGCCTGCGACCCTTTCAAGCCCAGACTCTTGGCGTCGACAGTGGAGTTGTTCAGGTCGACCTGCGACGCCCCGTTCTGAATCGATGTGATTCCGCCCGATGCCTTGCCGCCGCCGATAAACACCGAAAGCGTCTTGGCGAACTCGCCACCCGCATTGAGACCGATCGCCTGCGCTTGCCGGTCGATTTCAGTGATCACGCTGCCAAATTCCGAGTTCAGCACGCTGCGGCTTCCAATAAACGTTCCCGACGCCGACTGTGTCGCCAACGTGCGAGCGCGATCGAGCAGCTTGCTGATATTGTTGATGCCGCCGTCAATGGTCTGTAACGTACTCAGACCGTCGTTCGCGTTCCGAATACCCTGGCGTAATACCGCTTGGTCGCTTCTAAAGCTGTTGGCAATCGATAAGCCGGCGGCGTCATCGCCGCTCGAGAGGATTCGCAACCCGGAGGTCACTCGTCCGATGGTTTTCGCCTGCTGTTCGCTATTCACTCGCAGATACTCCTGCGACTGCAGCGAGGCAATATTTGTGTTGATGCGGAAAGACATTTCTCACTCCTTCATGACTGGAACGGCGCGTCCGGGCGAACCAGCGCGAAGCCGTTTTGTTTTGGCGGGAGTCCATTCCCTCTGGCTGGCGCCAGTACCCCGCAAGGGCTACTGTGCTGCCATACAGGGCTTATCGGGAATACGACTTCGAGTATTAGGGATTATTTGACTTCAGAGGAACAGGGGATAGAACAGCGGGTTTGGTGGGGGTAGTTGAGGCCGCGACGAGCGCTCTGTCGCGTATCGTCTCGACCAGTTGGGACAAGTTTTCCGCTCCGGCGGCCGGTAGCGGTGAGCTTCGGTTCACATCGCGGGTATCGCGGATCTCCGAGCGTAGAACGGTAACGTCTTTCGGCGCACGAATGCCGATTTTCACTTGGGTTGGCGACGTCTCGAGAATCTCGATCTCGACGTCCTCTCCGATGATGATGGACTCTCCGCGGCGCCTGCGAATGATTAGCACTAGACCTCCGCTAGATGGTTAACCGGCTGGGAGTCGGTCGACCTCACGCCGGCGGGTTCAGAAGTTTCGGCATCGGCGGCAACCGGCGTCATGGCCGAATACTTCCGGTCGTCACGGACGGACTGAATACCTTTGCGCGTTTCACGCGAGAGTATTACGGGGCCGAGTAGGTTTGCAGTTGGTGGGCCTTCGTTGTTCAAACACACGATCGCCAAACAAGCAAGGCTGCTTTCTAGCCTAACGTAAGAGGCCCCCCGGCTGTGCCGGGGTGGCAGTAGCAGTTTGACATTTCCGGGAGTCCATCAGAGAAACTCCAAACGTGAGCCGCCAAGCACACGAAAGG
>Ga0194132_10006746_pt1 | contig 17620 bp, 15 predicted proteins | sample TA2KigOf80mmetaG_FD_148612 | JGI IMG/M metagenome (GOLD analysis project Ga0194132, IMG submission 148612) | Freshwater microbial communities from Lake Tanganyika, Tanzania - TA2015054 Kigoma Offshore 80m | ecosystem: Environmental > Aquatic > Freshwater > Lake | place: Tanzania: Lake...
GGCGTCGCGAATATTCCAGGGCGCGAACAGGAGGGTATTGAAGATCGAAAAGACGACGCCCGTGACACCCAGGCCGAGCGTAAGCGCGCCCGCCGTTGCGAGCGTGAAAGTCTTGTTAGCGGCCAGAGCGCGCAGGCCGTATCGCACGTCCATCGCGAAGTCGCGCAGCCAGACGAATGCCCAAGCGTCGCGGGCCTGTTCGATTGCTAGCGTCGAATTACCGATCGCCCGCCGAACGGCCGCGCTATCCCCGAGTTTGACTTCGGTCATCGCTCGGTGAAACTCCAACTCTTCGGCCAGGTCTTCTTCGAACGTCGTGGATTTCCCGCGCAGGCGATTGATGAAGTTTCTCCAGTTCATATCAGACCGTCTTCAATATCGATTGAATCGCGCCGACCATCCGTTCGAACTCTCTTTCCTCCTCCTTCAGCCGCTTGCGTCCCGCGGCCGTCAGCTTATAGACCCGAGCCCGCCTTCCGGTCTCGGTGAGTTTCCATTCGGCTTCGGTCCAGCCGTTGACCAGCAGCCGCTGCAGCGCCGGGTAGAGCGAGCCCTCGCCGACTTGCAGCAGTTGCCCGGAATGCTCGAGCAGATACTGCGCGATGCCGTAGCCGTGCAACGGGCCGCGCGTTAACGTCTTCAAGACCAACAGGTCGAGGGTTCCGGGGAGTAGTTCTTGCTGAGGCATCGTCTATCGATGTATCGATTATCGGAGGAACACCGGACTCTGTCAAGATCAAAGTCATGGCCCAGTTGCGGACAATCATTTTTGACCTTGGCAACGTCATCATCCCCTTCGACTTCAAGCGCGGCTACTCCGCCCTCGCCGCCCACGTCGATTACCCAGCCGAGGAGATTTCACCCCGCATCCGCGCCACCGGATTGGTCGAGCGTTTCGAGACCGGTCTGATCGAGCCGCGCCCGTTTGTCGACGAGTTGACCCGCGCCATCGGCGCTCCAATCACCTACGAACAGTTCTGCGAATTGTGGACGTCGATCTTCCTAGAGCACACGCTCATCCCGATCGAACTCATGCGCGAGCTAAAGAAGAGCTACCGCATGGTCGTGTTGTCCAATACCAACGCCATCCACATCGGGATGGTGCGCGAGCAGTACCCGATCTTAGGGGAATTCGATCAGCTCGTGTTGTCGCACGAAGTGAAGGCAATGAAGCCCTCGCCGCTGATTTACTCCGCCGCCGTCGAAGCCGCGCAAGCGCGCCCGGACGAGTGCTTCTTCACCGATGACATCGCCGCCTACGTCGAAGGCGCCCGCGCGTTCGGCATCGACGCCGAACAGTTTCTCGGTTACGACAAGCTCCTCACCGATCTCCGAGCCCGCGGCGTCTCGGTCTAGCAACGAAGAATCACTTAGGCCCTGCCATCTTCCGATTCACCCACCCGCAAACCGCCTGCTTGTCCTGCTCGGTGAGAATCGCTGCCGGGTGCAGCTTCACATAACCCTCCTTCGGCATTTTGCCGGTTCTCACCTCCGTGCAAATCTTCTCAAATCCGCTCCAATCGCTGAACTCGTTTTCAGCCGGCAACAACCACTCGGAGAAGTTCAGCAGCCGGCGGCCGTCAGCCACGTGTTTCTGCACCAGCCACGACACTGGCGCGATATAGGAATACGCTGGCCAGACAGTCTCGTTCGAATGGCAGTCATAACATGCGCGTTTCAAGATGGAGGCCACTTCCGAAGGCGGCTTCATCACTTGTTCGAATCCACGCGCCGCGTCAAACGGCGGGTTCGACTTCGGCGGCGCGGCCGGCACAAATTGAATCACAGCCATCAGCGCGACGGCGGCGATCGACAACTTCTTCTTCATGACTACCAGGTTAGACGCGTGTTGAACTGCGCGACGCGCATGCCGCCGGCGCCGTTTATCTCGCCAAACGTCGCGCTGGTAATATCGGAGGTCGGGCCGTTGTAATTCACATGGTTGAGCGTATTGAACATGTCGGCGCGCACCTGCAAATTCATTCGTTCGCCGATCCGGAAATTCTTGCTCAGCGCCACATCGACGTTCCACGTCAACGGATTGCGGAGATACCCGTTCGCCACGTTGCCCGCGCGAACTGCGATCCGCGTCGTTGGATCGGTCGGCACGGCGACGAACGCGCTTCGGTTCAAGTACAACAGCGAACAGCGTCCGCCGGCCACGCAGCGCGTCGTCGACGCCTGTTCCCAGTTCGCGTTGTACGGGTTGACGCCGTTGCCGTTATGATCAGGCCGGCAGTGATAGTTCGACGCGCAAGGTTGTGTAAGTGTGATCGGCTCACCGGTGCGGGTATTGAAGATTCCGGCGACTTCCCAGCCGCCAAGCGCCGTTCGTGCAAACTTGTTCATGCCTTCGAAGCGCGGGAGGTTGTAGATCCAATCGGCGAGCAAGCGCTGGCGCGCATCGCCCGAATTGGGTCCGCGGTCAAGCCCGAGGTTGTTGAACTCTTGCAGATTGATGGCGGGATCGGAGCCGTAGTATGCGCCGATGTCGCCGCCGGTGACGCCGAGGCCTTTGCCCCAGGTGTAATGAGCGTCGAAGGCAAGGTTTTTCGTGAGGCGTTTCCGAATCGTCGATTGCCATGCGTTGTAGACGGTCTGCTGCGATTGATCTACGTAGTACGGGCCGCCGAATACGACGCTCGGATTTGGACGGATACCAGTGAGGCGATTGGGAAGATTGACCCGCCGGTGCAGAAGGAACTTTACACCGCGCACGCCCACGTAGCTTGTTTCGAAAACGAGCGTGGAAGACAGCGCCCGTTGAATGTTGAGCTGGAAGTGCATCGAGTAGGGATTCTCCAGTCCGGGGTTAAACGCGGAGAAGGGGAATCGCGCACCGGTCTGCGAATTGAGGCGTTCGACGATACCGCGCATGTCATCCGTGTATGCGGGGAATTTAAGCCCCAGCGTTCGCGCTTCGGCGAGACTCCAACTAACGCGGAACGGTACGATTGGATGAGCGACCGCCTGCCGCATCGCTCCGGGCATTTGCGGGCTGAAGAGAATGCCCGCGCCGCCGCGAATGACCGTCTTCGATTTCCCATCGGGATTGTAGGCGAAGCCAAGCCGTGGGCCAAGGTTCGCCCACGTATCGTGATTGTACGGATTGTTCGGATCTCGCGCGGCGCCGAAGTCGAACCTGTTCCAGTCGGTCGGCGGCGAGAGGTTATAGAAGCCCACCGGTACATCGGTTGTCGGCTTGGCGACCGCGTTTGAGTAGAAGTCGTAACGGATGCCAATATTGAGCACCAGCTTCGGCGTGATGCGCCAGTCGTCTTGCGCGAAGAATCCAAGCTCCCACATGCGCGAGGAGTAGTACGGCGAACCAAAAGTCGGCGTGACGCCGCTGGGAACATTGGCGAGGAAGTCGGCCTTACTCTGGAACGCGATCGAAGGATTCTCGGGATTGCTGCGGAAGCCGCCGTAGTGCATGAACCGGCTGCCGAACTTGAACGAGTGTTTGCCCGAGTGCCGCGAGAACTTTTGGTCGAGGCTCAGCGTGAGGCCGTCCATGTCCCAGATCTCGGCCGCCCCGGATGAGAAGCCCGACACGCCCGCGACGCTGAACCGGGCGACGCTCCGGTCCCACGGGGCTTTCTCGGCCTTGCCACTCGGGTCCTTCTTGAGGAAGAACTGATCGAGCCGGGCCATGTCGGAGTAGTTCCAGCCAAAGCGAGTTTCCGAAGTCCAGCGCGGCCGGCCCAGCGTGTAACTTGCCGCGATTCGATCCTGCACGTATTCGAAGGTGCGGTCGTTTGCGCCGTTGACGTAGTAGCTCGGATCGAGACCGAAGGGGCGCATGCGCGTGTAGTTGAAGGCGAGGTTACTCGAGTCCGTGACGCGATAGTCGGCCTTGGTGATCGTGTGGTTCTCCCGGCTTCTCACACTGCGCACCGTTTCGAAGCGGCCGATATCGTCGTTGATCGCCACGTTGGGCAGCGGCAGCATGTCCAGGTGCACCTTCATTTCCGCAGATGGATGCGCGCGTTGAATTTCGCTTCGGAATGAAGGAGTCGGCACCGTTCCGTTCACGCGGCGAGACGCCGATTCGCGGTACCCCTCATACGCGCCGAAGAAAAATAGTTTGTCTCGGATGATCCGCCCGCCGGCTGCCGCGCCGAATTGATTGAAGACGATTCGCGGTTTGCGGATTTCTTGACCGGTCGCCGTGCGCGCCGCCACGAACGGATTGCGCGCGTTGAGTACATGCGATTGATAGTTCTCGAAGAACGAGCCATGCCAGGTGTTCGCGCCCGATTTGGCGATGACGTTGACCTGCCCGCCAAGAACGCCGCCGTATTCGGCCGGAAGAATGCCTCGGATAAGTTGGACCTCTTGAACGGCGTCGATGCTCATGACGTCTATGTAGTTACGCGCGCCGTATTGCGCCATGCCGCGCTGTTCGGGATAGGAGTTCGCATCGGTGCCGTCGACGCTCACGCCCGTGCCGCTCGATCCAACACCGTTGATGCGGAGGTTCCGGTTCGATCCGATATCGACGCCCGAAGCCAGGCGCAAGACGCTCGATACATTGCGGCGCCCCAGCGGAAGCTCGGTCACTTTGAAACCTTCGAACGTTTGCAGTTGCTCGGACGACGCGGTCGACACCAGCGGCGCCGCGCCCTCAACCGTCACCGTTTCGGTCAGAGAGCCAACTTCGAGCGCGAAGCTCTGTCGAATTGTCTGGCCGGAAGAAAGTGCAAGGCCCTTGTTCTCAAACTTCTTGAAGCCGTTGGCTTCAACCCGGACGACATAGGTCCCGACACGCAGGAAGTCGAACGCGGCCTCGCCGGTTTCGTTGGTGGTGCGAGTTACCGAAGCGGCCGTCTCCTCGTGGAGAAGCGTGATGCTTGCACCCGGGACGACAGCGCCGGTGGTATCGGTGACCATGGCGTATACCGTCGCGGTCGTAACTTGCGCGTATAGCGCGGGCGTCGCAAGGGCGATTGTTGCGAAAGCGAGTTTCATCGAACCTCTCCTATGCGGGAGGTTCTATCAAAAATCGACCCGGGACGCAAGGGGCGCGTTAATGAATTAGGCGGGCGCGCGATTGGGTGTAGGGGTGATGCGCGCCCGCCTGTCGTAACGGGGATGGAACATAAGGTGAATTCTGTAGCGGCTTGGTTACGCGCTCTCGAAAAAAATTCCTAAGCGAATAAAAAGCGAAGAAAGGGCTTGACTGGGGCGATTCGACGGCGCATACTGGAAGGCGAAGATAAAGCGAATCCGAGGCGCCGTATGGTCAAATCCACTTTCTCCCCGCTCTCCCTAGCATCGGCTGAAACGCCCTTGGCCATCGGCCCGTCGGGTTGGCACTATCCGCATTGGGACGGCGTCATCTATCCCCGCCAGCGTCCACGCGGCTTTCACGCGCTGGAATTTCTCTCCAGCCAGTTCGACACCGTTGAAATCAGCGCCTCGTTTGAGCACGACATCCGGCCGGAGTTGGCGCGGCTGTGGATGCACAAAGTCGAGTCGAATCCCCGATTCAAATTCACGGCTCGGATGCACCGCCGCTTCACGCATGACCGTCACTTGGATGACGTCTCGGCCGAAGCGTTCCGTTCCGGCCTGCGGGAATTGAAGCGTGGAAAGCGCCTCGGAGCGCTTGTGATGCAGTTCCCGTGGTCATTCCGATTCACAAAGGAAAACCGCGACTACTTCATCGCGCTCCGCCGTGCATTCCACGAGTTCCCGCTCGTGGCCGAAATGCGCCACGAAAGCTGGATGTCCTCTGAAGCGGTCGGCACGATGATCGACTATCACGTAGCCTTCTGTAATCTCGACCAACCCGCGCACCTCAAAGCGATGCCGCCGACGGCGTTCCTCACCTCCCCGATCGCCTATTTCCGGCTGCATTCTAAACACAAAGCGTGGTGGTGGAATGAGTTTGCCCAAGGCGCGCGCCCGTCGAATCCCCAGAAAAGCTACGCGTATTCGCCCGCCGAATTGTGCGCGTGGAGAGAGCGAGTCGAATCGGTGCGCGGCTTGGCCGAGGCCACCTACTGTGTCTTCACCAACGACGCGGGCGGGCAGGCCGTTCTGAACTCGATGCAGTTTGCATCCATGTTCAAGCGGCCCGTCGGGTCTTCCGCCGACTTACAACAATTCACGCTCGCCGTGGCCTGATATGATGGGCTCCTACGCTAAACCAGCAGAGGACCAATGCCTTTTACAGTGGAACGCGGATCGTCGGAATCCGGAATCGAAATCTTGACATTAAGCGGACGCTTGACTCTCGGCCGCGAACTCCAACATTTGGAATGGACAGTGGAAGAGCTGATCAAGGTGCAGAAGAGCCGGGTTGTCCTAGATATGGCCGGCGTCTCGTTTATCGACAGCGCTGGCGTTGGAATTTTGATTGGTTGCCACGGATCATTGGCAAACGCGAGCGGCGGTTTGCGTCTGGCCGCTGTTAACGATCGCGTTGCGACAGTTTTGTCGGTCACGCGCGTCGATAGTATCCTTTCGCTGCATCCTTCCACCGAGGACGCTGTCAAAGCTTTCGGCTGAGGCGTTTTACAAGTCCCTTCCACCTCTTACGGATGGGACCGATGAAGCGACGCCCGCTCATCTACAATCAAGTCAAGATGCGCGTCTTCCTATGCCTCGCGCTTTCGGCCTCTGCCATCGCGCAGCAATACAACATCTACGAAAGCGACCACTTCGAGCTGATTACGGGCGGTTCGAAAGGCAGAGCGCAGGAGATCCTGGCACAGTTCGAACGCGTCCGTGGATTCTTCGCCCGCAGCCACGGCGCCAGGGACCCCGTTCTCAAGCCGCGCGTCGTCGTCTTCTCGAACGAAAAAGACTTCCGCGAGTACGCCTACAACGCCGTCGCCGCCGCGTTCTACATCAATCTTCCGCAGCGCGATTACATCGCCATCGGCCCGTCGGCGTCGGGCGACGACCGCCGCTCGGCCGTTCACGAATACGTCCATCTACTCAACCGCCACGGCGACACCGAACTGCCCGTTTGGATGAACGAAGGCACAGCCGAGCTGTATTCGAACATCGAGCCCGTAGGCAAGAAAATCCGCGTAGGGACCCCGATACCTTCTCACGCCATACTCCTGCAGTCGCAGTGGCTTCCGCTTGAGGATGTTATCGATGCCGACCACAAGTCGCCGCTCTACAATCGGCGCCAGCACGTTGGGCCTTTTTACGGACTATGTTGGGCGCTGGTGCACATGCTCGCTCTCGATCCACGCTATTCGCCGAAATTCTCTGAGGTCTACACCGCATTCGGCGTTGGCAAGGCATCGCGCGAAGCGCTTGAACAAACCTACGGCAAGCCGCTCAAAGCGATCGAAGCCGACCTGAAGTCATACATCCGCGGCAACGCCGTACTCGTCGTCAACTTCGACATCCAATTTGAACGCGTCGACAAAGTGACGCCTCGCCGTGCGACAGCCTACGATTGGGGCATCGCAATGGCCGACCTGAAGGCCGCCGCGCGAAAGAACGATGAGGCGCTGAAAGCTCTGCAGGCGCTTGTCAAGGAGGATCCCTCGCGCCCGGAAGCCCACGAATCGATCGCCTTCGTTCACATGTTGGATCGATCCGACAAAGCCGCCGATGCCTTTCGCGCCGCCCGGAAAGCCGGCAGCGAGCACCCGCAACTCGCCTACTGGGCGCCTTCGATGCTGCGCAGTTATCAGGAATCGATGCCCGAGCTTCGCCGCCTGGTCGAGAAGTACCCCGACTACGTCGAAGCGCGGTTGCGGCTGGCCTCGATGCAGGTCAACACTCGGGAGTACGAGAACGCATTCGCCACGTTGAAGGCGATTCGCAAGGTGAATCGTAAACAGGCGATGGAGTACTTTCCCTCTATGATTCAAAGTGCGTGGATGCTGAAGAACTTGGACGAGGCGCGCGCAGCGGCGTCTCAGTTCGTCAAGACAGCGCGCACCGAACGCGACAAGGAACGCGCCACGGAGATGTTCGCGTTTGCGATGAAGGACCCGCCCGAGGAGAAGGCGGAATTGGCGAAGGTCGAATCGACACTTCCAGGCGCGGTCAACACAACCGTCGCCTTTGAGCCGGATACGACGGAACTGATCTTGCCCGACGATAGCGGACTCGAAGTCGTCAAAGAAAACGGCAAATTCTCGCACCTCCGCCAGATCGAGTCGACTTACCTCGAAGGCACGCTCATCAACTTGGAGTGCGCCGCGCCTTCGGCTATCCTTCATGTTCGCGACGCCTCCGGCCAGGTCACGCGCCTGATCATCCTCGATCCCGGCGACGTCAAACTCGTCAACTCCTCCACCGGAACTGGAAATCTCGACTGCGGGGAGCAGAGCAAAAAGGTGAAAGTCGGTTTCTTGCCACGCGTCAACGAAGCGCACAAGACCACCGGAAATCTGCGCAGTATTGAGTATTTTCCGTAGTGCACTCGAACGCACTGGACACATCGTCCGAAGATGTGATTCAATCGCACCGTATGCAAATCAATCGACGCGCCGCTTTCCGTCACTTGGCCGGCATGTTTGGCGCCGCTCCCTTCGCCGCCTTGGCGCAGGATTTGAAAGACCCAATCAACATATTCGACTTCCAGTCCCTAGCCAAAAAGAAGCTCGACCCCCTTGCCTGGGACTGCCTCGAAGGCGGCTCCGAAGACGAGGCATCCCTTCACGATAACCGCGCCGGTTTTCGCAACATCATCATCCGCCCGCGCATGCTCGTCGACACGCACAAGATCGACCTCAAGACCCGCTTGCTCGGCCTCGATCTCGACTACCCGATCATCCTCGATCCCGCTGGCGGCAAGAACTGTTTCTTCCCGAAGGGGGAACTCGAAGTCTCTCGCGCCGCCGGACGCGCCAACGCGCTCCATATCACCAACGGCGGTATCGAAGAAACGCTGCAAGCCGGCTCAGCGGCCAAGAACTGGTGGCAGTTGACTACCGGCGGAATTCTGACCAACAAGCCTCGCACGAAAACCTTCGTCAAACGCCTCGAAGACCAGGGCTGCAAAGGGATCTGCTTCACCGTCGACATCATGCACGTATCGCACCGCGAGCGCGATATTCACAACGGCCTTGAACGCGCCTGGTGCGAAAGCGGTCTCCCTAAGCGGGATGCCGCCGGCAAATTGCCGGTGGCCAAGAATCCGTGGCGAACGGGTATCTATCCTTCCAAATCCGAGCCGTTGCCCACCTGGGAGACGCTGCAAGACCTGTGTGCGGCCACCTCACTGCCGGTCATTGTGAAAGGCATTATGACCGCCGAGGACGGCGACAAGTGCGTTCGGTACGGCGCAAAAGCGTGCATCGTGTCTAATCACGGCGCGCGCCAACAGGATCACGTCGGCGGCACCATCGAAGCGCTACCCGAAGTCGTCAAAGCGGTCAACGGCCGCATACCTGTCCTGGTCGACGGCGGCTTCCGCCGCGGCACAGACATCCTCAAAGGTCTCGCCCTCGGCGCGTCGGCGGTCTGCATCGCGCGGCCCTATCTCTACGGAATGGCCTGTTTCGGACAAGCCGGCGTCGAGCGCGTCCTCGAACTCCTCAAGGTCGAACTGGCGTTGAACATGGGTCTGGCTGGCGTGCCGAACATGCGCGCCATTGATCGTTCGCTGGTGCGAGTCCGCGTTCCCGCGCTCTAGGCCTTTTTCGAACTCTTTTTCTTTGCCGCCTTCGCTGGCAATGTCCGCGCATAGGCCAGGCCCTCTTGAAAAACTCCGTTCAGAAAGGCGATCTCGGTCTCCTTGCCTTCAGGCACACAGACGTATTCCTTCATCGGCCGGCCCATTGGTTCGAACGGAGAATAGCCCTTCTTCTTCGCAGCCACGCGGCCGGCCTCGTCGAGCCGCACGATCATCGTCGACTCAAACGTCCCACAGAACATGTTGCCGTTGAAGAATCCTGCTTCGCAGCCGAACATCTTCTTAATCGACACGCCCTCTGCTTGCGGGATCGCCCTGCGAAACGCCTCGACGTTTTCCTGCGGCACTTTCTTCATGGCTTGACCTCCACAACCTGAACGCCGTCGATGACGACGTAGCCGTTCGCGCCTTCGTTCCCAACCGTCACCGTGAAAGATCGCGGAAGCTGAAATGGGCCGATCCACTCGCCGGCGTTCTTCTGGTTGATGCGGACCGTTGTGCCGTTGATGGTCACCGGCGTGTTCGACGCGCGATTCTCATGCGCCGGATAAAGCAGCCGCAGCTTGTAACGACCGGCCTTCGGAACGCCTACCGTGAAGTCCGCGCGCGTTTTCCCGTCATGCGTGTTGCCGTCGTGAAAATACTCGGGCCCCAGGAACGGCGACGACGCGCGACTCGCCCGCCAGTCGCCGTGCATCGTAGCGTCCTTGTCGTCGAGAACAATTCCTTCCAGCTTGCCGCGATCGATCCCCTCAGGCCGTTTGAATCCGGCCGGCAACTCGAGGATTTGCTTGTCTTCGAGCAGTCTCGCGCGTAGCTTCGCATAGTCCACCGCCTGGACACTGAGCTTGCCGTCGATCGCCTGCGCGGCCGCGGTTGCCGCCGATTGCCCAAGCACCATGAACACGGGCTCCATGCGAATCGAACCATATGCAATGTGCGACGCCGATAAACAAATCGGCACCAGAAGATTCTCGGCGTCGCCTTTTCTTGGCACGATCGACCGATACGAAATCGGATACGGCACGAATCCGCCGACTTGTACGTTGCCCTCATTGCGCACCCAACCTTCTTTGGTTACATAGCGCTGCACGTTGTGCGAGTCCATTCCGTATGCGCCCATCCCGACCGAGTCCTTCGCGTACTGTTTCGCGATGATGTGGCTTTCCGTCATCACGACATCGCTGACCATCCGACGCGCTTCCCGGATGTAGAGTTGTGTCGGCCATCCACCGTTGCTGGTGAAATCGTCCTTCGGCAGTCCCCACTGGCGATAATACTCGCGCAGTTTCTCCGGCACGCGCGGATGGTTCTGCAGCGTCCACATGTAGCCCTTCTGATAGACCTCGTGCCGCTTGATGATACGTTCGCGCGTTGCGTAGTCGCCTTCGGGATACTCCCAGTTCGCGCCCATGTAGTCGGTGGAAACCGCCCCATGATTATTGGTATCGGTCTTTCCGTTTGGGATCGGATCGTACTTCGACGAAGGATTGTGATACTTGCCGGTTTCAGCGAAACGCAGCAGCAGTTCGTGATCGCGCTCGTCGTAGCCCGCGGGTTTCTCAATTGCGATGCGGTTTTCTGGAATGCGGGAAAGGCACATGCGGAAGCAGTAGGCCTGAATGCGTTTGTCGCCGATGCCGATTTCGCCTGGACCGTTGGGATCGATGATCGGCAGCAGCCCGCTTTTCGGATCGCCCGGAACGACATACGGCGAGACCAGCGCGCCGTCAGGGAATTGATGTTGATGCCGGTGCGGCGCCTGAGAGCCGTTGTAATTTTCGCCGTACTGCGCGTTCGACTCCCGCCCGATCGTGTATTTCACGCCAGCCTTGGCCATCAAGTCGCCTTCATAGGTGGCGTCGATAAACATCTTGCCCGAGTACTCCGCGCCGCCTTCAGTCACGATCGTCGCGATGCGATTGCCCCGTTTGCGCACGCCGTTTCTCAGGTCGAGCCGCAGCTTGGTCAATACCTGCACCTTCGCCTCGGCCAGCATCTCGGCGTAGACCTCGCTGGCCACATGCGGTTCGAACGTCCACATGGCATCCACGGGCCGCATGCGTTCGGCGCGGTCGTCTCGATAGTACTGATCGGGCTTCTCCCACTTCCAGCGAGCGGGGTCGTCGTACTTCTTCTTGATGCGCTGATAGAACTCCCGCGACACGCCGCCGATGACAACCTTGTTGCCGATGTCGGTCCAGCTAAGTCCGCCGGTGGTCAGCCCGCCGATATGCGTGCCGGGGTCGATTAACAGGACCGACTTGCCCATCCGTGCCGCTTGAACCGCGGCCGCGACTCCGGCCGAAGTGGCCCCGTAAATGACAACGTCGGCGCTGCGTTTCTCGGCGGCGGAGACGGAGAAAGCGACCGCGAATAGGAGTACGTGTTTGATCACCGAACCAAACTACCACGGCTGGAGTGGTCCTAAGAGCTGAGGCACCAGTGTGAGTCGGGCATCAATTTGCCGAAGGGCGGGGCGGAACATTGGGCGCCCGTAGCGCGTATGTACCTTCATGAACACTACAGCGGGAGAATTGCGTCTGTGGCCGGGTTTCGTGCTGGTCGCTCTAATGTGGGCGGCGCGGTATGGCGGTCCGGTGGTGTTGCCGGAGTGGTCGATGCAAGCCGTGCTAGCCGCTCTGCTGTGCAGCGTATTGATTCTCGTCTGGTGGCTGCTGTTCAGCCGCGCCCGGTGGATGGACAGGATCGGCGCGATCGTATTGCTCATTGCGTTTCTCCTGTTGACGCCGCGGATTCTCGACAAGTCGATTGTCGGCGGGATGATGGGCGGCATGTTCCTGCTGTATGCCGCGCCGATTGCTACGACGGTGTTAGTGGCATGGGCGGCTCTTGGCGCGAGGCGCGCGTGGTTTGTCCCGGCGCTTGCCCTTGTGGGGGGCGGATTCGCATCGCTGCGCACCGAAGGAATTTCGGGCTCGGCGAGTTCGGAGTTCCGCTGGCGGTGGACGCCCACGGCCGAGGAGAAGTTGCTGTTGTCAATGCCCGCCGCGCCTGTTGTTGCAGATGTGGCGGTTCCAGGGCAAGCGCCGGAGATCCTCGCCGATTGGCCGGGCTTTCGCGGCCCGTTGCGCGACGGGGTTGTGCGCGGATTACGAATCAACGCCGATTGGAAAACGGCGCCGCCCGCCGTCGTGTGGCGAAAGGCGGTTGGGCCGGGCTGGAGTTCGTTCGCGGCGGGCGGAGGGCTGATCTTTACGCAGGAGCAGCGCGGTGAATTTGAGTTTGTCAGCTGCTACCGGTTGTCGGACGGCTCGGCGGTTTGGGCACATCGCGACAAAACGCGGTTCTGGGAGTCGAACGGCGGCGCTGGGCCACGCGGGACGCCGCTGCTTCATGGAGACCGGGTATACGCGCTGGGCGCGAACGGCAACCTGAATGCGCTGCGCGCGCGATGGCGGTGTGGTCTGGACACGGAATGCGGCAACCGACACGGGCGCGACGATCCCGGACTGGGGTTTCTCAAGCTCGCCGATTCTGATCGATGGCGTGCTGGTCATCGCGCTGTCGGGCCGTTTGGTTGGCTACGACGCCGTGACCGGCGAGAAGAAGTGGTTCACATCGACGGGCGCGGCCAGTTATGCGTCGCCGCATCAAATGGGAAACTCGGTTGCGATTCTGAACGGCAAAGGCGCGGCGATGGTTTCATCGCTCGATGGCAAAGTGATCTGGAAGCATGATTGGCCCGATGATGAGATGGGTTACTTGCAGCCGGTTTCGCTCGACGACGGCGGCTTCTTGATCACGCGCGCAGGCGCGGGAGGCGGAAGCGGGTTGCGTCGAATCGCCGCGCCGGCGAACGGAAAAGCCGAGGAGCGTTGGACCTCGCGCGGGCTGAAGCCGTATTTCAGCGATTTTGTCGTACACAAGGGGCACGCTTACGGATTCGATGGCTCGATCCTTTCGTGCATCGATTTGAAGGACGGCGCGCGCAAGTGGAAAGGCGGCCGCTTCGGCAACGGGCAGATGCTTTTGCTGGCCGATCAAGATCTTTTGCTGGTGACTTCTGAGGACGGCGAGGTGGGGCTGGTTTCCGCTACCCCGGATGAGTTCAAAGAACTGGCGCGGATTCGGGTGCTGGACGACAAGACGTGGAATCACCCGGCGATTTCAGGCGGCCGTTTGCTCGTGCGCAATGGCGTGGAGATGGTGGCGCTGCAACTGGGTACAATCGATGTTGGCAGATGATCTTCGAGTTTGGTCCGTTCCGCTACGATTCCGAGCAGCGGCTGCTTTTTCGCGGTGACGAACGGGTACCCCTGGTTCCCAAGGCCGCCGAGACGCTTCAGGTACTTTTGGAACGTCGTGGAAAAGTTGTGGAAAAAGCGGAGTTGATGAAACTCGTCTGGCCCGACACCACAGTGGAAGATGTCGGACTGGCGCGCAACATTTCTTTGCTGCGAAAAACGCTCGGGGCCGACTCGGATGAAAATCCGTACATTGAGACGATTCCGCGGCGGGGTTACCGGTTCGTTGCGGCGACGTCCCCAGAACCGGAACCTGTGTCGGTGAAACGCCGATGGAACTGGTGGTGTTTAGCCGCGCCGGTATTGGCGGGGTTGGTTTATTTTCAATTCTTCGTGCCGTCGACGTTTCTGGCGGGCGGTGGTGTCGCGGTGGTGCCGTTTGCGTGCGTTTGCACCGAGGATATTTCGGCGGTATTCAGCGATTCGCTTTCCGACGAGCTATCGAAAATTAGCGGACTCGCCGTTGTCGCGCCGAGTACCGTGCGGCGGCATCAGCGCGTCGGGGTTTCAATGGGGTTGATGGGACGACTGCTGGGACTGGACGCGCTTGTAGAGGGAACGATCCAAACCACGGGGGACACCGTTCAGGTGAACGTCCGATTGGTGGATGTTCACACCGGCAGGATCCTTTGGGCCGATCGCTTTTCGGGGAGCGATGCCTTTCGGAGCATTGCGGTCGAAGTGGGTCGCCGCATGGCAAAACGCTGATTTCAAATGACTTCAGACTTAGAGAAGGGTTTCCGAAGGCTTTCCGAAGGTCGTTCCGAGCGGTTCTCCGGCATTCTGGGGCTGCTATGACACACCTACACCTCACGCTCGGCCTCCGCTGGATTACCCGGTTGGTTGGCTTCCTGCTTGTTTTGTTCTTTTTGACCTTTGTGGTCGCGCACTTGGTAGCCGACGGACTGCCGCCTATGACCGGATTTTCGGGCCGGCAAGCTGTTTCCGCGTTCGGGCTATTCCTTCTTTTCGCTGGATTGGCGGTCGCCTGGTTTCGCCCGAAGTGGGGCGGATTGCTTTCGATCGCGGGTTGGGTTTCGTTGCGTTGTCCGATGGACTGGCCGATGCTCATACCTGCTGTGATCGGGTCGGGGAATCTTCTCGTTTGGTGGATGCTTCGGGACTTGAGGGTGATTCCGCCGATGCCTCGCCGGATGGCGGTGGCGATTGTCGCGCCGCTGGCGATCTTCGGCATCTTGAGCGCGAATGAGATCCTGGGGCAGCCGCCGTTGCTGGCGGGCTCGGCGCGAGCGGTGGCGGGAACCTGGAGCGACGAAACAACCCGATTGATCATAGGGCCGGAAGGATCAGTGAGCGGGACGATCGGGGCGGATGCGATTATCGGAGCGCGAATCGAGTCGAATCGAACCTGGTTCGGACGCGTTTTGAACTGGCGGAGCGATTACCTGATTCGCGGCGAGCAGGTTCGCGTATTTCTTAACTCCGAATCCGGCCATCTGACAGGCACGGTGGAGAAGGGGAAGACGCGTTTGCGAGTGCGATTACGGGCTTCTTAACGCCGGCGTTACGTCGGCCACTATTTCGAAACCCGGCCAGGACATCGACCGCCTGTGGCGATTTTGCGCGATCATCCGATCGGGATGCCGGATCGAATGTCGCGGAGGCGTTATTCTAATAGAATGAGGCTTGGCGTTGACTTCGGCACGACGCGGATTGTGGTCGCGGCGTGCGATCGAGGCAACTATCCCGTTGTCACCTTTGAAAACCCGGATGGGGATGCGTGCGATTGGTTTCCGCCGTTGGTAGGCGTGCGCGGTTCAGAACTTGTCTACGGCTGGGATGCGTGGGCCGTGCAGGATTCGCCGGACGCGACCGTGGTCCGCAGCCTGAAGCGTTACCTGTCCGAGGCCGGTCCGCAGACACCGATCGAAATTGGCGGCGCGCGGGCGAGCGTCTCCACGGTGCTGGCGGGGTTGGCCGCGGCGCTGATGCGGGGGCTAAGGACGGGCTCGAACGTGAAGCTCGACGAAGGCGAGATCATCGAAGTGATGGCGGGCGTTCCGGCCGGAGCGAATTCGAATCAGCGATTCCTGACGGTTGATGCGCTTCGGCAGGCCGGGTTCTCGGTGCTGGGGTTGTTGAACGAACCGTCGGCGGCGTCGATCGAGTTTGGACACAGCCATCGGGAGAAGTCGACGAAAAAAGACGCGATTTTGGTTTACGACTTGGGCGGCGGAACATTCGATTCGACACTTGTGGAACTGGACACCCGATCGCATGCGGTGATTGCAAGCGAAGGAGTCTCGACGCTGGGCGGGGACGACTTCGATCATGTTCTGGCGGAGGCGGCGCTCGAGGCGGCTGGGATTGGCGACAACGACTCGCTGACGCAGGCCGAGTGGTTCCGGCTGTTTGAAGAGGCGCGGCGGAAAAAGGAGACGTTGAATCCGAACTCGCGGCGAGTGGGGCTCGATTTGGACACGGTGCGGGCCGGCTGGCCGCAGGTGCAGATTCCGGTGGCCGAGTTCTACGCGCGCTGCGAGCCGTTGGTGGCCGAGACGTTCCATGCCATTGATGACTTGCTGGCGCGAACGGCGGGCGTTGAAGCGATCTATGTGACCGGCGGCGGCAGCGAACTACCGTTGGTCGGGCGATTGTTGCGCGAGAAGTATAAGGGCAAGGTGCGGCGTTCGCCGTACTCGCGAGCGGCGACGGCGATCGGGTTGGCGATTCAGGCCGACGCGGCGTCGGAATATGTCTTGCGGGACCACTTCACGCGGTACTTTGGCGTGTGGCGCGAGGCCGATGGCGGCAGCCGGATGCGGTTCGATCCGCTGTTTGAAAAAGGCGCGGCGTTGCCGGGGCCGGGCGATCCGCCGTTGATGCAGACACGGGATTATCTGGCCGTGCACAATATCGGGCACTATCGCTATTTGGAATGCAGGCATGTTTCGGCGGACGGGCAGCCGGCCGGAGACATCACGGTTTGGGACGAAGTGTATTTTCCTTTTGATCCGACTTTGCGGGAGGCGTCCGATCTCGACGCGCTGCCGGTGTATCACACCTGGGCAAACCACCCGATCAGGGAACAGTATCGCTGCGGAGCTGGAGGGGACTTGCAGGTTTCGATTTCGAATTTGGGTTCTGGGTATGAGCGCGCCTACCGGTTGGGCCGGTGGGGCGAGAAGGCGCCGGCGATCGTTCCGGGCAAGAAGAAAAAGGCGCCGGCAAAGCGCAAAAAGGCGGGAGCTTAATTCGAACGTATGAGGGCGATTCTTACTCCTTCGCTTGACTGGCTACTCGTGTTTGTCCCGATCACGGCGTGGCTGCACCACACACGACACGACGCGCATACGGCGATCTTTCTTTGCGCGTGTCTGGCGATTTTGCCGCTGGCGGGATGGCTGGGAAAGGCTACCGAAAACCTGGCGCATCATACTGGCGACGCCGTCGGCGGGCTCTTGAACGCGACCTTTGGAAACGCCGCCGAGTTGATTATCGCGCTGGCGGCGCTACGCAACGGACTGCACGATGTGGTGAAGGCGTCGTTGACGGGATCGATCATTGGCAACGTGCTGCTGGTTGCCGGGCTATCGATGCTGATGGGCGGGGTGAAGTACAAGACGCAGACATTTAATCGAATGGCGGCGCAGAATCAGGCGACGATGCTGCTGTTGGCGGCGGTGTCGTTGATCTTGCCGGCGGCGTTCCACTATCTGGCCGGGCCGGCGGCGGCGCGGGTGGAAGACGGACTGAGCACGGAGATTTCGGTCAT
>Ga0194132_10006748_pt1 | contig 17618 bp, 17 predicted proteins | sample TA2KigOf80mmetaG_FD_148612 | JGI IMG/M metagenome (GOLD analysis project Ga0194132, IMG submission 148612) | Freshwater microbial communities from Lake Tanganyika, Tanzania - TA2015054 Kigoma Offshore 80m | ecosystem: Environmental > Aquatic > Freshwater > Lake | place: Tanzania: Lake...
GATCGGTTCGGTTCAACTGCCACCACTGCGGCTGGCACGGCGGGACGAGAGGCGAAAATGGCACTCAGCGAACGGCACCTGACGCTGCTCCGCGATCGTGGCTTGGACGAGGAATTGCTGGTCCGGTTAGGCGTCGAAAGCTCGCTCAAGCTTGGCCCTGACTCGATCGCGATCCCGTACTTTCGCGGCGGCAAGGCGGTGAATCACAAATATCGCTCCCTCGCCGGCGAGAAGCGGTTCGCGCAGGATCCGGACGCGCCGAAAATCTTCTGGAACTGGGACGCAATCGCCGATGAGACGCTGGCTTCGGAGCCGCTGATTATAACCGAGGGCGAGTTCGACGCGATAATCGCGATCCAGTGCGGGTTTCAGCGCACGGTGAGCGTTCCGGATGGAGCCCCCGCCCAGGAGATCGGCGCGGCCGATACACGGAAATACCTGTTCCTCGACACCGCGCCGCAGGCCCTTCGCGACGTGAAGGAAATCATCTTGGCGACGGACGGGGACGGGCCCGGCGCCAACCTGATGAACGACCTGGCGCTCAGGCTCGGGAAGGGGCGGTGCAAGTTCGTCACCTATCCGCAGAGCCGGGACCGATCAAAGCGGTTCAAGGATCTGAACGAGGTCTATCTCGAGCACGGCCACCGCGGCGTCGTCGAGACCCTGAGCCGGGCGCAGTGGATCAAGATTTCCGGCCTGTACCGGATGAGCGAGCTTCCTCCGTTGTCCGATCCCACCCCGCACGACATCGGCATTCTCGGCCTGGAAAAGCACTACAGGGTTCGGGCGGGCGATCTGTGCGTCATCACCGGCATTCCCGGACACGGCAAGACGACGTTCGTCAACGAGGTGGTCGGCCGGCTGGCGCTGAAGGGCTGGAACGCTTGCTTCGCCTCCTTCGAGCAACGTCCACAGACCGACCACAGGCGGGCCCTGCGCACGCTCTACAACGGGCGTTGGGTCATTCATCAGCACGAGATCGACATCCAGACCGCCGACAGGTGGATCGACGAGCGGTTCAGCTTCATCGTGCCTGATGAGGACGAGGACGCCTCGCTCGATTGGCTCCTGGAGCGCCTGGGGGCCGCGGTCGTGCAGTACGGCGCGAGCGTGGCGGTGATCGACCCCTGGAACGAGCTTGACCACATCCGGCCGAAGGACATGAGCCTGACCGAATACGTCAGCGAGTCGATCCGCCGGCTGAAGCGCTTCGCGGTCAAGTTCCAGATCCACCTGATCGTCGTTGCCCATCCGGCGAAGATGGCGCGCGGCAAGGACGGAAAATTCCCGGTGCCGGCGCTTTACGACATCTCGGACTCGGCCCACTGGTACAACAAGCCCGACGTCGGCGTGATCATCCACCGCCTCGACGACGTCACGACCCTGATCCGCGTGGCGAAGGCGAAGTTCGAGGTCATCGGCGTCAGGGGTGACATCTACGGCAGCTTCAACGTCGACACCGGCCGCTACATGATCATCGACGACCCGCGGGCAGCGGGGGTGGAGGCGGTATGATAATCGCCCTGACGCCCTCGGTCCGTCGGACCTACGACGCGATCGTGGAGGCGACCGGCAGCGGCGCCCATGTCTTCACGGGCCACCTTCGCATCCCCGGGGTGGACAGCGGGCAGATATGCCATGAGCTGCGGACGCTCGAACAGCGGGGCGTGATCGAAAGCGGGCCCGCCCACGTGACGCAGCGGAAGGGCCGCCGCATCAAGCTCCTGGTCCTGCCCGACATGATTGAGACGCAAGCGACCAAGCGAGGCGGCCGGAAGGGCGTCCGGGTCGATCGCATCGTTTCGCCAGGAGTCCCGCAGCCCGAGGACGGCGCTCGCGGAGGGCGGTTCGACACACAGGTTCAGAGGTTCGAGGAAGCCTGGCATCGGGCATTCCCGAGCGGCGCCGACTATGCGCGCGGCATTCATGTCGTCGTTTCACACAAGGCCATTACAGCCGTAGACAGCGCATAATCGCAACAGCCGGGGGCGCGTACATGGCGAGACGAAAGGCGGTCCCGGTGAGGGCCTATGCCGGCGAGCGCATGGTCGACCTGCCGCCGATCGCGCCCAGCGGCGTCGAAGGCGACGGCCCGCATCTCGGCGAGCTGACCGAGGCCAGCTGGCCACACGGCGACCTGCGGCGGCGCGTGCGGTCCAGGCCGTGGTCGCCCTCGGTCGAACCCGAGCCCGAGATCGTCGACTGGACGGCCGAGCTTGTGCGCCGGCGCATGGCCGAAGCAATGGGCGTGCTGGACCGTCTGCCGCTGACGTCGACCGACCGGCCGTCGAGGACGCTCGCTCGCTGGCCGTTGCCGGTCGTGCATTCGATCGCGTCAGCCTATAACTACGGCCAGGTCGGGGCGCGGGCGGTGCCGACGGCCGAGGAAATCGGGCGCATGGACGAGGCGCTCGCCTGGCTCGGCTGGATCCCGGCCGACTGGCGGGCAGCCGTCGCCGGCGTTGCGCGCACGGTGCCGTTGAGAAGAATCGCGCGGATCATGAAAACCCATCCCGAGCAGGTCCGGCGGCTCGAGCGCAAGGGCGTGGAGCGGATTGCGAGAAGGCTGAGGCAGAAGATTGATCCGACTAAGATTTCCTAGCCGCTCTCCCATTTGCACCTAAATCCGCCCATTTAGCCCCGCCACGACGCGGCGGCGCCTTGAACGGCCTAAACCGGGTCATGGGCGACGCGATCCCCACCCCCAAATCCGACCTGGCTTCCGAGATCCGGAAGCGTCGTGGCGATAAAAATGCGAGTGACGCGAGCTAGGGGACTAGCCCGCAAGCTGGCTACTCAGGTGCCTCTCATTCCTTCGGTTTTTGCACCTTCGAGATAGTGCGGGGCATGCGGCTGAGTATCTGCTTGATTCGAGGCACCGACAGATTCTCCTCCGCCGCAACTGTCTTGAGAAAGTTTCGACGGCCGTTACGACGGCGCTGACGCCGCCGATTGTGTCTGCCCAGCCGTTCTGGGGGCGCGGCATGTGCGGCAGCGCCGAAATGCTCGCGGTCAAGCGAGGCAGCCTGAGCCGGGCGGAATTTAAATTCTTTTAAATCCTATTGCGTTCTTTTAAGTGAAAGGCGGCACCCCCTAGCTCCGCGGTAATATCGCCGTTCGACATCTACCTGGACCCAAGGCCGAGCGGAATCCTGTCACACCTTTAACGCATTGACCGCAAAAGCCGGACTTGACGCAGCACCCGAAAGTGTGACACAAATCTCGATAGTCTCGCGAAATTGCGCCCGCCCGGAACCTCCGAGGCGGGCGTTTGATTTTAATCAACCCCAAATCAGCGGAAATCAAGATGGCCACGAAGGGCGGTAAGCGGCCCGGCGCCGGCCGGCCGAAGGGCGCCATCTCGAAAAGCACCCGGGCGATTGTCGAGGGCGCGAAGTCCGCCGGCATGCTCCCGCTTGACTACATGCTCGCCGTGATGCGCGACCGCGAGGCCGAGACAGGCCGGCGCGACGACATGGCGAAGGCCGCGGCACCCTACCTGCACCCGCGCCTAGCCTCTACGGAGGTCAAGGGCGACAAGGAAAACCCGATCGTGCACCGGGTTGAGTGGGTTATCGTTGATCCTGCGACCCTCCGCGCCTCGTAAGCTCGCCCCGCTCCTCCAAGCCTCGCGCTACAAGGGGGCGCACGGCGGGCGAGGGTCGGGCAAGTCGCACCTGTTTGCCGAGCTGTTGGTTGCTGAGCATGTCAGGCTGTTGGGAACCCGGTCGGTATGCATCCGTGAAGTCCAGAAGTCGCTCAAGGAATCGAGCAAGCGGCTGATCGAGGACAAGATCGGCGCGCTGAATGTCGGCGGGCAGTTCCGGGTGCTGGAGGACCGGATCATGGCTCCCGGTGACGGCGTGATTCTGTTCCAAGGCATGCAGGATCATACGGCCGAGACGATCAAGTCGCTGGAGGGCTGCCGGTTCGCCTGGATCGAAGAGGCGCAGTCGCTGTCCGAGCGCAGCCTCGCCTTGCTTCGCCCGACCATCCGTGTCGAGCAATCGGAAATCTGGGCGAGCTGGAACCCTCGCCGCAAGTCCGACGCGATCGACAAGTTTCTGCGGCAGCCGAAGCCCGACAACGCGACTGTGGTCGAGGTTAACTGGCGCGATAATCCGTGGTTCCCGCAGGTGCTTGAGGAGGAGCGCCAGACGGACCTGAAGCTCTACCCCGACCGGTACGATCACATTTGGGAAGGCGGGTACGCAAAGGCACTGGAGGGCGCATATTTCGCCAGGCACCTGGCCGAGGCAAAGGCGCAGGGGCGCATCGGTCGGGTCTCTCGCGACCCACTACTGCTTGTCCAGGCGTTTTGGGATCTTGGAGGCGCCGGCGCCCGGGCGGATGCGATGGCAATCTGGCTCGCGCAGTTCGTGGGCAAGGAAATCTGGGTCCTCGACTACATCGAAGGCCAGGGCCAGGTGCTTGGCTACTACCTCGACCAGCTGCGCAAGCGAGGCTGGGAGACGGCCCGCTGCGTGCTCCCGCATGACGGCGTGAACACGAACAACATCACCGGCAAGCGTTACCAGGACCACCTGAGGGATGCTGGCTTCGACACCCGCGTGATCCCGAACCAGGGGCCTGGCGCTGCGATGCTTCGGATCGAGGCAGTCCGCCGGTTGTTTCCGCGCATCTGGTTTAACGAGGAAGCTACAGAGCCCGGCCGGGAAGCCCTCGGCTGGTATCACGAAAAGCGCGACGCAGAGCGCAACGTGGGTTTCGGGCCTAACCACGATTGGGCCAGCCACGGCGCCGACGCCTTCGGCCTGATGTGCATCGTCTACGAAGAGCCGCAGAGCCGGAAGCCGCGCTCGAGCATGCCGGCTGTCAGGCCCCTCGATCCCATCACGAATTACTAGGAGGGCAGCAAGATGAAGCTGGATAGGGTCGTCGTGCTGACCTCCACGCCGACCACGAACACGGCCGGCGGCGCGCACACGGCGGGCGACAAGGTCAAGCTGACCTTCGGACGTCCATAAGCCTCATGACCGAAGCTGTGGTGATCGCCCCCATCGTGCTGGTGGACGGGGCCGAGGCGCGTCGTCAGGTCGAGGCCGCAGAGGCGAAGCTCAAGGTCATCGTTCAGGACAAGCAGACCGAAGCCGAGCGCCGGGTGAAGGCCCGGAGCGGCGTCGAGGAGCGGTGGATCCAGGGTCTCCTGCAGTATCACGGCAAGTACAAGATCGAGGCCGCCGCCTACGAGGGCATCCACGGCGCCTACACCGCACAGCCGAAGGATGGTCAGCATGGTCAGCGCAGTAAGGTCTTCATGAACCTGACGGGGCCGAAAACCGACAGCTTCGCCGCTCGGCTGTTAGACATGCTGTTTCCGACCGACGACCGCAACTGGGACATCCAGCCGACGCCGGTGCCGACCTTGACCGCGAGAGCCGAGCGCGCCGCCGAGGAAGCGGCTGCAATGAGCGAGGAGGCCAACAGGGCGATCGAAGCCGGCGAAGCCGAGATGCAGGCCAATCCCCAAATGGCGGCGCAGAAGATCGACGCCGGCCTCAGGATGGGCGCGCTCGCCAACGAGTTCGCCGCAGCCGCGCGGCAGGTCCGCAGCCGCGAAGAGGAAGCCAAGCGCCGCAACGACGCCATGCGCCAGGTCATGGACGACCAGCTGACCGAGTGCATGTACTCGGCCGAGGCGCGCGACGTGATCATGGACGGGTGCAAGTCCGGGACCGGCGTGATGAAGGGGCCGATCCGCAACATGCGGCTGCGCCGGCGCTGGGTGGAGGCCGCCGCGACTGACCCGAACACCGGGGCGCCGGTCAAGCGATACGCCTCAGAAGAAGTCGCCGACCCGAAGCCCGCCTTCAACCGCGTAAGCTACTGGGCTTTCTTCCCCGATCCGGACGCGGCATCGGTTCAGGACAGCGCCGACTTCTACGAGCGCCACCTGATGAACGACAAGCAGATGCGCAGGCTTGCGAAGGTCCCGGGGTTCGACAAGGACGCCATCCGCAAGCTGCTGCAGCGGGGCGCACAGACGACCGTGCCATCGTATTTCCAGGATCTGCGCTCGATCAACGACATCGACGTCGACGCCAAGGTCAAGCGCTTCGTCGTGTGGGAGTGGTACGGCTCGCTGTCGATTGAGGACGTGCGCGACCTCTGCGCCTGTCTTGGTATGGCCGACATGGCGGCGGATTATCAGGATGTCGACCCGCTGACTGACATTCCGGTCTGCATGTGGTTCTGCGACGGCGAGGTGCTGAAGTTCGGCGACTACCACATGGACTCGGCCGAGCCGCTGTATTCGACGTTCTGCCCGAAGCCGGACGAGGCCTCGATCTGGGGCTATGGCATCCCCTACATCATCAACCATCCTCAGCGGTCCTATAACGCGGGCTGGCGGATGATGATCGACAACATGGGCCTTTCGTCCATGCCGCAGTTCATCGTCGATCCCTTGAAGCTGCAGCCTGAAAACGGGGTATGGGAGCTCGCTCCAGGTAAGGTCTGGCTTGCCGTCGAGGGCGCCGACATGCGCGACGGGCGCGAGCCCCTCCGCGTCGTCCACATCGACGGCCACCAGGCCGAGGCCGCCAACCTGATCAAGATGTCGGCCGACGGAATCGACCAGGTCGCGGACTTCCCGCTGATCGCCCAGGGCGGAGAGGGGCCGCACACCACCAAGACCTACGGCGGCCTGTCGATCCTGTCGAACAACGCCAATGTCGTGCTGCGCCGAGTGGTCAAGAGCTGGGACGACAACATCACCGTCCCGAACCTCTCGCGCCTGTACGACTGGAACATGCAATTCAACGAGCGCGAGGACATCAAGGGCGACTTCGAGGTCTTGGCCCGCGGCTCCTCGGTGCTGTTGATCCGCGAGGTGCAGAGCCAGAATTTGATGGTCGCGGTGACCCAGCTGTCGCTGAACCCGATCATCCGGCCCCTGGTAGAGGACAAGCTGCCCAACACCGTGCGGGCGCTCTACCAGTCGCTTATGCTGAACCCGGCCGAGCATGTCGCGACCGACGAGGAGTGGAAGGTCAAGCAGGCGAAGATGGCGGCCCAGCCGCCGCCGCCCGATCCGGAAACGGTGAAGATCCAGGGCGCGATGGCTCTGCAGAAGCAGAAACACGCCGACGACATGGAAGTCGAGCAGCTGCGGCACGAGACGCAGATGATGAAGCTGGCCGAGACGTTGAACATGAGCCGCGACAAGCTGGAGGCCATGTTGCTCAACGCCCGCGAGCAGCGTGCCAGCAACGAGCGCAAGGTCGCGGCCGAGATCGCAGTGGAGTCCCGCCAGCCGCCGGGCGCGCGTCTTGCATGATGATAGAGATCGACGTCAACTCGCCCACATGGAAGACGGTGAGCGGGAAGGCTAGGGCTGTCATCGACGAAGCGCAGCTGCGCCTGGAGCGCCGCGGATACGACGCCACGGAAACCGAGTTCGAGCGCGGTCGCATAGAGACGGCCCGCGCAATCCTGAAGCTGGCGGACCCGCCCCAGGTGAAGCCAGCCATCCCGCAACCACCGCCCTACTGAGGACCAATGACCGGACCCGCCGAGGCCCCCGCCATCGCTGATGCCGGGACCGAGAAACCGCCGACCTGGGCCGATGCCGTCGCCACGGCGACCGCCGAGCTTGCGGGCCAAGCCGTCCCGGCGGAAGCGCCCGCGGCCGAGGCGCCGAAGTCCGAGCCGGTCGAGCAGGCGACCGAGCCCGAAGAGAAGCCGGTCGGCGCCGACAAGACCACCATCGCAGCGACCGCGCCCGACATCTGGGCGAACGCGACGCCCGAGCAGAAGGCGGCGATTGCTGCCCTTGAAGGCAATGCTACCCGCTATCGCAACATGGTCGTTCCGCTGCAGCGGCGGCTGAGCGACCTCGAGCACAAGGCCAAGTCCGCGCCGGCAGCGGAAGCGCCCAAGCCGGCAGCAGATCCCGCAAAAGCGGAGCGCCTGAAAAAGGCGAGAGAGGAATTTCCCGATGTCGTCGAGCCCATCACCGATGCGCTCGAGGAAGTCAGGGCGGAGGCCAAGAGCGCGACGGCCCGTCTCAAGTCCCTCGATCAAGAGCGACTGGACGCCCGCATTGCGGCCACCAACGAGTTCATTTACAGCACACATCCCGACTTTGATCAGGTCGGCCAGTCCGATGCCTTCGCCAAATGGGCGGAAACGCACAAGGATCCCCTCGTTCGCGGTGCGTACGAGCGGAACAAGGGCGCGCTTGCCAACGTTGTCGAAGCTGTCGCCGTGGTCACCAAGTTCAAGCAGGAAAGTGCCGCTCCATCGCCCGCGCCGGCCCCGGCCGCCGGGCAACCCGAAAAATCACCCGCACCCGTCGATCCGAAACGCACCCGGCAGCTCGCTACCGCCGCCGCGCCGCGCACCACCACCCCGGCCCTCCCTTCGCAAGCGAAGCCGACGCCCGGGACGCCAGAGCATTGGCGGTGGGCCGTGCAGCAGGCGCAGAAGGAAATGGCTTCCGGCGTCTGAGATCGGCCCGCGGGGTAACCCCCAAAGGAAACCATCATGACCGTTACGTCCACGTCCGAAACCTCGATCGGCTCGGCGACGACCAATGTCGTCCTCCAGGCGAAGGCGCTGCTGAGCGCCCAGCCGCATATTGTTCTCGACAACTTCGCCATGCAGGCGAAGATGCCGAAGAACAAGAAGCTGACCATGCAGTGGCGTCGCGCCGTCCCCTTCACGGCGAACACCACTCCGCTGCAGGAGGGCGTCGCCCCCACCGCCCGCGTGCTGACCTATCAGAAGGTCACCGCCACGCTGGCGCAGTATGGCGAGCTCGGCATCATCACCGACGTTGTCGACGATACCAGCGAATACCCGGTGTTCTCCGACATGACTGAAGCGGTCGGCGCCAATGTCGGCCGCTCCAAGGAGCAGCTGACCTATGCCGTCGTCCGCGCGGGCACCAACATCGTCTACAACAACGGCACGTCGCGCACCGACGTCAACACGGCGCCGACGCTGAACAAGCTGCGCTCCTGCATCGCCGCGCTCGACGCCCAGAAGGCGCTGCCGGTGACCAAGATGCTTGCCCCGTCGACCGAGTACGGGACGAGTGCCATCGAGCCCGGCTACATCGCCTTCTGCCACACCAACATGAAGGCGGACATCCGCAACCTCGCCGGCTTCGTGCCGGTGGTGTCCTACGGCTCGCGGAAGCCGATCCACCCGCGCGAGTTCGGCGCGGTCGAGGAGGTGCGCTTCATCACCTCGGCGGATCTTTCGCCGTTCACCGACGCCGGCGGCGCCAAGGCCGGCTCCGGCACGACGATGATCTCGACCTCGGGCACGTCCGCGGACGTGTACCCGATCATCATCATCGGCGAAGAGGCGTATGGCACGGTCTCGCTTCGCGGCGAAGACGCGATGTCTCTCTACACGGTGCCCGTTGGCAAGCCCGACTCCGGCAACCGCCTGGGTCAGCAGGGCTCGGTCGGCGCGAAATACTGGCACGCCGCCGTCCGCCTGAACGAGCTGTGGCTGATCCGTTTGGAGTGCGCGGCGACCCTAATCTAAGGCGCCGGCCACTGAACTGAACCAAGGGCGGTCTTCCGGGGCCGCCTTTTCTCTTTCCGAAAAGGATGCTCTCCATGAGCGAAATGCAGATCAAGTTTGGCGGGCTCGTCGGCAACGGCGCCGCCGTCAATGTCTCCATCGGCTTCATTCCCGACTATGTCCGGGTCGTGAACCTCACCGACGCGGACAAGGACACCGAGGCGTTCCTCGGCAAGCTCGGATGGTCGATCCCGTTCTCCTCCGGCGGCACCATCACGATCGCCGCCGGCGACACGATCACCGGCGCCACTTCCGGTGCGACTGCGAAGATCGGCCAGGTCGAAATCTCGTCCGGCACCTTCGCCGGCGGCAATGCGGCCGGCTTCTTCCTGGTCGACTACAGCGACATCACCGGCACGTTCACGTCGGAAAATGTCTATGTGTCCTCGGACACTACCAGCGGCGTTGACGACGCCACGGTCACGGCGAACGTGACGATTACGTTCTCCACCGACACCGAGGTTGCGGCCGAGACCTCGAACGCGATGATTACCGCCTATGTCGGGTCCACGACCTACTCGCCGGGCTTCACCATCGGCTCGACGGTGGCCGAGGAGGCCAAGCGCCTTCACTGGGTGGCGATGCGCGGCGCCGGGACGGGTGTGACCTACGTTTAAGCGCACCGCCTGATCTCTGAAGGCCCGCCCTCACCGGCGGGCCTTTTCCTTTCCTGCCATCCCTCGGCCCCCGCGGGCCGACCCTCTGATCCTGAAAGGACAGACCCATGGCCTTCGATGTCACCAAGCTGCGCCAGCAGATCGCCAAGGCGCAGTCCGGCTCCCGCTCCGATCTCGGCTCCGCGCTGCGCCAGGTCGCCGACGTGCTCGCGGACTTCAGCGATGCCGAGCTCGCGGTTCTCAACGCCGTCACGGCCGGCACCGTCACCGCCTCCAAGGCGGTGGTGGTCGACGCCAACAAGGACGCCTCGGCGTTCCGCGACATCTACGTCCGCAGCGTCCTCGGCGTCACTGCCGCCCAGGGCGTCGCGGCCACCATCACCGGCGGCGCGTCGACGACGGCCGGCAACACCGGCGGCGCCTTCGTCGCTGCTGGTGCTGCCGGCATCGTCGGCACCGGCACCACGGCGGGCGATATCGGCGGCGCGGCATCGATTACCTCCGGCGTCGGCGGCGCCAAGACGGGCGCCGGCACGGCGAACGGCGGCGCGGCTGGGGCAGCATCCGTCGTCGGCGGCGTCGGCGGCGACACGGCCTCGAGCTCCGGCGCCACGGGTGGTGCTGGCGGCGACGCGAAGGCGACTGGCGGCGCCGGTGGCGCTGCCTCGGCCGGCACCTCGAACGGCGGCAACGGCGGCAACGTCATCCTCACCCCCGGCGCCGGCGGCACTTCCGCGGGCGGCACGGCAGGCAAGGCCGGCGCGATCCGCAACATGGGCCTCGTTGTCAAGTCGCAGGACGCGCCGGCGGCCAAGACCGTCACGGCCGCCATCACCGCGGCCGAGCTCGTCGCAGGCCTCATCACCACGACCGGCGCCACTGCCCCGTCTATCCATCAGCTGCCGACCGGCACGCAGATCGATGCGGTTGTCGGCGGCGCGGCCACCGGCGACAGCTTCGACTTCCACCTGATCAACACCGGCACCGGCGGTACCAACGACGCGACGATCACGGTCAACACCGACGTCACCATCGTCGGCAACCCGACCGTCGGCGCGCTGACCGACGCCACGATCATCTCCGGCTCCGGTCACTTCCGCGCCCGCCGGTCTGGCGCCAACACCTGGGTTGTCTACCGCCTGGCGTAACGCCTATCCCGGGCGGCTCCCGTTTTTGGCCGCCCGGATCTTCTTTCACACGAACCCGAGGATTCTCATGTCCAAGACCCGCGTCCCCCTCGCCGAGGCGGACCTCGACCAGCTGCGCGCCTTCGCCACGTCGAGGGGCGCCGAGTTCTCCAAGCACATGGGCGCGTCCCAAATGATCGGCGCCATCCGCAAGTCCGGATGGACGCACGATTACGCCGAGTTCGACGATGGTCCGCCGGCGGCGAAGAAGCAGGCCGCCCCCGAGAAGGTCATGGCTTCGACCCTTGATCCCAGCCTGTTCACCCGGCGCGACCTGGGCCAGGCCGACGCGCCCATGGTCTATGCCGCGAAGCTCCCGGACGCCGAGGTCAGGCGCCTCAAGGCCGAGGGCGCGATCTTTATCGACGGCCTGACCGACGAGGAGATTCGAGAGATCAAGGTGCGCCAGGCCGAACTAAAGCGGCTCCGCGACCTCCGCGACAATTCCTATGTTCGCGTCGAGGTCCACGATACCAAGGAGGAGGGCGCGCTGAAGAAGATCCCGCTCGCGGTCAACGGCGTGGCCATGGCGGTGGAGCGGGGCGTCAAGTCCGACCTGCGCTGGCCCTACTACCTCGCCCTTCAGGCCGAGGAGACAATCTTCGAGAAGGACAACAACGACCGCATCATCGGCTATCGCACTACGCCCACCTATCCGCATTCGGTGATCGACGGCCCGGACCTCGACAAGGCCGAGGCGGCGTAAGCGCATGACGACGGCGCTGGTCCTCTGCCAGAACGTCGCCCGCCGCTCGGGCATGTTCTCCGGCACGGTGCCGGCCGCCTTCACCGGGCAGAGCGGCGACTTGTTGAAAGTCGTCGACGCCGTCGTCAACGCCTACATCGATCTGCAGAACAGCCGGCCTAATTGGCGCTGGCTGGAAACCGAGTTCACCAAGACGACCAGCCAGGACGTGGCGCGCTACACCGGGTCGGGCTGGGGCCTGACCCGGTGGGCCGACTGGCTGCACGACACGACCAGGCGCCGGCCCTACTCGATGTATCTGACGGCGACCGGGGTTTCGGACGAGAACGAGATCACCGGGATCGTCTGGGAGAGCTATGTCCGGCTCTATGTGCGCGGCACGCAGACCTCGAACCGGCCAACGCACTACGCGATCAGCCCGGCCGGCGAGTTCTGCCTCGGCCCCGTGCCCGATGCCGACTACACGATCCGCGGGTCCTACCGGAAAGGCCCGCAGACCCTTTCCTCGGGCTCGGAAGAGCCGGAGATGCCGTCCAGGTTCCACCGGCTCATCGAGCTGCTGGCCGAGATGGACCTGCACAAGCAGGAGGAGGGCTGGCGACAGGCTGCCTCGACGCAGAACGACGCGCGCATGTTGCGGCGGGACCTGGAGCGTGACCAGCTGCCGCTGCGCGATCTCGGTGGCGGCTGGGCCGCGCTTGCATGAGCGACGTCGTCGACTACTTCTTCGACCTGACCGGCGGCCTCGACCTGGTCACGCCGGCGATCAAGAAGAAGCCGGGATCCCTCATCGCCGTCAGGAACTACGAGCCCCACCCCAAGGGGCTGCAGCGGATCGACGGCTACGAGCGCTTCGACGGACGCCCGGAACCGTCGGCGCAATCGTACTGGGTCCTCAACTTCGATGGCGGCACCGCCACGATCGCCGAGGGCAACACCGTGACCGGCGCCTCCTCCGGGGCGACGGGCAAGGCCCTGGTCGCGATGGTGGTCAGCTCGGGCTCTTTCGGCGCATCGAACGCCGCCGGCTATCTCGTGCTGACCCAGGTCTCCGGCACCTTCCAGGACAACGAAAACCTCCAGGTCTCGGCGGTCACGAAGTGCCAGGCCAACGGCACGGCGACCGAGGACGGCGCCTCCAACGACACCGACGATGACACCTGGACTCAGGATGCGATCGAGACGGCGCGAGCCCTGATCGCCGTTCCGCCGACGGCTTCCGGAGCGATCCGCGGCGGCTTCGTCCTGGGTGCGGTCAACTACTGCTTCCGCGACAATGCCGGGGGCACGGCGGGCCAGCTGTTCAAGCAGACGACCTCGGGCTGGGTTTCGCAGAGCCTGGGCAGCCGGGTCAAGTTTATCACCGGCACCGGCGAGATCAGCACCGGCCAGACCGTGACCGGGGCCAGCTCCGGAGCGACGGGCGTCGTGACCCGCGTCGCGCTGCGGACTGGGTCCTACTCCGGCGGAACCGCTGTCGGCCAGCTGATCTTTGCCACCATCACCGGCACGTTCACCAACGGCGAGAACCTGCGGGTCGGCGGCGTCACCAAGGCCGTCGCCGATGGCGACTCGGCAGCGATCGCGCTTCCGGCCGCCGGGACGTACCGGGCGATCGTCCATAACTTCTTCGGCCAATCCGACCTGGTCAGAGCCTATTTCACGACCACGACCGGGACCGCGTTCGAGTGGGACGGCACGGTCTGCGTGCCCCTGATCACCGGCATGACGACGGACACGCCGAGCCACATCGCCGAGCACAAGAACCATCTGATGCTGGCATTCCCTGGCGGCTCGCTGCAGCACTGCTCGCCGGGTGCGCCCTACGAATGGACCGCTGTCACAGGAGCTTCGGAGCTCGGCATCGGCGAGGACATCACCGGCCTTGCCCCCGATGTCGCCGGCACCATGGTCGTCTTCGGGCGCAACCGGAACTCCATCCTCTACGGCAACGACGTTTCCGACTGGGTCCTGCAGACCCTCTCGAAGACGGCGGGCGCGGTCGAGAACACGATGCAGCAGATCGGCCGGCCGATCTATCTCGACGACGCGGGCTTGCGCACGCTCGACACGACCGCAGACTTCGGCGATTTCCGGCTGGGCACGATCACCCAGTCGATCGAGCCGCTGTTCAAGACCAAGCGCGCGGCCGGCGTGACCGCGGTCGCCTCGCTGCGCAGCCGGGCCAAGGACCAGTACCGGATCTTCTGGTCCGACGGCACGTCGTTTACGGTCTATCTCGGCCACAAGAAGCCGGAGATTACCGTCGTCGAGCTCGGCATCACGCCGAGCGCGGTGTGGATGGGCGAGGACAGCTCCGGCAACGAGCTGCTGTTCTGCGGCACCTCGGCGGGGATGGTCTACCAGCTCGACAGCGGCACCTCGGCCGACGGCTCGGCGATCACCGCCTATGCCCGCTTCGCCTTCACCCATTGCGGGGCGCCGCAGATCAACAAGGTCTGGCGGCGGGGTCTGCTCGAGATCGACGCGTCGGGCGCGATATCGATCGGCGTCTCGGCCGAGCTCAGCTACGGCGATCCGGACTCGGTGCCGATGCTGGAAACGAGCTTCAGTGTCCAGGCCGGGGGCGGCTTCTGGGACGAGGCGGTCTGGGACCAGTTCAGATGGGATAGCCCGATCGAGGGCACGGCTCGGATCGGCCTCGACGGCAGGGGGCGGAACATCTCGCTGCTGATCGCCTCCGTCGCGACCTACGAGCAGCCCCACATCGCCCATGGCCTCACGCTCTTTTACAGCGCGCGCGGGAAGGCGAAATGAGCAACGATTACTACAATCCGACCGACGCTGCGCCGGCGCGGGCCACCGCCCGCTCGCAAATGATCGACGACCAGTTCATTGCGGTCGGCGCCGGCTTCGACCTCCTGCCCGGCAAACTGCCGCTCCAGCAGAACCGCGTCACCCACGCGACCGACACGGGCTCTGCCAATGCCTATGCGGTCACGCTGACCAACGCGCCTTCGGCCTATGTCGCGGGCCTCAAGGTCTCTTTCGTCGCGACCAACGCGAACTCGGGCGCCTCGACGATCAACGTCAACTCGCTGGGCGTGAAGTCGATTAAGCGCTATGACGGCTCGGCGCTTTCGGCGTCGGATATCGTCGTGGGCCAGGTCGTCGAGCTGCGCTACGACGGCACGCACTTCCAGATGGTGGGCGCGCTGGGCGGGGTTGCTGTAGCTGCCGCAGCGAGCCAGACGGCGGCGGCATCCTCGGCAACGGCGGCGGCTGCTTCTGCTTCGTCTGCCTCATCCAGCGCCTCGTCGGCCTCCACCTCCGCGACATCGGCATCGAGTTCGGCTACCTCGGCCACGTCATCGGCCTCCTCGGCAAGCACGAGCGCCACGAACGCCGCAGCTTCTGAGACGGCGGCAGCAACATCGGCGACGGCGGCGGCCAGCTCCGCAAGCTCCGCCTCCACCTCGGCAAGTTCGGCCTCGACCTCGGCAACCTCGGCGTCGACCAGCGCATCCTCGGCATCGACCTCGGCCACGTCGGCTTCGTCGAGCGCTACCAGCGCCACGTCCTCGGCCAGCACGGCGACCACACAGGCCAGCAACGCCAGCACGTCCGCGACGAATGCGGCGACGTCCGCGACGGCAGCAGCCGCGAGCGCGACCGCAGCCGCGGCGTCCGCAGCCGCTGCTGCAAGTTCGGCCGCGAAGCTTTTCCTCGGCACTCCGGGCGGCACTGCCGATGCGATGACCTCGGCGGTCAGCCTGTCCTCCTATGCCGATGGGCTGCTGGTCGAATGGATCGCCTCCGGCACGAACACGACTGCCGTTACGCTCAACATCAACAGCCTGGGGGCGAAGGCCGTCCGGGATGCTGCCGACACCGCGCTCGTCGCCGGCGATCTCATCTCGGGCCGCAAGTATCAGGCAACCTATGTCGCGAGCGCGGATCGGTTCCGGCTGTCCACGGGAGCGCTTGCGGCGGTCGGCCCGGCATCGAGCGTCACCAACCGGATCGCCCTCTTTGACGGCACCACCGGCAAGCTGCTGAAAGATGGGGGCCAAGGGCTACCGAGCGGCACCATCGTCGGCACCACCGACACGCAGACGCTGACGAATAAAACCATTGCGTTTGCCGACAACACGTTGACGGGGGTGGCTGGGGTAACTGCAACACAAACGCTCACCAACAAAACCCTCACCAACCCCACCGTCACCAACTACGTCGAGACGCTCTACGCCCCGAGCGCCAATACGGCGTTCACGGTAGACCTCGCCAACGGCACGGTGCAGAAGTTCACCACCAGCGGCAACGTCACGATCACATTGCCTGCTGCGGCCACCGGCAAGTCGTTCACGATCCTCGTTGCATACGGCGGCGCACACACCCTGACTTGGGCAGGCGGCGGCACGTTGAAGTGGGCCGGTGGCACGACGCCGACCGCAACCAGCACCAGCAACAAGTTCGACATCTTCAACTTCTACAGCGACGGCACGAACACCTACGGCGCTGTCTTTGGGTTGAACTTCTGATGTTAAGCGCCAAGAAATCCGCAGCGCCGTCGGATGACACCCTCTACATCGAAGACGTCTTCTCGACGCACCTCTACACCGGCAACGGCTCCACGCTGACGATCACCAACGGGATTGATCTGTCTACAAAAGGTGGGTTGGTTTGGTTCAAAGAGCGAAGTCCTAATGCTTATACTCACAGCCTATTTGATACCGCACGAGGTGCTACATACAGGCTAGATACATCTACTACTGGCGCTCAAGCATCAAATGGCGGCACTATTGCATTTAATGCAACTGGATTTACCACTCCAAATAATGAATCTACAAGCAGTCGAAGCGGAGAAAACTACGCCTCATGGACCTTCCGCAAAGCCCCCGAGTTCTTTGATGTGGTGACGTATACGGGGACAGGTGTAGCGCGAACAATCTCGCACAATCTCGGTGTCGCACCGGGGATAATTATTACCAAAAGAACCGACGTGGCTGGAGATGATTGGGCTACATATCATCGTAGTTTGGGTGCTTCATCATACATTTCTCTGAATACTACTGGCGCATCTCAGGCGACTTCTACTGGGTGGAATGATACTGCGCCTACATCTACAGGATTCTCTCTTGGTACAAGCAGTCTAGCTAACGCAAACGGGGGTTCCTACGTCGCCTACCTCTTCGCCCACGACACCACATCCACAGGGATGATTCAGTGTGATAGTTTTACGACAGATGGGGGTGGTAATGCTACGGTGAGTCTGGGGTGGGAGCCGCAGTGGTTGCTTGTGAAAAAATCGGGTAGTACGAGTGGTGGCGTTGATGACCGCTGGCACATCTATGATACAATGCGCGGCATTCCTGTCGGTGCTGTCGAACAAGTTTTAGACCCGAACAACACCAATGCGGAATACACTACAAATTGGCTTGAAATCAACGCCACTGGCTTTTCTGCGGTCAACTATAACCTAACAGCATCAAAAACCTACATCTACCTCGCCATCCGTCGCGGCCCGATGAAGACGCCGACGACGGGGACGCAGGTTTATAACGCGGTTGCGTATAGCGGCAATGG
>Ga0194132_10006750_pt1 | contig 17614 bp, 14 predicted proteins | sample TA2KigOf80mmetaG_FD_148612 | JGI IMG/M metagenome (GOLD analysis project Ga0194132, IMG submission 148612) | Freshwater microbial communities from Lake Tanganyika, Tanzania - TA2015054 Kigoma Offshore 80m | ecosystem: Environmental > Aquatic > Freshwater > Lake | place: Tanzania: Lake...
AATGGCGGTATTTGATTCATCAACCGAATTCTGCTCTTGGAATTTCACGCCACCTTTCCAGATCAAATCATAGGTGCGTTGAGGCATGAATTGCTCCATATTGCGCAATTCAACTTCCGTTTTGCAGGCATAGGAATTTCCACTGATGGTGAATGTCTTCACAATCGCGCTGCCGGGAGCAAGCTCATGTATGGCGCTGATCGTGATTGACTCATTGCCTTTCAATGTATATGAACGCTTGTCATTTGTGAATGCGAAATGCATCGATTTCGTATCGACTTTCTTTCCTTCATTATTTACATAGGTGATTGTGGCTTCGCGCTGACCACGATAAATCAATTGAACAGGAACACCGGGATATGTTTTGTTATGCCATGAAGTATAATTCTTCAATTCCCATCGAGCAATCGAACCACCTTTTGTACTGATCATGATTCGAAGAACATCAGTTTCTATGCGAATGAAGTCTTCGGCATTGGAACCATTATCGCCTGAGATTGTGTCAGCAACTTTTTTCTTGGCTTCCTGTGCAGAACTTGGCATCGATTTCTTCGTTGCTTGTTTCTCCACGGGTGTATTGACTTGTCTTTGTGTGGTGCTCATCCATAGTATCCATCCTGTGAGGATGAGTGAGATGAGGACGAATCCTATGATACTGCGTTTGTCGAGTGATTGATTTTGCATAGTGAACTTTATGAAATAATCTCTGTGAATTATCCGAGTGATGAAAGATTCTCAAGAATTTTTGAATGAGAATCTTTGATTGATGTCAATTTTTCTTGTTCTGTCTTTACGACTTGTTCAGGTGCTTTGGAAACGAAACCGGGATTATTGAGCTTGCCTTCGATTAAACGAATCAGACCTGAAAGACGCTCGGCTTCTTTTGTCAAACGATCTTTTTCTTTCTCTTGATCAATAGCACCTGCAGTTTCAATGAATATGTCAATTCCACGAATCACCGATGACAAAGCATTATCGGGCTTCACTGCATCCGGCGCGATAATTATCGCACTTGCTCTTCCGAGTGATGAGAGTGTGGAAGATTGTGCCAATAACAATCCTGATAATTCCGCATCGGGAACACGTAAAATGACGGGTAGTTTCTGATGATTCTGAATATTTGCAATTGATCGCATTTTTCGAATTTCTTCAACAAGCATTTGCAGAAGTTCAAATGATTCTTCTACTTGCTTTTTCACATATTCTTGTTTGTATGAGGGATTAAGCGCATTGCAAATCATGTCCGTGGATTTCCCCGTTGCCAATTCCTGCCACAAAGTCTCTGAAATGAATGGCATTACAGGATGAAGCAGTCGCATTGTTCCATCAAAAATACTCATGGCAAAATGCACCATGCGTGCTTTTGCTTCTGCATCTTCACTTGCATTGATTTGTGACTTAAGAATCTCTACATACCAATCGCAGAAATCTCTCCAGATGAATTCATGCAATGTTCGAGCATATTCGGTGATGCGATAATCGTGCAAATGATTGGCAACCTGCTTGATTGTGGAATGATAGCGAGAACGAATCCACAGATCCGCAGCGCTCATTTCATCTTCGGACAATGATGATTTCCCACCCGCGAATTGATTTTCCTCACGTTTCATCAGCAGGAATCGTCCGGCATTCCAGATTTTATTCGCAAAATTTCTACCAAGTTCAACTTGGGGAACATCTTGTTCTTTCACTTCAAGTCGCACATCAGTTCCAAGTGGAGCCAGATAAACTATTGTGAAACGCAAGGCATCTGCACCGTATTTGTCGATCACATTGAGCGGGTCCGGAGAATTGCCGAGAGATTTCGACATCTTTCTGCCTTTGCCATCACGAATGATGCTGGTGAAATACACATCTCGAAATGGAATTTTGCCCGTGAATTTCAGTGATGCCATGATCATTCTGGCAACCCAGAAAAAGATGATGTCCGGGCCGGTCACAAGAAGATTCGAAGGAAGATAATACGACATATCCTCTGTTTGTTCATTTGTGCCATTGGCAAGCCATTGCATCGTGGTCATGGGCCAAAGCCATGAAGAAAACCACGTATCAAGGACATCAGGATCTTGAACAAGGTTTGCATCTGCGGGCAGTCCAAGTTTCTTGCGTGCTTCTACTTCGGAAGCCGCTGCGGTAAAGGATCCATCTTCTGCATAAAAGACAGGAATGCGATGTCCCCACCATAATTGTCGTGAAATACACCAATCTCGTATGCCGGTCATCCAATGTTCATAGGTTTTCACCCAATGATTTGGATAAAATGTAATTTCACCCTCAAGAACGGCTTTCAGAGCGGGCTCCGCAAGAGGTTTCATGTTTACGAACCATTGATCGCTGAGATATGGCTCAACAGGTTCGCCGCCGCGTTCTGAAAAACCGACATTGTGCGTATAGTCTTCAACTTTTTCGATGAGATCAAGTTCTTTCAGGCGTTCCATTACCTTTTTGCGTGCTTCGAAGCGATCCAGACCCTTAAATTCACCTGCCAATTCATTGAGTGTTGCATCCGCATTGATGGCATTTGGCATGGGAAGGGAATGTCTGATACCAACTTCAAAGTCATTCGGATCATGGGCAGGTGTGATCTTCACACATCCCGTACCGAATGTGGGATCGGCATAATCATCACCGATAATCGGTATTGCTTTTCCTGTGATCGGAACAATCACATTCGATCCGATCAGATGCTTATAGCGTTCATCATGTGGATTCACCGCCACCGCCACATCACCGAAAATGGTTTCGGGTCTAACAGTTGCAACATTCAGCCAGCCATTTCCGGATTCAAAATGATAGCGAAGCGTATAAATATGCTCTTTCACTTCACGGAATAATACTTCTTCATCACTCAAGGCAGATTGTGCCACGGGTGACCAATTGATGATGCGCTTCCCTCGATAGATCAATCCCTCGTCAAATAGTCTGATAAATGTCTCACGAACCGCATTGGAAGCCGATTCATCCATTGTAAAAAGCGTGCGATCCCAATCACAGGAAATACCAATTGAGCGTAATTGCTTTAAAATGATATCGCCATACTGATTGCGCCATTCCCATACCTTTTCCAGAAACTTCTCTCTACCAAGATCATGTCTGGTGAGTTTTGATTCCCTTAATTGCTGTTCAACTTTAGTCTGTGTGGCTATTCCCGCATGATCCAAACCCGGAAACCAGCATGTTTCCATGCCTTCCATTCTATGTCTGCGGATATAGATATCCTGAATCGTATGATTGATCACATGTCCCATGGTGAGAACGCCGGTCACATTCGGAGGAGGCATCAAGATGGAATACGGCTTCTTGTTTGCATCAGTTTTTGATGAAAAGAGTCCGGATTGAAGCCATCGTTCATAGGTACTTTGTTCTATCCCCGAAGGATCATAAGATTTGGACAATTCGCTCATGGATGAAGTGATATTGGATGACTAAACAGAATTCATGTTGTGAGAGGCAAAAATACGAAATCTTTTGCTGTGAGCGGGGAGATAGCTTGATGCTTAATTCATTCAAATATTGCCTTATTCAAAAATATTTTTATGTTTGTACACCGTCTTGAGGGAAGCAGCACCCAAAAGACATAATCCAATCGATACTTTCAAACGAATTCTGAGACAGAATGACGTCAAAGTCAAGGTCCCGTAGTGTCCGTAAATCAAGGACACCCCGAAAGACCCGTTCGCTCACGAGTAGGATTGCATGGGGCAGAATCTCTGCCATCGCAATTGTCCTCGGAGTGTTCGTCTCAATCGTCGTCGCCGACAAAATTCCGCTCATCGGTGCATCATGCAATCCGGAACCGGAACCTCCAAAATACACACAAAAAATTCGTGAGTTAACATCCGAAGACAGCACTCGATCAATCGTTGCATTCAGATCACAGATTCAATCATTGATCGATCAATCAGGGATTTCATCGAATGGAAAGTTGAGTATTCGCATTATGTCTGCACAGCAGAATGAAATCTTTTTTGAGAAGAATCCTGATCATTATCTCACACCTGCTTCAACAACAAAACTCTTTCCAACATTTGCTGCCTTTGCATTGCTCGGTGCAGATCACATGATCTCCACAAAAGTGTTCACTGATGCACCGATTGAGGATGGCATCGTGAAGGGTGACATTTATCTTAAAGGATTCGGAGATCCCACACTCACTGAACCGGACATTAAAGAACTTGTTTCTGCGTTGGCCAAAAAAGGCATCAAAGGAATTGAAGGAGATGTATATGCCGATGCAACGTACTTCGATGATATAACCCAAAGACATATCTATAGCGGTGACAATGAAATCGTGGAAGCGCTTGCTCCCATCACTGCTTTGGGAATGAATCGAAATGGATTTGTGGTAGAAGTGCAGGCAGGTGAAGTGTCCATCATTCCTCATTCTGATGCCGTGATAGTTTCAAAGTCGGGTCTATCCGCAAAAGAGTCTCCAACGCCAATCAACAAGCCAAATAAGTCCAAACAAACAGCACAAAAAAAATCCAATAAGAAGATAATTTCCGCGGCTAAAAAGTCTTCCTTAAAGAAAAGTGCAAGCAAGAAATCCATACCTGCAAAATCAAAGAAAAAAGGAAAGAAAAAGGCCGCACTTGATCCGGAAATGCAAGAGATGATCAATTATGTCGGTGATGCACCTAAAGCACCGCGATCAAAATACCGAAGAGCGAGAGTAAGTATTTCAACAAGCATGAATGCTTCCGGAATGCAAGTGGTTTCGGTGAGAGGGAGAGGTTCCGCCACTTCATATCTTACAATGAAATCTCCTGACTTATTCATTGCAGGAGCTTTGAGATATCAATTACGAATGTCAGGAATTTCCGTTGGCGGTGGCATTGCAAGAGGGATCACTCCAAATGATGCGGAATTGCTTGCTGAATTCAAACATCCATTAAGTTATCTGGTTGGGCTCGTCAATAAGAACAGTGACAATTTTCTTGCAGAGCATGTGTATAAACTTGTAGGTGCATCAGCAGGTGGACAACAACAAACGGGAAAAGTCGCAACTGAAACAGTCAAGAGAATACTCTCCAATCATGGCATACCGGTAGATGGTATTTGCATCTTTGATGGCAGTGGACTTTGCAGAAAGAATTTGTTTTCTGCATCAGTACAAACAATGCTGCTCAATCGAGCATTGAAATTGCCATTTGGACAAGATTTCAAAAATTCATTGTCAGTTGCCGGAGTAGATGGCACATTGAAGAAAAGGATGCTTGGCACTTATGCTCAGAGCAATCTTCGGGCAAAGACCGGTTCGCTTCGCAATACAAGCGCACTTTCCGGCTATGCATATACAAGGGATGGAGAGCAATTGATTTTCTCCATCATTTCAAATGGACCTTCGGTTGGAGAATACAAACAACTCGAAAATCGCATCGGCGAAGCAATTGCTAATTTCAGTTATGCTTCTTCGTTGAAAGGAACACAATGATACGTCAATCACTCTTTGCAATCTTTTTTATATGCTCCATGTGTGGATTATCATGCAGCAATCATCAATCGAGCAATGATGCAATATCGATGGTGAGAACAAATCTGTGTGGTGGTGCCGATAGATCAAACAATTTTATGTCTGTAGCTGAGCGATTCACTGCTGAAACTGCGATCTTCGAGCAATTCCCCGTGAGTGATTCATTGGGATTGTCATCACTCATGGCTATAGATGAAGTAAATGTTGCTTTTGCAACCGAAAGCGGTTTTGTGGGAGTTGGGAATTCATCGCTTGTGAAATGGACATTGAAAATCTCAACAGGAAAAGGATATGTGGCATCGGGAATGTGTCGTGACACTTCCGGGAATGTGTATTGCGTAAGCACAACCGGCTATATGATCAAAATTTCTCCGGATGGCATCATGCAATGGCGCAAGCGATTGCTTTCCGATCATGCAGGACCAATCATTTGGTTGGATTTGCTGTCCGTGAAAGATGGTATCGTAGCTTGTGGCGATACTTCATTGTTCAAAGTTGATTTTGCCGGTAAAATCATGTGGAGACAAGATCGAGGATCAACTCCCGTGCGCACCATCAGTGCAGACAAGAATGAGAATTTATATGCTTCACATTCAATGAGAGAAATCGGTGGGACAGATACACTGCTTTGCTATAATCCGGAAGGCAGAGTTCGCTGGAAAGCAGTATTGCCATTTGTTCGGCTGACAACTCAACCTCTTGTGAATAATGATCGCATTTTTGTCGGCGGCCAACGCATGGACAATGGAAGAAAAACTCCTGCATTATTCTGCTTTAAGGATGAAGGAACAAAATGCTGGGAAAAAGTACTCACAGAAACGCCGAGATTTCTTTCTTCCGATGAAGCTTCTTTATATATCGTTTCATCTGAACCACGCATCGCCGAAAAAGCACGAACTTTGGTCATGGGATATACTCATGATGGCATCAAACGCTGGCATGTATATGTTTCTGCGCAAGCCGTTGCACCTGTGCTTGTGAGCAAATCCAATATCGGCTTGCTTGCCAAACATGAACAATCAGCCGCAGACTTTTTTCTCTTCGATAAAGAGGGTGTTCTTGAATCACAATTTTCTTTTGCCGAAAAAGGGAATTCAGATCAGGCGGATTTTCTCCCCATACCAACCGTGTTGAATGGCTCCACGATTGCATTGCCATGCAAAAATAAATCGGGAGTTGTCGCTGTGCAGAAAAAACGAGGATTATTATTCTGATCGAGAAGGCATCACGCGTCGATACATCCATAGTAAAAACCACTGTGCGCCAAGTCTACCGAAACTCAGGCCGATTGCCGCAGCAATGATTCCCACCGGCTGAAAAAGCGTCACCGTCAAAAAGATCAATGCGATCATTCCCCCAACTTCAATCATCGTGGAATATGTGACTATTGCATTTCTGCGATTATTCATCATGATGGATCGCAAATACGCAAAACTGATCGCAAGAAAAGGAAGAATAACAACAATGCGTGCAGGGAACACAGCAAATGAAGCCAATTCATCAGACAATCCATATAAACCTGATAATACCGGATGAATGAGTGGAGTAAACACAAGCAGTGAATAGATTCCTGATGTGGTGAGTCCTACCGTCACCCCGAATTTTCTCAATGGTTTATTTTGCTCATTGCGTGGGCCAAGCAATGCCAGACCAACTTCTTGATATGCAAATCCCACACTTCTGAAGATGAACACAAATGATTCGATGATAGGAAGAACCGCAAGTGATTCCAATGACATCGGACTTCTGCCGATAAAAAATGTGATGATCGGCATCGATGCCATTCCGATGAGTGAAGTAAGGGCAAGCGGAGTATAATAAGAAATCATATACTTATTTGTGAGTGGAGCTTCAGTGAAATGCGATGGTTCATTTCGAATGGCAATGATTGTTTCATGAGCCATGATACGTGTGGCTATTGATTCACAAATAACTCCCACAGTCAAAGCAATCCCACCAATATATGTTCCATGAAGAGTTGTATAATTCACCATGAACATGGCAGAAAGAAACATCGTGAGCAAACGAACCACGGTTCCGATCGCCACTTTGCGCGTTTGATGGGCTCGTATCAACAATCCTTGCCAAAATCTTCGAAAACCAATTGCTGCAGGCCATAGCACCATGGCAGCCAAGCATCCATACATCAATTCTCCCACCTCGGGACTGAGATTGAGCAAAGTGAATGCAATGAAGTTGAAAATGGGTGGGATGAGCGTCAAGAGCATACCCACAGTAACCATGATATTCAATTTGATGATAAATCCCCTGAGCGCATGATAACTCGCCGAATCTCTTACAAGTGCAATCGATGCACTCAACATCATGATGATGGGTGATTCGATGATCATGGCAATTGCTGTTGCTACACCATAAGCAGCCAGATTGTGTTTTGGGTCATCCAAACGAGCAATCAATGATGTCAATAATGGTCCTTCTGCAGCCATCATAAGCCAAGTGGCCGAGAGTGGATACCAAAAGCGGAAAATCGCGCGTTGACTCAGTGGTTGTTGTAGTGACATGGGATTCTTAGGGGTTGATTGCCATAATTACAATCATTCAATATGCTGCAATGATGCAATGTTACGGTATTTATGCGAGAGCATTTGCATAAAACCCTTTGCTTGGGACAAGCTTATGAAAAAATCGTAATTTTGTTACTGCATATACACTGAAGTTCACGATGTCAACACTGCTCTCCATCCAACATGTCATTAAGACATATCCCAATGGCCATACCGCCCTCAGGGATATCTCTTTTGATGTTCAAGAAGGAGAATTCATAGCCATCATTGGTTTGAGTGGCAGCGGAAAATCCACTTTGCTAAGATGCATCAATAGAATGCATGATGTATCATCCGGCAAGATTCTGTTTCGTGGAAAAGACATCACAGATTTGCAAGGTGAGGAATTACGAAAGTATCGCCAAGAATGCGGAATGATCTTTCAGCATTTCAATTTGGTGAAACGCCGTTCCGTGATGGATAATGTTCTGAGTGGTATGTTGGGAAGTGCATCCATTTGGCGTTCCATACTGGGTCAGTTCACCAAAGAAGACAGAGCATGCGCATTAAGCAATCTGGAAATCGTCGGGATTGCTGAAAAAGCTCCCGTCAGAGCTGATGCCCTCAGCGGCGGTCAACAACAACGTGTGGCGATTGCTCGCGCACTGATGCAGAATCCTTCCATCATTTTGGCCGATGAACCGGTGGCAAGTTTGGATCCTGCAACATCGCATTCAGTGATGAACTATCTTGAAGCAATCAATAAGAAACTCGGTAAAACTGTCTTGTGCAATTTGCATTTCATGAGCTTGGTCAGACGATATGCCACAAGAGCCATCGCACTCAAAGACGGCATCATTGTATTTGATGGAGATCCTCAAGAGATAACCGATGCACGCTTCAAGGAGATATACGGTGAAGATGCCGTGGAAGTTGAAATTCGATAAACACTAGAGAGATACTATATGGCTTGGTTTTTGCGTTCCAAGAAAAATATTGAACAATCCGAACAGAGAGACATGCCGGATGGCTTGTTTGTGAAATGTCCTTCCTGCAATGACATGATCTATCGCAAGCAATTCGAAGAACAATTCTTTACTTGCAATAAATGTGATCATCATTTTCGCATAACGGTGAAGGAATATGTTAATATTCTGTTCGATCCTGAAAGCTTTGTGGAAACGGATATCAATGTAACCTCAACCGATCCATTGAAATTTGTTGATACAAAGCCATATGTTGACAGACTCCGTGATGCAAAGAAACGTTCGGAATTGCATGATGCTTTGACAATCGGTCATGGAATGATTCATGGTCGCCCGATTTCATTTGCCTGCATGAATTTTGGTTTTGTTGGTGGAAGCATGGGTTCTGTTGTCGGTGAGAAATTTTATCGCGCAGCAAAACGAGCAATCAAAAAACGCATGCCTCTGATCGTGATTTCAACTTCCGGTGGAGCCCGGATGCAGGAAGCTGCATTATCTCTCATGCAAATGGCAAAAACAAGTGCTGTCTTGAGTGAACTTGCCGAACAAAAATTACCATTCATTTCTGTGATCACCGATCCAACCACGGGTGGCGTGAGTGCTTCTTATGCCATGCTTGGAGATCTTATCATCGCGGAACCAAAAGCACTCATCGGTTTTGCCGGACCTCGCGTTGTGGAACAAACCATTCGTAAAAAACTACCCGAAGGTTTCCAACGTTCGGAATTCTTGCTCGAACATGGCTTCCTGGACATGATCGTTCATCGCAAAGACATGCGCGATACATTGCATGCCGTCTTGAGTATGCTTCTTGATAAATAATCCACATGATATGGATATCATCTTGACATGATTTCAAGCGGTTCTTAAGTGGTTATTCACAGAATCTTACACATTGGGTCTTAGTTGTTATGGGCATTTTCATTGCCACATTCATCATTCTTTTCTGGCTGTGCCATTGCGCATATATGCTCGTGGTGCTCGAATGGAATCCTTTTTCTGTGTGGATGTGGCTACATGTTGCTTTGCAGACTTATCTCAGCGTAGGACTCTTCATCACCGCTCATGATGCCATGCATGGAACGGTTTCTGCACATAAGCGTGTGAACAATATATTGGGGTGGATTGCTTGTTTTTTGTTTGCGGGCATAAGTTATAAGCGACTCATCAACAATCACATGGCGCATCATACCTATCCCGGAACGGAACAAGATCCTGATTATGACATGTCTCAAAACTATGTGAAATGGTTTTCGCGTTTCATGATTCGATATACGACATTTCCGCAACTCGTCGTGATGGGTGGATTGTTCAATCTCTTGAAATTCATCTCTCCGGAAATCAATATTTGGATATTCTGGGTGCTCCCTTCAATGCTTGGTGCATTGCAATTATTCACATTCGGCACATATATTCCGCATCGCACCCCCCATACGCATGAGATGGAACCGCATAATGCGAGAACACTCAAAAAAAATCATCTCTATGCCATGCTCACATGCTATTTCTTTGGGTATCATCATGAGCATCATGCATCACCGCGCACTCCTTGGTGGAAACTTTATTCACTGAAATGATCACAGTGTTTGAAGATGTGACTTCGCCTGAGCTAGAATTTCTTCCTTGTTTTGCATTTTGTCCCAAACTGCATACATCATGCCGATACGATTATTTCCTCCGAGCAGGTGTCGATTGCGATGATAGAAATGCCAGTATAAACTATTGAATGGGCATGCATCCACACCTACTTTCTTCTTGGGATCAAATGAACAACTCTTGCAATAGTCGCTCATGGAATTGATATACGATGCACTTGAAACATAGGGTTTTGTCCCAACTATGCCACCATCTGCGAATTGACTCATCCCACGTGTATTCGGCATTTCCACCCATTCAATTGCATCCATATAGATTCCCAAATACCATTCATCCACGGCATCGGGATTGATGCCCGCAAGCAATGCATAATTGCCGGTGATCATGAGCCTTTGAATATGATGGGCATAGGCATGATCAAGCGATTGCTTGATGGTCATGGAAAGACAATGCATCGGGGTATCACCGGTCCAGAACCATTCCGGCAATTGACGAGTATGATTGAATGCATTCAACGTGGCATAATGTGGCATATACTCGCGATAGATGCCTCGCATATACTCTCGCCAGCCAAGAATCTGGCGTACATATCCTTCAACTTGCTCGATTGATATCAACTCGGGATGTATATTCATTGCATCTATCGCCGAAGTGATCACTTCCATCGGATGCAACATTTTTGTATTCAGAGAAAAGGAAATTCTGGAATGGAAAAGCGACCATGAACGATTGGTCATTGCATCCTGATAGCGTCCGAAATTCTCAAGTAAATGCTCATTGAAGAAATGCATCAATCTCAGCGATTCCTCGCGATTTTTTGGCCATGGAAAATGCTTGGGATCAACACTACCGATTGTCTGAATACCCATGCGATCGAGCATGGAAGCAAGTTCGGTGACATCATGATTAAAGCACAACGGCTCAGGAATGTCTATTGTTTTTGGGATTGATTTACGATTGTCTTTGTCAAAATTCCATATACCACCAATAGGTTCATTCCCATCCATCAATATCCCATGATGTTTTCTCATGAATCTGTAAAAGTTCTCCATGATGCGCGTTTTCTTTCCCTTGAATACTTTAACCCAAATCTCATCATCACTTAAAAAGTGTTCGCTGCTTTGGCATGTAGAAGGAATGACAAGTGAAGCGCACATATTGCGCAATTCTTCTTGCAATCTCCATTCATCTGGTTCTTGATATTCAAATGAAGAGGCAGTATGCAATCTGATTTGTCGGAGACATTCCGCTGAAATCGATCCTTGATTTTGCTCATCATCAAGTTTTACATAAATGACTCTATGCCCTGCCTGTTCCAATTCCTCAGCGAATGTTCTCATGGCTTGAAAAAAACCCAGAACCTTTTGAACATGATGCTTCACATAGATAGCCTCACTTCGTACTTCCGCCATGAGATACACTATATCATCACGGACTTCCCGATACCAAGAATGATAATGTGATAATTGATCTCCGAGAATCAGTCGGAGCGTCGGAGATTTAGGATTTGGAGGATTGGAATGCATATACCATCCGAACTTTCATGGAACGAGGGGAGATTGAACCGGATACCAACATGAGTCGATTGATGAGGCCATGAATCGCCAATGATTTTCTTTTCATCATTGCTTTAAATGCATGCTCAGCGACCGTCTTGGAAGATGGAACAGGAAGCAGTTTGAACAATGTGGCATTATGCATGCCCGCTCTTTCTTGGAAATTGGAATGTGTGGGTCCCGGACAATGTGCCGTTACGCTCACGCCATGATTGCGCAATTCAAAATTGAGTGCTTCGGAAAAACTCACAACGAATGCTTTGGTGGCATAATACACTGCCATAAGCGGACCTGAGTAGAAAGCAGCCACCGATGCGATATTGAGAATTCTTCCTTTTGTGGAAATCAGATCGTCGATGAAAAGGCGTGACAAAGACATCAGTGAAGAACAATTCAGTTCAATCATGCGATGTAACATGTCCTCTTCCATGTCTTTGAATTCACCCAATAGACCAAACCCTGCATTATTGACGAGACAATCAATGGTAAGCTTGCGTTCTTTGATCGCATCATGCAATGCGATTGCCGATCTTGAATCGGAAAGATCGCATGGAATGACATGCACTTGAATTGCATGTCTTTCGCGGAAGATTGTCGCGAGTTCTTCCAATGCAATGATATTGCGTGCGGAGAGTATCAGATGATGTCCCTCACGAGCCATGATATGTGCAAGTTCCAATCCGATTCCGGAAGAAGCACCCGTGATGAGTGTATATCGCATGATTATTGCTTAAGTCGTGAAGAAAATACTTTCTTGAATTTTTCAACTTTTGGTTTGATGACAAATGCACAATACGGTTGATCACCGTTCTGATTGAAATAATTCTGATGATAATCTTCTGCTGGATAGAATGTGGAGGCTTTCTCCAATGTTGTCACAATTGGATCGGAGAATGCGCCTGCTTTGTCAATTTCTTGTTTATAATATTCAGCTACATTCTTTTGATCGTCTGAATAATAAAAGATGGCTGAACGATATTGTGTTCCCACATCATTGCCTTGTCTATTCAGTGTTGTTGGATCATGTGTTTGCCAAAACACTTCGAGCAAGTCCTTGAATGAAAGTAATCTGGGATCATATACAATTCGACAGACCTCTGCATACCCGGTGGTTCCGGAGCAAACTTCTTTGTAGGTTGGATCTTTTGTTTCGCCACCCATATATCCACTTTCGACAGAATACACGCCTTTTAAATCTTGAAAGATTGCTTCCACGCACCAAAAACACCCTGCCCCGAAAGTGGCGACAGCGGTGGTATCAGTAAATTCCGGTTTGATTTCCATGTTTTCAATAGTATTGGTTTGAGTATTCGATTGCTCTGCTTTACAAGAGGCAAGAAGGCAAAAGAAGACGATGAATAATCTGACCATGATGATAGTATTCCATACTTGAGATGCAATATGAAGGCAAACACTCAATGTGCTTCCCTCGTTCCTTGGATTGAATCATGCCATCAAGCAAGATGATCATTTTTTCTTTCTTTGCTTTATCGCTTCAATGATGGCTGGCAAAATCGAAAGAAAAATAATGGCAAGAACCACGAGAGAAAAATTCTTTTTGACGATTTCTATCGTTCCAAAATAATATCCTGCCGTGATGAGAGAAACAATCCAGAGTATACCACCTGCAATGCTATAGGACAAAAAAGTGACATATCGCATGGATCCTATTCCGGCCACAAATGGAGCGAATGTCCGTACGATTGGGATAAAACGAGCCATTACGATGGTCTTTGTGCCATATTCCGAATAGAAATTCTGGGTTTTTTCCAGATGAGATCGTTTGAAGATTTTTGAATCGGCATTTGAAAATGCTTTATTACCTATCGTTCTCCCCAATGCATAATTCACATTATCACCGGAAATGGCTGCAATCAAAAGGAGTGGAGCGATGATGAGTGGATTCAATGTGCCACCCGCACATAATGCGCCTATTGCAAACAGCAAAGAATCACCGGGAAGAAAAGGTGTGACCACTAGTCCGGTTTCGCAAAAAACGATAAGCGTCAAGATGGCATAAATCCACGTTCCATAATGATTGGAAAGATCGGCCAAGTGTTTGTCGAGATGAAGGAAAAAATCTATGAGAGAGGCAAAATCCATAACTTTCTATGCTGATTGAAAAATGTCCACCAATGTCACGCCAAATACAAGCGTTGTAAGATGGGTAAGTGAATGTTGTGTGATTGTTTCTATGCGATCATGTTCGGCTACAAATAATCCGCCGGGCTTCAATGCTTTGTTCTTGATGATTGCATCAGTCACCGGGTTCAATAGTCGAGCGGCATATGGCGGATCACAAAAAATGCAGTCCCATTGCTTGGGCATATCATCGGGATATTTCTCCGAAGTGATTCCCTGCAAAAAAGCAATTGCATCAGAAACTGCTATGGGAGATTCTTCCTTGCTGACGCCACATTTGTCCATTGTCTTGCGCATTACCTCTGCTACCAGGGCATTCTTTTCAACAAAAATGCAATGTCTTGCACCTCTGCTGATGGCTTCAAGACCAAGCGCGCCTGTTCCGGCACAAATATCCAACACTTCCACATTTGGGGATGCAAAGTCAATATGATGAGACAATGCATTGAAGATTGCTTGCCTCATGCGATCGGTTGTTGGGCGAACACCGTCATATTGGACGGGTCCGATGCTTGTTCCTTTCAATCGACCGCTCGTGATCTGCATGATTATTCGCGTGTGAGTTTTTTATATTTCAAGCGATGTGGTTGATCTGCCGATGTGCCGAGTCTTTCGTGGAGATTCTCTTCATACTCCGAATAATTTCCATCGAACCAAATCACATTGCTATCGCCTTCGAATGCGAGAATATGGGTTGCAACGCGGTCGAGGAACCAGCGATCGTGAGAGATCACCACTGCGCAACCTGCAAAATTTAGCAATGCTTCTTCAAGTGCTCGAAGCGTATTCACATCCAAATCATTCGTCGGCTCATCAAGCAAAAGAACATTTGCTCCTTCCTTGAGCATTTTTGCCAAATGTACGCGATTGCGTTCACCACCTGAAAGTACGCTACATTTTTTTTGTTGATCTGTACCACTGAAATTGAATCGAGAAACATAAGCACGTGAATTCATGTCTTTTGCTCCAAGACGTATGAGATCATCGCCACCGGAAATTTCTTCCCAAATTGTTTTATCATTTGAGAGCGGACGATTCTGATCCACATAGCCGAGCTTTACGGTATCACCGATGGTAATTGTACCGGCATCGGGTTGTTCTTGCCCAGTGATCATCTTGAACAATGTGGATTTACCTGCACCATTTGCACCAATCACACCGATGATGCCACCGGGAGGAAGATCGAAATTGAGATGTTCAAACAGTAATTTGTCGCCAAAACCTTTTGCAACATCCTTTGCAACAATGACGGTGGTACCCAAGCGAGGTCCGGGAGGAATATAAATTTCCATGTCATCATTTCGTGCCTCCTGTTGTTCCTCCACCATGCGCTCATACGATGCAATACGTGCTTTGCTTTTTGCATGACGTCCTTTAGGATTCATGCGTACCCATTCCAATTCCTGTTGCATGATTTTCTGCTTTGCAGTGATTTGCTTTTCTTCAACGGCGAGTCGTTTTTGTTTTTGATCTAGCCAAGAAGAGTAATTTCCTTCAAATGGAATTCCTTGACCTCGATCGAGTTCCAAAATCCAACCGGCTACATTATCAAGAAAATATCGATCGTGAGTCACAGCGATGACAGTACCGGGATATTTATGCAAATGAATCTCAAGCCAAGCCACAGTCTCGGCATCAAGATGATTCGTTGGTTCATCAAGAAGCAATACATCGGGTTGTTGCAGGAGCAATCTGCATAATGCAACGCGACGTTTTTCACCACCTGAAAGGACATTGATTTTTGTATCGCCGGGTGGGCATCGCAATGCATCCATTGCAAGTTCAAGGCGGGAATCAAGATCCCATGCATTCGCATGATCAATCTGTTCCTGCAATTTCGCCTGCTTTGTCATGAGTGCATCGAAATCCGCATCGGGGTCTGCAAATTGCGCAGAGATTGCTTCATATTCTTTAAGAAGATTCACTGTTTCCTGCACGCCTTCTTCCACAATGTCTTTCACGGTTTTTTCAGGATCCATTTCCGGTTCCTGAGGAAGATAACCGAATGTGACATCTTTATTGCTGGTGATTTGGCCTAGATAATCTTGATCCAAACCTGCTATGATTTTCAGAAGTGATGATTTTCCGGCACCGTTCAGACCTAGGACTCCGATCTTTGCGCCATAATAAAAGGATAGATAAATGTCTTTAAGTACGGTTTTGCTTGGTTTATACACCTTGCTGACACCGATCATCGAGAAAATGATTTTATTATCGATCATGGATAGTATTTATCCGATATGTATGGAAATATATGCCCAAAAATACGGTTTTCCTGCTAACCCGTGAGCATGCACATCGAAGGTTTATACCGTATAATCGGCGGTCAGCCAATGATTGTCCTATTTGGCTTGATCAGGTGATCATTGCTATGCCGGAGCTTGTCCCGATTCTTGTTGCTCCTGCCTGTATCATGGAGAGTGCTTGTTCAAGTGTTCTTATGCCCCCGGATGCCTTCACTTGAATGTCTTTATCGACATATTGCTTTAGTAGCATGACGTCCTCGATGGTTGCCCCACCATCTGCAAATCCTGTGGATGTTTTGATGAAATCTGCACCTGCATCGGAGACGATTTCACATGCACTGATTTTTTGCTCATTTGTCAAGACAGATGTTTCGATGATTGCTTTCACAACGGCACCGGATTGATGCGCTGTATCTGCAACGGAGCGAATATCATTCCATACGATATCTTTGTCGCCATCAATCAATGCGCCAACTTGTATTACCATGTCAATCTCATGTGCTCCATCATGTATTGCCTGCATGGTTTCCGCAATCTTCACTCCTGTTCTATGCATGCCATGGGGGAAACCTACAACAGTGCAAATGCGCGTTTGTGTGCCATGTAATATGCTCGAACACATGCCCACATAAAATGGGTGTACGCAAACTGATGCGAATGAATATTCGATTGCTTCAGCACACAATTGCTCAATGTCTTTGCGAATTGCAGTGTTCTTGAGCAAAGTATGATCAATCATGCGTGCCAATTGTGCTTTCGTTATGCTCATGAGATTGATGCCTTGAGTGGATAGAGCGTGATTATGCTCGGACTTGCATCGCTCATGAGTGGAGCAATGCCAAATTGCAATAGATATATCCCATCATCCACATCATCCGGAATTGCTAACATCTCGGTGATTGTGGCTTGTGTTCTCGGCTTATCGGGATAATTCCAAAATGCATGATGCGCAGCCAATTTCCCATCATCCTCTTCGGGATCAACCGATGGAAGATCGGTCAAGAGATGCCTGACTCCTATCTCTGCAAGCCATGCCAATCCGGCCGGTTCAAATGCAGGCGCATGCATCCCGGACCACATCTTCTTTTCTGATATGCTTTGTGTTCTCAAG